>Ga0182744_1002583_pt1 | contig 14772 bp, 11 predicted proteins | sample eDN3rd30CKraftMG_FD_128525 | JGI IMG/M metagenome (GOLD analysis project Ga0182744, IMG submission 128525) | Enriched Miracle-Growth compost microbial communities from Emeryville, California, USA - eDNA 3rd pass 30_C Kraft MG (version 2) (version 2) ...
GCCCCCTCCCTTGAAGACCCAGGCCCGACAGTTCAATTTAGCCTTCACTTTCTTTCCCAAATCGAGATAGGCCTGACGCAGTTGTTCTTGTGAGTACAAATAAAAAGCCCCATTGCTGCCGAAAGCGTTCGAGTGCCAAAAAAGCGTCTTCTTTCCGGGAATGATTTTTTCGACCAGCTTTTCCGCTTGAGTGATGTAATTAACGCGCTCGACTTCCGCCTTCAAAGAAAGCTCTCGAATGGTTTCCAAAAGCCCCTCAACCCTTCCGTCGAAAGCTTCTCGACAGGCCCGCTCAAGACCTTTTAGGGCTTCTCTTTCGGCATCCGTCAAAATCACCTGTCGACGCAATTCCCCAGCGAGGACCGAAACCAAACCGGGCCGGTCTTTGACCTTCAAAAGGCGCGTGTAATGCTCAAGGGCATTCGGACTGAAATCAATAAATGAGACTTTCTCCGGGCCGGCGCTCCCGCAAAACTGGCGGGCCAAAGCAAACGGCTTCAATCCCGAACAAGGCATCAGTAAATTTTCCGGAACAAAATCTTTATGTCGCGGCAAACGCAAAGGTTCATTATTGAAGACAAAAACCCGCTGACTTTCGCTTTTCAGAAAGGAATCAATGTTTTTTTTCACCTCACGGTATTGCCATTGCTTTCCCGCACGAGGATAAGTGAACTTCTTCACGCTTCTCAAGGAGATCGGGACATTGATCACCTTTTCTCCGGACCGCAATGCCGCGGCGATCACCCGGCTGCCCCAACCGGAACGTCCCTTTTTCCACCTCATTTTTTCGGAAGGTCCCAGCCACAAGGGAGTGTAATCGTCATGAACCGTTTCCAAAGAAGTTTCATAGGCATCAAACTCCATGGGCAGATTCTCATAAGGTCGCCCGAAGGAAGGAGATCCCCACTTCTCCCAGCGCTTCAAATCCAGAATCATAAATTGTTCATGAAGAAACGGAATTTCCCCGCGCCGATCCATGATGTGCCCCATAAGTCCCGCATCTTCCACTCGCATCCGATGGGTCGCCCGCAAAACCTCGATGGCGAAATCCGCCGCGCCGGAAAGATGAGTTCCGGCGGCAAGCACCACGGCATACTTTCTTCCCGCTTTCAACTCACGGGAAAGCCACCGATCCAACTCCTCTTCCCCCACCTCCTCATGACCCAAGGGAAAAAGACTGGCTTTCGTCATTAAGTGCAAAGCTTCATGCTGAAGAGCTTCGTTTCCGAGATTTTCTTCCATCACCGCCAGGGCGATTTCATCGGGAATCAAACGCTCACTGATTCCCGCCACCATCAGTTGGCCGTAAAGTTTTGATTCCCGCGGAATCTCTTTTCCCATCAGGGCCTTTTTCGCCACCACGCGGTTCACCAGATCTTTATAGAGAACGTCCCCATTCTGGCGGCGAGCAGCGGCAAGAATTTTGTGATCACGAAAACGCAAAGGGCCGTGAAAGATCAAATGGATCCGCGGCTGATCCGAATGGTTCTCCACGGAGTGGTAGGTGGCGTTGTTAAACAAAAAAGCCCGTCCCGGTTGAATGGGAATTTTTCGGCTGAACGCATTTTTACTTCCATCCGGCTCCAAATCCGTCCAGAACTCACAACCCTCCGGCATATTTAAAGCAACGTTGACGGCCATGCCCCACTCTCGGTCTTTCACATCCGAGTGGACGTGAATCCGCGCGCCGGGCTCAAGCAGCATAAAGCGCACACGCTCGCACTCCTCCACTCGGGTCAAACGGTTCAAAAACTCCAAAGTCTTGGGACAATCGGCGGCGATTTCCGACAGTTTGTATTCGGGAGCGCCTACTCCGTAGTCCTTATGATACCGCGTCTTTTGTGAATCTCCTCCCAGGGCATGAATGCCGAGGCTTTTCCACTTTCCTTGTGTTTCTCCCTCTGAGCTTTGATCATAATTGCGATGCACGACAAAGCGGTCCAAAAGACGGGCGGCCTCTTCAAAACATGCCTGATGATTAAATTCAAAGGGCAGAAAGATCCAGGGCGTCTGCTGAAGGTGCAAAAAAATTTCTTCGTCCGAAGGCCAACTCAAAAGTCGGGGCCGATTTCCAAAAGCTTTTTTTTCGGAAAGAGGAGACACCGTTTTTTTAAAATTCCATAGAGAGGGCCTGGGCGTGATCTCAACGTCGACAATTTTTTGATGGCGGGCCACCCTCCGGCGCAGGTCCTCGAAACTTGGATCCTCAAGAATCAACTCTCCCAAGGGGATATAGCCTAAGGCCAATTTGGGATCATCGGGATTCATTCCTTTCCGCTCCAGCCAAACTTTCAGCGATTCTTTTTCCTGAAGAGGAATTCCCTCCCCTAAATACAACTTCATCCCCGACGTGTAATTCGTCTGCGGCACGGGGTCCTCATGATGGTCCGTAAGAAAGGCCGACAGCACCGGCGTTCCCGTCACCCCATAGGCGAGGTAAAGCTTCCCCCGTTCAAGGTCGGGATTAAAGAGCGCGTAGTCCTCTTTCTTGAAGGCATAGCGTTCCACCGGATGGAGGAGCAAATCAATGTGAGCCTCCTGCTCGGGAGAAAGCAATTGTTCATAGCGGTGAATGAACAAATTCAAATTTAAGACGGCACGATGCAATTCCTCGGAAACGCGAGGCTCCATTACTCTTTGCTCCAAATGTTCGAACTCGGTGTGCATCGCGGAGAGATAAGCCTGATCCATATCGGGAATGGGATGATGCGTGATCGCCTGAGGCCAACGCTTATTGATGATGGCGATGGACTTCGCGAGCTGGGCTCTTAAGTCTTCCTCTTGATAAAAAATCTTGCCGTAAAAGACGTCTTCAAAACGCAAAGATCTTTTGCGGCGAAGATCTCTCCATAAAACCTTTGCCCAGCGCTTTACAAAATCATTGTCATAGAGGCGGTACTTCAACTTTATTTGATTCGCCTTGTTTTTCGCACTCCCGAAAGTGAAGGTTAAAACCGTCGCCACCAAAGGACTCCTTTTTATAGCGGTCATTACGCCAAAGAAGGGGGGAAACCTCAAGCAGATCAAAAGCCTTCGTGTCACAGCTGGTCATGCCCCCGACCATTTCAGTTTGTATGCTTTCAAGATGGAACATTCTCTTCCGGTGGCCTTCCACCCCTTAAAAGATTCTGAAAAGAACCTTATCGATGCCTTGAGGGGTTTTCTCTTCTTCATGATTTTTATCGGCCACTTCGTGAGCGGTCCCATCAAGGAAGCCTCGCTGCACTTACCTTCGTTCATGGACCACGCTTTCCGGCACGCCAATAATTCGGTGGACGTATTCTTCGCCCTCAGCGGTTTTTTGATCCTTCACTCCTATTCCCGCAGCCTTAAGAGTTCGACGCCTCTGCGCGTTCTTCTTATGTTTTATTTCAAAAGGATTTTCCGCATCTTCCCGGCCTGGGTGGTCGTCCTTACCGTGAGCGCCTGGTTGGCCGGGGCCGATTTCAAAACCTATCTGTGGAATCTCTTTTTTCTTTTCGGCGTGAAGCCTTTCGCCGTTTCCGATCTCTTGGTCGTTCAGTCCTGGTCCCTCTATGTCGAGGAGATTTTTTACCTTCTGTTTCCCGTTCTTATCGCGGTTTACCGAAAGAACCTGGCCGTTTACGGTCTTATCACTTTCCTCGTCGGCAAAATCCTTCTGGAAAACACCCTTGAAGTTCCCCATCACCTCACCTTCAATACTCCGTTCAACACCTTTCAATTCTTTTTTTGCGGAATCTTCGCTTATGTCTTTATCCCCCGGTGGCGGGCGATCCGGCTTTCCCGCTTGATCTTTTATCTCTGCCTTTTCTCCATCGGCCTTCTTTCATGTCTTTACCGTACGGATAAGCTGGTTTGGTGTTACATCACGGCTTCCTTTCTGATTCTCTTCAGAAGCCCGCAAGAATTCGCCGTTCCCTTCATTCTCGTTTTCAAACACCTCGGCCGGATGTGCTACTCCCTTTATCTGGTTCATGCCTTCAGCTTTCCCGTCGGCTTAAGGCTTTCGAAAGCCTTGTTTGCGCCACCCGCTTCCTGGATAAGCCTTCCCCTTCTTTTTCAATTTCTGTTTTGTCTCGTGATGACCGTCACGACGGCGAGCGCTTTGTATTTTCTTGTGGAACGTCCGCTGATGATCTACGGAGCGGACAGAGCCAAGAAATGGTTTGCCGGACCGAAATCAATACACCCCTAGGTGGTCGTTGAGTTCCGGCATGACGGCGGCAAAATCCGTTTTCCGCGCCTGATCCAACTTTCTGAGATATTCCCTGGTTTGCGGGAGAAGGTCCGTAAGATCGTCCTGATACATGAAATTCAGGACCCCGGCGATTTTATTGGAAGGCTTTTTGGAGCGCTCCTCAAAACTCTTCAAGCGCGCGGCGACGAGATCTTTGGCCTCCTTAGGGAGCGCCTGAACGCTGAGATAGCGGGGATAATGAACCAACCCCGGATGGTAATAACCGTTGAAATCACGGTTGATGATCTTGAAGTTTTGATCTTCCACCCACTGGGCGTAGTCCGCCAGGTAAAAAGCGCTCATCAAATGGATGGAGCACAACAAAAGCACGCGCAAGTTTCCGTGAGGATAATCATCCAAGCGTCTCAAATTTTTTAAAATCGCTTCCCAAGAGGCGGGGGCCCTCATGTACGTGTTCTTTTCGCCGATTCCGTCCAAACTGATAAAAGCTTCCACGACCTCAAAATGTTTCCACAACTCGAAAATATCTTCAGAAAGAAGCGTCCCGTTGGTGTGGTATCTGATTTGAATGTGTTTTGCATGACCGCTCTTCACGCAAGCTTCGATGAGCCTTCGGTGTTCCTCAAGCAACATCGGCTCTCCGCCGCCGATGATCAGTTCGCGCAGGGAAGGCAAAATTTCATCCAGACTTTCCCAAAAAATCTCCCGCTTGTACCACTCAAAACGGGAGGTATCGATTCTGGATTTATTCGCCCATTCCCATTTCAAAGAAAGATTTTTCAGATTCCCTTCCAGCTTCTTGGCCAAACCCACCCATTTGCTGGAGTCCTGAGGACGGCACATAACGCAAGTTAAATTGCAGGTGTTGCCTAAGCGTAAATCCACGGCGACAAGGCCTTCGGAGAGGCGGCCGTCCGCCTCCACCTTCCCAAGACGCTCTTCGATCTTTTCCTGTCCCAAGCGCCGTTTCCAAGCTTCATTTTCCGTCACCCGGTGGGAACGATAGCCGGCGGCTTCTTCCTGATAGCAACGCCGACAGGAGGACACCTCTTTCCCGCGAAGCATTCTCAGGCGCGCGTCGCGGACGGGCTTGGAATTCCAGGCCTCCGCCAGGCTGACCTCATTCAAATTCAAGCCCAGATCATTTCGAGCCACACAACAAAGCAAGGCCGAGCCGTCCGTGTACGTCGCCAAGTGAATGAAAGGCAAAATGCAAAAAGTTTTTGAATCTTCGATCACGACGTCCAACCTTCCGCGGCCAACATTCCATGAAGCTCTTCGAACTGCGTTTTAAAATCCTGGCCGCGTTTGTCGTCCAATATCTTGGTGTAGGTCAAAAAATCCCGCAGCCGATCTTCGGAAGCGGCCTCCTCCGTACGTCCTAAAAGATTCATGCAGCTGTCCACGGAGTTGGTCAGAAAATCTTCTTTCCCGTAAAATCTCGATCTCTTCACAAAGGCTTCCAAACGCTCTTTTGCCTTGCTTTTGATGCTCTGGGGGAGAATGGAGGCGTCGATATACACGGGGCTTGTGGCATACAGAAAATCCACGTTGATGGATTTTGAATGTTTCACCGCCATTTCTTCCACGTAATCCAGCAGGTTTGTGATCTCCAGAATATTGTAAATCTGAATCACGGGAGTCACCCCGAGCTTCACCTTGCCCGGCACCTGCAGAAGCCTTTGAAAGTTGCGATCAATGGATTCCCAACGGCTGAGATGGCGGATGTAGTCGTTGGATTTTCCAAAACTGTCGATGCTGGCATTCATCAGCACCCACTTAAAGTGGGGCAAAAGCTCCAGGAATCTTTCCTGCACGTTCGTGCAGTTGGTATTGAACATCAGGAAGATATTTTTGGAATACCCCGTATCCACGCAGCGCTGTAAGAATTCGTAATTTTTCTGGATCAGGGTCGGCTCTCCCCCCGTCAGATAAACCTTCTTCAAAAAGGGAATCGCCTCATGGACTTCCGACCAGAATTTGTCGGTCTCAAACCAGGGTTCAATCACCACCGGATTTGACCACTCATATTTACGGCGCAAATTTTCGAATTCCGGGGATTCCTTCATCAGTTGCGTGGTCTCTTTGAAAATCTGACTGCTGTTATAAGGGTTGCAGGAACGGCATTTCAGATTGCACAAGTTTCCCAGACGCAAATCCAAATAGATCGGCGCGGAGGACACCGCATAGTCATTTTTCTTCGAGGCCTCGATACGGGCTAAAATTTCTCCGCGCGCTTCTCTTCCCCACTCTTCGTTGTGCATCTGACGGTAGGATTTTTTGCCGATGGATTCTTGGAAATAACAGGTGCGACAGGCGTCGATCTTTTTTCCTTCCAGCATGTCCCGGCGCAGGTTTCGCATGAAGGGAGAGTTTTTTGCGTCCTCCATGCGGTCTTTTCCGGCCCGATAGGGAGCTCCCGACTCCTTGGAAATCATTCCGCCCTGCTGAGCCACGCAACAAAAGCTCATCATTCCACTGGGCTGCACCACTTGTTCCATCCAAGGGAAGACGCAAAAAGTGGGAGAAATTTTGGAGAAGCGGGTTTTGCCTAACATGGCCGCTGAGTGTAACCGACTTCTCAAAGAACTCTGAGGGGTTTTGCACCGCGCCTTCGATGAATTATGTTTAAACCACAACAAAAGCTTCTCACCCTCGTCATGAGTCCCCCCGGCCCCTGTGACATCATTGCTGGGAGGAAACAATCATCTCATCAAGGAGGTCTGCAATGAAACAACCGAATGCACAGTGGGAAAACTGGCTGAACCTGATTTTGGGGGTTTGGCTCTTTATTTCCCCATGGGTCCTTTTAAGCTCTCTCTCGCCATCCGCCACCGCGCTGGCCCACTGGAACTTTTGGATCGTCGGAGCCGTGATCGCCATTTCTTCCGGTCTCGCTCTCCAAAATCTGAAGCCCTGGGAAGAGTGGGTGAATCTGGTTTTAGGAGCCTGGCTGATCATTTCCCCCTGGGTCTTTGGCTATGCGGCGGACGTCAGTCTGTTTTGGAATTCCATGCTTGTGGGATTGGCCGTCGCGGTGTTTGCCGTCTTCGCCCTGCCTGTCGCCCAAAGAATCACTCATCAAACCGTTTAATCCGGTGGGCCCTCACGGATCGGCCCCACCGCAAAGAAAAACCGCCCTTCACGGCGGTTTTTCTTTATTCCGAGCGCAATGCCTCCACCACCTGAAGCTTTCGGGCTTTTAACGCCGGCACCCACCCACTCAAAATGCCGACCACAAAAATCGCCAAGAAAGAAAAAACCAAAGCCGGCACGTCAAAGGTCCACTGAAAGTTGACCTGCTTGACCATTTTTGAAGTCAAATAAATCACCGCATGATAGGTCAGCACTCCCATAAGAATCCCAAAAATTCCCGCGACAAAACAAAGCACCATCGACTCGCCCAGATACTGGAAATACACGCTGCGGTCCGTAGCCCCCAACGATTTGCGAATCCCGATCTCCCTCAGCTGCTCGCCGATGGAAGCCAGCATCATATTGGCGATGCCCATCCCCCCCACGATCAAACACACCACGGCAATCGCTCCCAAAAGCAGCTGGAAAATACCCATGAATTGCTTCAACTGACCGACCATGATCGCATCGGAGTTGACGGAAAAAATTCCGGCGCCGCCGTATTTATTCTGAAAAAAGTTTTGAATCCCCTGCACCGTTCTTTCCACGTTGGAGCCTTGGCGCAGCTGAATCACCACGCTGCTCAAACGCCCGTACCAGCGGTTCGAGATCATCTGAAAGTACGTGTAAGGAAGAAGGATGTGGTAGTCGGGCTTATTCCATTCGCTGTTGGATTCCACGCTGTCCAAAACGCCGATGACCCGACAAGACGCGGAAGAAGCGTCGTCCCCCTCCGTCGTGATGAAAATGATGTTTCCCACCGGATTCATTTTGCCGAAAAGTCGTTGGGCGATTTCATAGCCGATCACGCAAACCGGCGAACGGTTGACCACGTGAAAATAAGAAATGGGAATTCCTCCCAAAAATCGCCGGTTGGTGATGCGGAAGTATTCGTCTCCCACGCCGAGCGGCACCGCTTCTCCGGAAATGCGACGGCCCGCCGAATTCACGTCGGGACGGCTCCAATTCACCATGCTTGGGGACATCAAGGAAATTTGTGGAAAAACCTTCTTAAGAGCGTCCAGATCTTTTTCCTGATCAAATTCGCTGAAGTAGGTGAGGTTGCTGTCGACGGCCCGCCTTCTCCAGTTGGTCTGTCCGTCCAAAGAAATTTTGTTCACTCCCATTTTCTCGTAATTGGAAACCACTCTTTGACGGATGTAGGTACCGAAAGTGATCATCGACGTCAGAGCCGCGATCCCAATGGACACGCCCAACATGGTTAAAAAAGCGCGCACGCGGTTGAACTTAAAACTTTCCGTGATCATCGGCCAAAGGTTGGAAAGATATTTCCAAGGGGACGTTTTTCCCCTTGCCCCCGCTGACGGCGCCACGGGCGGCGCGGACGGCTCTTCTTTATGTGGCGAGGAAATCCCTCCGCGAAGAATTTCCCCGTCCTTGATTTCAATCACATCGTCACACTGACGGGCGATGTTTTCGTCATGGGTGATCAGGACCACCGATTTTCCTTCCGCGGCCAAACGCTTGAGGATCGCAAAAATGTCCGCCGCCGTCTTCGAATCCAAACTTCCCGTGGGCTCATCCGCCAAAATGATTTCCGGGTGATTGAACAGGGCCCGGGCGATGGCTATTCTTTGCTGCTGCCCCCCCGACATTTGATTCGGACGCTTTTCCAATTGATCCGCAATTCCCAATTGCTCGGACAGCTCCAAGGCCCTTTGGTAAAGATCTTGCCCCCGATCGAAAATTTCCAGCGGATACTTTCCGGCAAGAGTGATGTTGCCCAACCCCGTCGAACGCGGCAGCAGATGAAACTGCTGAAAAATAAAACCCATCTTCCGGGAGCGAAACCGCGCCAGGGCCAGCCCCGACAAATTTTCCATTTCCACGCCGTCGATGCGGATACGGCCCGCATCGGCTTTCAGAAATCCCCCGATCAGATAAAGCAGCGTCGATTTTCCGGAACCCGAAGGCCCTTTGATCGCCGTGATCCGGCCCGGATGAATGTCGAAACTCACGTTCTTCAATATCGAAACGGCGAGCGCGTCCTTGTTGTAAGAATGAGAGAGGTTTCTGACTTCTATCACCGGCTTTGATCACCATAAAAATCAATCGGCCGCACCCGCGTGCCTTCCGGGATGTTCAAGACTTCCAAAAACTGATCCGTCTGCAACCCGATCTTCGCCGGCAGAGTCTTTCCGTCGACGGTCTTCACGACGAACTCGTTTCCGGTGCGCTGGATGTATTCATGAGGGATGGAGAGGGCGTCTTTCTTTTCACCGGTGATCGCGTCAATGATCGCCGACATCCCGGGACGCAATTCCTTGGGGGCTTTGTCGATTCTCAATTCCACCGGATATTCGACGGCATCGTTCATGCGCCGCCAACCGCTGGTGCCGCCGCCATCCGGAGCCAACGCGATCTCCGTCACCACTCCGCTCAAATGTAAGCTCGGAAGAGCCTGAATGGAAATCGTCGCTTTTTGACCGACCTTCAGCTTCGGATAGTCCGCTTCCGACACTTTGGCGTCGATGAACAACTGAGACAGATCATCCAAGCGCACCAGAATTTTCGTCTCATCCCGTCCCTTAACGTACTCCCCTTCGCGCACTCCGATTTGAGTGACGGTTCCCGGAAAGTTCGCGCGCAGGGGGAAATTGGAGCCCAAAGACATATTGGATTCAATCGAGATCAAGGGAGCGCCGACCTTCGTCTCTTCCCCGATGCGCACGTAGATTTTTTTGATGTTGCCGTCATAGGGCGCCAAAACCATTTGCTGGCGGGAGGACTGCACGGTGCCCGACATCGTCACCATTTGAAAAAGATCGCGCTTTTGCACCGTGGTCGGCTCAAGACCTCCCGGATCGTCCGAAGATCCGAAACACCCGCTCACGAAAAATACGCTCATCAAGGACAAAAATATTTTTTTACTCATCAACGAGAATTCCTTTGTAATAAAGCGAATTGTAATAGGTCTTCAGGTAACTGGAGATGGACGTCTGAAGATTCAACTGCGAAGACAGCCGTTGGTTCAAAGCGTTGATGAAATCCAGATAGCCCATGTTGCCGACCTGGTATTCGTGGGAGATGGATTGAAACACCTGGGTGTCGATGCGAAGAATCTCGACGGCGTTTTTTACCTGATCCTTCAGCCTCACGCCCTCGATGTGCAGATTTTTTACGTCCGCATCCAGTTTCAACCGCGCCAATTCCGCCTTTGACTCCCCGATGATCACCTCGGAGCGCTGATTGGCCAAATCATAAGACCGTTGACCGCCGTCGAAAAGGTTGAAAGTCAAAGTGAGCGTCGTCACCCAGTCCCTTCCCCAATGGGCGCGGTCGTTTTCCACCCAATACCCAGAGAGGCCTTCAGTGAGTTCCGTCCCGAAGGAAATCTGCGGCCAATACCGGCGTTGGGCCTTTTTCACTTCCAGCTCCGCCGCCTTCACCCGATTGATTTCGATTTGGTATTCGGGATGCTCCTCCACCGGCAGAGATTCTTTTATTTCGGGAAGACTCTCACTCATATCAAAAACCAAGGGCTTGAACGTCAGTTCCGAAGAAGAATTTTGAAAAAGCGCTCGCAACCGGTTTTCGGCTTTTTCATATTCGGTCTCCGCGCGCCGGACCTCGAACTCCGAAGACTTGATTTCCGACTGAAGACGCATGAAATCCAATCGCGTGCTCGTTCCCGAGCGGTAAGAGCGCCGTGAAATTCGGTACTGCTCATTGATCAACTGTTGTCTTTGGCGGGAGGTTTCCAAAGCCACGTAACGATCGGAATAATCCAGATAGAGATCGATGCCGTTCAACACCAGGGCGCTGACGTCCGTGTAGTATTGCAATTCGGAAGCGCGCTCCTGAAAGCGGGAGATTTTATAATTGAACCAGTCAAACTGACTGTTGAAAAAATTCGCGCTGAGTTTCAGCGAAGTTCCCGTGGCGTCCAAAGGTTCCGGATCCGTCGTGTGGTCCGCCAAAAGGGAAGAGGACAAGTCCAGACTGGGAAGAAGGGCTCCGAAGGCGGATTTTTTCAAGCGCGTCGAGACCCCCAAGGATTCCTGGGAGACACGCACCTGAGGAGAGTTCTTCAGAAGAGCCGTTTTAAATTCTTCCAAAGTGCGGATTTGCTGTCCGAAGGCGCCGCCCCCGGCGCCGCAGAAGACGGCCAAAAGAATCAGGAAGAAAACCCTGCTCGACATGATCCAAGTGTTTACCAAAAGTTTCCCCAGGATCAAACCCCCTTTGTCTTCTCCATGCCATCAAGGTATTGTGAAGTCCAAGTGAAACACTATTTTCGGTTGATTTATCTCTTTTTCAGCACGTTGTGGAAACCTTCCATGGGCTTTCTGGAGACCTCGATCCTGAAGCTGAGAGTTTGGCCGACCGACATCGATCTCCTTTTGCACATGAACAACGGCGTTTACCTTTCCCTGATGGATCTGGGGCGCACCGACCTCACTTTACGTTCGGGCTTTTACCGGATCTTGCGCAAAAACGGAATTTATCCCGTGATCGCTTCCGAGGTGATCCGGTTCAAAAAATCCCTGAAGCCTTTCCAAAGTTTTGAAATCCACACCGATCTGATTTATTGGGACGAAAAATATTTTTATCTGCAACAACGCTTTTTCAGCCGCAAGGAGCTCTACGCCAGCGGCATCGTCAAAGCGCGGTTTCTCAGAAACGAAGGCGGCGGAGTGGACCCTCTGGAAATCTTCCGTCTGCTCGGCCTTTCCCAAACCGAGCTGGATCAAAGCTTGAGCCGCCTCGCCCAAGAGGGAAAAGACGCCATCGTCAGTTACCGCGGGATCGAAAACTATCTAAGGTAAATTTTCTTCCTGAAATCCGCCAGCCTCAGGAAGCTCCTTGACGCTTTGAACGCCCAAGGATTCAAAGCGCTTCGCTTGCACGAGCACGCGGGAATGAAGCCGGGTCTTTCCTTTTTCGTACTCCGCCATCGCCTTTTCCAGATGCTTGCCGACGCTTTCATAACCTTCGAAGAATTCGGCGATGCGCTTATGAAGTTCGATGCCTTCCTTGGAAATTTTCTCGGCGTTTTCCGCCAATCTCTTTTCGCTCCAGCCGAACCGAATGACTTTCAAAAGTCCGATCAAAGTCGGCGGCGTCGCGATCAACACCTTTTTCTGAAGGGCGTATTCCACGAGATCCGGCTCCACTTCCAAAGCCGCGTACAAAAAGGATTCATTGGGAAGAAACATCACCGTGAAATCCGCCGAACCGTCATAGGCATCCCCATAGGATTTCAAGGACAACCGCTTGACGTGCTCCTTGATGTGGCGCCCATGACGGGCCATCTCCACCGCCCGCGCCTCTTCCGTCGGCGCCTCCAAAGAATTCAAAAAAGCCTCCAAGGGAGTTTTCGCATCCACGATCACCTGGCGGCCTTCCGGCATCCGCACCACCATGTCGGGGATCAAACGGTCGCCTTCTTTTTCCACCACGTCTTGAAAAATCACGTCGGCAAATTCACTCATTCCCGCCAGCTCGATGCAGTTTTTCAACTGCACTTCTCCCCAACGTCCGCGGATGTGAGGCTTTTTCAGAGCGTCCTTGAGCGCCGTGGTCTCTCTGGAAAGCTGCGTCCCCATTTCCGCCACGCGCCGGAGCTCCACATCCAAAGTGGTGAAGGCCCTTTGCCTTTCTTTTTCCATGTCTCCCACCTGCTTTTGATATTGGGAGAGCGCTTCAGAAACCGGCTTCATCAGCTGCTCGATGGTTTGGCGCTTCTGATCGAAGTCCATCGCCTGCACCTGACTTTGCTTTTTGAAAGTGGCCTCCGCGACCTCCAACAGATGTTTGGTCGAACTCTGGATGGAGTGGGACGCCAGACTGGAAAAAGAATCCTTCAATTCATTTTTGATCTGTTCGAAACGGGCGCGCTCCATTTGAAGAAGCTCTTTGTGGGAGTGGGCCTCCTGCGCCAGCTTGTGATTTTCCAGCTGCAGATCTTGTAATTCTTTTGTTTGTCGTGACAATTTTCGGGAGGCGCGCAGCCAAAACCCCAAGAATAAAACCGTCAAAATCGAAGTGAGAGAGAGGAAAAAGGAAATCACGTTCATCGACTCAAGGTAGTGGTCACGCCCTTTTTTTGCAAATTTTCTTAAAACCAGGGACAAATTCGGTCGTCACGCAAAGCGGCGATTTCCTTGAGTCCTTCTTTAATTGGACAAGGGTTTTGGCACGGCCCTTGTACTTATTTCCTGCGCAGGCTCAGACTGACGAGCCTCGCCCCGGATTCAAGGAGTGAAAGTGACCCGAACCCTTCCAACTTTGATTTTCATGAGCGTCTTTTTTCTGTTCGCCCTCGCGGCGCGGGCGGAAACCTCTTCCTCTTCCGCCTTGAACTTCAAGACCTGGAAAGAACAGCAGATTTTGACCGCTCAAAACCGCCTGTTGCGCCTGAACGCCGAGTTAGGGGGGAAAACCACCTCCTCCTCCCCTTCCCCCAATGGAAGCGAGAAGGTCTCCTCCAAAGAAAAAGCCCTCCGCCGCTTCCATCACACCCAGGAGAAATCTGGTCTGGAGCGCCTGGAGAATCAGGTGAAGCTGGCCAAGGACGCGGTCCAAAACGCCTCCGAGCTGACCCTGGATGACTACATCACTATTTATTTACCCACCCTGAGCCAGACTCCCGCTTCCATCGAGGCTTTGGTGGATTCCATGAGCCGGGAAGAAATCTCCAAAATCTTGACTGAAATCCTTAAAAAGCAGTCAGATCAAGGGGATAGAGCCGATGCCCCCGGATCCCGCCTGACGGAGCTTTGGGCCGGCCAAGCCCCTGCCAATCCCTAGATTCTCTTTTATACCTCAGATTCAAAATTTTTATGCGAGCGCCTTGACAGGAAACGCACGGAGTTCATATTGAACGGCGTTTATATATACAGACTTACAGGAGGTCTAAGTATGGCAAAATCCGCTTTGGGCGTTCGCCCTCTGCATGATCGCATTCTCGTTCGCCGGATGGCGGAAGAGGAAAAAACCGCCGGTGGAATCATCATCCCCGAAACAGCGAAAGAAAAACCCCAACGTGGTGAAATCGTTGCGGCGGGAAACGGTCGTATCACTGAAGAAGGCAAAAATCTTCCTTTGGAAGTCAAAGTGGGCGACAAAGTTCTCTTCGGCAAATACTCAGGCACCGAATTGAAACTCAACGGCGAAGAATACCTGATGATGCGCGAAGAAGACATTCTGGGAATCATTAACTAATCAGACCAAATCAGATAGAGGAAGAAAATATGAGCAAAGAATTAAGATTCAGTGAAGACGCAAGAAAATCCATCCTCCGTGGCGTGAACACTCTGGCCAACGCCGTGAAAGTGACCCTCGGACCTAAAGGCCGCAACGTCGTGATCGAAAAATCCTTCGGATCTCCCTTGATCACCAAAGACGGCGTGACCGTGGCCGAGGACATCGAGCTGGACGACCCGTACGAGAACCTGGGCGCCCAGTTGGTGAAAGAAGCCGCCAGCAAGACC
>Ga0182744_1002584_pt1 | contig 14760 bp, 13 predicted proteins | sample eDN3rd30CKraftMG_FD_128525 | JGI IMG/M metagenome (GOLD analysis project Ga0182744, IMG submission 128525) | Enriched Miracle-Growth compost microbial communities from Emeryville, California, USA - eDNA 3rd pass 30_C Kraft MG (version 2) (version 2) ...
AGTCATTGTCGCGATACTTTAACTTAATGACATCAGTGTATTGAACTCGTTCGGTGACTACTTCCGTTTTGGTATTTTCATTAAAGGAGTACCAAACGTTGATGTCATAAGAACCGTGTATCTCTACGGTTTTGCCAACTTTTTTCGCGTTGTATTTATGGTTGATAATCCAACAGCCAAGTATGCTGGTTGGACTATGTGCCGGGCTAATCGTATGATTGGAATTGGTGAATTTACGCCCTTTCGCTACTACGGCCTTAACAATTATCTCTCTATATTCTCCCATTTCGCGCGAAACCTCCTCATTCATTTTCATTTCATCCTATGCAATTTTTTAGACTAGTGTGCGATATATTTCTGAGAATACTGGTTAAAAGTTTAGTCATAGTTCATTTTATGCGGGAGTTTTATGTAGGTTCCTTTTTAGGCAAGTACTTATAGCGAGGTAAATAATAAATCCGAGGAAGCGCAAAAAAAGCCAGACTCTTTATAAGCCTGGCTTGGGTTTTTCTTAATGGTTGTGGTCATGGTCGTGGTCGTGATTTCCGCAAGACCCGCCATTATCTAGACTTGCACCTGTTTCACCGCGCAATACATCTCCACCGGTTGATTCGATAATGACATCTGTAACCTTATTTGAGATGGTTGTAGCAATTAACTGAAGCAATTCATTTACTTCAATTTGAGACTGCTTGAACTCTTGAACAACAGGAATATTGTCTAAATCCTGCTCAATGGAAGCTATTTTGTCTTCTACTTTTTTCAGGGCTTCTGGCTTACCGTAATGCTGTAGATTTACAGCTTGCTTTTGCAAACCCTTGATATCAGAAATTAGCGTGCTAACTTTTGGATTTACATGAATTTGTGCTTCTGCACGCTTAAAGAAATCAACTTCTTCCGTTTCTGCTATCATGTTTGCTAACTCTTGTGCACGTGCGATGATATCTTCTTTTGTATATTTCGCCACTTTTATTTCACCTCAACTGGTTCTAGTTCTTCCACCATTTCTCCGTTTAATGACCATGTTTTTGCGTCGGTAATTCTTACTTTTACAACTTTACCAATTGCTGTTTTGGGTGCAGCAAAATTCACAAGCTTGTTTCTAGAAGTATATCCTGCAAGGACTTCCGGATTGTTCTTGCTTTCCCCTTCTACAAGAACCTCAACAATTTGGCCTTTATATTTTTTCATTGCTTCAGCAGAAAGTTCATTAACCAGAGCATTTAAACGCTGTAAACGTTCTTTCTTTACCTCCATTGGGACATTATCCTGCATTTTCGCTGCCGGTGTACCCTCTCTTGGTGAATAAATAAACGTATAAGCAAGTTCAAACCCAACTTCACGATACAAAGATAATGTTTCTTCAAATTGTTCGTCTGTTTCATTCGGATAACCAACGATAATATCTGTGGTTAATGCAACGTTTGGAATTGCTGCCTTAATTTTTCTCACTAGTTCCAGATATTGTTCTCTCGTATATTTACGAGCCATTATCTTAAGAACATCTGTAGAACCAGATTGTACTGGCAGGTGAATATGATCCATTAGATTGCCGCCTTTTGCAAGGACTTCAATCAAATGGTCATCAAAATCACGTGGATGACTTGTTGTGAATCGAATACGCGGAATATCAATCTTACGCAGGTCGTCCATAAGTTCACCCAGACCGTAGTTCACACCCTCTAAATCTTTTCCATATGCATTTACGTTTTGCCCCAAGAGTGTAACCTCCTGGTAGCCCTGTGCAGCTAAATGACGTACTTCTTGGATAATCTCTTCAGGGCGGCGGCTTCGCTCTTTACCACGTGTATAAGGCACAATACAATAGGTACAGAATTTATCACAGCCGTACATAATGTTTACCCAAGCTTTAATATTACCGCGTCTAACTTTAGGCAGGTTTTCGATTACGTCGCCTTCTTTAGACCAAACTTCTACAACCATTTCTTTTGACATATAGGCTTCATGTAGAATATTTGGCAGACGGTGAATGTTATGTGTACCAAAAATCATGTCCACCTGATCGTAGGTTTTTAAAATCTTATTAACAACGGATTCTTCTTGGGACATACAGCCGCAAACACCTATGAGTAAATCTGGCTTTTCTGTCTTCAAATGCTTCAAGTGTCCTAGTTCTCCAAACACCTTATTTTCGGCATTCTCACGAATTGCACAGGTATTTAAGAGAATAACATTTGCATCTTCTGTAGAATCTGTAGGCTCATATCCTAATGCTAAGAAGATCCCTGCCATCACTTCCGTATCATGCTCATTCATTTGACATCCATAGGTACGGATATAAAATTTGCGCCCTTCTCCTAAGCCGCGAAATTCCTCAGGAATAGAGAAATCATTATGGTACTTTACTTCTTCTTTTCCACGTTTTTTTGCATCTTTTAAGGAAGGTGCGGTTATTACCTGCTCAAAATACTTACTGTAATCCTTGGCGGATTTTTTGTCCGAAGAATTAGCAGATTCTATTTGCCTGGCTTCTACACGTTGTTTTTCATTCATAAGTAAAATCTCCTTTCAGTCAATTACTGTCTATGAATATTAGAAAAGTAAATTTTTTCCTGTACTAGTGAATAAGAAATGAATCTTCCACACATCCGCACATTATTATAGTATAAAGGTTACAAGGCCTGAAAACAATAGAAAGTCCCGTAGTAGTCTACTACGGGATTTTTCCAATTCCAATTACATAAACTCGCCGACTAATTTATCAAAATACTCTTGATCTAGGTTTAGATCAGCGTGTGCTAATGGAGTTTCAGCGTAATTATTAATTAATTCCTGGTAAGATTGACGCTCTGTGTTTTGATAAATCAAACCAGTTACTAAACCATTATGCTTCATCAATGTCTGCATAGCATTTTCACGGTTTGAAGGATCATAGCCTTCAATATCGCTTAACTTTGTTAAGTTTTCTTTAAACCAATCATAAGTGTTGACCTTATTATAAGTCACACAAGGGCTGTATACGTTAATTAAAGAAAATCCTTTATGCTTAATACCTGCTTCAATTAAAGCAGTAAGATCTTTCAGGTCTGTAGAGAAGCTTTGCGCAACAAACGTTGCTCCAGCAGTTAAAGCCATCTCCATTGGTGAAATTGGCTGCTCAATCGAACCTAGCGGCGATGATTTCGTTTTAAAGCCGGCAGCAGAACGTGGAGACGTTTGCCCTTTTGTTAATCCATAGATTTGGTTATCCATAACTACGTAGGTAATATCAATATTTCTACGAATAGCATGAATGGTATGTCCCATACCGATTGCAAAACCATCACCATCACCACCAGAAGCGATGACTGTTAAATCACGGTTAGCCATTTTCACTCCTTGTGCGATTGGTAATGAACGACCATGAATACCGTGGAAACCATATGAATTAATATAACCAGAGATACGACCAGAACATCCGATACCAGAAATAACAGCTAAGTTTTCAGGCTCAAGACCTACATTTGCTGCTGCACGTTGCATTGCCGCTTGTACAGAGAAGTCGCCACAGCCAGGGCACCAGTTCGGTTTTACATTATTTCTAAAGTCTTTAAAAGTGGCCATGTTTAGAACAACTCCTTACATTTTGTATATACTTCGTGTGGTAGGAATGGGTTACCGTCATATTTTACATGTTTAATAATCTTTTCAGCATGACCAACATTCATTTTCATAATGTTTGCCAATTGTCCAGTTGCATTGTTTTCTACAACAACAACTTTCTTTGCTGATCGAACAAGCGGCAGCACTTCGTCCGTTGGGAATGGATGAATTAAACGGATATGTGCATGGTTTACTTTCAATCCATCATTCTCTAAACGTACCATTGCTTCTTCGATCACACCTCTTGTTGAATTGAATCCAACTAGTAAAATGTCAGCATCTTCATGCTTTGCATTCTTGTAAACAGGTGTGTTGAAGCGGATATTTTCAATTTTACGGAATCGCTTGTCCATTTGTGCAATTCTATTAGCAGCTGATTCTGAAGGCTTACCAGTTTCATCATGCTCAACACCTGTTACGTGGTGGATACCATTTTTCATACCAGGGATTACACGTGGTGAAACTCCATCTTCCGTAACTTCATAGCGTTTGAAATAAGCTTTATTTTCACTGTCAGGAATTTCATCTGTTATCAATTTACCACGTCTAATTTCAACCTTATCCATACCTAAAGGTTCAACAGTCTGTTTACCTAAAGATAATTGAAGGTCTGAAAGAACGATAACTGGACATTGATATTCTTCAGCTAGGTTAAATGCTTCTGCAGTATCATAGAATGCTTCTTCTACAGTACTTGGAGCCATTACAATTTTAGGGATTTCACCATGTGTTCCATAAATCATTGCCATTAAATCTGACTGTTCTTGCTTTGTTGGCAATCCTGTAGATGGACCTCCACGCTGCGTATCAACAATCACTAGAGGAGTTTCAGTTATACCTGAGAGACCAATTGCTTCCATTTTCAAGGATAGTCCAGGACCAGCAGATGCAGTAATTGTACGAACACCAGCATAGTTTGCGCCAATCGCCATTGTACAAGCAGCAATTTCGTCTTCTGTTTGAATAACTGTTCCGCCAAGAGCAGGAAGTTTTTTAATTAAATATTCCATTATTTCAGAAGCTGGTGTGATTGGATATGCAGCCATAAAACGGCAGCCTGCTGCAACAGCTCCCAATGCAATCGCGTCATTTCCAATCATGAACATACGCTTCTTGCCATCAGCTTTTTCAAGTTCCATAATTTCAATGCCATCTGCAAGCTGTTTTTTCATATAATCAAAACCGGCTTGAATTGCATCCATGTTCTTTGAAACGACTTGAGCACCTTTTTTACCGAAAATCTCTTGTACTACTTCTTCAAATACTTGAATATCAAGATTTAAAACGGCTGAAGTTGCACCAATCGCTACCATGTTCTTCATTAAAGATGTCCCTAACTCAGTAGCAATTTCCGTAAATGGAACCGCATACAATGAAGCTTCAGTATCTTCAGGTTTCTTTGGCGTGAATTTCGCATCTGCAAGGATTACACCTTTTCCATGCAGCTCTTTGTAATTTACATCGATAGTTTCTTGGTCAAAAGCGACAAGAATATCAAGATCATCTGAGATCGAACGAACTTCTGTCGTACTAACTCTAATCTTGTTGTTTGTATGACCGCCTTTAATACGAGATGAAAAGTGACGATAACCATACAAGTAATAACCGAGGCGATTCAATGCGATAGCAAATATTTCCCCCGTACTTTCAATACCTTCCCCTTGTTGTCCGCCAACTTTCCACGAAAGTTGATTGATCATGACTTACACCCCTTTGGATATGTAAAAAATATATTTTATAGATCACTAATAGTGTAGCACAATTCCGAGTAATTCACTAGATTTTAGCCTTTTAAAGCTTTAAAGACAAAATCAATTGATACTTGAAGATGTACTAAACGCTTACAATTCTAGACCTCTAAACCAAAAATTGCAACCCTTTCAGACGAAATATTGTCTAAAATATGAATATTTTTTTATATTATAAAAATTGACTTTTAATGAACCTGCGTATTCCATGATAAAATTAACAATAAACGTTGTTATTACGCGATTTATTAATAAATCTAATATAATATATTACTTTATCATTTTATCATAGAAAACGTTTTCATTTATACTAGAATAACATTTTTAATATGATTTGTATATAAAAATACCTGCTTAAAGTTTAAGCAGGTAAAAGTTTGTTTTAATTATCTAGTTTAAATCATTGATTCTATCTCTTTCATCTTGGTTCAACAATAAGCTTTATGGCCGTGCGTTCTTCACCATCAATTTGAATATCAGTGAACGCAGGGATGCAAATCAAATCTACTCCGCTAGGTGCTACAAACCCTCTTGCAATCGCTACTGCCTTAACAGCTTGATTCAATGCACCTGCACCAATTGCCTGTATTTCTGCTGCACCTCTTTCACGCAGAACTCCAGCAAGTGCACCAGCTACAGAATTAGGATTAGATTTTGCTGAAACTTTTAATATTTCCATTCCTAGCTCCCCCTTGTATAATCCCGATCCTGGCATGAGCAGTTTCATGAACAAATCAGGTATATAAGATTCCACTGCTACTATATTCAGTTTTCAAATGACATATTCCGGCTTGGACAAAAAAAGTGTTCATTTATCAATAAAAAAACAAATAACCTTCCATAGTGGAAGGTTAAGAGTACCAAGGATTATCTTCATTTATTAAAATTCTTTCCATCTTTTTACACTTGCCTGTTTTCCTGTCAAGTTCCAAATAGACTCCACTAAGCTGAGTTCTACCCGTTTTAGGGACTTCAAATCTGACTGGAAGGCTAGTTAGAAATTTAGTGATGACTGCCTCCCTCTCCATTCCAAGAATTCCATCATACGGACCTGTCATTCCTACATCCGTTAAATAGCCTGTGCCGTTAGGCAATATACGACTATCAGCGGTTTGCACATGTGTATGTGTACCTACGACAGCAGAAACCCTTCCGTCTAAGTACCAGCCCATTGCTTGTTTTTCACTTGTTGCCTCTGCATGGAAATCCACAAAAATAAATGGGGTTCGTTCCCGTGCAATTTCCAATAATTCATCCGCCTTCTTAAAAGGACAATCCAATGGAGGCATAAAGGTTCGGCCCTGTAAATTGATAACAGCCACTTCTATGTCATTGACTTTAAAGAATGCTAACCCCTTACCTGGAGTTCCTTCAGGAAAATTAGCCGGTCGTACCATATTCTTTGCTGAATCAATAAATTCAAAAATCTCTTTGTTGTCCCAGGAATGGTTTCCCAGCGTTACAGCCTGCGCACCAGAACCCAAAAATTCTCGGTAGATCTTTTCTGTTATCCCCCTGCCTCCTGCTGCATTTTCACCATTAATGATTGTAAAATTAGGTCGATATTTTTCTTTAATTTTTGGCACATACTCCTTGACCATATCTCGGCCAGGTGAGCCAACAACATCTCCAATAAATAATAAGTTCATTTGTTATCCTTTCGAAAGCAATATTTACTATAAATTGTATCACACTTCATCATTTTTAATCGTATGTTTCCTCAGCAAAAAAATAAAGCAGTGCATTTGCACCGCTTTATTTAGCGTATTCCACAGCCCGTGTTTCACGGATGACTGTAACTTTTATATGTCCTGGATAATCAAGCTCTTCTTCTATTCGTTTCCGAATATCCCGAGCCAAACGATGTGCAGCTAAATCATCAACTGCATCAGGTCTTACAATAATCCGCACTTCACGACCAGCTTGAATCGCAAAGGATTTCTCAACACCATCATAGGACTCAGAAATCTCTTCCAGCTTTTCTAAACGACGGATATAGTTTTCGAGAGTTTCACTACGTGCTCCAGGTCTTGCAGCTGATAATGCATCAGCAGCAGCCACTAGAACCGCTATAGTTGAAGTTGGCTCCGTATCACCATGGTGAGACGCGATACTGTTGATAACTACTGGGTGTTCCTTGTATTTAGTCGCAAGCTCTACCCCGATCTCCACGTGGCTACCTTCTACTTCATGGTCAATTGCCTTACCGATATCGTGTAGTAAACCTGCACGGCGTGCCAGCGTTTCATCCTCGCCAAGTTCAGCTGCAAGTAAGCCTGAAAGCTGAGCGACCTCCATTGAATGCTTAAGAACGTTTTGACCGTAACTTGTACGGAACTTCAAGCGTCCAAGGATTTTGATAAGGTCCGGATGTAAACCATGAACACCAACCTCAAAGGTCGTTTGTTCACCCACTTCACGGATATACTCATCCACTTCACGACGAGACTTTTCAACCATTTCCTCAATTCGTGCGGGATGGATTCGTCCGTCTTGGACTAGCTTTTCAAGCGCCAATCGAGCAGTTTCCCGACGTATTGGGTCAAATCCTGATAGAATAACAGCTTCTGGGGTATCATCGATAATCAAGTCAATTCCAGTAAGTGTCTCTAGTGTACGGATATTTCTTCCCTCACGGCCAATAATACGGCCTTTCATTTCATCATTTGGAAGGTTGACTACAGATACAGTCGTTTCCGCAACATGGTCAGCAGCGCAACGCTGGATTGCTAGCGATAGAATTTCCTTCGCTTTCTTGTCAGCTTCCTCTTTCGCGCGGTTTTCACTTTCCTTAATCATTATCGCAGTGTCATAGGTTAATTCCTGCTCCATTTTATCGATAATGATGGATTTAGCTTCCTCACGAGTCAAACTCGAAATACGTTCAAGTTCAGTTTGTTGTGTTCGTACCAGCTCGTCCACTTTGCTTTCCATCTGTTCAATATGCTGTTGTCTTTGGTTTAGAGAATCATCCTTCTTTTCTAATAGAATTTCTCGTTTATTTAACGATTCATCCTTTCGATCTAAATTCTCTTCTCTTTGCAGTAAACGGTTTTCTTGTTTTTGCAGTTCATTTCTTCGTTCACGAACCTCACGTTCGGCTTCTGTACGAAGCTTGTGAATTTCATCCTTTGCCTCAAGCAAAGCTTCTTTTTTCACTGAATCAGCGTCTCGCTTTGCATCTTCAAGAATCTGCTCTGCAGCATTCTTTGCACCTGCTATTTTTGCCTCAGCAATGGATTTACGAGCAAAATAGCCAACAACGGCACCGACGATAATGCCAAGCAAAATGGAGATGATAGTAATAGTGTCCATCGTTACACCTCCTCTTGCTATGAACTTTTTTGTTACACTTTTTAAGTGTCGGCTTGTATATTGGTTTGGTTCAACATACAGCAAGCACCAAGCTTTTCAATGTAATATTAACAAAAATGTAAAATATACATGTTAATTGTAAATGTGTGTATAATCATTGTCAAGGGTAACTCCAGATAGCTTTTGGAAATATTTAGACTTTGTTCACCTTTTAACAATCAGTTCTCTTTTGTTTCGTATGTATAAAGATGCAAAATTTTGAATAATTATTCACTTTATTAAAAAGAGCAAAACCTAAAATGGCTTTGCTCTTAATGTTAGTCAATTAATTCAAACTGCTCATCGTCATCAGTTTCAGTTACAATCTTTTCACCATCTAATCCGTAGTGTTCACGGATCTTTTGCTGAATTTCAAGACGAATACTTGGATTTTCTCTTAGGAAAGTCTTAGCATTTTCACGGCCTTGACCAATTCTTTCCTCATTATATGAATACCAGGAACCGCTCTTTTGAACGATATCTAATTCTGAGCCAATATCAATGATCTCGCCCTCTTTAGAAATACCTTCACCATACATAATATCCACTTCAGCTGTACGGAATGGAGGAGCGACTTTATTTTTTACAACCTTAATTTTTGTTTTGTTTCCAACCACGTCAGTACCTTGCTTTAATGCTTCTCCACGACGTACCTCAACACGAATCGTAGAGTAGAATTTTAACGCACGTCCACCTGGAGTTGTCTCGGGATTTCCAAACATAACACCAATCTTTTCACGAACCTGGTTAATAAAGATTGCAATTGTTTTTGATTTGTTAATGACACCAGAAAGTTTGCGGAGTGCTTGGGACATCAAGCGTGCTTGAAGACCCATATGAGAATCTCCCATTTCTCCTTCAATTTCTGCTTTTGGAACAAGTGCAGCAACGGAATCGACTATTAGAATATCAATTGCACCGCTTCGTACAAGTGCCTCTGCGATTTCTAGCGCTTGTTCTCCAGTGTCTGGCTGAGATAACAATAACTCATCGATGTTTACACCAAGCTTTTGTGCATAAGCTGGATCAAGTGCGTGTTCAGCATCGATAAATGCTGCTTGTCCGCCTGCTGCTTGTACTTCCGCAATGGCATGTAGTGCAACAGTTGTTTTACCGGAGCTCTCAGGTCCGTAAATTTCAATAATTCTTCCTCTAGGATATCCACCCACTCCAAGAGCTGAGTCAAGGGCTAATGATCCACTTGGACTTGTTAAAATCCTTGTGTCTGTTTTTTCTCCCATTTTCATGATGGAGCCTTTTCCAAATTGCTTTTCAATTTGTTTTAGCGCCATTTCTAAGGCAGCTTTACGATCAGTCACTACTAGTTCCTCCCTTATATATAAACCAAAAAGTTAATAGCCAAAATCTATAATTTAAATCCTATTAATAATATAACCTCTTTTTGGACATTTGTACAGCAAAAAAACGAACATTCATTCGACTTTTTTACTGCTATTAGTCATGTAAAAATAGGTAATTGCCCCAGCCAAATATATCTTTTAAGAATACTTTTTAGTTGAATTAAGCTTTTTCTTCAATATTCTGCGCATTTCTTTTAAATGAAAAAATCACAGAGAGCTTAGTTAGCTTTCTGTGATTCTTGTAATTGCTTTAATAAATAATAGCAGCCATATTTTACCGAACGGCTCCGGTTTGCTTCTCTTGATCCGCCAAGTTCCAGCTTTTTAACGACTGTTTGTTTTCCTTTAATCGAAATCCCGATGTACACTGTTCCAACAGGCTTGCCTTCTAGCTCGGCTGGTCCAGCAACACCAGTGAAACTAATCCCGATATCCGTAGATACCAATGCCGCAACATTTTCAGCCAGTTCTTTTGCACACTCTTGACTGACTACTCCATATGTATCAATGGTTTCAGGCTTAACCTTTAAAACATTCTTCTTAACCTCATTCGTGTAACAGACCACGCCGCCTTTTAAGACAGAACTTACGCCTGGAACACTCGTTAGTTCCTCTTGAAACAATCCCCCTGTTAAACTCTCTGCAGCAGAAATCGTTAATTCTTTCTCCTTTAAGACTTGCATTAATTCAGCTACTAAGGAAGTATTGTCATACCCATATAAAAACTGCCCTACTCGAGCTTTAATATTACCCTCTACTTCATCAAGCATACCCTCTGCTGTTTGCAAATCTTGGTGCTTCGCTGTCAACCGTAACGTGCATTCACCGTCTGCAGCCAGCGGGGCAATCGTGGGATTTGTTTGTTTGTCTATTAAATCAATGATTTCCGTTTCAAGCGCAGCCTCTCCAATTCCGAAGAACCTTAAGACTCTTGAAACTATTTTCTCGTCTGTTTTTACTTGTTTGGACAAAGCTTGAGTACCAAAGTCTAAAAACATTGGTTCCATTTCTTTTGGCGGGCCCGGCAAAAGCATATATATACAGTTCCCTTTCTCCACCATCATACCCGGTGCCATCCCATGATGATTTGGCAGGATAGTAGAGTCCTCTAAAACAAGTGCTTGCTTCTTATTATTTTCAGTCATTATTCTATTTCCCTTTTTAAAATAAAGTTCAATAGATTCTAATGCTTCTGGATCCATTACAAGATTTTTCCCTAAATGCCGAGCAATGGTTTCCTTCGTTAGGTCATCCTTCGTCGGCCCTAGTCCTCCCGTAAAAATAATCAAATTTGAACGTTTTTCCGCAATTTCTATCACAGACTTTAAACGATCAGGATTATCACCAACCACTGTATGAAAAAAAACATTAATACCTAGTCCTGCAAGTTGTTGTGAAATAAATCGTGCATTACTATTGACGATTTGACCCAGCAGTAATTCAGAACCAACAGCAATAATTTCTGCATTCATCATCCATTACCCCAAGTTCTATTTAGAATTTTTGAAAACATGCATATTTTTTGCAAAATAATCCCATCCAGACCAGATAGTAAAAATTAATGCAACCCATAATGCTATATCATCAAATGGAAATCCAATCATTTCAAAAATAATATTATGTAATAAAAGAGCTGAAATTGCGATTATTTGTGCCCAAGTTTTAATTTTTCCAAGGTTATTGGCAGCTACCACTTCTCCACCCTCTACTAACAAAAGACGGAGTCCTGTGACAGCAAATTCCCTGCTGATGATTACGATCACTATCCAAGAGGCTGCATATCCAAGATCAACAAGGACAACCAGTGCAGCCGAGACAAGTAATTTATCAGCAAGCGGGTCAAGAAATTTACCCATATTCGTAACAAGATTATATTTTCTGGCATAATATCCATCTACCCAATCCGTCGCAGATGCAAAAATAAAAATTAATGCTCCGACAAAATGAGTTACAGGAAGGTCAGCTCCCAGCAGATGCATATTTCCCCAATCAAAGGGAACTAGCATAATTATCAAGAAAATTGGAATTAATAGTATCCTTGATATCGTTATTTGATTTGGTACATTCATTTTTTTGCCTCCAGGTAGTATTAGAACGAAAAATAGTCATCACTTGATGACTATTCGTTCTTCGGAACAAATTGGATCGTAATGTTCTGTTGAACCACATCAGTAGGTGCGATAGCATACTCAAGCTTTTGGTCATTTATATAAATCTCTGTATCGACCGCCCTGCCAATAACAAGAACGGCTTTGGTATCGCCCGATAAATCTACTTCTGCACTTGGTGTACCAGTGGTTGATAATAACCCCTGGAACTTAGATTGACCGCCGCTATTTTTAACATTTACCCATGTTTGGCCAGTTGAAACTAGCTTCACAACAAATTTATCTGCATTTTTTAGATCATAGGTTGAATTTTTGCCACTGCTTTGAACAGATGTGATTTCTTGTTTCGGAGTTTCCGGAACCGGAGTTTCTTCAACAGTATTCTGTTCGTCATTCTTTTCTTCTTTTTCCGTTTCTTTCTTTGTATCTTCTTTTTCTTTCTCATCTGCTTTGTCTAGATTTTCAGAGCGCACAAATTTTACCGGTTCATTTTCCTTATTAACTAGATCATTGGCTTTGTCACCAACGTTATTAACAAAGAAATAATAGAGTAACCCAGCTGCTCCAATAATAAATACACCAATTAAAACCTTTGGGATAATATCAAAAATTTTCGAGGATCCTTCTGTTACCGACTTTCTCGTTTTTACACGTGATAACTGTTCCGGTAAATCCTCATTGTGAGTTGCCGGAATCTCATTCTTATATGTTTCAAAAATTTCATCTGGATTAAGCTCCAGCGCTTCAGCGTATTGTTTTACAAAAGCGCGAACATAAAAATTACCGGGCATACTCGAATAATTACCTTCCTCAATCCCTATCAAATACCGCTTTTGGATTTTCGTGATTGACTGTAAATCCTCTAAGCTTAATCCTTTGGCTAATCGCGCTTCCTTTAGTCGATTACCTAATTCAGTCACTTATTAACACCTTCCAATTAATTAAAATCCAAAATCTCCAAAATCCGAGCCAGAGAATAAGTTATTTTGGTCGACAATATCGTATGTAATTTCTTCGTCTGCCTCGTTCCTTAACTCGATAATATAATCGAAATCATCCAGTGTATACTCAGAATTTTGCACAAAAATATCCGGGTGTTCAACTACTTTAACAGCAGGTAAACGCATAATCTCACGCACAAGCTGCCAATGACGTTCACTTGCACGTTTTGTAGAAACTATGCCATCGAGTATGAACAAGTTATTTTCATTGTATTCGTCCTGGATAAGTTGATTACGAATGGTTTGTTTTAAAAGCGTGGAGGAAACAAATAACCAGCGTTTATTGGCACATACACTCGCTGCAACCACTGACTCTGTTTTTCCAACCCTTGGCATTCCTCGAATCCCAATCAGCTTGTGCCCTTCCTGCTTAAATAATTCAGCCATAAAATCAACTAATACACCAAGTTCGCTCCTTACAAATCGAAACGTCTTTTTATCATCTGCATCACGTTGTATGTAACGCCCATGGCGAACTGCCAGCCGATCCCGAAGTTTTGGTTCCCTAATCTTAATTACCTTTATTGTGTCCATTGTATTTAAAATTGACTCTAACCGTTTTATTTGATTATCATCTTTAACTAAGATTAATAAACCACGTCGCCCTTCATCTACACCATTAATCGTAACAATATTAATGGACAGCATTCCGAGTAAAGATGAGATGTCGCCCAACAACCCAGGACGGTTTTTCTGAATCTCATATTCTAAATACCACTCTTTCTTCTCCATAAAAAACCTCCTCAGTTAAAACGACAAATTTTTCAATCCTTTTATCTATCCATAATAATATATGATTTTGATTGAAGATGAAAGCAAAAACAAGTTCAATACTTATTTATTCTAGTTTGCTTTCAAAAAGCAAAAAAAAGAGAGGTGAACCCTCTCTCTTAGCGACTACCATTATTTTGTACTAATTTCACCATAATATTTGCAATTGCTTGCTGCTCTTCTTTATCTGCAACAGACCATAAATCAGCCAAGATTCTCTCTTGTTCATTTTTAGGTTCTACTTGGTCAGCTAAATAATCTCCAATTTGTAATGCTAGAGCACTTATGGCCCCTTCGCTCATCCCTTCGTTTTGCGCTTGGTGAAGTCGATCAGCAAGAAAGTCTTCCCATTGTTTCCAGTTATCTAAAACAGACATATTTTTACCTCCTTTAGATTAGTACAAGGTTATTTTGTGAAGAGAGGCAGTAAAGTATACATTCATCTGGATGAAATTTAAGTGTACCAGCCGCCGTTTATTCCGAGTATTTGGCCAGTAATGTAGCTGGATTCATCGGAAAGCAAAAAAGCCACCCCTTTAGCAATTTCTTCAGGTTTTCCAATCCGTCCCATCGGTATATCATAAACGATCTGATCTAATTCTTCTTCTGTAAAACCTTCCATCATCGGTGTGTCAATAGCGCCTGGAGCAATCCCATTCACTCTAATACCATTGAGTGCCAGTTCCTTGCTTAATGACTTTACAAATGAAATTTGGGCACCTTTCGCAGTCGAATAGGCGACTTCACACGCTGAACCCGTTTGTCCCCATATCGATGTAATCACAACAATATTCCCGCTCCCTTTACTTAATAA
>Ga0182744_1002588_pt1 | contig 14736 bp, 8 predicted proteins | sample eDN3rd30CKraftMG_FD_128525 | JGI IMG/M metagenome (GOLD analysis project Ga0182744, IMG submission 128525) | Enriched Miracle-Growth compost microbial communities from Emeryville, California, USA - eDNA 3rd pass 30_C Kraft MG (version 2) (version 2) ...
GATAATGCCATTATGTTAGAGGCCGACATTTTGTATGGCGAGGCAACGAAAGATGCTTCTTACTTGTCTCGAGCACAGGCAATCGGTAATGCGATGAATGTTGTGTTGTGGAACCCGCAATACAAAGGGTATATTTTCAATACCGACCCAACGCAGACGCGCGTAAATCCGGCTTGGTGTGGTTGGGGCACGCAGGCCATGATCAAGTTATACGAGCAAGATAAAAATGAGAAGTGGCTTACCTATGCGCGTAATAATATTGACGCCTTAAATAAAGCAACAAGAGATGCAGACACCCATGCTTATTGTTATTTTGCCGGATTCTTGGGCAACGATCGATCACTTGAGATAGAGGGGGTTGATCAGGCTTGGATGCAGCGAATACAGGCCATGATGGCCAAATATGAAAACTGATTTAGTAAGTCCCATCTACTTGATTGGACGAAATTTATTTAAAGATGAACGTAAAATATACTTCCATTGCTGTTTTGTTAACTATGCTACTGGCCGGCTGCAGCACCAAGCGCGAGAGTGTTTTGAAATATGTTGATCCCAATATCGGCACCGCACACAGTCGCTGGTTTTTCTATACCCCGGCCGCTGTACCGTACGGTATGGCTAAATTGGCGCCATCAACTAACGGGCATTATGGCAATCCATCCGGCTGGGAGGCCGTTGGCTATGATACACGCCAGAACTCCATTGAGGGATTCGTGCATTTTCATGAATGGCAGGTAGGCGGCGTGAGCTACATGCCAACAACTGGCGCAATCATTACGCAGCCAGGAGATTTAGAACGAAAAAACCCCGGTTACCGATCAAATTTTGACAGAAAGAATGAGGTTGCTGAACCGGGCTATTACAAGGTATTGCTTGACGATTACCACATTACTGCTGAACTTACGGCTACCAAAAGAGTTGGCTTCCAACGCTATACATTTCCCAAAAATGAGCAGTCACATATTATTCTTGATATTGGTAATAAGCAGGGTGAAAGTGATGTGGTTACAGATGCCAGCATCAAAATGCTCGATGATACACATTTTGAGGGATTTGTGATTACTTATCCAAAATATGTAAAAATTTATGATCCGAACGGTGAGGTAGCGATGTTTTTCTACGGCGAGATGAGTAAAAAGCCAGCCAGTATAGCGGCTTTTACTGCTGACCATATCGTTAACAACAGTAATCATGCGCGTGGTAAAGGTGCCGGACTGGTTTTAAATTATCAAACAGCAGATCAGGAAACGATTGAAGTGAAAACGGGCCTATCTTACACATCAACAGCCAATGCCAAACAAAACTTTATAGCTGAAGCGAATGGCTTATCTTTCGACCAAGCGAAAATACAGGCACAGCATACCTGGCAACAAGAGTTAGAGAAAATAGCAATCGAAGACCCCGATACACTCAATAAAACCAAATTTTATACAGGCCTTTTTCATGCGCTGTTAGGTAGGGGTATAGCGAGTGATGTAAATGGCGCTTATCCTAAACATGGAGGACAAATTGGTCAATTACCCGCACAAACGGACCAGCAACTTAAAGCTGAATTTATCAATACTGATGCTATTTGGGGAGGGTTTTGGAACATCACGCAACTGTGGTCATTAGCTTATCCTGAATGGTATGGCAGCTTCGTTAACACGCAGCTCCAGCTTTATAAAGATAAAGGATGGTTCGGTGATGGAATCGCTAATAGTGAGTATGTGTCTGGAGTAGGTACCAATTTTGTGGGCCTTGCTGTAGCTGCTGCCTATCAGGTAGGTATTCGAAACTATGATGTAAATTTGGCTTACGAGGCGGTAAAAGCCAATGAACTCGGCTACAAAAATCGCCCTGTTGGCTCGGGCAAATTAGATACCAAAGCATTTATCAATTATGGTTACGTGCCGTTCTTTAACCAAACAGGGCGGGATTTTGTTACTGATTCTATCGGTTCGAACTTTGCCGGTTCCCATACGTTGGAATATAGTTATAGCGCGTTCGCTGCCGCACAGATGGCTAAATCCATGGGTAGAGAGGCTGATTATCATCGATTCATCGAATTATCAAATGGTTGGAGAAAAATATTCAACCCACAAAACAAATTAATACAGCCAAAAAGAGCCGACGGTCATTTTATTGAAAACTTTGATCCTTATCAACCATGGAGGGGCTTTCAGGAGGGAAATTCGATGCAATATACCTTTTATGTACCCCAAAACCCTGGAGGTTTGGTGGAAGCAATGGGTAAAGAAAACTTCAATAAACGATTGGACAGCATCTTTACAGTTTCGGAAGAACTAGGCTTTGGCGGCGGTAAAACCATTGATGCTTTTGCGGGTATTAACTCGATCTACAACCACGGCAATCAGCCAAATTTGCATATTAGTTGGCTTTTCAATTTCTCCGGTAAGCCTTGGTTAACTCAAAAGTGGTCAAGGCTGATCGGACAAAAATTTTATGGTACGGAGCCGATACATGGTTATGGCTATGGGCAGGATGAGGACCAGGGCCAACTGGGATCTTGGTATGTTATCAATGCGCTGGGGTTATTTGATGTAAAAGGCTTCACAGATCAGCGGCCCATCATTGAACTGGGTAGCCCATTGTTTGCCAAAGCAACCATCACCCTTGGTAACGGCAAAACGCTCAGCGTCGAAACTAAAAATAATTCTACGGAGAACATGTATGTTCAGTCTGCTGAATTTAACGGCCAGCCATTGAATAACTGTTGGCTTTATCGGGATGAATTGATGGAAGGGGGTAGACTTGTTTTCGTGATGGGAAGCAGGCCAAACACTGCCTGGGGAACGGAAGTGCCACCACCGTCAGCACAGTAAGCTTTTGCCCTGGCGTACAACGGGAGATATAGCGGATATAGGTTTTATGATTTCATTATTGGAAACTTTATGCATTTAACAAATTTTAGGATGAAGCAATTAAGGGTTGTAGCTTTTATATCGATGGCTATGGTTCTGTACCCGCAATTTTTATCAGCCCAAAAAAAAATGGCAGCAACGTATCGGCAGCGGGCTGAAAGTATCTATCAAACCGTCTGGAAATGTTACCGTGTACAAGGGCAACAGGGCCTTTTCTCCGAAAATTACCCGCGCGGAAAAAGCGATTCTTTGAATTATTTTCAGGGAGAAGCGGTAAAGGAAAAAGAAGTAAGTTTCTTATGGCCTTTCTCCGGTGTTTTTTCCTCCACTAACGCCCTCATGAGAATACCAACGTTAAAAGCGAAATATAAATCTTATCAAGATAGCTTGGTAATAGGCATGGAACAATATCGCGATACCGTTCGGAAGCCTTTTGGTTATCAGGCCTATCCCGTCAAGTTTGAAAAGGCTGATCGGTATTACGACGATAATGGTTTGGTGGGTATCGATTATATGGAGGCTTATTTTAATACTAAAAATCCTTTGTATTTAACGCGGGCTAAAGAAGTGTTTGAGTTCATTCTCAGTGGATGGAACGATGATGTTGGCGGCGGCGTAACCTGGCTAGAAGGCCATAACGACCAAAAGCCCGCCTGTAGTAATGGCATGGCCACCTTAACGGCATTAAAAATATATCAGGGCAATCATGATCAGTACTATCTAGAACAGGGTAAAAGATTTTATCATTGGATGTATCATACCCTGCGTGATCATACTACTGGTATCGTTAGCAATGATGTAAAGCTTGATGGCGTGCAAAATAGCACCTTCTGGACTTATAACACGGGATCATTGATTGAAGCCGCGGTATTGCTGTATCACTTTACTGGCGAACACCAGTATTTACAACAGGCAGAAGCGTTAGCCTCGGCGAGTTATATGTACTTTAAAACAACGCCACATGATCAGCGCTTTGTTTTGCACATCGATCTGCCCTGGTTTGTAACCGTGCTGTTTAGAGGCTACGAAGCCTTGTATAGAGTGGATGGAAATAAAAAGTATATAGCTGCCATCGAACACGACCTGAACATTGCCTGGAAAACATCGAAAGATAAATTTGGTTTACTAACTCACAGCTGGCTGCCTGAACCTGATGAATTAGCAAAACCTAAATGGCTGTTGGACGAAGCCTGTATCGCAGAACTTTATGCGCGATTAAGTATGTTACAGGAAAGTATATGAGTCTTTAGAGGGAGGGTAAAATCCTCTTTCGCAAAAGCTTTTGAAAAATTATTTTATCCTTGTATATATGTATGTACATAAAAATAAAATCTAATAGAACACAACAAAATAATATTATACACATCATTTTTTATGGAAACAAGTTTGAACGCTTTGAAAAACAGTAAGGTTGAAATGAAATGGAGAAGAGGGGTGCAGCCCATTATGCCTGATCAAATGAGTAAGAGAGCAACGGATCAGTACGATATATACCCTTATCATGGCTTGGGGGGAAATAAAATATATCGTGGCTATGGATCTTTGGCTAAGTGGATGGTAGAACAAAAAACCGTGGTAATAGATGGTTACGTGGGCGTTTTTTGGAACCACGTACAAGCCCAATTACAAAGTATATTCGACAAGGAAAATGTTTCTGTAAATTGGGTTTTGATGACGAATCTACTTAAGCCGTCAGCTGCCATTGAGGAAATGGTTCAACCCTTTCTTGGCGCTCAAGATGCGGTTTGGGGGAGAAAATGTAACCTGACGCTCAGCGATTTTTTTGAGCTCAATCAATCTCCAGAACCCATTCATACCCATGAAATTAATATCGTAATCGGAACAGGTGCCGCATTGCTTGGTTGGCAGGCACCCATTGTTTACCTAGATCTACCCAAGAATGAATTGCAATTGCGTATGCGCGCAGGTGCTACTGGCAATTTGGGCACTCAAAAGGTAGATACGGCTACCAACATGTATAAACGTTTTTATTTTGTGGATTGGGTCGTATTAAATGCGCATAAAAAAGCGATTAGCAATGATGTAGCTGTTTTAGCCGATAGCCAATGGAAAGATACACTTCACTGGGCTTTTGCTCAGGATATCAAGATGGCATTACAGCAGATGAGCCAGAGTGTATTTAGGGTGAGGCCTTGGTTTGAGCCGGGTGCTTGGGGCGGACAATGGATGAAAGAACGAATTCCTGGTCTAAGTCAAGACCATGTGAACTTAGCATGGTCTTTTGAAATGATCGTTCCCGAAAACGGACTGGTATTTGAAAGCGATGGGGCATTGTTGGAAATATCGTTTGATTTCCTCATGTTCCAACAACATGAAGCTGTTCTTGGAAAACATGCCTCGCTATTTGGTTATGAATTTCCCATTCGGTTTGACTTCCTCGATACCTGGGATGGGGGAAACTTGTCTATTCAATGTCATCCATCTCTTCCTTATATCCGGGAGCACTTTGGTGAAACGATCACCCAAGATGAAACGTATTATATGCTGGATTGCCAGTCCGGAGCCGAAGTATACCTCGGTTTCCAAGAAGATATTAACCCTGCGGCATTTAAATACATTTTAGAAGAAAGCCAAACGCAGAAGAAAGAAGTTGCGATTGACCAATATGTTCAAGTACATCAAGCCGAGAAGCATGAGCTATTTTTGATCCCGAATGGCACGGTGCATAGTGCAGGTGCTGGAAGCCTCGTATTGGAAATAAGTGCCACGCCTTATATTTTCACCTTTAAAATGTACGATTGGTTACGGTTAGACTTAAATGGCGAGCCACGGGCAATCAATATTGAACACGCCTTTAAGAATTTAAATTTTGAACGGAAAGGTGATCGTGTTAAGGAAGAATTGATTTCCAAACCGCACCTTGTAAAAGCGGGTCAAGATTGGCAGATTGTCCATTTACCCACGCACCAACAGCGTTTCTATGATATCGAACGTTTAGAATTCGATACATACATAGAGGTGGATACTGCAGATACCGTTCATATTTTAATGCTGGTTGAAGGAACATCCGTTGATGTACAGACTGCCGACGGAACTGCTGCCCATTTTCATTACGCAGAGACGTTCGTCATCCCAGCGGCCGCACAACGTTATACCTTGACGAATACGGGCAATGGAAGAGCGAAAGTCATCAAAGCCTTCGTGAAGGAAGATGCAGAAAAGTTAATCAAATAGGCAAATGAAACAACATGAATCAAAACAATAAAACAATTAGCTTGACTACCGTTACCATTGTTGCATCTTTGGGCGGTTTCCTTTTTGGCTTTGATATGGCTGTTATCTCCGGTATTTTGCCCTTAGTAGAAAAGCAGTTTTCATTAACCCCTGCTCAAGAAGGTTGGTTCGTCTCTTCGGCACTCTTGGGGTGTATTATGGGGGTTGCTTTTTCGGGTGAACTGAGCGATCGCTTCGGGCGAAAAAAATTGCTTCTTGCATCGGCCATACTTTTTCTTTTCTCAGCAGCTGGTTGTGCGTTTATGCCTTCGCTTTTTTGGGTGCTTGCTGCACGGATTTTAGGTGGTGTAGGCATTGGCATTGCATCCAACGTCGTTCCGTTGTATATTTCTGAAATTGCGCCAACGGCTATTCGCGGCCGCTTGGTTACCTATTACCAATTTGCTGTCACACTGGGTATTCTTATTGCTTATCTAAGCAATGCGGCTATTGTGCACTATAACCAGGCCCTGGGCACCTTACCGGGTGTTTTTCATGATGCTGCTTGGCGGGCTATGTTTAGTGTGGGCATCCTACCTGCTCTATGCTTTTTGCTTGGCCTATTTTTAGTGCCCGAAAGTCCACGTTGGCTTATCCAAATAGGGAAACAGGCTGAAGGAACGGCTATCTTGAACCGAATCAAACATCGGTATCATCGTGCTGTAGAAGCATCGGTATCCGAGCGGCCGCAACGTCAAGGGTCTTATAAAGAGCTGTTGGCACCGCATATGCGGAAACCCTTGCTCATTGGTATATTATTACCCCTGTTTTCCCAATTTTGCGGTATCAATGCCATCATCTATTATGGCCCTACCATACTCAGCAATGCGGGTATCTCATTAAGTAATTCACTTATTAGCCAGCTCATTTTTGGGTTCGCCAATATGTTGTTCACGCTCATTGCTATTTGGAAGGTAGATCATTGGGGCAGAAGGCCTTTGTATCTTGTTGGAACCGTTGGTGCGACTATTACCTTGGTTTTAACCGGCTTTTGTTTCTATGCAGGAGCAACCACGAGTATTTGGTTGCTGGTTTGTGTATTGTCATTTTTGGCTTGCTTCGCTTTTTCCATTGGGCCATTAAAATTTGTGGTCGCATCCGAAATTTTCCCCAATGCTATTCGAGGTAGGGCACTTGCTGTCAGTATTATGGTGATGTGGATTGCCGATATGTTGGTTGGACAACTGACTCCCATCTTGTTAGACGATATAGGAAGTGCCGGTACTTTTTGGTTCTTTGCTTCTTTCTGTATCATTGCTTTTTTTGCTGTTTATAAGCTCTTGCCGGAGACAAAAGGAAAATCGTTGGAAGAGATCGAAAAATACTGGCGAGAAAAAGGAAAAGCACGGTACCATCAATAGTCGAAATATGCGTATGGAAAAGATAAATAATTCTTTCGTTATAGGAGCTGATGTCGGCGGTACACATATAACAGCTGCGCTCGTTGATGTGCAGCAAAGAGCAATTATTGATGATTCGTTGGTTCGGAAAAAAGTAGATGCACATAGTTCCTTGGAGTCTATTATCGCGATATGGGTAAGGGCTATTCAAGAAGCGAGTAGGGGTGTGCCATTCGATGCTTTAGGTTTAGCCATGCCTGGTCCTTTTGATTATGAAAATGGAATAAGTCTTATGCGAGGTCAAGGTAAATATGAAAATCTGTACGGCTTACCGGTTAAAACATTATTAGCAAAGTGTTTGAGTTTTCCTGTCGAGCATATTTATATGGTGAATGATGCTGCCTCTTTTTTACAGGGGGAAGTGTTTGTTGGTGCGGCAAATGGTTTTAAAAATGCGATAGGTGTTACCTTAGGAACAGGTCTTGGATCAGCTTTTTTTCGGAATGAGGAAGTAAAAGAAGCAGGTTTATGGAAAAAGCCTTTTCGTGAGGGTATCGCCGAAGATTACTTATGTACCCGTTGGTTTATACGGCGGTATCTTGAGCTAACGGGAGACAAGCTAAAGGGTGTGAGTGAACTGCTTACGAAGATGTCTGATAACCCTTTCGCACAACAACTATTTGATGAATTTGGTGAGAATCTAGGTCTTTTCTTAACACACTTTATCAACATCAATTCTCCTGAGGTAGTGGTAATTGGAGGAAATATTGCAAAATCGTTTCGATTTTTTGAAAAATCACTTCGTGAGGTGTTAAAGGATAACTTTCCAGCAACAGTAATTAAAATAGCTCAATTAGGTGAAGAAGCGGCGCTGCTGGGTGCCGCCTGCCATGGTAACAGCAATATCCAAATGAATATTAGTTAATAAGTAGATACGATTAATTATCTTAAATAACATGTTCAACATCCAAATACTTAAAAGTACATTCATTTTTCTTTTATTGTTCGGTATAATGGCTGTTTATGGCCAGTCGAAAGTAATTTGGCAAATAGGCGAGGCAGATAACCAAAGCACAGGAATGGCTTTAGCTCCGGCCGCATACAAAGCGTTTTTAGGCCACGATTTTGGGTGGGAAGACCGCTATTACCTCATTGGTTATTCGCATCCTGAAAAAGATTGGCCTTATGTACTTCCTGGCCCAAAAGATAGCTGGGGAGGTACGGCACCCACTTCAGGTATCCGTTCACATGTACTCAACATCTTATTTGGCTTAAAAACACCACCCCGGTCAGCAGATTGGAAATTGGTGGTGGATATCGCTGCATATCAGGGAGAAAAACCACCGCTGTTCAAAGTAAGCATCAACGGGAAATCGTGGGTGTTTCAACTGCCAAAAGCAGCTAACAATGATGCCATCTCGGGAGATATGTCAAAAGCAATACCTTATTTGGTGCAAGTACCCTTTCAGGCAGGGCTGCTTCAGGAAGGTGGTAACGAGATTCAACTCACCTCATTGGATGGATCGTGGCTCATTTTTGATCAAGTTCGCCTAGAGGGGGCCGTCGGTACCGACTTGGTTAAGCCAGCTAACTTATTCGTTCGAAATGTACAGGCAGCCAATTACGAATTACAAGAACATGGAAAACGCGTTCAACCGCTTTTGGTCGACGTTGAACACCTAAAGGGTACCCCACTTCTCCGTGTTAAACTGGACGGTCATGAAGTCTTTCATGAAACGGTGGATACGGGAAGGTTTCAATTTGAAGTGCCTATGCCAGCGGTAACGCATGCTAAAAAAAGTCGGTATGAATTATGGGTAGACCATCAAGTTATTGCTTCCGGCACGGTGGATAGGCAGGCAAAACCGCTTGCTACCTGTGCAGATTACGTGGATACCAAAATAGGAACAGCCCATTCCCGTTGGATGATCGGCCCAGGCCCATGGATGCCGTTCAGCATGGTCAAGATCGGGCCGGATAATCAAAATGATGGCTGGCAAGCAGGTTATGACCCTACCTTTGAAAGTATTGGTGCCTTTAGCCATATTCACGAATGGACCATGGCTGGTTTAGGTATGATGGCGGCGAACGGTCCGTTAAAAATGAAAACAGGCGATGAGCGTGGCAAACCGGGTGATGGTTACCGTTCACGCATTGATAAGGCTTCGGAAGAAGCACCTTTGGGTTATTACAAGGCAAACTTAATTGATTATGGGATACAAGCCGAATTAACAGCTACCACAAGGGCTAGCTTTCAACGGTATACCTTTCCGAAAGGAACCGATTCGCGGGTACTGATCGATTTACAGATACCGGCCGAAAATCGTTACTTACTTAAAGAGGTTACACTGAAGAAAGTAAGCGATTATCGAATAGAAGGTTATAGTAAACAGTTGGCCCCTCAAGTGTGGATTGCACAGGCGGGTGCCAGTGAACAAGATTATACCATCTACTTTGCCATCGAGTTTGATCAACCGATCAAAAAGTTTGGTTCCTGGATCAATGATGAAATGCAGCCAGGCGATCTTATTGAAGTAAAGGATGCAAAAGATGCCGGTGCCTATGTGGAGTTTGATACCCGCAAAAACCAAGTGGTACAAGTGCGTACCGGTATTTCTTATGTAGATTTAGCTGGTGCTTCCAATAATTTGTCGACCGAAATAAGTAAACCTTTCGGTTGGCATTTTGATCAGGTTCGAGATCAGCAACGCCAAGTATGGAATGGTTTATTAAGCCGCCTAACCATAACAAGTACCGATAGGCGCGAAAAGGTTCGGTTCTATTCCAATATGTATCGTGCTTTGTGTAGCCGCAATACCTTTAGTGATGTAGACGGCCGTTGGGTAGATGCTACAGAGCGTATCCAAAAATTAGCCGACCCCGAAGCGGTGGCCTTGGGTTGCGATGCCTTCTGGAATACTTTTTGGAATCTCAATCAGTTTTGGAACTTGGTCACTCCCGAGTGGTCGTCTCGTTGGGTGAAATCGCAGTTGGCCATGTACGATGCCAATGGGTGGTTGGCAAGAGGGCCGGCTGGTATGGAGTACATTCCGGTCATGGTTGCAGAGCATGAGGTACCCTTGCTGGTAAGCGCATACCAAATGGGTATTCGCGATTACGATGTGCAGAAGTTGTTTGAGGCAGCTGATAAAACGCTGTCGACACCCCAAACGGCTGTGGGTGGTGCATTAGCCGGTAATGCCGATTTAGAGGCCTATCTCCAGTACCATTATGTTCCCTATGATAAAGGACGCTTTTCTAATTCATTGGAATATGCTTATGACGATTGGACGGTTTCACAACTGGCGAAGGCCCTGCATAAAGAACAGGCCTATCAACAATATCGGGAGCGGGGCAGTTGGTGGAAAAATGCCATCGACACGGTAAGTGGTTATGCACGGCTACGTCAATCAGATGGTACTTGGTTCCCAGATTTTGATCCTTTTCAATCTGGAAGAAATGAACATTATGTAGAAGGAAATGCATGGCAACTCACGTTTTTTGTGCCGCAAGATGTTCCGAAATTGGCCTCGTTGATTGGTGTCGACAAATTTCGCGAGCGACTGGCTTGGGGTTTTGGTGAAAGTGAAAAATGGCGGTTCAATGCTCCGAACGACCAATATTGGGATTATCCGGTGATTCAGGGAAATCAGCAGTCTATGCATTTTGCTTATTTATTCAATTGGGTACAGCAACCTTGGCTCACACAAAAATGGAGCCGGTCGGTTTTAGACCGGTATTATGGTCACGGAATTGCCAATGCGTATTTGGGCGACGAAGATCAAGGGCAAATGAGTGCTTGGTTTATCATGTCGGCCCTCGGATTATTCCAGCTAGATGGCGGCTGTCGCACGGAGCCGATTTATGAATTGGGGAGCCCGATTTTTAAAGAAGTAACCATCCAATTAGGCGAACGTTATGGACGGGGCAAAACATGTACGATCAAAGCCAATAACGTGTCTAGGACCAATAAATATATTCAACAGGCCACCTTGAACGGGAAAGCATTGGATACTTTCTGGTTTCCTGCCAGCGAGTTGGTTAAAGGAGGAAAGCTGGTGCTCGAAATGGGGCCAGAACCGAATAAACAATGGGGGATCGGTCTGCTTCCAGATTAAGTTAATTAAAAAAATTTAGTTTATTTGTTTTAATAAATGAAAAAATATAAAAAGTATGCGGCTTACGGTTTGTTTTTCTAATGAAACCTGTCTAAATTGCAGCATACAAACCAACAGGATGATGAACAAAATGATCTTAACTTTTGCAAGCAGCTTATTGCTTGTGTTGACAGCAACTTTTTATACACAGGCACAAGTCAAACCGATCGAATCGAATGCCGTTCAAGGAGGCGAACTTATTGGACGATGGGATATCACGGTTGATGAAAACGGCCGGCCAGCACCTTCTTGGTTAGAGGTGGAACTATCAGGCTTTAAAACACTGGTAGGACGGTTTGTGGGTACAGGGGGGAGTGCACGGCCGATTTCAAAGGTAAATTTTGCAAATGGCCAGTTTGATTTTGCCATTCCACCACAATGGGAGAGAGAAGAACGTGATCTGGTTTTAAAAGGTAGCGTTACTGGCAATCAAATACAGGGTACGATTACCACCAGTGTCGGTCAAACCTTTTCATTTAAAGGCGTAAAAGCTCCTTATTTGAAACGTAATGCCAAGCCACAATGGGGTAAATCCATATCGCTGTTCAATGGAAAGGATTTAACCGGATGGAAAGCGCTGGGTAAAAAAAATCAGTGGATAGTAAAAGAGGGCATTTTAACCAGCCCGCATTCTGGTGCTAACCTGGTTTCTGAGCAGGAATTTACTGATTTCAAACTACATGTTGAATTTCGGTATAACGAGGGGAGTAACAGTGGTGTCTATTTAAGAGGCCGGTACGAAGTACAGATCATTGATAATCCCAAAGATGAACATCCCAACAGTCACCTATTTGGCGGCGTGTATGGCTTTTTAGTACCCAATGAAATGGTCGCTATCGGTCCAGGAGCATGGCAAACCTATGATATCACTTTAGCAGGACGCATGGTAACCATTGTAGCCAATGGCAAAACCATCATCTCTAATCAGGAAATACCCGGTATAACCGGTGGGGCATTGAATAGCAACGAAGACCAACCGGGCCCGATTTATATACAGGGTGACCACGGGCCAATTGAATTTAGAAAAATCGTGATTACGCCTGCCAAGTAAGCATGTTAGTTTATAGAGAAGGGGCTGTCTTCTAATAAGCCTTCATCCGCGTCATTTCGACTGTAGCGTAGCGAAACGGAGAAATCTATTAATCAATTGGTTAGATTTCTCGGCTACACTGCGTTTTGCTCGAAATGACGCCCCTTTTTAGACAGCCCCTTCTGCTAATACCTTGATATCCTTTACTTCTAATACCGTTTTGGGGTAACCCCGGTGCACTGCATGGATCATAGCTAAAGCTACTTGTTGTAATGTGCTGACGCTATGGGGCATGATGACTTTAAGTAAGGGAAACAACCAAGCGAAATACTTATACGCCGGTAACAGGTGGCGCTGCCCCGCACTTGCTTTCATAAAAGCTGGTCGGAAGTGATATACTTTTTTAAAAGGCATGGCGGCCAATGTGTTCTCCGTTCTGCCTTTTACACGTGCCCACATCAACCGGCTTTGCTCGGTGCTATCCGTACCCGCTCCACTCACATAGATGAAAACTAACGCTGGATTTTGATGGATAACCGCTTGTGCCACATGGGTAGTAAGCGTAAATGTTACTTGCGTATAAGCCGCTTCCTTCATGCCAATGCTGCTGATGCCTGCACAAAAAAAGCAAGCATCATAACCTTTTAGACGTTCATCTTCGGTAGCTATCATCAAAAAATCCGAAACCAGGTACTCCTCCAGTTTGGCATGATGATACCTGGAGGGTTTTCGGCTAATACTGAGTACTTTTTCTACCAATGGGTTTGCCAAGCATTCCAGCAGTACGCCTTCGCCCACCATTCCCGTAGCTCCTGTTAATATCACTTTCATGGCACCTGTTTAATGAAGCCAATATACAGATTTAAATATTACTTTTTACCCCATTCATTACTAAATGAGTAGGGAGCATCGGCCGGGCTGGTACCACGCTTTTTATTGGGTTGTGCACTTAATTCAAAGGTTATCCGGCCGCCATTGAGCAAGTCTTCATGGCGGAAATAATTTTTGGTATAAGCCTGCCCATTGCGTTGGATGTCTTTTATATAGCGATGATCCGGAGCATTATTTGACGCTGTTATCTCCAATTGCTTTCCATTTTCCAAATGAATCTTCACGGATTTAAAAAGAGGCGAACCAATTACATACTCATTGGTTCCGGGGCATACCGGATAAAAGCCCATGGCCGAAAATACATACCATGCCGAAGTTTGTCCGTTATCCTCATCCCCACAATAGCCGTCGGCCTCAGCGGTATATAATTTATCCATGATTTCACGAGCCCAATACTGTGATTTCCACGGTTCACCAGAATAGTTGTAGAGATACACCATGTGCTGGATGGGTTGGTTTCCATGTGCATACTGCCCCATGTTCATGACTTGCATTTCGCGCATCTCATGGATCATAGACCTGCTTTTCATACCTTCTGCTCCCGGAATGATAAAGACTGAATCGAGCATCTGATTAAAAATCCGATTGCCCCCCATCAGATTGATGAGGCCTTGTGGATCATGAAAAACAGACCAGCTATAATGCCAACTGTTGCCTTCCGTAAAATCGCGACTCCAATCGGTACCTCGAAAACCATTGTCTGGAAAAGTACCATCCGCTTTCCTGCCGCGCATCAGGTTATACTGTGGGTCAAAAACATTTTTGTAATTCATTGCCCGTTGGGCATAAACAGCAATTTCTTTTTTAGGCTTATTTAATTTTTTTCCCAAGGTGTAAATCGTCCAATCATCGTAAGCATATTCCAAGGTACGGGCTACGTTCTGGCTAATTTTGACATCGTTCGGAATGTAGCCCAGCTTGTTATATACTTCATAGCCCGTTCTTCCCGAGGCTGCAACGGTTGGGTGTACCGCATTCGCGCCATGTTTCAATGCCTCCCATAATGTCTCTATATCATAACCGCGCAATCCTTTGATGTAAGCATCTGCCACTACCGATGCGGAATTGTTGCCCACCATGATGCTGCGGTGACCCGGACTGGCCCATTCGGGTAAAAAACCACTTTCTTTATACGCATTCACCAATCCTTCCTGCATCTTGGTGTTCATAGCAGGATAAACCAGGTTCAAGAAAGGAAATAACGAACGGAACGTATCCCA
>Ga0182744_1002591_pt1 | contig 14727 bp, 11 predicted proteins | sample eDN3rd30CKraftMG_FD_128525 | JGI IMG/M metagenome (GOLD analysis project Ga0182744, IMG submission 128525) | Enriched Miracle-Growth compost microbial communities from Emeryville, California, USA - eDNA 3rd pass 30_C Kraft MG (version 2) (version 2) ...
AGCCCTGTCCGCGTGTGTCCATGAAGAAGTGCGCAAAGCCTGCGCTTGCCCATAGTAGGTGTTCCTGCGCGAATCCGCGGCCGCCGCCGTATCCCTGATATTGCACAACCGCGGGCAGTGTGCCGGGTTGTGCGCCGGCGGGTAGGTTTAGCCAAGCTTTGATGCGTTGGCCGCCAAATCCGGTGAATTCTACGTCGTAGGAGTCTACGAGCAGTAGTCCGGTGTCCACTTTGGTGAGGGTTACGTTGAGGTCTAGGGTGCGGGCTTGGGCGAGGGTTTGTGCCCAGAATTCGTCAAAGTCCTCGGGTGTTTGGACTGTGGGCGAGTAGGTTTGTAGCTCGTGGGGTGAGAGGTCAAAGAACGCCATTGTTGCTTCCTGTGAGTGTGCCTGTTGGGTGGGCTGTACTTATCTTACTCACCTGTTTTTGTGCAGTTTTCTTTGGGTGCGTGTGGGCTTTTTTATGTACGTCCAAGTAAAGGTGCACAGTTTTGATTGGCGACGATCCACCTTGGTTCCAGCCCAAAATCATCCCTATGTTTGTGGTTGGTTGGGCGGGGTGGGCTAGGCATTGTCGAATCGTTTCGATAGAGTAGAGCCAACGACGCGTGGAAACGCTCCCACGTCTCACCGGTACTACCGCAGTCCGCACCATTGCTGGAACGCGGCAGGATCGTCGAAAATCAGCGTAGATAGGGCTACCGGCCCACCCACAACGTAAAAGGAGTCCCATGACTACCGCACGTACCTTCCCCGACGACTTTGTGTGGGGTTCAGCCACCGCCGCCTACCAGATTGAGGGCGCCGCAGCCGAAGGCGGCCGCGGACCATCCATCTGGGACACCTATTCCCACACGCCCGGCCGCACCCTGAACGGGGACACCGGCGACGTGGCTGATGACCACTACCACCGCTGGGAAGAGGACATCGAGCACATCAAGAACCTGGGGCTGGACGCCTACCGCTTCTCCATCTCGTGGCCTCGAGTGCAGCCGGGCGGGCGCGGCGAGTTCAACCAGGAGGGCATCGACTTCTACAAGAACCTCGTGGCCGGACTCGTGGCGGCCGGTATCAAGCCGGTTGTGACCCTGTACCACTGGGACCTGCCGCAGGAACTTGAGGATGAGGGCGGCTGGACCAATCGCGAGACCGCGCTGCTGTTCGCTGAGTACGCGCGCAAGATGGCCGAGGAACTCGGCGCGGAAATCGACACCTGGACCACCCTGAACGAGCCATGGTGCTCCGCATACCTGGGCTACGGTTCGGGCGTGCACGCGCCGGGCCGCACGGAGCCGGTTGCCGCGCTGCGCGCCGTGCACCACCTGAACCTCGCGCACGGCCTTGCCGGCCGCGCGATCCGCGAGGTGCTGGGCTTTGACACCAAGGTGTCGGTCACGCTCAACCTGCACGTGACTCGCATGAAGAACCCATCGGACCCAGCCGACCAGGACGCGCTGCGTCGCATTGATGGCCTGGCCAACCGCGTATTCCTCGAGCCGATGCTGAAGGGTGAATACCCTGCTGACGTGCTGGAAGACACCAAGTCGGTCACCGACTGGTCCTTCATCGAGGACGGCGACACCGAGATCATCAACATCCCGCTCGACATCCTGGGCGTCAACTACTACTCCACCGGCATGGTGCGTGCACCCAAGGATTCGGACTCGGACAAGGGTGCCTCGGACAACGACGGTCACGGTAACTCGTCTGCGTCTCCATGGATCGGCTCCGAGCACATCAAGTGGGAAAAGATGGAGGGCCCATACACCGCGATGGGCTGGAACATCGACCCGGCCGGCATGACCGAGCTGCTGCTCTCGCTGCGCGACACCTACCCCAACCAGCCGCTCATGATCACCGAGAACGGCGCCGCGTTTGCGGACGAGGTATCCGAGGATGGCCGCGTGCACGACGACCGCCGCGTTTCCTACCTGCACGATCACATCGCCGCCGTGTTGGACGCCCGCGAGCAGGGCACGGACGTGCGCGGGTACTTTGCGTGGTCGCTGCTGGACAACTTTGAGTGGGGTTGGGGTTACGACCGCCGCTTCGGCATCATCCGCGTTGATTACGACACGCTTGAGCGCACGTGGAAGGACTCTGCATTCTGGTACCGCTCGCTGGCTACCACGAACGTGCTTCCGTCCGTTGAGGCGATCGACTACAACATCTAGTGGTCGGTTTTTTGTGGACCCGCTCATGATGTAGCGGCGACACGCCGAGTGGTGTTTTTCACCCTCGAATTTTTGGGCCCGCCGGCCCGAGTTATCCACCGGTTGTGGACAAGATTTTGTCCCCAGCCGGTGGATATTTTTTATTCCCGACGAGCCCGCTAGTTGGTGGGATGTATCACGCTGAGTGGATGGTTGCGGGGGAGTGGGATGAGCATGCGGAGCGGGTGAATCGGCGCTGTCATGCGGGTTTGGTTTCGATGTCAGAGGGTCGTGCCACAGTGGTCTTAGGCGGGCGTCTCACCCTGCATGCACTTGGTTGAGATGCAAGAGGTGTCCGCCCTCCAAGATGGTGAGTACTGCGTGGGAACTTCTCCACACAGTTGTCCACAAAGGTGGTGAGAAAAGATGTGGCAATCGAAACAAGAATCGCAACACCTAGTGTCCGCTTTCGTGTTCGACACTAGGTATAGTGGTTGCACGCGGTTTGCTCAGCAGACCGCCTCGGCTTCGAAACCGGTCATCCGATCGGCGTAAATCCGGTGATTTACCAGCGTTCCGTGGGGAGAAATACCCGGGGAATCATCGAAAATCAACGGCGGAACCGCCAGCCCGCACCCTACATACATTCGTGTAACCACAGCTTTGTGGCTCCACTCAAATAGACCGAACCCCACAGAACTTGAATTCACAGATGAGGAGCTTCCCAATGAGCGTCACCGTTTACAGCAAGCCACAGTGTGTCCAGTGTGATGCGACCTACCGTGCTCTCGACAAAAAGGGCATTGAGTACACCGTCGTGGACATCACCAAGGACCCTGAGGCACTTGAGATGGTGCGTTCGCTCGGACACCTGCAGGCACCAGTTGTTGTAGCTGGTGAAGACAACTGGTCCGGCTTCCGCCCAGACCAGATTTCCAAGCTTGCCGCCAAGGTTGCCGCACTGGCCTGAGTAGCCCATCGGGCACACACCTGCTCGAACACATACCTGCTCGAGCACGTACCTGTTGCCGGCCGCACAAAGGCGTAGGCCCAAGTAACAGAACCAGCAGCAGTACCAGAACCAGCAGCATCACCCAGCGGTGTAGGTCGCGTAGCGCGCGGCCTACACCGCAACATCAATCGATCTCTATCGAGAACATAAAGGACTGAATCAACTGTGGCTACGTCAATCGCAGATGCCGGCGTCAACACCGAGCTGGATTATCACGCTCTGAACGCAATGCTCAATCTGTACGGACCGGACGGGAAGATCCAGTTCGACAAGGACAAGGACGCAGCACGCGCCTACTTCCTGCAACACGTCAACCAGAACACCGTGTTCTTCCACTCGCTTGATGAGAAGCTCGACTACCTCGTGGAGAACAAGTACTACGACCCAGCCGTGCTGGAAAAGTACAGCCGCGAGTTCATTAAGTCGCTCTTTGACTTTGCCTACTCCAAGAAATTCCGCTTCCAAACGTTCCTGGGCGCGTTCAAGTACTACACCTCGTACACGCTCAAGACTTTTGATGGCAAGCGCTACCTCGAGCGTTTTGAAGACCGCGTGGCCATGGTTGCCCTCACCCTCGCGGACGGTAACGAGCAGTTTGCCACGGACATGGTGGAAGAGATCATTTCCGGTCGCTTCCAGCCTGCCACCCCCACCTTCCTGAACTCGGGCAAGGCCCAGCGCGGCGAGCCCGTGTCCTGCTTCCTGCTGCGCATTGAGGACAACATGGAGTCCATTGCGCGCGGAATCAACTCGGCGCTGCAGTTGTCCAAGCGCGGCGGTGGCGTGGCGCTGCTGCTGTCCAACCTGCGCGAGTTTGGTGCACCTATCAAGCACATTGAGAACCAGTCCTCGGGCGTTATCCCCGTGATGAAGCTGCTGGAAGACTCCTTCTCCTACGCCAACCAGCTTGGCGCACGCCAGGGCGCTGGCGCCGTGTACTTGCACGCGCACCACCCAGACATCATGCGCTTCCTAGACACCAAGCGTGAGAACGCGGATGAGAAGATCCGCATCAAGTCGCTTTCGCTCGGCGTGGTCATCCCGGACATCACGTTTGAACTGGCTAAGAAGAACGAGGACATGTACCTGTTCTCGCCATATGACGTGGAACGCGTTTATGGTGTGCCGTTTGCGGACATCTCCGTGTCGGAGAAGTACCACGAGATGGTGGATGACGCACGGATCCGTAAAACCAAGATTAAGGCGCGCGAGTTCTTCCAAACCTTGGCTGAACTGCAGTTTGAGTCCGGTTACCCGTACATCATGTTTGAGGACACGGTAAACCGGGCCAACCCGGTGGAGGGCAAGATCACGCACTCCAACCTGTGCTCCGAGATTCTGCAGGTTGCCACGCCATCCACGTTCAACACGGACCTGTCCTACGAGCACATTGGCCGTGACATTTCCTGCAACCTCGGCTCCATGAACATTGCGTTGTCGATGGATTCGGCTGACTTTGGCAAGACCGTGGAGACCGCAATTCGGGCGCTGACTGCAGTTGCTGACCAAACCTCGATTGATTCGGTTCCATCGATCCGCCGTGCCAATGACCTTGGCCACGCAATCGGCTTGGGCCAAATGAACTTGCACGGCTACCTGGCTCGTGAGCGGGTGTACTACGGCTCTGAGGAAGGCATCGACTTCACCTCGATGTACTTCTACACCGTGGCCTACCACGCGATTCGTGCATCGAACCAGCTTGCTATTGAGCGCAACGTGAAGTTCTACAACTTTGAGAACTCCAAGTACGCAACCGGTGAGTACTTTGACAAGTACACCGAGCGAGTATGGGAGCCCAAGACCGCCCGCGTGCGTGAGCTCTTTGAGCAGGCCGGGGTTGCCATCCCAACCCAGGATGACTGGCGTGAGCTGAAGGCTTCCGTTATGGAGCACGGCATCTACAACCAGAACCTGCAGGCCGTGCCGCCAACTGGGTCGATCTCCTACATCAACAACTCGACCTCCTCGATCCACCCGGTGGCCTCGAAGATTGAGATCCGTAAGGAAGGCAAGATTGGCCGCGTTTACTACCCGGCGCCATTCTTGACCAATGACAACCTGGAGTACTACCAGGACGCATACGAGATCGGGTACGAGAAGATCATCGACACGTATGCGGCGGCTACCGAGCACGTGGACCAGGGCCTCTCGTTGACGCTGTTCTTTAAGGACACCGCTACCACCCGTGACGTCAACCGTGCACAGATTTACGCTTGGCGTAAGGGCATCAAGACCCTCTACTACATCCGTGTGCGCCAGATGGCACTCGAGGGAACCGAGGTTGAGGGCTGCGTTTCCTGCATGCTCTAACTCGAGTCGTGCTCTAGCTCCACCCTTGGTATCCCACTAACCGTTCCGTTCAAGGAGAAGAAATGTCCACCGGAAAGCTCAAGCTGATCGACCGCGTGAGCGCGATCAACTGGAACCGCATTGAGGACGAGAAGGACCTCGAAGTATGGGACCGTCTCACCGGAAACTTCTGGTTGCCGGAGAAGGTGCCCGTATCCAATGACATTCCGTCTTGGGCTACGTTGAACCCGCAGGAAAAGGAACTGACCACCCGCGTGTTCACCGGTTTGACACTGTTGGACACCATCCAGGGCACGGTGGGTGCAGTCTCGCTCATTCCTGATGCGTTGACCCCGCATGAGGAGGCGGTGTACACCAACATCGCGTTCATGGAGTCGGTGCACGCTAAGTCATATTCGTCGATCTTTTCCACGCTGATTTCCACGCAGGAGATTGATGATGCTTTCCGCTGGTCTGAGGAGAACCCGTACCTGCAGAAGAAGGCGGAGATTGTCCTCGAGTACTACCGCGGTGATGACCCACTGAAGCGCAAGGTTGCCTCAACGCTGCTTGAGTCGTTCCTGTTCTACTCCGGCTTCTACCTGCCTATGTACTGGTCTAGCCACGCCAAGCTCACGAACACGGCGGATATGATCCGCCTTATTATTCGCGACGAAGCTGTGCACGGTTACTACATTGGGTACAAGTTCCAGAAGGGTCTGGAACTGGAGACGCAGGAACGCCGCGACGAGATCAAGGCGTACACCTTTGAGCTTCTGTTTGAACTGTACGAGAACGAGGTGGCTTACACCGAGTCCCTGTATGACGGTGTTGGGCTGACCGAGGACGTCAAGAAGTTCCTGCGCTACAACGCGAACAAGGCGCTTCTGAACCTTGGCTACGAGGGCCTGTTCCCCAAGGACGAGACCGACGTAAACCCATCGATCCTCTCGGCGCTGTCACCAAACGCAGACGAGAACCACGACTTCTTCTCCGGTTCAGGTTCCTCCTACGTGATCGGCAAGGCCGTGGTTACGGAAGACGAGGACTGGGACTTCTAAGTTCCGTTCTGGACCATCGACATCCACGAAAAGTGCTGGAGTCACCCGTTTTTTATGGGTGGCTCCAGCACTTTCTTTGTATCTCGACTCTGGGTTTGGTTTGAATGGTACCTAGCGCACCATATAGAAGATCTTTGCTTGTTTTGAAGAGATGGCTCATTTATCTTGAGCTGAGTAGATCACGTACCCGGAGCGTTTGTGCGTAGGTTGCATATGGATAGAGCTGGACGGCAGCGATTGCACGAAGTTGTTTGGGCAGCCTGTCGATGGTTTCGTTCACGGCTGCTTGAAGATTCATTGCAATACGCAGCGCGAAGTCGTCAAGGTATCCGACTGGTAGTTGGGCGTGCTGCTCAAGGGTGCGAAGGCTATTGACCCCGAACGCGCCAATCGTTGCCGCCTCCCCAACGGAGAAAGCTAGTTTTATCCCGTCGAAGGCACGGTAGTCCCTGGCAAGGATTAGGTTAGGGAGCTCAAACGGAAGAGCGGTATTGAGGTCGTAGAACGGAGACAAAATGGTGAGGTCAGGAGCATGGGTAAGTGAATAGTTCTTAGAATGCCCATCGTTATGTCCAATGATCCAAGAGAATACTAAGCACTCTGCGAAACGCTGTTTTGCCTTGCGGCCTTCGGCAGGTGATAGGTCGCGGTCGAATACGTTAAAGATATCTTGGTAGGTGGGCCCGCCATCTCGTTCGTACTTGTTCAGGTAAGAAGTCCCTGTCGCTTGAGCCAGATCTTCTTGATGTAGACGAAGATATTGGTCTTTGACAACGATCCGGTCAAAGCGTTCGACGACCAGTACGTGTTCGTCTTCGAACAGTAAAATCTCTGTGTTTGCGACACTTAAGCCGAATTTCCGTGCCACCTGCATCGTGATGTGTTCGGTTATGTCTGATCCTTCAAGAGTGCGCACACCGGGCTTGAAAATATGAGTGGAAGGATTTTGCCCAGTAGGCTCAAACCATTGGCCATTTCTCTGCGTGAGTGCGAACTTTCCTTGTGCGCCTCCGAGTGAGAACCCTTCTTCTATTGGCCGACGGTCGAGCCAGTCTGAATCGTCTGCATGAATCTGACGTATTCTGGCCGCGATTTTCTTGTCAGTCATTGGTAAGAGGTTCGACCCTGAGCGAGGAAGCGTCCCTGCTGGGTAAAATTCCAGCGCACCGGCAACGTCCGCGCCATAAACCGTAAGCAAATCGAAAGCGCTATCGCTGGTGAGTTTGGCCTCCCGTGCCCATCGAGTTTTCACGTCTGGACGATCGGGGAGTAGGTTCTCCAAGAATCGTTTGGTTGTCTCGCTAGAGGCGGGGCCGGAGACGACGGGTAGCTGCACCGAGATCGGAACGGGTCGCTCGCTACTCACATAGTCTGGAAGATAACGTAAGCGCGTGTTGTTTCCAAGTCGCGTGATCGTTGCGACGTGTCGGTTGTACAGATAGACATCGAGTTCGTTGATCACGGTTTGCTTCCTCCTGTGATCTCTGTGGGATCAATGGGACTGATCGCGTTCTTGCGATCAGGATCTCCGGCCTCGATTGCTGCGTTGAGAAGAGCCAGTTGTTCTTCCTTTGTACTGAGTTCTCTGCGGGGTCCCGCTACCGTTCCTTGCATCTGAGCAGTAAATTCGTTGAGTGCGGTCCGCCACTGTGGGGACTGCTCGTACCCGTTCCAGTCTTGCGAGGACGCGGCTTCAGGCAGTGCATCCGTGTGCTGAAATGGAGTAGAGGGATTGTGCAAGAGTGGCTCATTCTCTACTGCTTCGATACCAAGGCCGAGCTTCTCAAAAATACGCAAAATCGTATCGAATGACGCGCCACCATGGCCACGCTCAATCCTTGCTAATGATTGGCGGGTGATCCTTGCGGCCTCTGCAACATCCTGTTGGGTGAGCCCTAGCGCCTGACGCCGTACCTTGATGGTGCGTGCAAGGTCTGCTGATTTCTGAATTTTCATGCACAGCCCCATGTCCAAAGATGTTTGGGAGTCTTCACATCGCCTACGTGTCAAATAAATCTAACACCGCACCGATGTTAAGTAAATAGAACATCGTCAGGATGTTAGAAATACTTAACGTAAAGTTTGGGTGAAGCCAGTGCATCCTTCAAGGCCATGGTCGCAACGAGTGTTCCCCTGCGTGAGTGCTATTGGGTTGTGGCCATAGCTGGATGGGCCGGCTACCCTCAATCACTACTTGGAAAGTATCCTCTGGTGGATACAAATGCAGTAGTGGGTGGGGTTGCACCCGCCGGCTGGTCTTCTACCCGCCAGCCTTCTGGCCATCAGCCTTCTTCCCGATGCCCGCAAGCGAGCGATCCGCCACGCTCATCACCAGCAGGATGCCACTCGCGGCGATCATCGCCCACGCGAGATCGTGCAGTCCGCTACTGGTTGCCCCAGCAGGGAAGAACAAGTGTGTTGCGGCAGCGGCGAGCATCGCACCCAAATACATGAATGTGCGAAGCAGGCCCGCGGACGCTCCCGTGCGTTCGGGATCTGACTGGTAGTACATCGCATTCTGATTGGCCAGATTTACGAGTCCCTGCGGAAGCCCCATGACCGCGGTAATGAGGATGATGGACCAAACCGGGGAATCGTCGTGAGTCAGTGTGAGCAGCAGAACCGAAACCGCAAACTGCGCACCCGACCCAACCCGCAGCATCCCCTGCACTGCGCCTTTGCGGCCAGCAAAGGCGGCCACCAAAATTCCAATACCAAAGGTGGGGATCAGGACCGTGCCAGCCACAGCGGGGGTGAGCCCGCGGCCATCCTCCAGCCATTGCGTGAACCCATACAGATAGCAATAGGAGACAGTGCCGGCCAACACCGCGCGCACAAAAGTCATGAGCAGCGGCGTATTACCGCCAAAAACTCGCACGTCAATGAACGGCTCGCTGTGCCGCAGCTCCCACCACACCATCGCCCCACCAGCAACTGCCACAACGGCAAGCAGCCACAGCGTCCCGGTACCGATGTTCATGAGGAGCAGCATCAAAGCTGTCATCGCACCGGCAAACAACACGGTGCCAAGATAATCAAAGCGACGCCGCGGCTCAGTGCCATCGAGCACTGTGCGCCAGGGGAGTGCAAAAAACCCGAGCACAAAAGACGCAATCCCCAACGGAATGTTGATACCAAAGGTCATCCGCCAGCCGCCCAAGTGAATGAGCGCACCGCCAAGAGTCGGACCAATAACGGAGATCGTCTGCGTAGCAATAGACAGGGCAGCAAGCACGCCAGCCGGGCTGGCGAGCCCAGTGCGAGCAGACTCGGCCCTGATCAGATACATAGCCGAGGGATACCCCGCGCACGTACCAAACCCAAGGATCACGCGGGCCACAATCAGGGCCTGCAGCCCAGTAGCCGTGACACCAATAATTCCCGCAGCCAACACCAGCAGCGCGCCAATAAGGAACAGCCGCTTGGGACCAAACCGGTCGATCAGCCGACCGGTCAGCGGCTGACCAACCGCAGTAGCCAAATACAGCGAGGAAACCAGCCACGCCGTCTCCGACGCAGGAGCGCCAAAAGCCGCCGCAATAGGCACCAGCGCAATCGCAATAATCGACGAATTGATCGGGTTGAGCACCGCCCCAAGCATGAGCGGGGGCAGGAGCGATCTGCGAAACCTAACAGGAGAGGTAGTGGTTGCTGCAGAACTCATGAGCGGGGGCAGGAGCGATCTGCGAAACCTAACAGGAGAGGTAGTGGTTGCTGCAGAACTCATGAGCGGGCGATGCGATCCAATAGTGCGCTCGCGGCATCGAGTACCGCGCATTCCTCGGGGCTCAGGAACTCGTCAATGCGATGCGCCAACCACTCGCTGCGGGCCGCGCCGTGGCCGGCCTCGGCGGCGTGTCCGGTGGGGCTCAGCTCAATAATCTGCCGGCGGCCATCAGTTGGGTCCGGCTTGCGCGTGATGAATCCGCGCCGCTGGAGGCCCTCAATCGCGGTGGCAACTGACTGCGGGCGCACGCCCTCCAGCGTGGCCAGTTCTGCGGCGGTTGACGCATCGCCTTTTTCTAGGTCAATCAGTATGGCGGTCTGTAGAGGGCTGAGTGCGTCGTCTGGGGTGACGTCGCGTAGGCGTCGCCTCAGCCGGGTCACCGCCACGCGCGTATTGCGCGCAATCCGTCGCGCCTCCGGGGAGGCCGCCTTGGGGGAGGCTGCTTCCGGGGACGCAACCGCCGGAGATGCAACCTCGGAAGCGACCTCCCTAGAAGAGGACGTGCTAAGCACTGCAGCAGACGAAGTATCACCAGCACTCGAAGTCATCACAATAGACAGTATAGACTGATCAGTATTAACTGATCACCTAGAACTGAATGAATGTGAACATGGCTAATACCGCACTGCTTCTTATGGACTTCCAAAATGGCATCGCCGCTGGACGCGACGAGGCCGTCAGTAATGCTGTCGTTGCGGCGGAGGCCGCCCGTTCCGCCGGGATCCCGGTTGTGTTTGTTCGAGTCGCCTTCCGGCCCGGATACCCGGAGGTCTCCCCAAACAACCTGCGATTTGCCCAGACTGCAGCAAACGCTGGCGATGCCATGACCGTGGATAGCCCCAACACCCAGATCGTTGAGGCGCTCGCGCCACGCGCAAACGAGCCGATCGTGGTCAAGAAGCGCTTCTCCAGCTTCACCGGCAGCGACCTCGAAGTAATCCTGCGCGGCTTGGGCGCAACCCACTTGGTCCTCGCCGGCATTTCCACCGCTGGCGTGGTTTTGTCCACACTGCGCCAGGCCGCTGATCTGGACTATCGGCTCACCGTGCTCGCCGACGCCTGCGCGGACGGCGACCCTGAGGTGCACCGCGTTCTGACCGAAAAGGTCTTTCCTATGCAGGCGCAGGTCTTATCTACTGCTGAGTGGGCAGCCAGCGTCTCTGCGTGATTAACCCCGTGCGCTTGATTAACCCCGTGCGCTTGGTTGGCAGCGGCTCTGCGTGATCAACGCCCTGCCTGCCGTCGCACGCAGTATATATCTTTGCGCGCTTAGCCTTAGCCGGGCGCTAAGAAGGTAGTCGGAGAGCTTCAGCTTGTGGCGGGATACGTCACTATTCCTTCGGCATCAACCGTGGCCCCAGCGCTCAGTGAAGCGGAAGCCATATTTTCCACGTCGATGATGTGGCTCACCTCTTCGCGGTGAGCTAGCAGATGATCCGCGATAATGCGGCGATGGCATCGCCACCACACCGCTTCCGAGCACATGATGGCGGTGGGTTGTGTGCGCCCAGTGTCCCGCAGGGCGGACAAGCCCTCTTGGAATTCCGTTGACAGCGCGTGGTCTGCGTAGTTGTGGAAGCTGCGGTTTTGCCACCATGCGTTCGTTTCGAATGGGATGTCGTGGCTGACTGGCCGTCTGCCGGTCAGGGGCTCGAGGCGCTCGTATCCGATGCCAGCGTCATGTAGGGCATCTGCCAGTGGTTCTGAGTCGAAGTGCGGGTAGCGGCGAGAGCCGGGGAGCTTTCGTACGTCAACCAACTGTTCCACCTTGCACGTGTGCAGGAGAGTTAAAAACTCTTCCAGGCTTCGGGCTGAATGCCCGATGGTATAGAACATCCCAGCCCTTCGTCGCGCGTGCTTCGTAGTAACCATCGTATGCAAGAAGAACGAGGGTTGCTCAGTTGTTACCTAGGTAAACCGCGACCGCATCGCCACCCCGTCAATTAACAGTCATGCGATGTATCATACATTGCATGACTGTTAATCGACGGAACGGTTTTGAACGCACGCGTCCACTCGCGGACCTTCGTGCCCACTTTGATGCGGTTGTGCGGACCGGGCGAGGTCGCATGCTGTCGATTCGTGGTCGCCGTCAAGTGGGTAAGTCAACGCTGCTTGAACACTTCGTTGAATCAGTTGGAGCGCCCTCTATGTTCATCACTGGACGCAAAGGTGCCACGATTCAACGTCAAATTGCGGCCGCTGAAGAGTCAATGCGTGCGGCATCTTACCCAATGCCGGGGATTGAACTTCTGGTGTCCCCTCCTTCGCGGACGTGGCATGAACTATTTCGCAGGCTCGAGACACCAGCGCTGCAGGGTCCAATCATTGTTGTCCTTGATGAATTTCCATGGATGATCGATTCCGATAGTGCGCTAGAGGGAGAGCTGCAATCAGTGTGGGATCGGGTGCTTGAACGCCTTCCAGTGCTTTTCATTCTCGTTGGTTCAGACGTGGCAATGATGGAACGGCTCAGCGAACATGATCGGCCACTGTTTGGGCGAATGCGCCAGATGGTTATTAACCCGTTCAGCATTGCTGAAATTGCAACAGCCGCAACTCATTTGGATAGTGCTGAAGTTATTGAAGCGGCTCTGATCACGGGTGGGTTCCCCCGATTGGTGCAGGACCTCGTCGATGGTGGCAGCACGGTTGATTCATTTGTTCGAGCGAGCCTGTCAGATGCTTACTCCCCGTTAGTTACAACCGCCCAGTTGACTTTGGCGGCTGAGTTTCCAGCGGCATTAGAAGCGCAGCGGGTCCTTTCCGAAATCGGCGCAAATGACATTGGGCGTACAACGTTCTCAGATCTGGTCCCAGATGTTGAAGGGGCAGAGGCTAAACGTCTGGAGACGTCAACCACGCGTGCCTTGAGAACCTTGGTCGAAGCAAAGGGAATCGTTGACCGCGAAACTCCTGCGTGGGCGTCTCGAGGAGGCAGAAAACGACGCTACCGCATTGCGGATCCGTATTTGCGGTTTTGGTTTAGATATATCGATGGTCGGATTGACCATATTGCACGCGGTCGAGAAGACCTCGTCTTGGCGCGTTTCGAGCGTGACTGGCCAACCTGGCGAGGCTACACAGTAGAGCCGTTGGTGCGAGACGCGCTGACTCGGCTCAGCGTCAGTGATGAACGGTTAGCAGGCGTTGAACATGTTGAACGATGGTGGCGAGACGCCTACCGAATCCGGGGCGAATCGTTTCCAGACGTTGAAGTTGACCTAGTGGGATGCGGGGCATCGGAAACCAAAATCGTTGGTTCCATCAAATGGCGTATGCGAGGTCAGATCGCATCCCAGGAAGTTGCGGAATTACGGGCACATCGGGAACTCGTTCCACGTGCTAAGAACGCCAATTTGCTTTTGGTAACTCCTGCGGGGACTGCGGTTTCTGGCGTCGACGCGGTGTTTGGCGCCACAGATCTCATTCAGGCGTATCGCTAAATTTCGCAGGCGACAGCGACAACGACAACGACAACGACAACGACAACGACAGCGATAACGACAGCGATAGTGACAACGACAACGACAACGACAGCGACAGTAAAAGTAACAGCGACGGTAACCGCAACCGCATCTGACAAGCTTGCGCCAGCACTAACTTCAGTGAACTGCCGGCACTAGACGTAACCTCACCACCAGCAATGGTGATATTGCTCTCTCTGGGCAGTCTTGCAGCCCTGACCCGCACCTAGTTAGGCTTGCCTAAGTGGATAAGCAAAGCCTAGTGTTGCGTATTGCTTGCCGCAGACTTGAACCTCCAAACTAGGAACTCCTCATGCGTCGTATGTCTTTTGCGGCTGTGTCCGCCGTCCTCGCTGTTGGTCTGGTGCTTTCCGGCTGCTCGTCTTCTGATGAGAAACCCAAGGGCGGTGGCGGCGCCGGCGGTAATGACTCCGGTATTGCAACCGGTCAGGAGGGTTTTGCCAACGTCCGCAAGTTGACGGCTGGCCTCGGTTCAGACGCAGAGCCCGGAGCGTTCCCACGAACCGTCAAGAACATCACGGCTAACGAGACAGTCGGCGAGACTGAGATTCCAGCCAAGCCCAAGCGCATCATCGCGCTGGACACCGGCGAACTCGACAACCTACTCTCGCTTGACATCCAACCCATCGCCTACGCACACGCTGATTCGATGAGCTCACTGCCGGACTACCTCGACGCCGGTGACGCCGTTGACCTCGGCGCATACGAGCAGCTCGATCTTGAGCAGATCAAGAACCTCGAACCAGACCTCATTATCGGCTCGTCACTGCGCATTGATGACGACAACCTCAAGAAGAAGCTCCAGGCAATCGCCCCAACGGTGCTGTCCGTGCGTCCCGGCGTGGTGTGGAAGGAAAACTTCACGCTATTTGCCTCGGCGCTCGGCGAGGAGCAGCGTGCCGCAGACCTACTGGCGGCCTACGACGCCCGCGTTAAGCAGGTAGGCGAGGACATTGCGGCCGCTAACGGCGGCGAGGCTCCAACTGTTTCCATGCTCCG
>Ga0182744_1002596_pt1 | contig 14699 bp, 15 predicted proteins | sample eDN3rd30CKraftMG_FD_128525 | JGI IMG/M metagenome (GOLD analysis project Ga0182744, IMG submission 128525) | Enriched Miracle-Growth compost microbial communities from Emeryville, California, USA - eDNA 3rd pass 30_C Kraft MG (version 2) (version 2) ...
GGTACCGGTATGATTGTGTCAGCTGAAGGATTGGCCTCTGGAGTACACTTTAATGAAACCGCAACTCTATCAAACATCCATTTTCTCCACGGCACCATTATTGGAAATGCCATTTGTTCTATTTCATTAACAGCTAATGGACAAACCTTTGAAGTGCCGGGATGTATCTTTACTCCTGACAACAAACAAAATTGAGCAGCTCCCAAATTGGAGCTGCTCATTTATCATTTTTTTAAATGATAGGGCACAGTTGTAATGATTACGTTTCTTTTATATAACAGGTAAGCTTTAATAAGTAAGCTTGATTGATTATGAAGAATATTATGCCAGCCTTTTTTTGGTATAAATTGTGGAATAATAACTGTAACCCTGTAGTTTGCTTCACAAGCTTTATGCTGAATGGTATCCACAAATTTCGTCAGGGGCTGAATAATACTCCTATATTGGGAGTTTAAGGTTACGAGTCTTATGTCCGGCTGCCACTGTTTCCATTTTTCTTCAAAATTCTTCTCATCATCTCGCTCGAAGGAAACATATACAGCGAGAACCTGATCTACTCCAAGTGATTTTGCATAGTTAAGGGTATTTTCTACTACTTGTGTAATACCTGCTACTGGAACAATAATTACGTTCCCATCAATCGGAACTGCTGCCTCATTAGCATTGATTCTAAGTTGTTCACCTACTGCCTCGTAATGTTTTCGAATTCTATAAAAAATGAACACGATAACTGGCAAAAATATGAATACAGGCCATACCTGGGCGAACTTCGTTAAAAAGAACATAATCGTAACAATAAAACAGATTACTGCACCCATTGTATTCACAATAAGCTTTTGCCTCCAGCTCTGAGGCTTTTCACGAAGCCATTTTAGCATCATTCCTGTTTGCGACAAGGTAAATGGAATGAATACCCCAACTGCATACAAAGGGATTAAGTGTTCCGTTTGTCCTTTGAAAAAGATGATCAAGAATATGGACGCTAAACCTAAAGTGATAATACCATTGGAATACCCTAATCGGTCACCTCTAATCTTGAACATTCTTGGAATAAACTTATCGTTTGCAAGATTAACAGCCAATAATGGAAAAGCTGTAAATCCTGTATTTGCAGCTAGAATTAAGATTAAAGCCGTGGTTCCTTGTATAAAGAAATACATAAAGTTTCGTCCAAATATTTGCTCTGCAATTTGAGAAACGACGGTAACCTTTTCATTGGGAGTAATACCATAGTAATAGGCTAACACAACAATCCCCGAAAATAATATGGCCAGCAAACCTCCCATTGCAGCTAAAGTTTTAGCAGCGTTAACAGGAGCCGGTTCCTTAAAGTTGGGAATTGCATTCGATATCGCCTCAACACCGGTAAGTGCTGAGCTCCCCGATGCAAACGCCCTTAAAAGAAGAAATAATGAAATCCCAGCAATAGGTGTTCCAACCGGTGTATGCAATTCTACAGGAATCTGGCCAGTAATAATATTATATATTCCAATACCAATTAAAATGAACAAAGCTAGTACGAATAAATAGACAGGATATGCTAAAATAGAAGCAGACTCCGTTACACCTCTAAGGTTTAAAATAGTAATAAATAAGACAAAAATAATCGCAATACCCACATTATAGTCATGCAGGGCAGGAAAGGCAGAAGTAATGGCATCTGTTCCGGCAGAAACACTAACTGCTACTGTTAAAATATAGTCAACAAGTAGTGAACCTCCAGATATTAGCCCAAAATGCATTCCCAAATTTTCCTTTGATACTACATACGCTCCTCCCCCATGCGGGTAAGCAAAAATAATTTGGCGATAAGATAAAATTAGAGCTAATAATAAAACCAATACTCCGATTGCAATTGGTATAGAATACCAAAATGCAGCTGCAGTAATTGTCACCAATACAATTAGTATTTGCTCCGGTCCATATGCGACCGAAGATAAAGCGTCAGACGAAAGAATTGCTAACGCTTTTGTTTTATTCAGCTTCTGCTCGCCTAATTCTGTTGATTTTAATGGTCTTCCGATTAAGAACCTTTTGACTGACGAAACCATTGTTTCCACCACCAAGTTTTTGTGAGTTTATAGTCTAAATTTAAAAGAACACAAAAAAATGCCTACAAGTCAAAGTTAAATAGACTTGTAGACATTATTAAACTTGTCTCACAAGCTCCACCTTCCTTCTCATTAACGCTTACGAGGTTAGCTGTCGGATTCGGGCCATTGAGTAGCCCTACCTATTAAAGGATTCACCCCTTGGATATACTATCCACTTGAATGGGTCCCCCGCACCAATTTGGTCTCAGCGATTTAGAAATATGAAACTGTGATTATCATACTCCTGTGATTATCAAAAGTAAATTAAAATTTATAATAAATTATAGATTGGAGAAATTTATGTCTAAAAAGAAAAAGCCGCTACTGACTGATGAATTTCTAGATGAACTTGCTAAAGAAATAAATGAAATATATGGTGAATCAAAAGAACAAAATGATGATCAAACAGAGGATGAATAAGAGAATAAAACCAACATCTCATATTTCAATATAACAATAGTACACTTGTCCAAATTACTTAAATCTCCCCCATTTTTAAGACAATCCTGCTTATATGTACATATACTAACGTATCCAGTATTTATGGTTGGGAGGAATAAAAATGGAAAATGTTATTCTGCTATCCAGAAACACCTTGAATAGAGGGATCTTGACTCTTCACCCCCAATTAGCAGAATCAATGGGAATTACACAAATTACAGCTAGAAAAATAAGATTTGGAGCAAATACCTATCAATCTATTGTAGACATCTCTAATGAGCTGCCATTGAATGGGGCAAGCCTTTCTGAAGATATTATGGACATGCTGAACATACCACAGCATTGCACACTTGAAATCAAGCAGATTGGCAATGAAATACAAATAGGACCCTTTATTGGTTTACTTGCAGGTTACTATCAAAGCTCCATCAAGAAATATCTTGATCAACTACGTGATTACGTCCTACTATATCATGAGATTAAGGGCGCTATTCTTGTCTTTTCTCTTGACCATGTTGATAAATCCAATCAAACAGTAAAAGGATATCTTTATAATCCTAGGACTAAACAATGGGAAGAAGGAACATATCCATACCCTGGGTCTATTTTTGTTATGACCTCTTCAGTAAGCTCCGCGTGGATTCAGCATTTCAAATCGGTCATTGGTAATGTCGTTTTTAATGATTTCTTTCTGACGAGGTGGAGCATTCATAAGAAATTAGCAGGTTCAATTGGTGTAAAATGTTATCTGCCTGATACCAATCTTTATGGCTCGCCTCAAGATCTTTACTATTTTCTAAAGAAATTCCCTAATCTAACAGTTAAGCCGCTAAATAGTGCAAATCGTGCAGCAATAAGAGTATTCCTTAAAGATTCTAACACTCTGGTAATTTCTAATCTCAGAACCAGGGAAACCAAGAGTTTCAAATTTTATAATCGGGACCAAGCCTTTTCAATTTTTCGGCAGTATTTTAAAGATGGAGAATACTTGATCCAAGAATCGATTGATGTAACTGGCTATCGAACAATTTCTGTCCGGATAATGACTATTAAAGACAATTCAGGTCAATGGAAAGCAATGGGGTTATTTACTAGAGGAGATCAATCAGGTCAGAATGAAGGGAATTTAATGCCATTAGTTAAATTTAATAAAGAGATGGTATCAGAGTTCTTAGAACAAAGTGATTTATATGCTTCCCTTACCTATCAGGAATTGATTCATATAGCAATTGATGCAGTCAAAGAAGTGGAAAGCATGGGCGTACACTTTGCTAATGGTGCTGTAGATATAACAATCGGAGAGTTAGGAGATATCTGGATCACCGAAATCGATTACTTTAATCCGTCACATGAAATTGCCCTAGTCGCCGGATATCCAAACCTTTACTATGAAATCTTAAAAACCAATATGCTTTATGCAAAAAAACTAGCAGGGTTTTAGAAATAACAAAAGAGCTAAGATTAGCTCTTTTTTGCTATTTCTATTATTTCCTTTAATTCATTGGTAAAACCTTTAACTGCTTTATCTCCTAACACAGTTACCGGAACTCCTAAAAAGCCATATTTTTCAACTTCTGTTTGATAGGCAGCATCCATTGAAATATCCCTAATCTCAAATGGAATGCCTTCGTCCATTAGGACCTTTTTTACCATTGTGCATTCGATACAGTCGTTTGTGGTATAGACGATTACTTCTTTAGACATTACTTTCCACCTCATTACTATTCATAAAAAAAATATGTTCTGCGACCATCTTATCACTTATGGAGATCACTCCAAAAGAAAACAACTTCTGTCTTCTTTTGTCAGTTGGTGAACCTGGATTGAAGAGTAATATGTCCCCTTCATACCTTTTTACTGGTATATGAGAATGTCCAAAAATGATACAATCTATTTTTTCATCCTTAAATGCAGCAATGGCACGTTGTTCAGTTGTCTTTCCCTTTCCATGCCCATGTGTAATTCCTAAACGAAAGCCGCACACTTCTACAACTTGTTTATCCGGGAATAATTCTGATATTTCTTCACTATCTACATTTCCATAAACACCTTCAACTCTTGCATAAGTTTGAAGTTCTTTAAAAACATCTATAGTTTGCCAGTCTCCCGCATGAATGATTAAGTCTGCGGTCTGCAGCTCTTCTATTAACCTTGCTGGTAATCCTTTTTTTCTTTTAGGTAAATGGGTATCCGAAAGCACGACAATTTTCATCATTATCCCTCTTGTTTTTCCGAAAAATATACAAATAAAAAGTGAAATATGCAATATTTAAAGTTATTTCACTTTTTATACGACACCATATATTGACATCTAAGTGCCTGAAATGTCTTTTCATGCGCTTTCCCAAGAAATAGAGATTCCATTTCCAGAACATTTAAAAATATTCATTTAATTTTATCTACATATTTTGCGATCAATTTGTTTAATTCGTCAGCAGCTTTTGTAGGAATTTGATGTTTTTTCTTATCTAGGAATATTAAATTACTTTTTGGCAACTTGCTCCTTAAGAGATTGGCGTAGCGATAAAAGGATTTGTCTTTTTTTCCATAGATCAATAATATCGGTAGTTCAATCTTTTCTAGCTGTTCTGTACAAGAATAAATTAAACTATTTTTATAATATTGATTAATATTTCTGGCGTCTCCTTTAATCGCTTCATTGTACAATAATGTAAACGTCTCTCTAGAATCGGCATTGCCATATGTAATGGCTTTAGCGAGGAAAGATAAAGTAATTGGGTTTGCGAGTTTGATTGCTGCAGAAATCCTTTTGCGAAGATAAAAATCACCAGCTTCCGGCATTCCGCTTACCAGTACGCCTCCAAATGCTCTATCCGGGTAAGTCAGCATGAATTCTAATGCCACAGATGCACCTGTAGAGTATCCGCATAAAATGACTTTTTCAATTCCTAAATGATCTAATAAACGTTTCATATCTTCCACAATTAAAGGATAGGAAATCTGTACTGGTGAATACTCACTTTTCCCATGACCTCTTATATCAAAAGTAATTACTTTAAAAGTATGAGACAGTTCATCTATTTGATATCTAAAATTCTCACTTGTAAGTAGAGGCGGATGAATAAAAATGATTGGAAGCCCCTCACCACTAACAGAAAAATACAAACTAGCTCCATCTTCCATCTCTAACATCGGCACCTGAATCACCTCAATAAAAAACTTCTTAATAAAATAATAGTATTCTCAAGGTACCACATATCATACTAACACAAAAAATGTCCACCTAGGGTGGACATTTGTCTTTTTATGGTGCCTGTCACCAAACAATATTAATTATAAAAATAAAAATGCTAATGGTGCAGTTATCAATATAGTCAGCACTACTCTTTCGAACCAAATAACGACTAGTTTTCCGATGGTTAATGGAATTTCGGTTGATAGGATACACGGCACTACAGCTGAGAAGAAGATGATAGATGATACAGAAACGACTGCTATGACAAATTTGGTTACCAGTGCAGCTTTTGTAACGAGCAGTGCCGGCAAGAACATTTCTGCGATAGAAACTGCACTTGCTTTTGCTGCCAGCATAGGGTCTGGAAGTTGCACTAAAGCTGTGAATGGGTAGAATAGATATCCTAGCCAATCAAATACCGGGGTAAACTCTGCTAGAATTAGACCGAGTAACCCAACAGACATGATAGAAGGCAAAATACCCATTGTCATGACAAATCCATCTTTCAGATTCAACCAGATATTCTTCCCTAGGCTAGGTGTTCCACTTGCCGTAACCATAGCTTCTTTCCAAGCAGTCTTGATACGATCCTTTTTAACGATTACCTCTCTATCGCCCTCCATATCTTGATAGTAGGCATCACTCATCTTATTAAGTGGCCAAATTCGAACAGTAATCGCTGTCACGATGAAGGTTACGACAAAGGTTACCCAAAAATAAGTGTTCCAGATTTCCATTAGATTTAACGTTTTTGCAACGACAATCATAAAGGTTGCGGAAACCGTTGAGAAGCCTGTAGCAATAATCGCAGCTTCCTTGATGGAATATTTACCTTCCTTAAAAACGCGATTAGTTATTAAAAGTCCGATAGAATAACTGCCAACAAAGGAGGCAACGGCATCGATAGCTGATCTTCCTGGTGTCTTCCAGATCGGTCTCATAACCGGCTGCATGAATATTCCGATAAATTCAAGCAATCCATATCCCACCAATAAAGCTAGAAATACAGATCCAATCGGTACTAACAATCCAACAGATATTACGAGTTTATTAAACAGGAATGGGGCCATGTCTGGGTCAAAAAACCATTTTGGTCCTATATTAAAAACAAGCATGACTGTTGCAATGAATCCAATTATCTTCAAAAAGGAAAAAACAACGGAAACACTATCCTTATTCCATGTTTTCTTCGCAAACGGATAAACTGCCCCAAGCAAGATTACCAGCAAGGCATAGTAGGGCAAAACACTTGGTACCGCTAACTGAATATAAGAAACAAAATGGTCGAGCATAATCGATGATTTACCATTCACAGTAATTGGAATAAAAAATACAAAAATACCAATAGCGCTAAATAAAAAAAACTTTACCACATTCAATAAATTTCCATTTTGCAATACAGGCTGCTGCGCCTTAGATAATGGTTGATTCTCCAATCCCAATTCCCCCTTCTCTTACTAAATCAAAACTCTTCTACCCATTTGTCCACCTGGGGTGGACAAATGGCCTTAAATGTCTTTTTGCGGTGCCTGTCACCATGTCTATCATTTCGATATCACCCACTATCTATCTGCTAGCACTTTGTCGAAGCATGACTCCTGTTAGGAAAGTAAGAAATACGTGCGTCCCTAGTTTGACGGTTGGTTGGATGGCTGTGTCTTTTAGTGGATCTAGGCAGACGATGTCCATGGCTTTGACTTTTGGGTGCTTCCCGGCTGCTAGTACCCCTTCCAGTAGTTCAGTCGTTGTCATGCCCCCCGGTGTTGAGGCCGGTACTCCTGGAGCAAAGGCAATATCTAAAACATCCATATCTACAGTCAAATAAATGGTATCTACCTTTGAAGATAACTCATCTAAGCATTTCAGAACTGTCTCTTCTATTCCTTTTTTTCGAGCTGTATGAAGTGTAAAATAGTTGACTCCTTTTTCATCGGCATACTGTTTTAGATCCTTCGTATTATAAAAGCCGTGCAGACCAATATTGTACATATTACAGCCTTCTACCACTCCGCTCTCAATTAAATTGCGCATAGGTGTTCCGTTTGAAGGACCATTATCCGACATGTCTCTCAAATCAAAATGAGTATCAAATTGCAGGATACCGATTTTTTCAGAAGGCTTTGCCTTGTGCATTCCTTTTACCAACATGGCTGTGATTGAGTGATCGCCGCCAATACCACAAACCTTTGAATTTAGGAACTGCTGATGTAGTACTGTTGAAGCTTCCAAAATATTTTGATGACACTTACTTATATCCGTAACATGCATGGGAACGTCACCTGCGTCAATTGCTGTTATATCCGACAAATCAACATCCTCATCGAGATTATAAGTAGCAAAGCTCCGCCATGAACGCCTGAAAGCTTCAGGAAATTCAGATGCACCCGATGCGCTAATCGATGAACGAGATAAGGGAACACCGAGGATGACCACCTCGGCGTTCTTAGCCTTTTCAAATTCAGTCATTGCTGTAAGGGGCTGAATCCATTCATGAACCTTACTCATTCCCCCATTGTCAGGACGTACCCACATAAAACTAGGAGGATTAATTTTTGGATAAAGAAAGCTCTTCAAGTAATTGACCTCCCCTAACAACTACCTTCCCAGACTTTACAACAGTATCCGTATGATTCACCCCGTATAAGTATTGAAGTTTCATATAGTTATTTACATTAAAAATCGTAATGTCTGCTTTTTTCCCAACTTCTATACTGCCTATTTCACGACCTCGATTAATGGCATGTGCTGCATTTATCGTTGCAGCACTGATTACTTCTGCAGGTGTCATACCCATTTTCAAACAGCCAAGATTCATAATAAATGGCAAAGACACGGTTGGTGAAGAACCTGGGTTGCAGTCTGTCGATAATGCGACAGGGACCCCAAGATCAATCATTTTTCGGCCGTTTGCCGACTCTGCCATTAAAAAGTAGGCAGTACCCGGTAATAATATACCAACTACTCCTTTTTCAGCCATCGCCTTCATACCCTTTTCAGAGGCCTTTAATAAATGGTCTGCAGAGATTGCCCTCACTTCAGCAGCAAGTTCTGCTCCTTCATATGGTTCAATTTCATCCGCGTGGATTTTCGGTATCAGACCGTGCTGCTTCCCAGCCTCCAGAATTCGCTTTGATTGTTCTGGAGTAAAAACACCATGCTCACAAAATACATCATTGAATTCTGCTAATCCCAGCTCCGCCACCTTCGGGATCATCTCAGTAATGAGTAGTTCCACAAATTCATCTGGCTTTTCTTTATACTCTTTTGGTACAGCGTGAGCGCCCATAAAGGTTGGAACCACATCAATAATATGCTTTTCATCTAGCATTTTCACGACTTCAAGCTGTTTAAGTTCTGTTTCCCATTCCATCCCATAACCGCTTTTTGCTTCTACGGTAGTTACCCCGTGACGCAGGAATTGATTTAAGCGTTCAAAGCTTTCTTCAAAAAGCTCTTCATGAGTGGCTGACTTTGTTCTTCTAGTCGTGGAATGAATCCCGCCGCCGCTATTCATGATTTCCATGTAAGTGGCACCCTGCAGCCTCATATTAAACTCATTTTCCCTGCTGCCAGCAAAAACAAGATGTGTATGAGGATCTACCAATCCTGGTGTTACAAGCTTTCCACTTGCATCCACCACTTCTGCCTGGTCCAGACGGCTTTCAAATTTACTAAAAATCTCCTCATCCGTACCTACAGCCTTAATAACACCGTTTTCAATCCATACACTTCCATTTTCAATTACACCCAGCTCAGACATCCCTTCCTTTACAAGGGGAGCCTGTGAACTCCCCTGTAATGTCACGATCTGAGAAGCATTTCTTATAAAAAGCGGCTTATTCATCCAATCACCTCTTTAGTCTTGATTCAACATTGGCATCTTAATGCCTTTTTCCTTCGCAGTCTTAATGGCAAGCTCATAGCCTGCATCAGCATGACGCACAACGCCCATCCCAGGATCTGTTGTTAATACCCGCTGTAAACGTACTTCTGCATCCTTTGTTCCATCTGCTACAATGACCATTCCGGAATGCTGTGAATAACCCATTCCAACACCGCCTCCATGGTGAAGGGAAACCCAGCTGGCACCTCCGACTGCATTGATCATGGCATTGAGAATTGGCCAGTCAGAAACGGCATCACTTCCGTCCTTCATTCCTTCTGTTTCACGGTTTGGCGAGGCGACAGAACCTGCATCTAGATGATCCCGGCCAATGACAATCGGTGCCGAAACTTCACCAGATGCAACGAGGTCATTAATAATTTTCCCTAAACGGGCACGATCTCCGTAACCAAGCCAGCAAATCCGAGCAGGAAGCCCTTGAAAGCTGATTTTTTCCTGTGCCATTCTTACCCATTTACAAAGATGCTCGTCATCCTTAAATTCCCTGAGAAGAGCTTCATCGATTTTTAGAATGTCCTCAGGATCCCCTGATAATGCCGCCCAGCGGAAAGGTCCTTTTCCTTCGCAGAATAATGGACGGATATAGGCTGGCACGAAACCTGGGAAATCAAAAGCATTTTCTACTCCCTCATCCTTTGCCACCTGACGAATGTTATTTCCATAGTCAAAAGTAATAGCGCCTTTTTCCTGCATATTCAGCATTGCCTTTACATGGATAGCCATGCTTTGCTTCGATAGTTTTACATATTTAGATGGGTCTTCATTTCTAAGTTTAGCTGCTTCTTCTAAACTATAACCAACTGGGACATACCCATTTAACGGATCATGAGCAGACGTTTGGTCTGTTAGTACATCCGGGATAAACCCTTTTTCAATCATAATCGGCAGCAGTTGTGCAGCGTTTCCAATTAAACCAATGGATAATGCCTTTCCAGCTTTCTTTGCCTGGATCGCAAGATTAATAGCTTCATTTAAATCGCTAGTTTTCACATCTAGGTAAGCGGTTTCAATCCGGCGGTCGACTCTCGTTTCATCAACATCTATTGCTAGACACACACCATCATTCATCGTAACTGCCAACGGCTGTGCACCGCCCATACCGCCAAGTCCTGCTGTTAATGTAATCGTATGCTTTAGTGATCCACTAAATTCTTGTCGTGCAAGCTCTGCAAACGTTTCGTATGTTCCTTGGACAATTCCTTGCGTTCCAATATAAATCCAGCTGCCTGCTGTCATTTGCCCATACATCATCAATCCTTTTTTATCCAACTCATGGAAATGCTCCCAGTTTGCCCAGGCAGGAACTAAATTAGAATTGGCTAGCAATACACGAGGTGCATCTTTATGTGATTTAAAAACTGCCACAGGTTTACCTGATTGAATTAACAGGGTTTCATCACTTTCTAATTCAAGAAGTGATTTGACAATACCGTCATAAGCTTCCCAGTTCCGTGCCGCCTTGCCAATCCCACCGTATACCACTAAATCTTCTGGGCGCTCGGCTACTTCTTGGTCAAGATTATTCATTAACATTCTAAGGGCAGCCTCTTGAATCCATCCTTTTGCATGTAATTCAGTTCCTTTATAATTCGTAATTACTCTTTTATTAGATGTACTAGCTTCCATTCTTTTCACTCCTCCATATCTTTTATCTCTCCTTAAGTATAAAAATAAAATCTTCTGAAAAATACAAATTAATCATTAGATAAATAGCATTATTTATCTATATAACTCATTTATTTTTAGCCCATAACTATATTATTTTTAGAAAAGTGGCATTTTTTTAGAACAAAAAAATAAGACTCAGTAGATTATGAGCCTTATCACTACTTATTTATTCGAAATTCTCTCGGAGACATTCCAACCACTTCTTTAAAGATTCTGCTAAAGTAGTTAGGATTATGATAACCAACCAATGATGCAATTTCCTTTACTGGCTTACTGGTTTCTAGGAGATACCGTTTCGCTTCTTTCATTCGTATACTTGACAAGATGTCAGTGAACCCCTGTCCTGTCTTTGAAATCAGCAAATGACTGAAATAAGAAGGATTTCGGTCGACATAGTTTGCTACATCCTCAAGCTTTAGATCACTGTTTGCGAAGTGGGACTCAATAAAGGCGATTCCTCTCTCAATGAGATCTTGTTTAACCATTTTCGGACTATCATTTGCAGCTAAGAATAACTTTTGAACAAACAAAATTAAATTTTGTACAGAACGATATAGAATGCTATCGTACAAAATCGAATGAAAGATATGCCGGTATTCTTTTTCATAGTTTTGTTGTTCGTCTAAATCGTACGTTTTCATAAATCGTCTGATTTGGGCTAAGATACTCGTTAGCCTTATTCTAACCAATCCAGGATCTGGATAAGGATTTTCCATTTGGAGAAACTCATCATAAAGCCATTTTTTTATTCCTTCTACATCATGATTTGTTAGCATATCTACCCAAACCCTTTGTTCAGGAGGAGCCAAGAACGGGTCAATATGTATCCATTCAGGGGTGAAATCAAACTCCACAATTTGCCGATAGCCGCGATAGTAGGTAAATTCCAACATTTTCTCTGTATCTAAAAATTTTTTATTAAGTCCAACTTGTGATGATTTATTGTTTCGTACCACAATAGCAAGGGTGTCGGAGAATTCCTCTTCCCACTTTCTCATCGCCTTTTGGCACTGTTCTTTTGCTTTCTGGCACGTTTCTTTAAATAAAAGAATAACTTTATCGCTTAAAGGAAAGATTCCATGAATTTCTCTAAAAGGGAAATCAGATAAAAAGGAATACAGTACATCCATATTCTCATTATTTTCAATTTTAAATCCAGCAACGATATAGTCCTCTCTAACCTCACGTTCGGATAAAAAAAGTGCCTCATAGGATAAGTCCTTATAAAACTCTAATCGAGGGACAGCTTTGGTATTTTGTTTCTTATCAAGTACTTTTGCTGCTTTTTGATAAGCAGACTTCACCTTGGCAGCGGAAAACGGTTTGATCATTAGTTCTAAAGCTTGCAGGTCAATCGCTAAGCGAGCCTTTTCAAAGGTAGCCTCCGCACTTGTTAACAGCAAAATAGGTTGATAGATTTGGATGTATTCTCTAAAGCTAGACCAATTATCACTGTTAACCATATCCAATTCAAACAAGATGATATCCGGTGACTCTTTCTCAAACTCAACAACAAAGTCTTGATAATTGGAAGCTAAATGTATGGATGACACAGGGATGGAAGATGATTTTAACAGCCATTTTAATCCCTCTCGTTCATTTAAATCGCGATCTGCAATTAACCACTTACCTTCCACAAGCCTCTCTCCTATCTAAAAAAATACTACTAATATAATAAAAGTATACCTAGAATGTGGCAATCTACAAGTATTTTTAGATTTTAGTTCTTATTCATGAAATGCGATAATTTGTATTGAATTCATAGGTTCTTTATGAGCATAATAATTTTTGTGACTATTGAAGAGAGGGGAAAATCAAGAAATGAAATGGCACAAAAATTTACTTAAAATTATACAGGACCGCCAGGGCAAAAAACTTGCATTAGTTGTTGACACCTCAACAAATGAAACGAAAATTGACCTTATTGCGAATATTGTAACTTTTTTCAAAGAACTTACTCCAGAGACGATGCTCGTTCAAGCAGATTTTAAAATCCGGACAGCAGAACAGATTACAGAAGGCAGTGAAATAAAGTATCACACACACGGTAAAGCATCCTACACACTGGCATTAGAATGGGCAGAAGAGGAAAACATAGAAACGGTATTTTATATTACCGATTTAACTGGTTTTTTACCCGAGGACATGGAGGTACCATCCTACGAGGTTTATTGGCTCGTGCCGACAGAATTTGTTCCTAAAGCACCCTTCGGGAAGGTGATGAAAATCGTTTAGGAGAAACATGCAAAAAAGAGGAGTAACCCTCCTCTTTCACCATTTTCATTATTTATGATGAACTTTCATCCAATTGAGCTAGTGAAGAATTTGGTGTAGAAGATGAGCTTTCATCCAATTGAGCCAGAGACGAATTCGGTGTAGAAGATGAGCTTTCATCCAATTGAGCCAGAGACGAATTTGGTGTAGAAAATGAGCTTTCCTCATTCGGCAGGTCAATTGCTTCCTCCCACATTGGAAGTGATAATGTATTTTTTTCAACCATCTGCTCTAATCGATTTATTCTATCATGTAATTGAGCTCGCTCTTTTTCTGCCATTATCCCTTTTGAAGAATAATATGGATCCTTTTCCCACCAGTTCATTCCTATCTCTCTAGCTTTATCTAGGGAGGCTACCAGAAGCCTGATTTTTATTGTCAACAAATCGACATCTGCTAAAGATATTTTTATATCACCAGCGATGACGACTCCTTTATCAAGAATTTTTTCAAGAACATCAAGTAAATTCGATGATTGCGGGGGGTGATGAATGGGCATATGCTACCTCCTCTTTGAGCTTAAAGCAGTTTTCCTAATGGCCCCAATTCAATATTGAGTTCTTCATGTTCTAAACCAAAAATCTGCTTTAATTCTTCCATTTTTTCTTCAAGTCTCATCAATGTTAAACCTAATTCTTCAATCTGCTCATCTGTTAATGAATCGCTTTCCACTCTCCGCATAGCCTGCCTTTCCATAAGCTGCCGGAGAAGTTCTATAATGGTCAGGACCAATTTTGCTAACCCTTGCTCTACCTGATTAGAATCTAGTGGTAATCTCTCCATCACATATCGCCTCCCTTACTATTTTAGGCTCGTATGGACCAAAGGCGCTTTCAATTGACGAAATTAAAAGCTTCAGGTCTACAACAATTAAGTCGATATTGGCAACCGATATTACTATTTCTCCACTTACCACAACGCCAGTATCAATGATTCCATCAAGGAGATCCAACAGCGTCATTTCTTTATTTTGAAAAAGATGATACTGTTCCATCCATTAATTCTCCTTTGAAAAATGATATGGAGGCCATGGTCCACTAACTTGAAAAGTGCAGCCTGCTTCAGCAAATTCACGTTCTAAATCTTGAATTTTATTAAGAAATAGTTCAGATTTGTGTTTATA
>Ga0182744_1002599_pt1 | contig 14694 bp, 12 predicted proteins | sample eDN3rd30CKraftMG_FD_128525 | JGI IMG/M metagenome (GOLD analysis project Ga0182744, IMG submission 128525) | Enriched Miracle-Growth compost microbial communities from Emeryville, California, USA - eDNA 3rd pass 30_C Kraft MG (version 2) (version 2) ...
ACCAATGACAACTTAAAGCCTTGTTCCCTCTCTCGGCTGGATCATCATATAGAACAACAAAATAATATGCTGTCAAATAATCTCCAATTATTCTTTCCCAAACTTACGATGACAACCGCACATCTCTTTTGTCATCTAATCGAATGACTAATCACGAGTTACGGCTATATCTGTCCATCTTTGGTCGGTGCAGTAGGCCATCAAACGGTTATCTACCGGTTATCTCGCGGCCTTGGCAGGCCTTTAGTGTGCCCGTTGATGGCGAGTTGATGGCTTTATGATGGCTGGCTACACGAAGCAGGTACGAAGCAGGTAGCCATGAGTAGCAGTAGCAGTAAATGAGTTGTGAGTTGCGAGTTGCCAGTTGTGAGCAGTTGCAGTAGCAGTAAATGAGTTGCGGGTTGCCAGCTGTTAGTTGCGAGAAGTGGCCGTGGCACGGGCAGTGGCAGGAATAAGAGACCAGTACGGATCGGAAGATACATATTAAGGATGTGTGCGTTGTTGTCATGTTAGTTGTTTAGGACAGAGGATGGTCTATTTGTAAAAAGTGCGATTTTGATTATATTTGTTTAATAAAACACAAAAAAATGCAAAGTGCACCAACCATAAGTAACATCATACGTTTGTTTAATCAGCTCACACCATCAGAAAAAATTAAAGTGGCCGCTCGTATTAATAAGGACACTTTTGAAGAACAATGGAAAGCATTTGATTTAGAATTGCCGGATGCACCATTTACAGAAGATGAAGTTCTGAAGGAAGTGATGTCTGTGCGTTATGGCAAAAAGTAAATGTGTTATCGTACTCGATACAAATTGGTATGTCAGCGCAACAATTAATCGAGTTTCGAGGCAAAAATTGTATCAGATTTCGTAGATAAAAGTATCGAAATTCTGGTTTGTAAAGAGCTTATTGAGGAATATAGAGCTGTTATTGGTCGACCTAAATTTAAAAAATATATAAAACCCCATCAAGCAAGCCGTTTTATACAATTTCTATTACCTAAACTCACTACCATATTATTAAAAAGTTCAGTTAAAATAAGTCGAGATGCGAAAGATGATTTTTTATTGGCACTTAGTAACGAAGGGAAAGCAGCGTATTTAATTACAGGGGACCCTGATTTATTGGTACTAAAGGAGTTTGCATGTACAAAAATTGTTACGATGAGTGAGTTTTTACAAGAACGTGATAGATAAATATGATGTTGCGAGTTGCCGATTGTAAAAGTAGCAGTGGCACAGGCAGAGGCAGGAATAAAACCAGTTACTGATCACAAGCTGTTAATTATGTTCCGATTTTGTGATTGCGTGCAATTTCTTTACTTTTGTATAAAAGGAATACTTATGGCTACCGGTACACAGTTAAATATTGACATTAACCTTTCTTTCAGACAATTAGTGGATGTGATACGGCAGTTGCCAAAAAATAAAAAGAGGGAGCTGATTGCTGTTCTGAAAGAGGAAGAGGAACGGATTGATTTAATCAGTGGAATTAAAGAAGCCGTAGAAGAAGTGAATTTGGCAAAGAAAGGAAAAGTAACGCTTAAATCTGCCAGAGAGTTCCTTAATGAATTATAATCTATACCTGACAAGCCGTTTCCAAAAAGAGGCTAAGAAGCTTAATAAAAAATATCCTTCATTTAGACAAGATATGGAAGATTTATTTTCTAAGCTTGAAATCAACCCCCTCCAAGGGGATTCTCTAGGCAAATCATGTTATAAAGTCCGACTAAAAATTGAATCCAAGAGTAAAGGGAAAAGCGGTGGTGCTCGGGTCATCACTCATGTGCATATCTCCAATCAAACCGTTTTTTTGTTAACCATCTACGATAAGAGTGAAAAAGAGGCTCTGGACAAAGGCGAACTTGCGGCATTATTGGCACAAATGGAAGATTAGCTTGTTTTGTTCATTATTTGTTGGTTGTTCGTTGTTAGGCACTCGCCGTCATGTTGAGCGTAGTCGTGCCGACCATTGGAAGCTCATGAACACCTTTAAAACTGATCATGGTGAATGGACATCTGTTTAATGAGAATGGGACCCCTCCGCTCCGTTTCACTCCGGTCGAGATGACGGGGTCATGCTCTTGTTAACACTTATACCTCATTATCTCAAATCTTCCACCTTATAAAGACCAATCACGGACAGAGGCTTTTCGCTCTTCGCTTTTCATTTTTCGCTTTCTACTTTAAGCTTTTCGCTTTCCGCTCTATGCTTTAAGCTTAATGGCTTTCCGCTCATGGATACTGAACGAACTGAACACCCATACCTCCGTATCTTTTGCTTTCCTTTGTCCTTAAATGGAGACCCATTTAAAAAGATACTAAAACAGCTTCGACCAGCATTTTAAAAGAAAAAATCAACATTACTTAAACTAAACTGCCTATTCTTCAATATGTACTTATCCCTGCGCGCATCCTGTTTTTTCAAAGCTTTGGCTTTGTGCTTGCTTCTGCTGCTAGGAGCGAGAAAGGAGGGGTATGGGCAGGTGGCAATGGAGAGGGTATATGCTACATCGCAGACTAATAATGATTGTCCCTTATGTCTTACAATTATTGTTAATAATGAAAGTAATGCAGTTGATCAGAATATAAGAACTTATTCATCATTAGGTATAACAGTTTTAGGTACTGTTTGGCAACAACTTACTTTTCCAAGTTCGTTATCACCGGGGACTGTGTCTCGCATTAAAATTGGGACTGGCACAGACCTCTTAAGCCTATTGGGAAATATAACTGTTCAAGCATATCAAGGAAGCTCACCTGTTGGAGATAGTGAGGTATTATCTTCGTTAATTTCTTTAATAGGTGGAACTGATGAAGCAGAAGTTGTCTTTACTCCCATGAATGGTGCAACACCCGTAGCTTACAATTCCATAAGAATTACTTCTTCTGGAGTGGCACTTGGAGGGGGGCTTTATATTTTTGACGCCTACTATTTAAAATCTGTAGGTAATGATATCAGCTGTGATGATCCTTCTGACGTACTTGCAGGTTCAACAGGATCGATAGCAGGGGGATTAAATCCTGTAGAAAATCAATACAACTCAATTGACGGGAACTCGATAACATCAGCGCTACTAAGAGCAAACGTTAGTGCATTAAACAAAACTCATCTAACTGCTATCTATAATACTTTATCGGCTCCAGGTGATTCTGTGAAAATAATTATTCAAAATCCTGGTGGCGGGCTATTAGATGCCACATTGTTAGCTCAACAGTTTGCATTACATACCTACAATGACAATTCTGATAACGGATCTTTAGCGTTGGATGCCAATATATTGAATTTAAAGTTGCTGCCTGGAAGTTCCGATGTACAGATATTGACATATCCAGTCAGTCAACCTTTTAACAGAATTGAAATTTCTTTAGGAGAAGGACTTGTTAAAGCTTTGTCGAGTTTACGAGTTTATGAAATAAGTAGGACGATCCAGATTCCCAAAATTACAGCTCCTAATATTAATAATGGAGAAATTAATATTTGTGAAGGAGAACCACCGATCGCTTTAGCCATTGATAATCCTGTGTCAGGATATGAATATCATTGGTTTAAAGATGGGAATTCCGAATCAATAACTGGTACTTCATATATCATTTCTTCTCCAGTTTATGGAGAGAACCATACCTATCATGTAGTTGCTTCAAGAATTGGTTGTACGGAAGAATCAGAAAGTTTATCGGTAATAGTAAACGTACTTCCTCAAGCTGGCAAACCGCATTTAACCATCACAGATATCATAAACTAAAATAAATACATAATACAAATTAGAAACCCATAAATCATTACACTAAACAAAATAATACAAAACAGAAACTTAACAATTAAAAATATGAGAAAACAAAGTACAATTTTAAAAATGAGCCTGGTAGGCTTGTTTTTAGCATCTGCCACTTGCGTAATGGCGCAAACATCACCACTTCAGTATGATAAAAATCCGAAAGCAAATGTTATCGTTGGGCCGGATCATACAATTGGAGGAAACCATAGTTCTCTTGTCCCTGGTTTCGATGGAACATATGAAGAAAAGAACTCTGTGTTATTCTATAAATCGGATGGTACAGGTACCGGCCTTACACTTGTTTCTAGCCTTAAGGAGGATCATGAAACAAGAACTGGAACCGATGCACTGTCTTTTACAAAGTATAAATGGTATTATTTAGGTGCTGATTCAACCACTAATTCTACTGGGATTACCAAATATGGATTAGATGCTGGTGGTACTGAAGTTTCTGCAACGATTACGGATGCAAATAAACGAGTTATTGCAGGTTTGGATCCTGGTTACCATTATTTTATGGTGGAAGGATATATTATACCGGAAGGAGCGGATGAAACGGCCGTTTGTGCTGTAGCACATGAGATATTTGCCGTATTCGTGCTGCCTCCATTAAAACCGACCTTGTCAAATACGGGTGATGCAGGTGCTCCTTTACAGTATTGCGAAGCAGATGCAGCTAGCCAAAGTGCAGTAAAAATAACTGCAAATGTAGATTATGACTCATTTACTGGCAACCCTGATATAGCAAATGCAAATTATGAATTAAAATATACGTGGTACGCCGTTAAATCAAACGATGTTTTTGGACATGACAATACAGATTTTCCTACGATTAACCCTGATAAAATAAATATTACAGGAGCGGACGCACAAGATACAGTAATTGCAGTGTCTAACTCTAATGAATTCACTCCTACTATCGCTGCTATTGGTGCTTATAAATTCTTCGTGGAAGTAGAATACACCGTTAAAGATAGAAGATATGATAAAACAGGAACGGAAGATAATACTAATCGTGATCGGCCTTATGTAATCTATCGTGGATGGTTTGGGGGAGCTGATCAGGATAATGCTTCTGTTGTTTATGTTACACCGAAACCGGGTAAACCACACATTACTATCGAAAGCGTACAAGATTAATTGCTAATGTAATTGGTTTATGCCAAAACCATTTCTCATATTCTGTTTACTACTCGGCTTAGCCTTTAACAGCCATGGGCAAGACCGACCCACTGCACACATCGTGCAAGGTGGGTCGGTTACGCTCCATGCGCATGCCGAAGGGGCTTTGAGCTTCCTGTGGTTTCGGGATGGCCAGCCCATAAACGGATTTCATGAGGAACGTTTGGTGGTAACCGAGGCGGGTGTCTATACCGTCATTGCCCTGAATGGTGGCTGTGAGTCGGAATTGTCTGACCCCGTGGAGGTTATTATCGACCCAACGGCACCGGATAAACTGGTCGATTTACAGATCAACAAGTCGGCCTCTAGGGAAATGGTGCTCTTAGGCTCCACCATTGATTACCAATTACTCGTGCTCAATAACAGTGAACACACCGCCACGGGTGTTACCGTGCGCGATATTTTACCGCCAAACCTGCTATTTAGGGAAATCATAGGCCCTTATACCGGTACGGCCAATTATTCTCCTTCTACCCGCGAAGTGGTATGGACGCCGGGCGACCTCCCCGCGGGCAAAAGTGAGGAACTGCGCATTCGCACCCAAGCGAATGAACAGGGCAAAGTAGAAAACTATGCCGAAGTGGAAGGTGCCCAAACCGACCCGGATGTAAGTAACAACACCGCCACGGCCAGTACGGATGTAGTGGCATTGCGCATCCCCAATATTTTTACACCCAATGGCGATGGGATCAACGATTTTTTTGAGATTGTTGGACTGCCCCTTTTTCCTGAAAATGAACTCTATATTTTTAATCGCTGGGGCGCTGAAATCTATCATCAGAAGAACTATCAGAATGATTGGGCCGGTCGCGGATTGAATGAGGCTACTTACTATTATGTGCTCCGTGTGCGTTTGGAGAATGGCGACTGGAAGAATTTTAAAGGATACATTACCATTAAACGCAGTGATCGGGTGAATTGAGTGGAAAGCTTTGGAGCGCAAAGCAGAAAGCTGGAAGCATAAAGCGGAAAGCATAAAGCGGAAAGCTGGAAGTAGAGAGTTGATCTATTAGCTAATGGGCTCTTGTCGGTTGTCAAATTAAGTATAACAATATGATTCATGGATTCAATATATCTCGATGACTGCTATAAAGAGTTCGTTTTTCTTGAACAACATCCATTTGAGCCTGCTTTAATACTCCCACATAATCTGTAATGGGTGTTAATGACTGGTATTTTGACGGGTACGGCAAACGGAATGCCTATTCAAATTGGTGTTATCCGGTTAATAGCTTATATTAGCAAAATCAATTGTCTAACCAATTAGAGAATAGTATAGGGCTCATTATAAACTTAACCATAAACGAACTATGAAAAAACGGATACAATTATTCGCTGTTGCGGTATTGTTTGCTGCTGGTGCACAAGCGCAAACGGAATTTGGCCTGAAAGCAGGTGTCAATTTTGCTTCGTATAGTTATGCTCATTCAGCAAATACTGCCGATATGAAGCCTAGAACCAGCTTCCATATAACCGGTTACCTAGATACACGTATTTCCGATGGCGTTTATTTATACCCGGAAGTCTCCCTGCAAGGGAAAGGGGGCAAATGGATCGAGGCTAGTGAGCGGGGTGGGGCAGAGATCATACAAAGTGTGATGTGGCTGGATTTACCCATCAACGTGATAGGTAAAGTACCTGTAGGTCATTTTGGGCATGCATTTGCAGGCGCTGGGCCCTACATGGGATTTTCTATGAATGGAGAAAATAAGTATGCGGACGGCTCTACATCAGCCGTGATTATTTATAAGGATAATGCCATGAAAAATTTTGACTATGGAATCAATTTTTTGGCAGGCTTGAAGTGGGGGAAACGATTTTCCTTAAACGCCAATTACCGCGTAGGGCTGGTCAATATTGTTTACGATACGTATAAATGGTCGGACAATGTCAAAAACCGAGTTTTCTCGCTAGGTATGGGTGTGGCACTTTAGAGCGGAAAGCTGAAAGTATAAAGATATTTATTCATTCGTGTCAATTTTTAATGGCATTCATGAACTCCTTACAGTCGGTTCGACTCCGTTACACTCCGCTTAATATGACGGGTGGAGGAACCAAAAGTTGATAGTGCTTGTCTTTTACATTTTCTAATACGAGCTTCATAATTATGAAGATACGAAGTTGAAACATTTTGTAAAAGTATTTGGATGAGATTCTGGTAGAAAGTCGATAGCTGATTTTTATATGACTTAACTTAACTATGCAAGGTCAAAAAATCTGAAGCGGTCAGAATAGGTATATTTCGATAAGGATGTAATATTAATAAGTCCTTGTCTCCTGTAATTAAACAAGCTACTTTTTCAGAAACAGCGAGTTCTAGATATTTATTATCCTTTGGGTCTCTACAATCATCAATATGTATAATGGGTTCTTGAATAATAGTTAATTGGTTTTCCAATTGTTTTAGGATAGATATACGGTCATTTAAACTTGCATATTTGTCAAACTTCTTACGTAAAAAAACATCTGTAAGTTCTCTTAATATAGCATGGGTGCAAATAACCTCACCGATTAATAAAGCTTTTCTAAAGGCTGTACTGTTCATATGGCTTCCTATCAGAAATGCACTGATAAGCGTATTGACATCAAAAATAAAAATGTCATTATTCCTCATCTAACAACTGATCTAGCTTCTTTTGTGTCAGGCCCTTTTTTTTTGCTTTTGCTTGTACATTATCTAAGAGGTTAAAAAAATTCTCTCGCTCCGTTACACTTATTTTTTCCGCAATTCTTTTTTCTAATTCCTTTTCGATAGCTTGCCTCCAAGCGGAAGGGGCTTTGCGCCACAATTTTGCAAGTTCGTTGTTAACTTCTAAAACAATTCTATCCATTATTACCTGATTTTATGGAAAATCTTATTAAGACAAAAATACGTAATTTGTAAGGAATTACCTAATTAGGAACGCTGTTATGACCAGTGAGTGTAATTATAACGGCTCTCACACCCTTCCTCCGCATGCCCTTCGCCACATATCCACGGTATATCCGTATGATATCCTATAAGGGTAGTAATAGTGGGCATATAGCGGCAAACTAGCGGCTAAGTAGCGGCAAAAGATCGGGTGGAGGAGTGGACTTCTCACAACTCACAACAGGTAATTCGAAACTATACTCAAATACTGAACAGAATGAACAAGAATGAACAGCCGATATTTTGCGTTATTTATCACTTTACGTTGGCATTCCATTTTCTCTGTTCATGTGCATCAAAAAACGGCTCCTTCTTGTTCTTTTGCTTTTACACGCCTTGTTCGTTCATTCCCAAGAGGAAGCTTTTGTATTTCGGGATGCGACGTTTCCTGAAAATTTACAGAATCAGGTAATTACCACGGTTATTAGAGACCGTGCAGGGCTTTTGTGGATTGCTACGAGTGGTGGGTTATGTCGATACGATGGTAATGAGGTGATCTCTTTTCATAATAAGAGTAAACCTGCTATTCCCAATAGTAAAATAACAACCCTTTTTTCGGATAAGCAGGATAATATCTGGATTGGAACGGAGAGCGGACTCGTTCGCTTTCATTTGCCTAGTTGGAAAACGTATAGCGTTGCACGTGACCCCGTTGGCGATGGGCAGAACAATCAGCCTAACATCACATGCATCGGGCAGGGGCGTGATGGCCATATATATGTTGGTGATGTGGATGGTAAACTCTATCGTGTCCAGGATGATCACTTGAATCTGCTCTTAGATATCAATCGAGATTATCCGAATGTATATAGTAGGCCTTCTATTGTTTCTATACAGGAGCCTTATGCGAACGAACTTTGGATAGCTACTAAAGCAGGTAAAATGATATCTATGAAAGTGAAGGATGGGCACTTTTCATCTCCTGCCTATTTTGGTTTACCCGAATTTGATCATGCAGAGATTGAACAAGTATACTTTCACCGTTCTGGAAAATGCTTGCTCAATATCAAAGATCGAGGGTTGTATCTCTTTGATACACACACTCAATCTTTCTATCAGCATCCTGCATTAGAAAAAAGCGAGCTGGGTAAAGATGGTACGGTGTATATGGCACCCTTCGCTCAGGATCAGATTTTGATATTGACCAATCGGGCAGATATCGGAAAAGAACAGCTGTTTACTTATCACTTTGAGACAAATACGGTGGGTAAACAAGAGGTAACTTATCCGGATAATCTGAAAGACGACCATATCATGTGGTTTGAAAACTTGGGCAACACCCTGCTGATGTCGCTGAATAACCATGTGCTCGAGCTGATGCCTGCGAAACACCGATTCAAATCCCTGCTCAGTAATGGCACTTCCATCAATAGCATACGAAGTATTTATAGGCATAGCGATGGGACTCTTTACGTGGGATCTTATAAGGATCGGTTTATTGCCTTGAACGAACAGACGGGAGAGAAGGAGTTTCTGGGCAAACAGTTTGTTTATCGGATATGGCCTTGGCAAAAGGATACCTTATTGCTGGCGACAGAAGGTAACGGCCTTCTCTGGTATGATATCGAGAAGAAACGTCTTTCGCCTATTGCGCTTCATACGGAGAACAACGTAGCGGAATTGCCTGTCGAATCGATGACTGCCTTGGCACGAGTGGCGCATGATTCGGTATGGGTAGGTACTTACGCCGGCTTATATTTGGTGAATCCCTATGCCCAAACATGCCGCATAATAAAGCATCCGAAGCTATCCCGATTAAAAATATTAGCGATTACGCCAGTTGGCGCCATGTTGTGGATTGGTACGACGGAAGGACTGTTTATCTGGAATAGCCAAACGCATCGGCTTCAAATGCATGTGGGTAAAAATCCGGTGTATTGTATCACGCCAGTAGGCGATAAATTTTGGGTGGGCACACATGGGGGTGGTATTCAGATCATCGACCATACCGGTCAGATACACCAAACCATGACCAATGCAAATGGTTTGGCCGATGATATTGTTTATAGCATATTGACTCATGCCCATCAGGTAGTAGTGGCCACCCATCGGGGTTTAAGTATTATCGATACGCAAACCGGACAGCTGGATAATTATTCTCGATTAGACCAATTACCAGCCAACGAGTTTAATCATGCGGCGGCCTTTCAACAAGGCGATACCTTTTACTTAGGGACGATCAACGGACTGTTGTATTTTAATATAGATACCCAGCGGGTGCCCCAAGCAAGAAGGCTGACGAAAAGCACCCAGTTGAATATCACGAGCTTTACCTTAGAACGTGCTGGCATAGGACTGGAACGCCATTATACTTTTCCTTATAAGCCAGATAAGAAATTGGTGATTGAAGCTGGAACCCGGTATTTTACCCTGGGTTTTGGTGGAATCAGTGAATTATCTAAAGAGTTGCATTTCTTTTATCGTTTAGACGGGCGATCTAATTGGTTGCCACTGGGCAGTCGACAGGAAATTACCTTTGTGGAAACACCGCCCGGAAATTATCAGCTCCACTTGGCTTCTCGTTTGCCGGACGGACAATGGACAAATGCCAGCTTAGTAGTGCCTCTCCAGATAAACCCCACTTTTTACCAAACCATTTGGTTTAAATGCCTGTTGCTTTTGTGTGTGGCACTGATTGTCTGGGGCATTTTTAAATACCGCGAATATATACAGCGTAAAGAACGGCGGTTGCGTATTAGTATTGCCAGCGATCTGCACGATGAGGTGGGGGCTTCTTTAACACGTATTTACTATCAAGCAGATCATGTGCATGCCAAAGTGAATGGGTCGCTGGAGATCAACAAGCATTTGCAGCAAATTGCAGAAACCAGTAAACAAGCGCTCTCTACCATGAGCGATATGGTCTGGTCGATCGATTCACGCTTCGACACGATGAAAGACTTGGTTATCCGGATGAAAGATTATGTGTACAAACTGCAAGAGGAGTTTGATTTTCAGTATAGATTTAATATTCGGGGAGATTATGATGCACTGGCGGTGACCCAAATTGTTCGTCAAAACCTGTTTCTGATTTTTAAAGAAGCCATAACCAATGTGATGAAGTATGGAGACGGTAAGGAAGCCGTTATTGAACTGGTGTTCGACCATTCCTTCCGTATGGTGATTAAAAATGGCTTTGCGGATCGTAAAGAGCCGATAGCCGATCGGCAAGGAGGGCATGGCCTACAGAATATGAAACGGAGAGCGGCAAAGATCAATGCCCATTTGGAAGTGTTGGAAGCGGGTGAGCAATTTCAGTTAGCTGTATTTTTTGTTTAAATATCAATCGAAAAAACCGTCTACCCCCAAAGGGGGATATGGAATAAACAGATAGATGGTTAATTTAGCATATGATCAGGCTTGGAATAATTGAAGATGATGAGCATATCAGAGCCACATTGCTCCATTTTTTTAATGAGCAACAGGGGTTCTCTTGCTTGTTGACCGCAGATTCAGTAGAAGGTTTTATAGACCAATGGACGGATGACATCTTTCTGGATGTCGTCTTATCGGATATTGGCTTACCGGGCGAATCGGGCATTCGAGGTATTACACGCATTAAAAAGCGGGCACCGAAATGTCAGGTCATGATGTTGACGGTGTATGATGACGCCAAAAGGGTATTCCAAGCCTTATGTAATGGTGCCGCAGGGTATTTATTGAAGCAGACACCTTTGCAGAAAATCAAAGAATCGGTCGTTGCCCTGTATGATGGTGGTGCACCTATGTCGCCCGGCATTGCCCGCTTGGTAGTGGAGTATTTCAATCCCAAAACGGCTAGTAACCGAGCAGAAAACCTCACCCCCCGAGAGGAGCAAATTGTAGCCGCTATTGAAGAGGGCTTAACGAATAAGGAGGTCGCTATTCGGCTAGATATTGCCGTGGAGACCGTGAAATACCACATTAAACATATTTATCAAAAGCTGGAAGTGAATAGCAGACATGCGCTGATCAGTCGGAAGTTCAAGTGAAGCGGAAGCTTTTGAGTTATAGGTTGTAAGAGCTTAAAGCGAAAAGCATAAAGCTTATTAGCGATCGTCATCCCGCTACGCTACAGTCGATGACGACCAACAATTAACAAGAGATTACTTCACGCCAACGCTTATCCCACCGCTTCGGTTCGTAATGACGTACATAGTGCCGTCACTGCGAGGCATCGGTTGTGCGAGCCGAAGCAGTCTCATTACTAAAGGAATAACACACAACGGTAATTGCCATTGCCCGTGCCACTGCAACTCCTCACAACCAACAACCACCCACCAACAACTAACAACGAATAACCACCTTCCCCCCCAAAAGAGGGATACCATGATAACGGAAATAATGCTCATTTTGTAGGGCTATGGAAAAACTTCTACCGCATTTGCTGTTTAAACGGACACGTTTATGGGTTACCCTGTCGTTGGTATTGCTGAATCTGGTTGCATGGGCACAACAACCTTTCATTACGACGTGGAAAACCGATAATACCGGAGCAAGTAATCCCAATCAAATCAGTATTCCGGCAACAGGTGACTTTAATTATATATGGGAAAATGTGGCTAACTCAGCGGAAAAGGGGAGCGGCAACGGCAGCGGGACAACCACCATTACATTTCCGCAAGCCGGAACTTACCAACTAAGCATACAGCCCACAGGCGGTATGCCATTTCGCCGGATCGCGTTTTATCAGACTTCAAATGATGATAAGTTAAAAATCATAGCAATAAATAACTGGGGTACCATCCCTTGGAGCAGTTTTGTTTTCAACGGCTGCTCCAATCTAAAGATTACCGCTACAGACATCCCTAACCTGAGTGGTGTAACAGACTTAAGCTTTGGCTTTAGCAAAAGCGGAATCGAATCCATACCCAACATCAACGATTGGGACGTTAGTAACGTAACCGACCTGAGTAGCTTTTTGCAAGGTGTAACCGGCTTCAATCAGTCCTTATCCAATTGGGATGTGAGCCATGTAACCAACATGTCGTTTATGTTTGACGGTGCAGCGAGTTTTAATCAACCGCTAGATAGCTGGGATGTGCGTAAGCTGGAAAACTTGGATTATATGTTTCGTGGCGCCTCCAGTTTTAACCAGTCGCTGGGTGCCTGGAATTTAGAAAGTTTCGTTGGAGCTGTTGGCGTTCTCGACAGGAGCGGTATGAGCTGCGAAAACTATAGCTATACGCTTTACGGATGGGCCACTAATCCGAATACCAATAACGGCGCCATATTTCATCCGTGGGGAACAATTGAATACAGTCCAGCTGTTGTTCCCTATAGAGATTTCCTAATTAATAACTTAGGTTGGAACATTTCGGACGACGCGCTAGGGACGTGTAGCATCACGCTTCCAAATCATGCCCCTACCGTTAGCGGCTTGCCTGCAAGCATTGAAATTACGGAAGACATCAGGGGCAACCTCGATATCGCCTCGAGTACCTTCGCCGATGCCGACAACGATGAGATTACCGTTAGCCTGTCTGTATCAGATGGGACAATCGCTTTGGCCGCTACCGGCGGGCGTCCGGTTGTGCTCGGAGGGAATGCCTCCTCAACCATTACGGTAACCGGCACTCCCGATGCGGTTAACGGTTACCTCGGTACCTCTTCAAACACCATTTATATTCCACCTACGAATCTCAATGGGAGCCCCGCCGCTATTTTGACTGTCAGCGTCAACGATGGCTCCGGAGACGTTGAGCTTGGTACGGTACCAATTAACATCATGGCCGTAAACGATGCTCCGGTGGCGGTGAATGATACAATAACGGTAACCGAGAATATACCGGCAACCGGCAATGTCTTGACCAACGATATGGATCCCGAAGGGGATACGATGACAGCCTCCCTAGTGACGGCACCGGTTAATGGTACGGTGGTATTGAATGCAGATGGCAGTTTTACCTATACACCCAATGCGAACTATAGCGGTTTGGATAGCCTGACCTACCAGACTTGCGATAATGGCACACCTTCTTTATGTGATACGGCCCTGGCAAGGTTTACGGTAAATGCAGTGAATGATGCGCCCATAGCCGTGGATGACGAAGTAACAGTACAGCAAAATACACCGGCAACGGGCAATGTGCTGACCAACGATAACGATCCGGATGGAAATGCACTGACTGCCTCCTTAGTGACGGCACCGGTTAACGGTACAATAGTACTGAATGCAAACGGAAGTTTTACCTATATGCCAAACGCAAGCTATAGTGGTTTGGATAGTCTGGAATACCAGACTTGCGATAACGGTACACCTTCTTTATGCGATACGGCGTGGGTGCATTTTTCGATTACAGCAGTTGCTGCACCGCATTGTGGGTGGGCGACAGCGCAGGTGTCGGGTACAACAGTTGGATGTGTTTTATGTAGTGTTACCAATCCAAGTCAGGCCATTGATGGCGATAAAGACAGCTATTCAAGCTTAAATATACCGGTAGGGCTGTCTGGGGGTGAGGTATTCCAAAGATTGGACTTCGCTGCGGCTGCTACCACGTACGATGCGTTTCGGGTTGGAATAAGTACAGACCATCCATTAACGAATGCCAGCTCACTAGTGGGCCTGACATTGACCTTTTACCATGATGATACGCAGGTGGCGCAATATAACGATGTCACAGCGTTTGCATTAGATCCTGCGGGAGACGGGAATCCCGCTGAATTGTATGTGGTGCCAGATGTGGCTTTTAACCGCGTCAAAATCGCACTTATAGCAGCCAATGGCAATATAAATACCGTTCGTATTCATGATGCACGAATTGCACCGCCAATCGCAGAGGTAGATCATACACAGATCGACATTTACGGAAGTGGGACGGCAACTTTTACGATTACTGAC
>Ga0182744_1002600_pt1 | contig 14694 bp, 11 predicted proteins | sample eDN3rd30CKraftMG_FD_128525 | JGI IMG/M metagenome (GOLD analysis project Ga0182744, IMG submission 128525) | Enriched Miracle-Growth compost microbial communities from Emeryville, California, USA - eDNA 3rd pass 30_C Kraft MG (version 2) (version 2) ...
GAATTCCTGAACGGCACGCAAAAAAACTTCGGCGGCGCTTTTTTTAAAAGAGTCACAGGCCCTTCGCACCGGCTCCTCAAGGATTTTCAGGCGCGACAAATCCAATTCCTTCAAATGGTCATGGGTGGCGATTTTTTTTCCCGTCGACACCACGAGGGGGAAAAATTCCTCAAACGGCCAATCGTGCGTGCTGCAAAAAAATGCGGAGCGCACGTCGACTTCCGTCACTCCCCCCATCAACTGACAGAGCACGTCTCCGCCGCTGGAGTGGGAAGAGTCGTGCCGCTTGAAGTCCCGCAACATTCTTTGCGGATCAAGATCGCGGCCCTCCAACTTCTGAGCCAAAGCCCAAAGCCCCAAGAACTGGGCCCCGGAGGCGCCAAAGCCGCCGCGTCCCTCATGGGGATCCTCCCACTGAAAATCAAAAGCACGGAATAAATTCTCATGAGCCGCGAAGAAACGTCCCGCCGGACTTTGCTCATGAAAACGGGCGGAGTCGGCCTCGGGTGCCGCGTTTTTTTTCTCCAGACAGTGCAGCCGGAACATGGGTCCATGGGCCAAAAGCAAAGCGGGAGCGCCGATCAAAATGGCGTACTCACCGCACAAATAAGTTTTTCCGGGAATTTCCAGGATCACGGAGTTTCGCGGGCCGGAGGTTTGTTGGCCGCCGCGGTTTGCGCCCGCAATTCTTTGAGTGCCTCGATGGCATGGCTCAAAGAAATGCGTTTTTGCAGGGATAAAATTTCCTCCAAACGCTTTTGCACGAAGGGAATTTCTTTTTCCTGAGCGCCGGCTCCCAGGGTCAGATTTTTAATGTGAAGTTTCATGTGGCCTTCGATGATCCCCACCGTGGTCAAAGCCCGAAGAGCTCCCAAATTCTGAACCAGTCCCACGGCCGCGCACACCCGGGAAAGCTCTTCGGCGGACTGCACTTCGAGCATCCTCAACGCCATTTTCGCCGATGGGTGCAAATGGGTCACGCCGCCGACGACACCCAAAACCAAGGGCGCTTCGAAAACGCCCACAAGTTTCCCGCCTTCCCGCTTCCAAGTGGTGACGCTGCGGTACTGGCCGCTGCGGGCCGCATAGGCGTGCACTCCCGCCTCGACCGCGCGCCAATCGTTTCCGGTAGCGATCAAGATCGGGTCGATGCCGTTCAAAACGCCTTTGTTGTTGGTGGCCGCGCGGTAAGGATCCAGTCTCGCGAACAAAGAGGCCTCTTCGATTTTTTCCATCAAAGCCTCGTCCAGACCTTCCATCTCCACCCGCGCCTGAGTCACCCTGGAATCCACCAAGTTGGAAAGGATGCACATGGTGACCTTCTCGCCGGTCGTTTCCTCCAAAGGCTCCTTCAAATACTCGCACACTTGATTGATGATGTTGGCGCCCATCGCATCGCAGGGGTCCGCATACACGTGAACCACGGCCATGTCGCCGCCGTCTTCCCGCTCGATAAAACGCGTGGTGATGTGAGTGACGCCGCCGCCTCTTTTCACGAGACCGAAAGCAACTTCCTTATTCACCAGCTCCACCCACGCGGGGGCCTGTGCCTTCACGATTTTTTCAAAACGATGTTTGTCTTTAATTTTCGCCAGCTGAATCTGACCGATGATCTCGCGCCCAAGCAAGCGCGTGGTCAGTTGTCCCTGCTCTCTCACCCACTTGGCCGTCTTGCTGGCGGCGGCGATGATGGAAGTTTCCTCCACCGCCATGGGGATCACCTTGGCTTTACCGTCGATCACAAAATTGGTCGCAACACCCATGGGAAGTTGAAAATAGCCGATCACATTTTCAATGAATTTTTCCGCCAGTTCGAATTCCACCGGCGAGCCGGCGCGCAGAAACTTGACGTCTTCTTTCGTCAGCACTCCCATCTGTTGCAGACGCTCAAAACGTTCATTCCGTGAGAGTTTCGAAAACCCCGAAAAGGAAGAAAGTTTGAGGTCGTTCACGAGGTCGTCTGCCATTTCCACACCTTCTTTTTCTTGAACTCATCGAGGTTTTTGGACCCCGTGCAAAACAAAGCCAAACGCAGTTCGAATTCAAAACGCTCCATCACCCTATGCAGACGTTCCTCGGACTCCAAACCCGCCTCCAAAAGGGGTTTCGCAAAACCCGCTATCGGACATCCCAAGGCCAACATCTTCGCGGCATCCAGGCCCGATCTTAAACCCCCGGAGGCCCAAACTTCAAATGGAGCCTGAACTTCCAACGCGTTCATCACGCTGTCCAGGGTGGAAATCCCCCATTCGGAAAAAGTTTCAGAAGCCTGGGCCAAAAGAGCCCCTTTATCGGCCCTCGAACCTTCGATCCGCCCCCAATGCGTGCCGCCAAGACCGCTGACATCCACGGCCTTCACACCGCTTTCCTTCAAACGCTCCAAAGTGCGCTTTGAAAACCCGCAACCGGTTTCTTTCACCACCACCGGCACCGACAGCTGACGACAAAGCCGCTGCAAGCGCTCAAAGCCGCCTTTGAACTGCGGCGTCCCTTCTTTTTGAAGCGCCTCCTGCAGAGGGTTCAAATGCACGATCATGGCCGAAGCCCCAAGGGCCTCCACCAAAGATTCCACCTCGGAATCCTTTAAATGAATCAATTGACTGAGACCGATGTTCCCCAGCAAGCGCACATGGGGAGCCACTTTGCGCAAAGCCCGCCACTCTTCCCGGGCCTTCGGATCGGAAAGTTCCCGACGCTGTGAACCCACCCCCCTCATCCAGCCCCGCGCTTCGCACACGCGCGCCAAACGCAAATTCAGATCGACCCCACCCACGTGGCCGGCGGTCATGGAGCTGACCAGAAAAGGGGTCTTTAAAGAAAGTCCCAGGCTTTCCGTGGAGAGCTGGACTTCCTCAAAATCAAGATCTGGGAGGGCTTCGTGGATCAGAGCGATCCGTGAAAACTGGGCGCACTCGGAGGTTTGGTGACGAGCTTCCATGGAAAGGTGGATGTGATCCACCTTTCGCGCTTCAAACTGACTGCTACTCTCCGGGTCCGATGAAGGTCTCACTTTTTTCGATTAAGACATCACCTGGCGGACGAGGGCTGTGAATGCAGCGGGCTCGTGCACGGCCATGTCTGCCAAAATTTTACGGTCCAGTCCGATTTCGGATTTGATCAAAGCGCCCATCAGCTGGGAATAGCTGGTGCCATTCAACCTTGCAGCGGCGTTGATCCTTTGAATCCACAATTTTCTGAACTCGCGTTTTTTAACTTTGCGGTCCCGGTATTCATAAACCTGGGCGCGATCGACTTTTTCGGAAGCGTGACTGATCGCCCGCGAATTGGCCGAGTAAAAACCCTTGGCCCGTTTTAAAACTTTATTGCGGCGACGACGTGTTGAAATTCCACCTTTAACTCTCATGATTTACCTCTTACTCTTCAACCAAAAATTTTAAGGAAGCAGACAACGAGTGACTTGATACTCATTGGCCGGGTCGACGTATTTTGTGTTTCCAAGGAGGCGTTTTCTTTTAGACGACATGTTCTCGAGAAGGTGGCGTCTTCCTTGTTGTTTTCTTTTGATCTTTCCGCTGGGAAGAGCTTTGAAGCGCTTCTTTGCCCCGGAGTGGGTGCGTTGTTTCATTTTTTCTCCTTCCTGGCTGGGCGAGAAAACAAGAACGTCTTCTGCTTGGAGGCCCGAAACTCAGTGCTTAATGAACACTTGGTTATAGCGAGGGGGCTTTAAAAGAACAAGGGAAATCCATAGGATTCCCCTTGTTTAAGTTTGGCTCAAAGAAAATGGGCCAAGTCATTGAAAATACTTAAGATTAATCTCCCGCTTGCGCCGCCTCTTTAGAGGGGGCGGCCGCTTTCTTATGGGCCTTTTCATACTCTTTGATCTTTACCGGGTCCGGTCCCAAGAGCAAAAACATCTGGCGCCCCTCCAGCTTGGGATGGGTCTCCACGGTGCTGATGTCATTGAGAGCCTCGGCGAATTTCTTGAGCGTTTGGAGCCCGATGTCTTGGTGGGCCATTTCCCGTCCGGAAAAACGCAAATTCACCTTCACCTTATCGCCCTCCAAAAGAAAGCGGCGGGCATGCTTCATTTTGGTTTCCAGATCGTGATCGTCCGTGCGTGGGCGCACTTGAACTTCCTTAATGGTGATGACGGACTGGTTTTTCTTGGAAGCCTTTTCCTTTTTCTTGGATTCGTACTTCCACTTTCCGTAGTCCATGATCTTACAGGTCGGGGGCTTCGCCGTCGGCGCGATTTCAATCAGATCCAATCCCCGCGCCTGAGCGATCGACATGGCTTCCCGGGGGGACATCACTCCCATCATGGTGCCCTCTTCATCGATCAAACGAATCTGGGGAGCGTCGATCTCCTCATTCATCCGGTGTTCGCCGCGCTTGCCTTTGTCCCGAAAGCGCCCCTTCGCGCCTCCGCCGCTTCGTCCTCTTTCCGGTGTCCGTGGCCCTGTGCCACCGCTGAACTTTTGAATAAAATCCTCCTCAGGTTTACTTATAAAAAGAGTTTCGCACTTCGGTTATTGATTTCACTTTTAAGACCTTCCAAAAACGTCTCCACGTCGAGGCCGTCTTTGTTTTCCCCGGTGCGCAGCCGAACGGAGACGGTTTTGTTCTCCAATTCTTTGTCGCCCAGGATCACCATATAGGGAATCTTTTGCAACTGCGCCTCGCGGATTTTGTAGCCCAGTTTTTCACCGCGCTCATCAAGATGCACGCGCACCCCCGCCGCGAAAAATTTTTCTTTCAATTCTTTGGCGTAATCCAATTGACGGTCCGTCACGGTCAGAAAGGCCACCTGCACCGGATGCATCCACGTGGGAAGGTGTCCCGCCGTGTGTTCCAAATAAACGCCGATAAATCTTTCCACCGATCCCAGAATCGCGCGGTGGAGCATGACGGGACGGTGCTCTTTGTTGTCCTCGCCCACATAATCCAACTTGAAAGCTTCCGGCATATTGAAATCCACTTGCAAGGTTCCGAGCTGCCAGGGTCTTTTCAAGGCGTCCACGAACATGATGTCCAACTTGGGGCCGTAAAAAGCGCCGTCGCCTTCATTGATCACAAAGGGCAGATTCAAACCGTTTAAAGCTTCCTTCAAAGCGCCTTCCGCGCGGTCCCAGACGTCATCGCTTCCCATGCGCTTTTCGGGACGCGTGGAAAGATAAACCACGTATTCATGCAGACCGAGAGTTTCATACACTTCCGATAGAAGCTTCATGAACGAGCCGATCTCCCCTTGAATCTGATCCAGACGGCAAAAAATATGCGCGTCATCCTGGCAGAAGGTGCGCACCCGGGTCAGCCCGTGCATCACTCCGCTTCTTTCAAAGCGGTGAAGGCGTCCGAAATCGGCGACTCTCCAAGGAAGATCCCGATAGGATTTCTTTTCCGCCTGATAAAGAAGACAATGACCGGGACAGTTCATCGGCTTCAAAGAAAATTGGCGGCCGTCGATTTCCGTGAAGTACATATTTTCGCGGTAATTTTCGTAGTGACCGGACTGATGGTAAAGCTCCACGTCAAACACTTGGGGCGTGATGACCTCGCGGTAATCATACTGGCGGTACTTGTCGCGGATGAAGTTCTGCAATTCGTTGTAGATCACCGCTCCTTTGGGAGTAAAAAACGGTCCCCCCGGAGAGAGCTGGTGAAAATGAAAAAGTCCCAGGTCTTTACCCAGTTTGCGGTGATCTCTTTTTTTGGCCTCTTCCAGATTGTGAAGATATTCTTTGAGATCTTTTTTGTCGTTAAAAGCCGTGGCGTAAATGCGCTGAAGCTGGGGTTTGGTTTCATCCCCTCTCCAATAAGCTCCCGCCAAGCTCAAAACTTTCACCGCTTTGATCTGACCGATGTGCTGAACGTGAGGGCCGCGACATAGATCGAACCATTTCCCCTGACGGTAGATGGAAATTTCCGCGTCTCCAAGATCCCGGATGATTTCCACCTTGAAACGCTCGCCCATCTTTTCGAAAGTGTGAAGGGCTTCGTCCGTGGGAAGAACTTCTTTGACCACCGGCTCATCGCGCTTGATGATCTCTTCCATCTTCTTTTCAATCTTTTCCAGATCTTCCGGAGTGAAGGATCTCGGCGCATCGAAGTCATAATAAAAACCGTTTTCGATGACCGGACCGATGGTGACTTTGACTTCCGGCCACAATTCCTGGACCGCTTCCGCCATCACATGGGCCGCCGAATGACGGATGACTTCCAGACTTTCCGGATCTTTAGGAGTAATGATGCGCACCCGGGAGCCGTCTTTGAGCGAAAAACGCAGATCCTTGATCTCTTTCCCGCCGTCCACCAAACCGCCCAGGGTGTCCTTGGCCAGACGCGGGCCAATGCTCTCCGCCACCTCCAGGATCGTTGGCTCGTGGTCAAAAGTTTTTGAAGAATTGTCGGGAAGATAGATTTTTACAGCCGACATGGACTTAACAGGTCGTCGTCATGGAATTTAAAGCAGGCTTTAAGGAGAGCTGATTTTTAAGGCACATATGGAGTCATCTTAATGGGATTTGGCTTAAAAAGGAAGCCCAATCTGACGCAGGGGGCTCCTCCCCGTTCAATCTTGAGCCGAAAGAGAACTTCATGGAGGATCATTGATCGGAGTTTAATGCCTCTTTCAGCGAAAGGAATTTGATCATGAAACAACTCACCTTCACCGCGCTCTCTTTGAGCCTTATTTTGAGCTTTGCCGGCACCGTCGGATGCGCTCATACGGAAAAGAGCGGGAACCCTGCCTCCGCCTCCACGGATTCCCCTCATTATCAGATTGAGACCAAGGAGCTTCCTTACTCTTACAAGGGAAAGAAAATGATCGGTTATTTGGCCCGACCTAAAGTGGAAGGGAAACGCCCCGGAATCCTGGTGGTGCACGAGTGGTGGGGACAGACGGAGTATCCCAGACACCGGGCGGAAATGTTGGCGGAACAGGGCTATGTGGCGCTGGCCGTGGACATGTATGGAGACCGTCAGATCGCCGACCATCCGAAGAGTGCTCAAGCTTTCGCCGGCAAGACTCTGAAGAACATGAAGGACACGGAAGGGCGCTTTCGAGAGGCGTTGAAGACTTTAAGGGACCTGCCGGAAGTGGATGCCACGAAGATCGCGGCGCTGGGTTATTGTTACGGCGGCGGATTGGTTCTGGAAATGATGAGACGCGGAGTGGATTTGGACATGGGCTTTAGCTATCACGGCGCTCTCGGGGAAGTGACCCAGCCGGTAAAAGCCGGAGACATCAAGGGACAAATTTATGTTTTTACCGGGGAAGCGGATCCCATGGTTCCCAAGAAAAGCGTCCAGGCTTTTCAAAAACAAATGGATGAGGCCGGCGTCGATTATGAGCTTTATAGCTACAAGGGTGCCGTGCACGCCTTTACGAATCCCGAAGCCACGGCCCTGGGAAAGAAGTTTAAACTTCCCATCGCCTATGACCAGAAGGCCGATCAAGATTCCTGGCAAAAAACTCTCAGCGCTCTTCGCCACCTGTAGGCGGAAAAGCCTAGGGCCTTACAAAAAAGCCTCTCCTTAGGGAGAGGCTTTTTAATGCTGCGCAACTCAAAGTTGAACCGGGTACCTTAGTAGACCACGTGGTGGTGAGTGGATTCGAATTGGCGCGGGTCTTTGCGCGGAACCACGGGGTGCTTGCTTAAGAAACGGAAAGTCGTGAACAGATAGGCGCCCAAGAAGCCCAGGAAAATTAAAATTTCAGGGATCCCAAAGACAACTTCTTTGTTGTTGTAAGCGGGATAAACCACCCAATAGTTGTCCACGTATTGCATGATCAAAATCAGGACGGCAACGGAGGCCAAGTAATTCGGGCGGCGCTTTCCTTTGCGGGAAAGCAGAGCGAAGAACGGAATGATGAACTTCACGAAGATCAAGCTCAAGCAAACGTAAACCCAACCACCGTTTAGGCGATGAAGGAAAAACACCGTTTCTTCCGGCAAGTTGGCGTACCAAATCAACATGTACTGAGAAAAGGCGATGTAAGCCCAAAACACGGTGAAGGCGAACAGGAATTTACCCAAATCATGAAGATGGTTTTCGTCCACGTAGCCTTTCAAAATCCCCTTCTTCATGCAAAAGACCGTCAGAAGAATCAAGAAGGCCAGAGCCGATTGGAAAAGGCCGGAGAACTCATAAACACCGAAAATCGTGCTGTACCAGTGGGGCTCAATGCTCATGAACAAGTCCACACTGAAAAAAGAATAGGTCAAAGCGAAGAAAGGCAAAAAGGCCACCCCATAGCGGGTTAAACGCAAAGTCAGGCTTTCGTCGCCGTTTTCATCCTGCTTCAAGGACATTCCGACGATTTTGCGGGCGAAATAATACCAGCAACCGAAATAAACCAGATAACGGAAGATGTAAAAAGGCAGATTCAGGTAACCGGATTTGTGAAGAAGGATCGGATCCTGAGAAACAACCGCTTTATCCATCCACTCATACAAATCATTCATTCCAAACAGCATCACCAGTCCGCCGACAAAGGCCACGGGCAAAAAGGCCGTCATGCTTTCAGACAAGCGACGGATGTTCACACTCCAACCAGCGGTGGTCGCATGTTGAATCGCCGTGAAAAACAAACCGCCGACAGCCAAAGAAGCAAAGAAGAAATAGGCCGTCAGATAGGCATGCCAAGCCCGGCTTCTGTCCATAAACAGTGCCGCCACAAAGCCGGCTAACCCGAGCAACATCAAGACGAGAGTGACAGTCTTAAGAGTGGAGGAGATGACGAGAGTTCCAGGAGCCTCTGTGGGCTTTTGAGTCGAAGCCGCCATTATTTTTCACCTTTTCCTTCTTGAGCTTTTTGAAGACTGCGGATGTAGTTGACCACGGCCCAGCGTGTGTGGGGCTCCACCACCTGGTTGGCATAACTTCCCATCACCCCTTGTCCGCGGGTGATGATGTGGAAAATATGTCCGTCAGGAAATTTTCTTACTTTGTCGGACAATAAAGACGGCGGTCTGACCGGCATCTTTTCCGCCACGGTGCCGTCCCCATGACCGGTATGTCCATGACAAACGGAACAATAAATCTGGAAATACTTTTCCCCGAGCGCCATCGTTTCCGCCGAGTGGTCGTCTTTTAAAGGGTTCACCAAATTTTTTGAAGCGGCTTCCGGGTCGTTCGGATAAGGATACACATAAAATCCCCGGGGAACGGTTCCTTCCGGCGGAGTGCGCATTTGCAGCTTGTCCCCGTCCCGAGGATCCCAGTCCTGGGATTTGATGGATTCCTGATCCATCATGTTCTGCACCAATTCGATATTGGGCGAGTTGTGGCCGCCGTTACAGCCGGCAATGAAAGCCCCTAAAACAATAAAAAATCCAATGCGTTTCATGCTCACTCCAAATTTAGAATCGGGTCTCTTTAACTTCGTCGGCGCCAAGGGATTTAAAAAGATCCATCAAACGTTGCTTGTCAAAACCCTTCGCGGTCTTAGGAACAAACAAAGCGAAACGATGACTGGTCAAATCCGGATCGATCACGGGAGGCTCCACGCGGGGCAGTCCGCAAATAAAAAACAAAGAAGCCACGGAGCTGAGCGCTCCGAATAAAATGGTCAACTCGAACATGATGGGAATGAACGCCGGCAGAGAAAACATGGGTTTTCCCCCGATCAAGATCGGCCAGTTCACGGCGGAGGTCCACCAAGTAAACCACAAACCGAAAGCGCAACCGCTCAAACCGAAGACAAAAGTGACCCAGGGAATGAACGAAAGAGGAATCCCCATCGCTTCGTCGATGCCGTGAAGAGGAAAGGGAGAAATGGCTTCAAATCCCACCACTCCGGAATCGCGGGTTTTTTTGGCGGCTTCCACCAATTTATGTTCGTCATCCCAGATACCGGCAATGCCGTCTTGCCCCTTGTCACTGATACAAGAGATCGCCTTATCAATGATGCCCATGCTCGCCTCCCTCATAGCCCACTTTGGATACCGGTTTTACCTCGGCGATGGACACCGAAGGCAACACGCGCAAGTACAACAGGAACAAAGTCAAAAACAAACCGAAACTTCCGAACAAAGCCCCGAAGTCAAACATGGTGAAATGAAACATTCCCCAGTTCGAAGGCAGGAAGTCGCGGTGCAAGGAAGTGACCGTGATCACGAAACGTTCGAACCACATTCCGATGTTCACGAAAATGGAAACGATGAACATCACCCAAAGGTTGCGGCGCATTTTTCTGAACCAGAAAATTTGAGGGATCAACACGTTACAGGTCACCATGGTCCAGTAAGAATAGTTCAAAGGTCCCAGGGCGCGGTTCAAAATCATGTATTGTTCGTATTCGACGCCGGAGTACCAAGCGACGAAGAACTCGGATCCGTAAGAGTATCCAACCATCATTCCCGTTGCCAGGATGATCCGGTTCATCACGTCCAAGTGTTCCATGGTGATGTAATCTTTGATCGTAGGCACTAGCGCTCTGAAAATGGTCATCAGCGTGATACACATTCCGAAACCGGAAAAGATCGCTCCCGCGACGAAGTAAGGAGGAAAGATCGTCGTGTGCCATCCGGGAAGAGAGGACACGGCAAAGTCAAAAGACACGATGGAGTGAACCGAAAGCACCAGAGGCGTCGCCAAGCCGGCGAGAAGCATGTACACCATCTCGTAATGGTTCCAATCGTGCGCGGTTCCCCGCCATCCCAAAGAGAGCAAACCGTAAATGCGTTTGCGCCAAATGTTCTTCGCACGGTCACGCACGGTCGCGAAATCGGGAACCATCCCCACATACCAAAAGACGATGGAGACGGTGGCATAAGTGGACACCGCGAACACGTCCCAGATCAAGGGAGAACGGAAGTTCACCCACAGCGGTCCCCGTTGGTTCGGATAGGGAAGCAGCCAATAAGCCAACCAAGGACGTCCCACGTGAAGAATCGGGAAAAGACCCGCCGTCATCACCGCGAAGACCGTCATTGCTTCCGCCGTTCGCGCAATGGAGGTTCTCCATTTTTGACGGAATAAGAAGAGAATCGCCGAAATCAAAGTTCCCGCGTGTCCGATACCGATCCAGAACACGAAGGTCACGATGTCCGTGGCCCAACCGACAGGGTGACTGACCCCCATCAAACCAAGACCTTTAAAGACAATCGCTCCTTGCACCAGAACGAAAATCAGAAACAAAAACTGCGCTCCCGCCAGGCCCAGCATGAACCGGGGGGAAGGAAAGCGCTCCACCAGAGCACAAATATCATCCGAGATGTCCTTATAGGTCTTCTTCCCGAGGATCAGCGGTGTACGATGCATCATGTGTTGTGCTCCTCTTTTCCGTGGCTCTTGATCTGTGCCGCATTACGCACTTTGGTGTGGTAACGAACGGATGGCTTCGTATTAAGCTCTTCCAGAAGATCATACATCATCGGCTGCTTAAAGCGTTTCGCCACTTCACTGTTAGGATCGTTGATGTTTCCGAAAATGATGGCGTTCGTGGGGCAGCTTTCCTGACAAGCCGTCTTCACGTCCCCATCCTTCAGTTCGCGGTCATGCATTTTCGCCTGAGACTCCTCAAACTTAATGCGATGGATACAGAAAGTGCACTTCTCCATCACCCCCCGATTGCGCACGGTCACTTCGGGATTCATCGCCAGATTCAACGGCTGCTTCACATCGGTGTAGCTGAACCAGTTGAAGCGACGCACTTTGTAGGGACAGTTGTTGGAGCAATACCTTGTTCCCACACAACGGTTGTAAATCATGTCGTTGGTGCCCTCGTCGGAGTGCGTGGTCGCAGCCACCGGGCACACGGTTTCACAGGGAGCATTGTCACAATGCATGCACACGATGGGCTGGTTCACCACACCAGCGTCTTCCGGCTCTCCCGTGTAATAGCGGTCGATCCGCAGCCAATGCATTTCACGGCCTTGAAGGACATATTTTTTACCCACGGTGGGGATGTTGTTTTCCGATTGGCAAGCCGTCAGACAGGCGCTGCAACCGGTGCACTTGTTCAGATCAATGGTCATCGCCCATTTGCGCCCCGGGTATTTGTGTTCGGACCACATGGTCATCATCTTAGGATGATGAATCTGTCCGCCGGGTTTTTTCATAAACTGCGCGAGCGTTTCTTCGACGACGATTTGGCGGCCTTCCATGGTGTTGTGACCTTGAGTGGTCGCCAGATCATAGCGCTTGGATAAAGGGGTGACCTCGGCCTTGAAGCCGGCGGTCAACAACTGATCTCCATCCGGTTGCGCCAAGTTGAAAGCATTGATTCCAACGCCGTCACAAACTTTTCCGCCCCGAGTGCGTCCGTATCCAACAGCCAGTCCGACCACGCCTTCCGCCTGACCGGGTTGAATGTGCGCCGGTCCCTCGATGGTCTGACCGTTCACTTTCACGGACACCATGCGGCCTTGGGAAAGCTTCAATTTTTTCGCGTCACCGATGGAGAAAGTAAAGTAGTTGTCCCACACCAGCTTCGTCACCGGATCGGGGAATTCCTGCATCCAGCTCACGTTCGCCAACTCTCCACTGCGTAAGCCCACGGTGGGATAAAGCACCAGTTCCATTTCAGGAACCGCGTCTCTCTTTTTGAACGTGGAAAAGGAAGCCGCTTTAAAAGAACGGTGCGAGGAATCTTTCTTCGCCAGATTCACCACGCCGGACTTCAAAGAGTCCACCCAGAAATTATCGAAAGTTCCCGCCTTGGAAACCTTCGGATAAATTTCCGATTTCCAATAGCTCTTTAAGTATTCGTGCCAGTTCTCACTGCCCAGTCTTGCACTTTTCTTGCCCAGGCCCTTTGCCCAAGCGAGCAAGCTGTCTTGGAAAGAACGGGTGTCATAGAGGGGTTGAATGGTCGGTTGTTGAAGACTGAAAACACCTTGAGAGGTTTCCAGATCGCCCCAGTTTTCCAATTCGTGATGGACCGTGGGAATGTAATCCGCTTGGAATCCGGTTTCGTCTTTGCGATCACCGGCATAGATCACTACGGGCACGTTTCTTAAAGCTTCCTGAAAGCCCGAAGCTTCCGGAAGAGCGTAAGTCGGATTCACTCCGTAAATGATCAAGGTTTCAACGGACTTGTCTTTGATGGCTTTCATCAGGTCGGAGACCTGCTTGTAGGAGCCGCGGGCCGTGTTCAACGGCGCTCCGGCCAAAACCGTGGTGCCTTCGTTGCCGAGAATGGAGTTGATCAGGTTCGTCACCACCTGAATCGCCACGGCATCTTTTCCTCCGGTGGTCATGCCGCCCGAAAGAACCAGGGACTCTCCACGGTGATGAGCGATCTCTTCCGCGATCCGGGCGATAGTGCCTTCCTTCAGACCAAGACGCGCATCCACTTGGGCGTATTCCTTCAAAGCGGAAAGAATGTCGGCATTGGCCGTCGCTCCGCCCACTTTCATGACATTATTTAATTGATAAGCGAGGCCCATCAAAAAATCGAGAGTCTGACTGGGCTTGATGCGAAAACGTTCGTCCGCATTGGAGCCGGTCAAGCTCAACAGAGATTCCACCACGGTCAGCTTGCTCATGTTCTCGTCCGGATTTCTCGTTTTGGAGAACATTTTTTGGAAGGCCACAGGGGTCAGCCAAGTTCCGATGAAATCGTTGTTTACGGCCAGAATGTATTTGGCCTTATCGATGCGGTATTGGGGAACGACGTCGTCTCCGTAAGAAAGTTTCTGCCCTTCCCGAACGGCTTCGTAAGGGATTTCATCCATTTCATAGGTCTTGCCGCCCACTTGAGAAGCGAAAGACTGAATCAGTTCTTTTGTTGCCGGAGAAGCGATCGTCGCCGTCAAAAAGGCCACTTTGCCTTTTTTCAACTGCTCCACCACTTCTTGATCCAATTTGTCCCAGGTGATGTTCACCGTCTGGTTGTTGGTCTTCTTTTCGTTCTGCAGGTTCTTCAACGGGCCCGTGGCGCGGTCGGGATCATAGAGTTTCAAAATGTGCGCATGGGCGCGGGCGGACATTCCCCCTTCGTTGGCCGGATGTTCGGTGTTCCCTTCGATTTTAATGGGACGCCCTTCACGGGTTTGCACCACGATTCCAAGACCTTCCGCTCCATCAAAATAAGAAGAGGCGTAATAATCGGGAATGCCCGGAACCACTTCCACGGGACGCTTGGCGTAAGGAATGATTTTTTCCGCGGGTCTGCGCACACAGCCGAAAGTCGTCAAAGCAAGGCTGGCTCCCATCAACTTCAAGAACTCACGACGGGCCCATCCGTCTTTTCCGTCTTCGGAGGACAGCGGGCTCGAAAGAAATTCGTTTTCCGCCATCTTCAAAAACTCAGGGTCTTGAGTCCATTGCTCAAGGCTCATCCAGTACTTGGGCTGAGGTTTAAGATCGTTGATATTTTCCATGGATCCTCGCTTTTAATAGTGGCAAGTGCTGCAGTTAGTGGGAGCGTTGTTCTCAGGTTTGCGGTGACAGTTCACACACCATCCCATGGCCAAGCTTTGATATTGATAAACTTGCTTCATGGTTTCCACGGGGCCGTGACATTCGTTACACTGCTTTCCGGCCTTGATGTGAGGCGCGTGATTGAACTTCACGAAGTCCGGAAGCATGTGGACCTTTTTCCAAGCGATGGATTTTCCGCTGTTGTAAGCTTCTTGAATTTTTTGGATCCAGGGGCTGTCCGTTTTGACCGTCAAGTGACAGTTCATGCAGATGTTCAGACTGGGGATCGAAGCGTGACGGCTTTTTTCCGTGGTCGTGTGGCAGTATTTGCAGTCCATCTTGTATTTGCCCGCATGAAGA
>Ga0182744_1002603_pt1 | contig 14682 bp, 10 predicted proteins | sample eDN3rd30CKraftMG_FD_128525 | JGI IMG/M metagenome (GOLD analysis project Ga0182744, IMG submission 128525) | Enriched Miracle-Growth compost microbial communities from Emeryville, California, USA - eDNA 3rd pass 30_C Kraft MG (version 2) (version 2) ...
CCAGGCCACCGACGCCGAGTCGATGGGCCCTTCGTAGGTGATCCAGCGGGCGAAATCCGGATAGACGCTGCAGACCTTCTCGAAATCCTCGTCGCGCATGCGCTGGCGACCGAACTCGATGTTTTCCACCGTCTTGGCCTTCATGCCGACGATCTTGGCGAATTCCGGGCGTTTGAGGCCGGTCAGCTCACGCAGGCCACGGAGTCTTTCCCCAGCGGTAAAAAGGAAACGTTTCTTCACAATCTGTAATCCATTTCCGAACATTCGAAGCACCACACAAAGACACTAATATTTAGTGTATTCTTTCGAGAGAGTCACATAATCCCTCTCCCAAAGCGCAGGCCATGGTGCAGGACACCACATGAAAGTGGAAGAACCCTTCTCCCCCGCTCCGGAGGACGAAACCTACTATCTGAGCCTCGAGCGTTTCGCCGAATTGCTCGGCATGCCCGACCAGCCGGAGGTTCTGGAGGACTGGATCGCCAGCGGCAAGCTGCCGACGCGGGTGATTGCCGGACATCGCCTGGTTGACTTCAGAGAATTCCTACGCATTGGCGGGAAATCAAAGCCCTGAATACGCAAGGACTCCCACAACCGTGCCTGCAGGCCACGGCTCGCCCATGAGCCCCGGCCTGCCGCCACGCACCCGCGAAGGCGTCATTCCTCCCGGCTGGCCTCGACCAGGCGCTCGTAGGCCGGGGCCGCCGGTATGCCGATGTCCAGGCACAGGGCCATGACCCTTTCCAGGTCGCAGCGATACACCAGCACCGCCTGCAGCTCGTCGTCCAGCGGCTCGCTGAAGTCCAGCAGCACGTAGCCGCCCTTTTCCGGATAGAGCGCGCCGAGCTGCACCTGGATGCGCTTCAGCGCGGTGAGCGGCTCGGCCTTGTGCAGCTGCTTGGCCTGCAGGACGAAGCTCACGCTCGCATCGAACGAGGCGCGGATGCCCTCGAACAGTTCCTTGTAGTCATCGCCCTGGAACAGCACGATGTCCGGCAGGCTGCCGACCACCACCCACTCGCCCAGCGGGATGGGGAAGCTGTCGTCGTAGTTGATGTCCGGGTTGGCGGCGAGGAAGGCCTGGGGGTCGGCGTAGGCCGCGGCGGCGTCCTCGGCGATCTGGCGGATTTCCTCCTCGCCCAGGCAGCCGGAGCTGATCAGGGTGAGGAGTTCGACGAGCTGTTCTTTCATGGCGCGTTCCCGGGAAGTGGCAAAGGCCGCGAAGGATAGCCGGATTCGGCCCGGCTTGCCGGGCTGCCGGAACCTATTGGCGCGGCCGGGTGTCGGAAGTCGGCTCGGACGATAGCGACTATCGACCGGGATGATTTCCCAGGCCGGCGGGCCACCGCTAGCCTTTATCCATCTTCATTTTCCACGTCCCGGGTGAACCCGCCATGTTCCGATCCCTCTCCAGCCTGGCGCTGGCCGTTCCCGTGCTGGTGGGCTGCGCCGCGCAACCGGCCGCCACCGAGCCCCAGCGGGCCTACAGCGACGCCGAAGTCAAGGCCTTCGCCCTGAAGATCCTCAGCGCCAGCAACATGGACAGCGATCTCTACGCGCGCTACCGCCGCGCCCTGACCGAGCCGCACCACGGCGACTCCGGCAGCTGAGGCGCGCCTCAGCGGTTGAGCATGAAGGTCTCGTATTCCAGGTTGTCCAGCGTCGAGCTGAGCAACTGCAGGCCCGCCAGCACGCACACCAGCAGCGAGACGGTGAAGCCGTAGCCGAACCAGCTGGGCCCCAGCCACTGGCTGAGAATCGTCAGCAGCGCGTTGAGCAGCACGAAGAGCACGCACAGCCGCAGGACGATGCGGCGCTTGTCCAGGTAGAAGAACACGTTGAGCAGCGCCATGAACACCACCTGGATGCTCACCCCCACCACGTCGACGTAGAACAGCGGCAGGTAGTACTGGGAGATGCCCAGCCAGTCCAGCAGCTTCGGCGCCAGCAGGAACAGCAGGAGCAGCGTCAGCCCCTGCACCTTGCAGATCTCCACCAGCCCCTGGCGGATCGACAGGACCATCTGGTTTTTCAGCAACCCGATGTGGCGCAGCGTCTCGCCGCTGCGGATGGCCTCGTAGACACGGTCGTACCATTCGGCGAAGTCGGTCTCGATACGCACCAGGAACACCGCCATGCCGGGGATGATCGCAAGGTAGGCGAGGAAGATCGGCAGGTCGTAGAGCGTCGAGGCGCGCAACGGGCCGATGACCGCATCCGAAGTCGCCGGGTTGAACCAGAAGATGAACTTGTCGACCCAGATGCCCAGGTTGTAGCACAGCCCCGTGGCCAGCAGGCTGAGGAAGATCTGCCCGCGGTCGAGAAAATCGAAGGCCACCAGGCGTTGCGCCGGATATTCGCGCAGGATGTCGAAGAGGAACAGGAACAATAGGCTGGCGTGGCCGATCAGCAGCCCCAGCAGCAGCCCCTCGATCTTCAGGAAGCGCAGCAGGTAGGCGCACAGCACCATCAGCAGGTAGCCGATCAGCATCACCACCAGGATGCGCTTGTAGGCCTTCATCCCGGACAGGAAGATGATCACCAGCCAGAGGTTGCAGAGCACCACGAAGTTGGCCATCACCAGCAGCCGGTAGGCGAAGGGCTCGTCGAACAGCGCCGCCAGCAGGACGATGGCGAGGATGCCCGAGGCGACGGTGACCAGCAGCAGGATGCCCACCAGGTTGGGCAGGATCGCCTCGCGCCGGTTTTCGAACAGGCGGTCGGAGATGAAGCGGGTGAACAGCAGCTGCAGGCCGCCGGTAACGATCAGCGAGCCGGCCATCAGGTAGGTCACGGTGATCAGGAACTGGCGGATCAGGTAGTCGGGGATCACCACGCCGAAGCTGAGGATGCCGATCAGCATCACGCTGACGATCGACAGCACCCAGGGCCCCGAGCTGATCAGGCCGGCATACAGGTAGGCCTGGAGGGTCGCCGCGTAGGAATCGCGGGAGAGGATCTTGCGCAGTTCGAAACCGATACCGGCCATTCAAGCGTTCTCCACGCCGTCGCGATACATCTGCCGGTACCGCTCGAGCATCAGTTCTTCGGTGTAGTAGCGCCGCAGCCGTTGCTGGCCGGTGCGCTGGGCGGCCTGCCAGCGCGGCGCATCGCGCAGCAGGCCGAGGATCGCCCGGGTGGTGGCCTGGGGATCGGCGATGGCCACCACGTCCCCCGCCGAGCCCAGCGCCCGGTCCTCGTCGCCGCCGCCCTCGATCAGCTCGCGGCACGAGCCGACGTCGCTGGACACCACCGGCACCCCGGCGGCCCAGGCCTCGAGTATCACCAGCGGCTGCGCCTCGCTGATCGAGGTCAGCACCATCACCCCCAGTTCCGGCAGCAGCTCCTGCATGCGCCGGAAGCCGAGGAACTTCACCTTGTCCCGCAGGCCGAGGCTATCCACCAGGCTCTGGCATTCGGCGGCGTATTCCGGGTCTTCCTCGGTGGGGCCGACGATCCAGCCCTCGGCCTCGGGCATGCTGTTGATCACCCCGCGCATGGCGCGGATGAAGGTCTTCACGTCCTTGATCGGCACCACCCGCCCCACCAGCCCGGCGATCGCCGGCACGCCCGGAGGGCGCCGCGACAACGCCCCCTCCCAGGGCGGCAGGGCGATGCCGTTGGGCACCACGCGGGTACGCCCGGCCTCGGCGCCATCGCTGATCTGCCGCCGGCGGTTGCCCTCGTACAGCGAGACGATGGGCTCGGCGAAGCGGTAGGTGAGCAGGCCGATGCGTTCGAAGAAGCGGATCCACAACAGGCGCACGTAGCTGACCTCGGCGTCCAGGCCGGTGCCCAGGTGCTCGTCGGGGTTCTCGGCGATCCAGCCGGCCTGGGCCAGGTCGATCTTGCGTTCCTTGGTATAGATGCCGTGCTCGCTGAGCAGGAAGCGGCAGTTCCAGCGGCGCTGCAGCACCGCGCCGATGATCCCGGCGTAGCCGGTGGAGACCGAGTGCAGCATGCGCGCGCGGGGCATGCGCCGGGCCGCTTCGAGCAGGCTGAACAACGGCGCCTGCATGGAGCGCAGGGTCCAGAAGTAGTTGATGAACGAAGGGTCGCTGCAGTGCTGCTCGTAGCCGGCGGTGATCGCTTCCCAGCTGACGCGGCTGTGCAGGAAGTCCTCGCGGCCGATGATGCCCTGTTCGAGGATGCTCATCAGTTCGTCCGCCTGTGCCCGGCTCGGCGGCTGCGGGTCGTGCAGCACCTCCTGGACCAGGCTCAGGGCCCCGGCCAGCGCAGGCGTTCCCTGGCGCGGGTTGCTCGGCGAGGATTGCCAGGCGTTCTCCAGGAAGTGCTCCTGCAGGTGCACCACGTTCGGCGGGATCGGGTAGTGGCGCTTCTCGTACGCGCTGCGCTGGCCGCCGATGAAGAACACCGAGAAGGTCAGTTCGGGCAGGCCGAGGATCAGTTGGTGGACCCAGCTGGAGACGCCGCCGCGCACGTAGGGCCAGGTGCCCTCCAGCAACAGGCATACGTCGGCGATGGGCGCTTGCGCGGTGGAGTCGGTCATAACCAGTACCTCGCCATCTCGGCGAAGGGCGAACGCTGCAGCATGTCCGCCGGCATCGCGCCGAGCAGTTCGGGAATGCGCTGGAAGCGCCGCTGCAGGAAAGCGACCTCGGCGCGGTAGGCGGCCAGCTGTTCGGGCAGCACGCCGGCCTGCTCGGCGCGCTCCAGCGCGGCGCTGGCGTATTCGAGGTCGCCCTGCTCCAGGGCGATGCGCCCGAGCAACAGCAGCATCTCGCCGCCGCCGGCGGAGGATTCGATGGCCTTCTCGGCGTGCTCGCGCGCCTGGCCGAGGATGTGTTCGAGCACCCCGCCCTGGGCCAGGCCGACGTAGGCCAGTTCCCAGTACCAGCGCGCCAGGGTGCCGTGCAGGGCGGCCTCGCGGCCCGGCCGGGCCTTTTCCAGGCGCCGCAGGACCGCGGCGATGCGCTGGTTGATGCGGCTTTCGCGCTGGTCGAGCATCGAGTAGGCCAGCAGGCGCACGTCGTCGGCGGTGTCGCGCAGGGCCAGCTTGAGGATGGGCACCGACTCGCGGCCGGGCATCCGCCGGGTGGCGAAGATCGCCGCCAGGCGCTGGTCGGCGGTCGGCGCATCGCGCAGCACGTCCTGCAGGCCGCCGTCGCTGAACATCAGTTGCGGGCGGTTTTCCTGCGGGCGGAACGGCAGCAGCGGCACGCCGATGGCCTGCCAGGGCGTGACCTCGTGCTTGCGCGGCAGGTAAAGGGCCGGGAATACCGCGGCGGCCACGCCGACGAAGCCGATCAGCGGCACGAAGAACGCCAGGGCGAAGACGAACAGCAGGCTCCAGGGCATCGGCTGGCGGTAGCGGCGCGGCAGCAGCAGCCAAACGCCCGCGGCCAGCAGCAGGCTGGCGATGCCGTGGGCCAGCGCATACAGCAACGCCGCCTGGAGCAGCGAGTGCTGGCCGGACAGGCTCAGCCAGCTGCTGACCTCGAACAGCAGCGCGCCGCTAAACAACCACTTGCTTATCATCGAGGCCACACTCGTTGTACAGGAAGCGCTCCACGGCGGCCCGTTCGCCGCCCCCCTCGATCTGGTAGCCATGGCTGCGCACGCCCAGGTTTTCCAGGCTGCGCTGCTGGCCGTAGCGATCGCCCAGCAGCAGCTGCACGCGGCTCAGGTAGCCCTGGGCCCCCTCGCCGGAGGTCAGCGGCAGCAGCACCAGCAGCGTCCGCAGCCCGCGGCCGTTGACCGCCTGCAGCTGGATGTCCAGGCCGCGGCGGCTGGCCTCGAGCAGGCGCAGCAGTTCTTCGCCCTCCGGCCCCGCCGGCAGTTCGTGCTTGTCGGCATCGCGCAGGCAGCGCTTGAGGTGCTGCGAGAAGGACTGCGCACCGTGGCTCTCCAGGGCCAGCGCGGCGCGGTCGCTGATCAGCAGGTCGGCGATGTGCCCGGCGAGGATCGCCAGCAGGTTGAAGTTGCGCTCGTGGAACATGAAGAACGGCATCTGCCGCACGCCGACCAGCGCCAGTACGTTGCCCTCCACGTCCGCCAGCGGGATGCACAGCTGCAGTTGCGAATAGGTGCCCTGCTCGCCCTGCTCCAGCAGTTCCTGGCGAATGCTCACCAGTTCGCCGCGCTCCAGGCACAGGCGCGCCAGCAGGTCGTCGGCGGCCAGCGGCTCGGGCTCGCCCAGGCTGGCCAGCGGGCGCGACTGCAGCCTGCCCTGCGCGTCCACCCGGTACAGCCCGGCCTTGCGCAGCGCGCCATGGGGCGCCAGCAGCGCGAGTATGGCGTCCGCCAGCGCCGCCAGCGGGTCGCCTTCGCAGGGCAGCGCCTGGAACTGCCGGCGCAGGCCGAGCAGCGAACTGCGCAGGCTCTGGTCGTTGCCGGCGATGCGCCGCTCCAGGCGGTCGTGGGAGATGCGCAGCAGGTGGTGGGCCCGGGTGAACTCGTCCAGGCGCATCTGGCGGTATTCGTTGGCCAGCTCCAGGCGTTCCAGGCGGCGCATCCACAGGTCGCGGAACTCGCCCACCAGGCCGCTGCAGAGCAGCACGCCGACGATGAACGAGGCCGGCACCTGGTCGTAGGCCGCCAGCCCCTGGACGCGGAAGACGAAGAGCGCGGCCAGCAGCAGCACCGAGCTGGCCAGGGCGCGCACGAAGCCGTAGCGCATGCCCACCAGCAGGGGCGCGAGTATCACCCAGGGGAATTCGGAGGTCAGCAGCAGCGGATCGGCAGGCGAGAACCACCAGCCCAGGCCCAGCGCCAGGGCGCTGAGGACCAGGGTTTCCAGCCAGGCGACGCCCTCGTGGGTCTCCGAGACCGACAGGTAGTGGCGGAAGGCGGTTTGCGTGGCCATCATTCAAGCCGCATGTCGTCGACGAGTTCGCGCAACACTTTCTGCGCCGCGCCCGCCAGGCTTTCCCGCGACCAGCCGGCGCGGGCGCCGCTGCTGCTCCAGAGCACGCGCCCGGAGGCCGGCTCGATCACCCGCAGGCTGACGCCCACCGCCGGCTCGCCGTCCAGGCCGTTCTTGTACTGCCACTCCTCGACGCTGCCGGTGACCACGTAGGCCAGGTTCTGCTGGCGCGCCCATTCCAGGGCCTTGCCCTGCACGTCCTGTTCGTCCAGCAGTTGCGCGGCGCTGGCGGCGGGCACCGCGTAGGCGTGGGCGCGCACGCCCTCCCCGGCCAGCACGCTGACCAGGATCTGCTCGGCGCGCTCGCCGGCCTGGGGCGCCTGCGAATAGTTGACCAGGGGCAGTACGCCCCACTGCGCATTGCGCGGCAGCGTGGCGCCCTTCTCGCTGGTGAAGCTGGAGCAGCCCGCGGCGAGCAGGGCGATGACCGCCACGGTCAGGCATCGGATGGCTTGCATGGGTGTTTCCTCCTGTTGGATTCCTTGCTCAACGACCGAATCGAGTGCTGTAGGTGAGTGCAACGTTGCCGCCGGCGTCACCGCCGCCACCCTGGGGCGCGGACTGGTAGCCGACGGACAACGCCAGCTCGTCGTCGCCCAGCAACTCCATGCCGACGCCGAGGTTGATGCCGTAGTTGAAGTCCTTCTCGGTCCACTGCCAGCCCGCCAGGGTGTCGAGCATCCAGGTGAACTGCGGACGGGTGCGGTTCAGCGCGCCAGGGAAGCCGCGGCGCCAAGTGCTGCCGACGTAGACCTGGCCGTAGCGGTCCTGCAGCAGGTCGTCGGTGATCGCGTCCTCGTTCAGCAGCGCGCCGCCGCGCGAGGCCAGCAGGTCCTGGGGCAGCGCATCGAGGCGGTTGTGCTGGTAGTCGACGCCGGTGCGCAGCAGCCAGGCCGGGTCGTCGAAGAAGAGCGCGTGGGTCCACTCCAGGCTGATCGCCTCGCCATGCCCCAGGTCGTCCTCGGCGCGGCTCCGGTAGCGGTTCAGCGCGGCGCGCCAGCTCAGCTCGTCGCGCCCGCTCAGGGCATGGCGGCCGCCCAGCCAGAGGCTGTCGCGCATGCCCAGGGCACGCAGCAGGCCGCTTTCGTCGGTTTCGCGGCGCCAATCCAGGCCGGCCTGCAGTTCGGTACGCGAATCCAGCTGCCAGCTGCGCGCCAGGCCGAGGCCATGGCGGTCGTCGTCGTCGCGCCAGCTGCTGTCGAGGGTCAGGTCCAGGCTGCCGTCGGACAGTTGCCGGCGCAGCGACAGCTGGGCGTTGCGCTCGGCGCCCAGGCGCGAGTCGTCGATGTCGCTGCCGTTGTAGCGGGCCTGGCCGAGCTTGAGGTCGGCGTACCAGAGGTCGCCCAGGTTGCGCGCCACCTCCAGGAGCGGGCCGCGCAGGTCGAGGCCGCCGAAGTCGCGCTTGCTCCAGCCCAGTTGCAGGCCCTGCGGGCTGGCCTCGGTGAGGGCGACGCTCTGCATCAGCAGTTGCTGCTGGATCTGCGCCACCTGGTCGTCGCCGGCCTGGCTGAGGCTCTCGCCCAGGGCGATGGCCGGATAGCCCAGGCGCTGCAGCGCCTCGACGCGTTGCGCCGGGTCGAGCTGGGCGCTGGCCAGCAGGCGTTCGAGGGCCGCGCGGTTCTGCTGGCGCAGCGCTTCCTGCAGTTGTTCGGCGGCCGAGATCTTGAGGCCGCGGGCGCGGCCCCAGGCCAGCCAGGGGTCCTTGAGGCCCTCGCGGCCGCCCTCGCCAAGCTGGTCGAGGAACTGCTCGAACCACACCTGCAGCAAGGGCTTCTGCCCGCCCCAGGCGCGCCGTGCCTGGCGATCGGCGAGCAGCGGCCCCTGGCTGACCGAGAGCAGCCGCAGGTAGGTGGCGAACTGCTCGGGCGTGGCGTTCATGCCCTGTTGCTGCAGCGCCGGCAGCACGCTCTTGCGCAGGCGCAGGGCGGCATCCTGGTAGCCGGCCGCATCCAGGGCATCGGCATAGGCGGCCTGCACCAGCAGGTTGTCCGGGCTGGCCTTGAGGGACAGGGCGAACCAGCCGAGCGCCTCGCGGGTGCGGCCGAGCATCAGGTTGGCCGTGGCGTAGGGCAGCCACAGCACGCTGTTCTGCCGCGCCAGCTCCTTCCATTGCGGCAGCAGCGGCTGCAGTTCGGCGCGCTTGCCGTTGTCGATGTAGAACCACAGCAGGCGCTCGCGCGCGGCGATGCTCTCGGGGAAGCGCGCCAGCGCCTGCCGGTACAGCGCCTCGGCCAGCTCCGCCTGGCCGTCCTGCTCGGCCAGGCGGGCGCGCGCCAGCCAGAGATCGGCCAGGCCCTGGGCCTGCGGCAGTTTCTCCGCCTCCAGCACCACGCTGCGGTAGGTGTCCCAGTCCTGCAGGTCCTCGGACAGTTGCAGGATATCCGCCAGGGTTCGCGGGTCGTGGCGCTGGCGCCAGTCGGCGAGCAGCAGTTGCAGGGCCTTGCGCGGCTCGCTGCGGCGATACAGCGAGACCAGTTGCTGGGTATCGGAACGGTCGAGCCCGATGCCCAGGGCGAGCATGCGCTCATAGGCCGCCCGGGTATCGGCGTCCGACTCCCGGTACCAGGCCAGCGCCGAGCGCAGGCGCCAATAGTCCGGGTCCTCGATGCCGCTGTCATCCACCGCCGTCAGCACCGCCCAGGCGCCCGTGGCGTCGAACAGGTTCCAGCGCGTCTCGGCCCAGTGCATGCGCTCGGCCACGCTCAGCGGGAAGCGCCGCGAGTAGGCCTGCAGCACACGGTCTTCGGCCGCGAGGTCCTGGGTGTGGTCGAGCACCTGGTAGTAGCGCTGCCAGGCCAGGCGGTGGCGCGGGTAGCGCTTCGTGTAGTCCTTCAGCACGACCACCGCGTGCTCGGGAGTGCCGCGGGTTTCCTCGGCATAGACCAGCGAGTCCAGCTCCTGGTCGCTCATCTGCCGCTGCGTGGTCAGGGGCTGCAACAGCGCGATGGCACGGTCGAAATCGAAGCTCGCCAGGGACAGGCGCCAGGCGTGGTCGCGCACCTTGCCGTCCTCGTCCTGCAGCAGCAGGCGCGCCCACAGGTCCAGGGCCGCCCCGGTGTCGCCGGTCCATTCGCCGAGCTGCGCCAGTTGCGTCAGCAGGCTGTTGTCGAGGTCGTCCCGGCCGAGCAGTTCCTGGCCGATCGCCCAGGCCTTGTGGATATCGCCCGCGGCGAGGCGCATCTGGAAGTCCGCCAGCACGGCGTCGCGGTCCCCGGGATGCAGCTGGCGCCAGCGCTGGATGAAGGCTTCCGCCAGGTCGTAGCGCTGGCTGCCGCGCGCCGCCTCGACGCCGGACTTCAGCCAGGCCAGCGACTCGGCGTCGTCGCCCAGTTCGTCCAGGTGCGCGGCCAGCAGTTCGGCGGCGACCTCGGGCTTGCCCCCGGCCAGCAGGCTGTCGCTGGCCCGGCGCAGCAGTTCGCGGCGCTCGAGCGGCTCCCGGGCGCTGTCGGCCAGGCTCAGGTAGAGCTCGCCGGCGCGCTGCGACTCGCCGGCCGCCACGTACCAGCGGGCGGCCTCTTCGAGCCAGCGAGGACGCTGTTCCGGCTGCAGGGCCGCCAGCCGCTCGTAGGCCGGCGCCGCCAGCTGCGGCGCCTCCAGGCTCAGAGCGTCCTGGGCGTAGCGTTGCAGCAGCGGCGCATCCAGGCCGGCCAGGTCGACCCGCGCCAGTTCCCTGGTCAGGCGCTGCTTGCGCTCCTGCCCCATCCCGTCGGGATCGGCGATGGCGTTGCGCAACCCCAGTTCCGCAGCGAGGAACAACGCCCTGGGCTCGTTGGGCGCATACAGCCTGCCCAGGTGGAAACCGGCCCGCGGCAGGTCGCCGACCTGCAGCAACTGGTCGATCAGCTTCAGGCGAAGGGCATCGTCCTGCGGACGGGTGCGCAGCAGCAGTTCGGTGTAGCTGATGGAAACGGCATCGACCTTGCCGCCGTCGGCGGGCGCGAAGAAGTCTTCCTGGCGATAGGTCAGCAGCAGCACGACGGCAACGCCCGCCACCACCGGGATCGCCCAGGGGCTGATCAGCCGCGTGCGGCGCGGGCTGTCATTGGCAGACGAGTTGGCCATCGCGTACCTGCTCCATGGGCAAATCGAAAGTCCAGAGTCCCTTGGCCGGGCGCCCGGTGAAGCTGCGGCCGCCGGCCGAAACGCTGCAGGGGGCGGCCGAGCGCACCGAGAACTGCAGGGGCAGGTGGCCGCTGAAGGCGAAGGCGACGCGGTTGTCGCCCTGGTAGCGCCAGTCGCTCAATGGCGCGTTGGCCTCCTCCAGCGCCGGGCGCGGGTCGCGGCTGTCGCGCACAGCCAGCACGGCGTTGGCCGCGCTCAGGTGCACGTAGCGCCCCTGGGGCAGGTCACGCACCCCCGCCACGCCTTGGGAGCGGCCGAGGTCCGGCCAGCCCAGCGCCGGGTCCAGGCGCACGGTGCGCAGGGCGGAGAAACCGCGCAATTGCCAGCGACCATCGGCCAGGCGCGCCAGGCTGGCGCGGTGCAGGCCCTCCATGCGCGGGATGTAGTCGCTCATCCATAGCGACAGCGGGTGTTGCGCCTGCATGGCCGCATAGATCTGCTGCATGGTGCGGATCGAGGCCTGCTTGGTGCCCGAGTAGAAGTGGTAGTAGAGGTTCAGGCCACGCAGGCGGCGTGGCCTGTCGGTCAGCTCGAAGGTGTCGATCACCCCGCGGAAGCCGTAGTACGGCCCCTGCCAGAGGTTGGTGTAGACGTTCTCGTTGATGATCGGCGCGTAGTACTGCACCCCGCCGCGGGTGGGGCGGATCAGCGGGTAGAGGCCGGTCAGCGAGGGGAAGGCGCGGGTCAGCGCGGTGTTGCCGCCGTTCACGTTCATCAGGCCGGCGTCGTAGGCCAGCTTGACGGTAGCGGCGTCGGGCAGCGCGTCGCCGGACCAGAAGATCATCTTCACCGGCTTCTGCGCGGTGGTCAGGCGCGAGTTGATGTAGTCGCGGGCACCGACCACCTCGCGCACATAGTCGATCCTGTCGTAGCCGGGAATGGCCATCTTGTAGCCGTACTGGGCTTCGAAGTTCTCCTCGCGCTCGGCCATCTGCGGCTGCCAGAAGAACGGGTGGCTGAAGGTGTGGCTGGCCACCTCGACCTTGGGCTCGGCGAAGATCTCCCGGGCGATGGGCTCCAGTTCCTTGGCCAGGTAGGGGTACATGCCCTTGGGCCCGACCTCGCCCTCGATCACCGAGACCGAGGTGAGGAACGGATGCGGGCGGATGAAGTCGTTCAGCACCTGCTTGCCGGAGTAAGGGCTGCCGGGCACCTCCGCGCGGGACACGAAGCCGTCGCCGTCGATGTGCACGGTGGCGATGCGCCGGCCGTTCTCGGTGGTCACGTCGGGGCTGGGCAGCGGCGCCAGTTGCAGGGCCTTGTGCAGGAATGCGAAGGGGTCCAGCACCCAGCGGCGGTGTTCGTGGCTTTCCTCCATCAGGTACGGCGCCAGGGCGATGCCGCCCCACGTGCCGGTGGCCACCGGCACGTACTCGTTGCCATCGCCGCGCAGCCGCAATGCCGGCGTGACCCGCGACGGATCGGCCACGGTGAGCGCCGGCAGGTCACGGACGCGAATGGTCAACGGCGCCTCGAAGGAGCCCAGCAGGCTGGCATCGTGGGTCTCGGTGGTCGGCAGGCTGTTCAGGCGCTGCCCGATCCGGCGCAGGCCCAGGCGCTGCAGCAGGTTGCCGTTCTCGGTGGGCAGGCCGGCCATGAAGGCCAGCGGGACGTGCTCGTCCAGGCGCGCGCCGAGCCAGGCGTCGAAGGCCGCGGCGTTCGCCGGCGGACCACTGGTCATCCAGATCACGACGCCGGCGTAGAGGCCGGCGAGCGGCCGCTGCGGCAGGCTTTCGTCGGCCGCGAAGTAGTCGACGCGATAGCCCATGTATTCCAGCAAGCCGCCCAGGAATACGTGGCCCGGCGTCAGCGTCATGTCGCCCTCGCGCGGGTCGTACAGCACGGCGATGCGCCGCGGCTGCACTTCGACGCTGCTCACCCCGAGGCTGTCCAGCGCCGGCGTGGCGACGTAGGGAACGAAGCCCTCCTCGCGCAGTTGTCCGGCCAGCTTGCGCGCCTCGTCGCGGCGCTCCGGCGGCAGGTAGTCGATGGCGACGATCGGAATGCCCTGGGCGCGCAGCTTGTCCAGATGCGGCTGCAGCCAGTCGCGGTCGGCCTTGGACACCTCGCGGTAACGGCTGCTGGCCGCGTCCCAGCCGGCGTGGATGGACTCCACCGCCACGGCCGAGGCCACGCCGGGCAGTTCGGGCAGCACCTCGAACCCCCGGTTGAAGAACAGTTTCAGCCCGGGCTCCTGGCGATGCAGTTGCGCCAGCAGGCTGGCCAGCGCCTGGCGCTGGCCTTCGCGGCGAGCCTGGGGCTGCAGCTGGAAGCTGTCCAGGGTGTCGAGGAACAGGCCGGCATAGCCCTGCTTGCGCAGTTCCGCCGCCCGCGCCAGCAGGTGCTGGCGCCAGGCCGGCGCGGCCAGGTCCATGACCTGGCTGTCCCAGGCGCTGTTGCGCGTCTGGCTGGCGCCCTGGCTCAGGCCCTGCCGATGGAGGTCCTTGGCGGAGCCATCGAACTCGCCGACGGAGAGGTAGGCGAAGGGCGTGCTGCCCTGGGCACGCAGGTAGGCCACGTCCCTGGCGCTGGCGTGCCCGGCCTCCAGGACCACCCAGTCGAATTGCGACAGTTCCGCCAACGGCGGCCTGTCGGCATACCAGAATGCCGTACTGGCCGGCGCGGAAGCGGCCTGCGCCAACGAACAACCGAGAAATGCCAGGACAACCAGCGAAGCCGACAGCCAAGGTTTGCACATAGTCTTCACGCAGCCGGTCACGGAACCAGCTGACTTCCCCGATGGAGCCAAACGGCTACCGATGAACTTTCACCACCCCTAACAGGAAATATCCCTCCTGATCAGAGCCGGATTCCCTTCTCAAAAAACGATGCACCGCCAGACATGTAGTACAGAAACAGGCACGGGACAAAGTGTCATATTTCCAGCGGATAAATTCAACACTAGAATAATTAGTCATTTTATTGACAGAAATATATCGCAATTTCAGGTGAACAGATAACAATCGAACATAAATCGTTGATTTTTTATGACCAGACAACAGCAAGCAAAATGACACCAAACCTATACGTGACGGTTTTACGTCACAAAAGAGGTGGGGCATCGTTCGAAAAGGGCGCCATTTGAGAACCTGCTCACGATGTCAGAAGCCGCCTTTTGAGTTATTTTCAAATGCTTCCGCTGTGAAGCGCCTGGCTCCGCTCTTCGTAGGATGGCGTTGAGCGAAGCGATACCCATCGCCGCGGCCGCATGGGTTTCGCCAAGGCTCAACCCATCCTGCGAAGAGTCGGCAGGACAGTCCGGGCGAAAAAAAGCCCCGCACAAGGCGGGGCTCGGGAACAGCGACGGCTCAGCCGGCAGGCGTCAGGCGGCGACACCCGCGCCGTGCTGGCTGCTCTGCGCCAGGTCCAGCAGCTCGCGGTTGGCCACCGCGTACATGGCGTAGTCGGTGCTGGTGGACGCACGCAGTTCCACCAGCATGGCGCGCCAGCGCTCGGCCATTTCGCGGTGCTGGTCGATCCACAGCGCCACGCGCTCGCCCATGTCCTGCGGGCCGTCCTGCATCTGCAGCACCGAGACGGTGATCGCCCGCTGCTGCCAGTCGAGGTCGTCGCGGAAGGCTTCGCGGGCCAGCGCCTGCCAGTTGTTCTCCACCGGCAGGTTGCTGATCTGCTGCAGGTACCAGGTCAGCTCCAGCTCGCTGCCGATGGCGAAG
>Ga0182744_1002605_pt1 | contig 14678 bp, 13 predicted proteins | sample eDN3rd30CKraftMG_FD_128525 | JGI IMG/M metagenome (GOLD analysis project Ga0182744, IMG submission 128525) | Enriched Miracle-Growth compost microbial communities from Emeryville, California, USA - eDNA 3rd pass 30_C Kraft MG (version 2) (version 2) ...
CCCGCGCGGACGCCTCGGTGATCGCTCCCGCACCGGTCTGGATGCCGAAGCGATCGAGTTCTGCGATGACCGACTCCCAGTAGCCCGCCCGCGAGGCGACGTCGACCGCCCGCGAGACCCAGAGGGCGTCTCCCGGGAGGTCGGAGTCCGCGAGCCAGTCCGCGACGAGCGAGGTCTTGCCGCTGCCGGCCGGCCCCCGGACGACCGAGAGGCGGGCGCGCTCGTCGAGTCGACCGCTCAGCTCGGGCCGGGCGACGACGCCGGGCCCGATTCTGGGCATGCCGACGCGCGCGGGCCCTTGAGCCATGCGTGGTCCTAACAGATTCGGGTAGCCACCACCCTAAGCCGAAGGACCCTCAGCATTCTCTCCCCACCATGGGGGACGCGCCGGCAGGTCCGGGAAGACCCGGAAGACGAGCTCGGAGGCGGGACGCACGATCGTCCACGCGGTCGCCCACAGGATCACGAAGTCGGTGCGCGGCGAGACGTGATCGCGATACCACCGCTCGAGGGCGCCCTTGTACGGGGCGATCGAGTCGCCGTAGAAGGCGCGCGGATCGATCCCGGGGCGCGACAGGAAGCGCTCCTCGTCGCGGAAGACGACCGAGCCGATGCCCGTGATCCCGGGACGCACGCTCGTGACCGCGGCCTTGACCTCGGCCGAGTAGTGGTCGAAGTCGCCGCGGACCTGCGGACGCGGCCCGACGAACGACATGTCGCCGATGAGCACGTTGACGACCTGGGGCAGCTCGTTGATCTTCGACGCGCGCAGGAAGCGGCCGAAGGGGAGCACGCGGGGATCCCCGCGGACCGTCAGCGACCCGCCCGCGAGGTTCGGGCTCTCCTTGAGCATCGTCGCGAACTTGAGGATGCCGAACTCCCGGCCGCCGCGGCCGATCCGCGTCTGGCGGTAGAAGACCTGGTGCTCGCCCGTGCACGCGAGGATCACGATGACCGGGACGAAGAGCACCGAGAGCGGGATGAGCGCGATGAACGCGCCGAGCGCGTCGAGCCCGCGCTTGAGCACCGGGTACACCGGCCTCACATCCGCGCGTCGAGGCCGCGACCGGTCTCGACGTGGCTGAAGGTCGGCACCAGACGGCCGAGGAGTGCGACGATCTCGGCCTTGTCGAGCCCGTCGCGTTCGAAGAGCTCCGCGAGCTCGGCGCTCGTCGACCTGATGCCCGCGACGGTCATCGGCGCTCCGGGCCGGACGATCCCGATCGCGGCGAATCGGTCGAGATCGACGGGCTCGTCGTCCGTGTGGAACTCCTCCGCGGGCTTCTCGCCCGAGGTGTCCGATGCGAAGTAGTGCACGGGCCAGGCGGGCCCGACCGCTCCCTGAGCGAGCGGAGCGAGTCGAAGGGCCGCCTCCCGCGCCTCGTCCTCCGTCGCGTATCGCTCCGGCGCGTACCCCAACTCGTCGAGCAGCGCGTCGGCGATCGCATCGAAGGTGAGCATCGTCGAAGCGCCGAGCCGGGGGAACGCGATGTCTCCCGGCTCCCCGAGCAGACAGGCCGCGAGGCAGAGCTGCCCGCTCTCCTGCGGGCTCACGAAATAGCGTCGGACGTCCGAGGGCGCCGAGAGCGGCTGGCGCTTCGCGATCCGCTCGAGGAAGCCGGCGGGCAGCGAGCCGTTGGAGAACGCGACGTTCGCGAACCGCGCGGTCGTCGCCGGCACGAGCCCCTCGGCCGCGTAGGCGAGCACCGCGTCCTCCATGAGCTTCTTCGAGGCGCCCATGACGTTCGCCGGGTTCGCGGCCTTGTCGGTCGAGACGCAGAAGAAGCGCTGCGCGCCCGAGTCCGCGACGAGGTCGAGCAGTCGGACGCTCGAGAGCACGTTGTTGCGCACCATCGCCTCGATCGAGAAGCGGTCCTTCTCGCTGCGGACGTGCTTGTGGGCCGCGAAGTGCGCGACGACGTCGAACGGCCCCTGCGCCGAGGCGACCTCGGCGGCGAAGAGCCGCGCGAAGGTCGGCGAGCCGAAGTCGATGGGGTAGGTCGTGTAGGCGTCGGGCACGTACTGCCCCGCGGTCGAGCGCAGGTCGCGGGTGAGCTCGGTCAGGCCGTTCTCGCTCGTGTCGACGACGACGAGCCGCGACGGCCGGTAGCGCAGCGCCTCGCGCACGAACGCCGCGCCGATCGTGCCGGCGCCGCCGATGACGAGGAGCGAGCGGCCTTCGATCGCGGCGCGGAGCTCCTCGTCGTGCGCCGCGAGGTCATCCGCGAAGAGGCTGCGCGAGCGGCCGGTCACCCGCCTCGCGATGAAGTCGTCGAGGTCGATCATCGGCGCCCTTCGAACTCCGCCGCGACCGCCTCCGCGACGACCGCGACGACCTCGTCGATCTGCGCGTCGGTCAGGCCGTTGTAGACCGGGAGGGTGATCTCGTTCTCGTAGAGCCGGTAGCTGACGGGGAAGTCGGCGATGTCGAAGCCGCGCTCCCGGAAGAGGGTGAGCATCGGCAGCGGGACGTAGTGCACGTTCACCCCGACCTCGCGCGCCGAGATCCGCTCGATGATCCGGTCGCGCATCGCCTCGTCGGCGCCGTCGATGCGCAGCATGTAGAGGTGGCGGGAGGACTCGCGCCGGTTGACGAAGAGCGGCGGCAGGATCGCCCAGGCGTGCTCGGCGAACGCGGCCTGGTAGCGGTCGGTGATGCGGCGGCGGTCCGGGAGCAGCTCGGCGACGTACTTGCGGATCTGCGCGAGCCCGATCGCCGCGTTGATGTCGGGCAGATTGACCTTGAGCCCGAAGTCGACGATGTCGTAGCGCCACGCGCCCGTCTGGTTCTTCTCGAAGGCCGACTTCGTCTGCCCGTTGAGCGCGAGCGCGCGCAGCCGGGGCAGCTCCGCGTCATTGTCGAAGGGCTCGGGCAGGTTGAGGCAGATGGCGCCGCCCTCGCCCGTCGTGACGTTCTTCACGGAGTGCAGGGAGAAGACGGTGACGTCGGCGACCCGCCCGACGGGGACCTCCTGGTAGGTCGCACCGATCGAGTGCGCGGCATCGGCGATCACGATCGGGCGGCCGAGCGCCGCCTGGCGGTCGTTCGCCGGGACGAAGGAGCTCGCGTTCTGCGCCAGCTCGTCGAAGATCTCGTCGTAGTCGTCCGGCAGCCCGCCGACGTCGACCGGGATGATCGCCTTCGTGCGCGGGGTGATCGCGGCGCTCAGGGCGTGCGGGTCCATGCAGAAGTCGTCGCAGACGTCGACCATGACGATGTCGGCGCCGAGGTTCATGGCGCACAGCGCCGTCGCCGCGTAGGTGTAGGCGGGGACGATGACCTCGTCGCCGGGGCCGACGCCGAACCAGCGCAGCATGAGCATCGCGCCGGACGTCCAGGAGTTGACGCACAGCACGGGGGTGCCGGTGATGCCGCCGATCTCGGCCTCGAGCTGGCGGACCTTGGGGCCGGAGGTGAGCCAGCCGGTGTTCGTCAGGGCGTCGTTGACCTCGGCGATGACGTCGTCATCGATGAGGGGCAGGGAGAACGGGATCGCCATCGCCTCCAGCGTAGTTCTCTCCCCCCTTCCCTCCCCCTCTCTCCGGTGTTTGCCCGCTTTCCGGGCAAACACCGGTCGAGCGGGCCGGAAAGCGGGCAAACACCGGAGGAAGGGCGGAGGGAGCGCGGAGGGAGAGCCGGGTCAGTCCTCGTCGATGACGCGAGCGCCCGGGACCGGGCCGTGGGCGCGGACGACCGTGAGCCCGGCGGCGCTGAGGGCCACCTGGAGACCGATCGCGGCGTCCTGGTCCGCGGCGAGGAACGCGACCGACGGGCCCGATCCGGAGACGATCCCCGCGAGCGCGTCGGCCGACTCCCCGACCGACAGCACGTCGACGAGACCCGGAGCGAGGCGCAGCGCCGCGGGCTGCAGGTCGTTCTGCATCGACTCCGCGAGCATGACGGGGTCGCCCGCCCGCAGCGCCTGGAGCACTCCGGCGTCGACCTGCGGGGCGACGGGGGCGGGCGCGATGTCGAGGACGTGGCGCGAGCGGTGGTGATCGAGCTCCTCGTAGACCGAGGGGGTCGAGAGGCCGAAGTCCGCGAGCGCGATGACCCACTGGAAGCTGCCCGTCGCGAGCACGGGGCTCAGCCGGTCCCCGTGGCCGACCCCGATCGCCGTCCCGCCCGAGATCGCGAACGGCACGTCCGAGCCGAGCTCCGCACCGAGGCCGAGCAGCTCGTCGCGGCTGAGACCCGTCCCCCACAGCGCGTCGCACGCGACGAGCGCCGCGGCCGCATCGGCCGAGCCGCCGCCCATCCCGCCCGCGACGGGCACGTGCTTGGCGATGTCGAGCCGGACCCCGCCCTCGTGGCCGGTCCGGGCGGCGAGCAGGCGCGCGGCGCGCAGCGCGAGGTTCGCGCCATCGGTCGGCACCCCGCTCGTGTCGACGCTCCCGGTGAACCCGACGGAGAAGCCCTCGGCGTGCGTCGCACGGACGTCCTCGTAGAGCGAGACGGCCTGGTAGGCGGTCGCGACGTCGTGGTAGCCGTCATCGAGGACGGTCCCGACGCGCAGGAACACGTTGATCTTGCCCGGCGCACGGACCCTCACACGCTGGCGCGGTGCGGGCGTGGCCATGCCGCCACACTACGCGGCGCGGGCTGCGAGGGCGATGGAAAGGAAGTCGCGGATCCGCAGCACCTCGCCGCGGGCGGTCGGATCGACGCCCGCGCGCTCGATGATCTCCGCCGCCGCCTGGCCGAGCACCGGCACGAGCGACTGGCGCAGCATCTTGCGTCGCTGGCCGAACGCGGCGTCGACGAGCGCGAAGGTCTCCAGACGATCGCGTTCGTCCCCGGGCTCGGCCCGCCGATCGAGCCGGACGAGGATCGAGTCGACGTTCGGCACCGGCCAGAACACCTGCCGTCCGACCTGCCCCGCGAGACGGACGTCGGCGTACCAGGCCGCCTTCGCGCTCGGCGAGCCGTAGACCTTCGAGCCGGGTCCCGCGGCGAGCCGCTGCCCGACCTCGGCCTGGACCATGACGAGGCAGCGCTCGATGCTCGGGAAGGTCTCGAGCATGTGGAGGAGTACCGGGACGGAGACGTTGTAGGGGAGATTCGCGACGAGCGCGTTGGGTCGAAGGGCGCTCAGGGACTCGGGGGTGACGGTCATCGCGTCGGCGCGGACCACCTCGAGCGCCCCCTCCGGGGCGCCCATCGCCGCCGCCGTGACCGGCAGCAGCTCGGCGAGCCGTCGATCGATCTCGACGGCCGTGACGCTCGCGCCGGCCTCGATGAGGCCGAGGGTCAGGCTGCCGAGGCCGGGCCCGACCTCGACGACGTGCTCGCCCGCGGAGACATCGGCCGCGGCGACGATCCGGCGGACGGTGTTCGGGTCGATGACGAAGTTCTGCCCGAGCTTCTTCGTCGGCGTCAGGTCGAGGCGCGCCGCGAGATCGCGCACCTCCGCCGGCCCGAGCAGCTTCACCATGGGCCGTAGACCTCGAGCGCGTTGGCGTGGACTCGCTCCGCGAGGGCGTCGACGCGGATGCCGAGCACCTCAGCCATGGCGCGCAGCGTGACCGGGATGTACGCGGGCGCGTTGCGCCGGCCGCGGTACGGTTGCGGGGTGAGGAACGGCGCGTCCGTCTCGACGAGCACGCGGTCCAGCGGCGTCAGGGCGAGTGCCTCACGGAGGTAGCCCGCGTTCTTGAACGTCACGGTGCCGGCGAACGACAGATGGCAGCCCGCGTCGAGCGCGCGGCGCGCGAAATCGGCATCGCCGGAGAAGCAGTGCAGCACCGTGCGCTCGGGCGCGCCGACGCGGGCGAGCACCGCGAGGACGTCGTCGTGGGCGTCGCGGTCGTGGATCTGCACGGCGAGGCCGTGGCGCTTCGCGATCGCGACGTGCGCCTCGAAGGACGCCACCTGGGCATCGACCGCCAGCGCCCGATCGGCGGGATCGCCGCCCGGGCCCTCGCCGCCCGGCCCCTCGCCACCCAGCCAGCCGGCCTCCCCCGGCAGGCGGAACCAGTCGAGTCCGGTCTCCCCCATCGCGCGCACGCGGGGGTGCGCCGCGAGGGAGTCGAGCGCCGCGAGCGCGTCGTCGAGCTCGCCGGCGGCGGCGAGCTCCGGCGCGTCGTTCGGATGGATGGCGATCGCGGCGAGCACCCGGGCATCGCGTTCTGCCAGGGCGAGGGCCCAACGACTGTCCGCGAGGTTCGTGCCGACCTGGACGACGCCCGCGACGCCGACGGCCTCCGCGGCGTCGAGCTCCGCGATCGCCTCGGCGAGGCCGGGCGGGTCCTCGCCGTCGGCCCACTCCGGCACGTCGTGCGAGAAGTTGAGGTGCGTGTGGTCGTCGTGGACCGGGACGGGGAGCGGGTCCACCGGGCTGCCGGCCGCACCGGCCGGGGACGTAGAGCTCACGGGTCGAGACTAGCCGGGCTGACGAATCGCTTCCGGGCTCGGATCCGGTGCGGGATTCCTCAGCCCGGGACCGATTCCTCAGCCCGCGGACTGCTCCAGGAGCTCGACGCGGGGGAAGAGCGGCGGGTCGAGGAGCGCCACCCGGCCGCCGCCGGCCTCGACCACGACACGGATGTCCTGGTCGGCGAGCTCGCCCTCGCCGCCGAGCGCCGGCCAGAGGCGCGCCGCCGCCTTCGGGATGACCGGCGAGAGCAGCACGGCGAGCGTCTTGAGGCCCCGCACCGCGATGCCGAGGACCGTCGCGAGCCGCTCCCGCGCTAAAGGATCCTTCGCGAGCGCCCACGGCTCCTCGTCCGTGATGAAGCCGTTGAGCGTCGTGACGAGCCGGCGGCAGGCGTCGACCGCCTCATCGATCGCGAAGCGGTCGATCGCGTCGTTCGCCTGGGCGACCGCCTGGCGCGACGCGTCGAGGACGAACTCGTCGCCGCGGCCGAGCGGCCCGAGCTCCGGCACCTCGCCGTCGAAGTAGCGGTCGACCATCGCGACGACGCGCGAGGCGAGGTTCCCGAGGCCGTTCGCGAGCTCGGCCTGGTAGCGCGCCGAGAGATCCTCCCAGGAGAACGACCCGTCCTGGCCGAACGTGATCGCCGAGAGGAAGTAGTAGCGGAACGCGTCCGAGCCGAAGACGTCGGTGATCTCGTCCGGCGCGATGCCCGTGAGCTTCGACTTCGACATCTTCTCGCCGCCGACGAGCAGCCAGCCGTGCCCGAAGACCGTCCGCGGCACCTCGAGCTCCGCCGCCATGAGCATCGCCGGCCAGATGACGGCGTGGAAGCGGGCGATGTCCTTGCCGACGATGTGCACCGCGGGCCAGCGCCGCGCGAACCCCTCGGGATCCTCGCCGTAGCCGACCGCCGAGACGTAGTTGAGCAAGGCGTCGAACCAGACGTAGACGACGTGCGAGTCGTCCCACGGCACCCGCACGCCCCAGTCGAAGCTCGAGCGCGAGATCGACAGGTCCTCGAGCCCCTGCTTGACGAACTGGATGATCTCGTTGCGCACCGACGCCGGCTGCACGAACTCCGGGTGCTCCTCGTAGAGCTTCAGCAGGCGCTCCTGGAAGGCGCTCATCCGGAAGAACCAGTTCTGCTCCTTGAGCACCTCGACCGGTCGGCCGTGGATCGGGCAGACCAGCCGGCCTGCGAACTCGCCCGCCTCGGGCGTGACGAGGTCGGCGAGGCGCTTGTACTCCTCGCAGCCGACGCAGTAGTACCCCTCGAACTCTCCCGCGTAGATGTGGCCCGCGTCGTAGAGCTCCTGGAGGAACCTCGCGACGGTGCGCTCATGGCGTTCGTCGGTCGTCCGGATGAAGTCGTCGTTCGCGATGTCGAGCGTGTCGAGCAGCGGCTTCCATGCCTCGGTGACGAGCTTGTCGGCCCACTCGCGCGGGGTCACGCCGTTCGCCGAGGCCGTCCGCAGGATCTTCTGGCCGTGCTCGTCGGTCCCGGTCAGCGACCAGGTGTCGTCACCGCGCTGGCGATGCCAGCGGGCGAGGACGTCGGCGGCGACCTCCGTGTAGGCGTGCCCGATGTGCGGCACGTCGTTGACATAGAAGATCGGCGTCGTCACATAGAACGACTGGCCCTCTCCCGCAGACGCATTCGGCACGCGCTCAATCCTATTGAGCCCCCGGAGCCGGTTGCGCCCAGGGGGCGTGCCGCTCGTGGTCGAGCACGCCGTCGTCGGGGATCCGCGGGAGCTCGGCGCCGCCCGCGCGCACGCACACCCAGCGCAGCTGGCCGGGGCTGTCGGGCGCGCAGCGCCAGGTGCGCCAGACGTCCTGGCCGACGCGCACGACGGTGCCGGGGCCGACGTCGAGGACCTCGTCGTCGAGGGCGAGCTGGCCCCGGCCCTCGAGGAAGAGGTACAGCTCCTCGATCCGAGCGTGGGTGTGCCAGTAACCGGCCTCCTCGCCGGGCTCGAGCGCGTTCGCCGTCATGCCGATGAACTGCATCGCGAGCTCGTGGTCGACGACGCGGCGGCCGTCGCGGGAGCTCGACTCGGTGAAGCCGCCGCGATGGCCTCGCCACTCGTCGAGCGCGCCGATCGAGAGGACCTCGTAGTCGCTCATGGGGCCAGGCTAGACCCGCCCGCCGCGGGGCGACGCGCCTTGAGCGCGGCGTCGTAGATCGCGTTCTTCGCGAGACCCGTCTCACTCGCGACCGCTGCGGCGGCGTCCCGGAGCGACGAGCCGCCCTCGACGAGCGAGAGAACGCGATCGACCGCGGCGCCCTCGTCGGCGGCGACGGGCGCGGCTCCCCCCACGACGATGCAGAGCTCGCCGCGCGCGCCTTCGGCGAAGCGATCGGCGAGCTCCGCGAGCGGGCCGCGGACGACCTCCTCGTGGAGCTTCGTGAGCTCGCGCGCGACCGCCGCGGGACGATCCGCGCCGAAGGCGACCGCGAGCTCGGCGAGCGAGTCGGCGATCCGGTGCGGGGTCTCGAAGAACACCATGGTGCGCCGCTCGGCCGCGAGCGCCGCGAGCGCCGATGCGCGTTCGCCCGCCTTCTTCGGCAGGAAGCCCTCGAAGCAGAACCGGTCGGTCGGCAGGCCGGAGAGGGCGAGCGCGACGAGCACGGCGCTCGGCCCGGGCAGGACCGTGACGGGCACGCCGAGCGCCGCGGCCTCCCGGACGAGGACGAAGCCGGGGTCGCTCACGGTCGGCATGCCGGCGTCGGTGATGACGAGCACGTCGTCCTCGCGCGCGAGCTCGGCGATCTCGCTCGCCCGGTCGCGCTCGTTGTGGTCGTGGAGGGACACCAGCCGGGCCTTCGTGGTGAGCCCGAGCGCGCGGATCAGATGCTGCGTCATGCGGGTGTCCTCGGCCGCGATCACAGGCGCCGACATCAGCGCGTCGCGCAGCCGACCAGTCGCGTCCCCGAGGTTTCCGATGGGCGTCGCAGCGAGGATGAGCACCGCACCATTCTCCCCTCGCGCCTCCGTTTTCAGGCAACCGTCGCGAGTCGAGGGCATAGTTCCCCCGACACGCCGCAGGTGCCTGAAAACGGAGGCTCACTAGGCTTTGCGGGTGAGCTCGAACGGCCGGGACTTCGACGCGATGGTCGCGACCGGCCCGACCCCGAGCGCCGCCCCGCCGTGGAAGGTCGGCACGAAGCTCGACGACTGGTGGGCCTCCCGGTCGCACACGACGAGATCGCTCATCCGCTGGTCCGCACCCGTCGGCGTCATGGTCACGGCGGCCCTCACCCGCCTCATCGGGCTCGCGCACCCGCACGAGATCGTCTTCGACGAGACCTACTACGTCAAGGACGCCTGGACCACCTGGAACCTCGGCTACGAGGCGACGTGGCAGAACGACCCGAGCGCGAGCGACGAGTACTGGGCGAACAAGCAGCTCGCCGCGGGCAACGCCGACGTCTTCACGACGACGGGGTCCTTCGCGGTCCACCCCCCGCTCGGCAAATGGCTCATCGCCCTCGGCATGGCGCTCTTCGGTCCGGCGAGCTCGTTCGGCTGGCGGTTCGCGGTCGCGATCTTCGGCATCCTGCTCGTGGGCCTCGTGATGCTCGTCGCCCACCGGCTGACGCGATCGCTCCTCGTCGCCTCGCTCGCCGGCGGCCTGCTCGCGATCGACGGCAACGGCATCGTGATGAGCCGCGTCGCGCTGCTCGACGTGTTCCTCGCGTTCTTCGCGCTCCTCGCGTTCTACTTCGTCCTCCTCGATCGCGAGCGCACGAACCGCACGGGCGCCCTCTGGCGGCCGTGGCTGCTCGCTGCGGGCGCGGCCCTCGGCGCGGCGACCGCGATCAAGTGGAGCGGACTCTGGTTCATCGCGTTCTTCGGCATCTGGACGGTCGTCGCCGACCTCTGGGGCATGGGCCGGCACTGGCCGGGCACCCGCGTCCGGGAGATCGTCCGGCCGCTCGTCAACTTCCTGACGATCGTGCCGATCGCGCTCGCCGTCTACCTCCTGGCGTGGACGGGCTGGTTCGCGACGGATGGCGGCTACTACCGCCAGTGGGCGACGGAGGGCGATCACGCCTGGACGGGATTCTGGTCGTGGGTGCCGCTGCCGCTCCAGAGCTTCATCCACCACCAGGGCGAGGTCTACCGCTTCCATTCCGAGCTGCGCGCCGACCATCCCTACAAGTCGCCCGCGTGGGCCTGGCTCCTCATCGCCCGGCCGACCGCGATGTGGTACCAGGCCTCGACGGGCGCCGACGACCCGGCCTGCGCGAGCCAGAGCTGCGGCGCGCTCATCACCGACCTGCCGAACCCCCTCATCTGGTACGCCTCGATCGCCGCGCTGGTCTGGGTCATCGTCATGCTCGTGCGCCGCCGCGGCCGCGACGGCGCGCTGTGGGCGATCGTCATCGGATTCTCCGCGGCGTATGTCCCGTGGCTGCTCTTCCCCGAGCGCCCGACGTACTTCTTCTACTCGATCGCCTACCAGCCCTACCTCGTCATCGCCCTCGCGATCGCGCTGAAGCACGTGCTCGGCAACCCGTGGGACGAGCGATCACGCCGGCGCAGCGGGATCCTCGGCGTGAGCGCGTTCCTCGTCCTCGCGGTCGCGCTGAGCGTCTACTTCTGGCCGGTGTGGACGGGCATGACGGTCGATGCGGGCTTCCTCGCGAGCCACTACTGGTCGCCGAGCTGGGCCTAGCCTCCCGCGGGCACGCTGCGCTGCTCGGGTCCCGAGTAGGCGGACAGCGGTCGGATGAGGGAGTTCGCGGCCTGCTGCTCGAGGACGTGCGCGCTCCAGCCGGTCACGCGCGAGGCGATGAACAGCGGCGTGAACAGCTCGGTCTCGAAGCCCATGAGGTCGTAGGCGGGGCCGGACGGGTAGTCGAGGTTCGGCTTGATGCCCTTGCGCTCGGTCATCGCGGTCTCGAGCGCGTCGTAGAGCTCGATGACGTCGGGACGGTCGTAGAACGCGACGAGGGTGTCGAGCGCGGCCCGCATCGTCGGCACGCGGGAGTCGCCGTTCTTGTAGACGCGGTGCCCGAAGCCCATGATCTTGCGCTTGGCGGCGAGCGCCTCATCGAGCCAGGCGACGGCGTTGTCCGCGGATCCGATCTCGCGGAAGGTGTGCATGACGGCCTCGTTCGCCCCGCCGTGGAGAGGCCCCTTGAGCGCGCCGATCGCCGCGGTCACGGCGCTGTAGACGTCGGAGAGCGTCGAGGCGACGACGCGCGCGGTGAACGTCGACGCGTTGAACGAGTGCTCCGCGTAGAGGATCATCGACACGTCGAAGGCGTTGACGACGGTGAACTCGGGGACCTCGCCGAACGTCATGTGGAGGAAGTTCGCCGAGTAGGCGAGGTCCTCGCGCGGCTCGACGAGCTCGAGGCCGCGGCGACGGCGCTGCGTGTAGGCGACGATCGCGGGCAGCTGCGCCCAGAGCCGGATCGAGCGCTCCAGGGTGAGCACCGGGTCGATCCAGGTCGGGTCGGCGCCGAGCGTCGTATCGAGCGAGCCGACCGTGCTGACGGCGGTGCGCACGACGTCCATCGGGTGGGTCGTCTCCAGCAGCTCGTCGATGACGCGCTTGACCCGGTGGTCGAGGTGGCGGTTCGCGCGCTCGACGGCGGTGAAGGCGTCGAGTTCGGCAGCGGTCGGCAGCTCCCCGTACCAGAGCAGGTAGGCGACCTCCTCGAAGGTGCAGCGCTCGCTGAGCTCCTGCACGGGATACCCCCGGTACAGCAGCGAGTTGGTCTCCGGATTGACCTTCGAGATCGCCGTCGTATCGGCGACGACGCCGGCCAGTCCCTTACGGATCTCGTCGCTCATGGCCTGCTCCTCAAGTCGTTGTCGCTTCCGTCCCGGGTCGTTTGACTCCCGCACGACCCCGAGGTCTTCTCACTGAGCGTATCGGGCGGCCTCGGACGCATACCGACGCTGTCGGATAGAGTGGTCCGCGCAAGCTCGGAAGTCTGCCCGCCTGGCAGCCTGGCCGGGCTTGCCTCACGAGAGCTCCGTCCTCTTCGCGATCAGCGGCTCTACGGCGGCCGCCCAAGCTCCCCCGCGCTGCAGCGACCAGGCGATACCGTCGCTCACCCAGAGCAGCGGCTCCTGCGACGCGCGCAGGTGCACAAGCTGTGTCTCCGGTCCGAGAACTGGGCGCGCCACTTGAAGGTCGTGCTGCCTCAGGCTCTCATCCACTTCGATGACGACTCGGCGGGCCGCCCGTCCGACGGCATCCCCCAATAGCGCGGTGAGCGCGCGACCTCGCGCATCACGCGACGCATGCCCGTGATCGATGCGAACGACGGTCGCAACGATGCCCAGCGTCAAGAAGGTCTCGAGAGCTCGCTTGCGGTGCACATCGCGTTCCTTGTGGAAGTGCAGGCGGAAGCGGCCCGCCAGCAGGAGTTCTCGGACCCGCAGGCGCATGCTCGGCACACGATCCGGTGCGATCCAGACCCCCACCATCAGGTAGTCGCGGGCCTTCGTCTCGTCGATGAAGACATGCGCGCCACGCGGGAGATCGTCCGCGACTGGCATCGCACCAAGGAACCACAAACCCGTTTCCCGGATCGGAAGTTATCCACAGGCGGCCGAGTCGCGACCCAGCGACGTATCGGGCCCTATCCGTCGAAGTGGTGCTCGATGCTGAAGTCGTACACGGTCGAGTCGAAGGCGTTGTAGGCCTCGTAGTCGAGGAGTTCGTAGAGCCGTGCGCGGGTCTGCATGCCGGGGACCTCGGCGCGCAGGCTGCCGTCGGCGCGCAGGGTGTCCAGTGCGCGCTCGGCGGCGCCCATCGCGGTGCGCAGCAGCGAGACGGGGTGGATGACCAGGCTCACGCCGGCCGCGGCGAGCTGGTCGCGGGTGAAGAGCTCGGAGCGGCCGAACTCCGTCATGTTCGCGAGCACGGGCACGGACCCGAGCGCCGCCTTGACCTCGGCGAACTCGTCGAGGCTGACCATCGCCTCGGGGAAGACGACGTCGGCGCCGGCGTCGACGAGCAGCAGCGCGCGGTCGATCGCGGCCTGCAGTCCGCTGACGGCGCGGATGTCGGTGCGGGCGATGATGAGCAGGTTGGGGTCGCGACGCGCGCGGGCCGCCGCGGAGATGCGCTGCAGCGCGGTGGAGTCGTCGACGACGGACTTGCCGTCGAGGTGACCGCAGCGCTTCGGGTTGACCTGGTCCTCGATGTGCAGGCCGGACACGCCCGCCTCCTCGAGCGCCTGGACGGTGCGCGCGACGTTCATCGCCTCGCCGAAGCCCGTGTCAGCGTCGATGATGGTGGGCAGGTCGGTCATGCGGGAGATCTGGGCGCCCCGGCCCGCGACCTCGGTGAGGGTCGTGAGGCCGACGTCCGGAAGGCCGAGGTCGGCCGCGATGACGGCGCCCGAGATGTAGACGCCGTCGAAGCCCTTGTCCTGGATGAGTCTCGCCGACAGCGGGTTGAAGGCCCCCGGGAACTGGAGCAGTTCGCCCGCCTGGATGCGCTGCCGGAGTCGTGCGCGCTTGTCGGCGGCGGTCGTCTCGGTGTACAGCACTGGCGTTCTCCCTAGAAGATCCCTGGCGCGACGGGCGAGGCGAGGAGCGGGTCGACCATGGGGGTCACGGTCAGGCCGCGCAGCTCGTGCGGGGCGAGCTCGGGGAGGCGCTGCACGACGCCGAGGAAGCGCTCGGTCTCCTCGGGCGACAGAACGCCGTGCGCGAGCGAGCGGAACTTCGCGACGTAGTCGGCGCGGGCGAAGGGCCGAGCACCGAGCGGGTGGGCGTCGGCGACCGCGATCTCATCGACGATGCGCTCGCCGTTCACGAGCTCGATCTCCACACGGCCGCCGAACGCCTTCTCGTTCGGGTCCTCGGAGTGGTACCGGCGGGTCCACTCGGGGTCTTCCAGCGTCGTGACCTTGCGCCAGAGCTCGACGGTGTCGGGGCGCGCAGCACGCTCGGGCAGGTAGGAGGCCACGTGGTCCCACGCGCCGTCCTGCAGCGCGACGGCGAAGATGTACGGGATCGAGTGGTCGAGCGTCTCGCGGCTGGCCGTCGGGTCGTACTTCTGCGGGTCGCCGGCGCCCGAGCCGATCACGTAGTGCGTGTGGTGGCTCGTGTGCAGGACGACCGTCGCGATGTTCGCCGGATCGCGCAGCTCGGGACGCTCGGTCCCGAGTCGACGAGCGAGGTCGATCCAGGCCTGGGCTTGATACTCCGCCGAGTGCTCCTTCGTGTACGAGTCGAGGATCGCGCGCCGCGGCTCACCCGCACCGGGTAGCGGCACCGTGTAGTCGGCGCCGGGCCCGTCGAGGAGCCACGCGATGACCCCGTC
>Ga0182744_1002606_pt1 | contig 14677 bp, 11 predicted proteins | sample eDN3rd30CKraftMG_FD_128525 | JGI IMG/M metagenome (GOLD analysis project Ga0182744, IMG submission 128525) | Enriched Miracle-Growth compost microbial communities from Emeryville, California, USA - eDNA 3rd pass 30_C Kraft MG (version 2) (version 2) ...
CACAAAATTAAAATGATGCAAAATTCCACTACGGTTAGGCCAGGAAGGCCTAAAAGAGGAAAAAGTCTGAGGATGTTTCCAAAACATTTTTTATTTTGACTGTTCATGCCCTGCGCGCTGCATGCCGGATTTATGACCTTCCTTATGAACAGTTTAAACTGCCGAAGCTTCCCACAGAGAAAAAATTACCGGTCGTTCTGAATGTAGCAGAAGCTAAGGCGCTGCTTACTGCAGCCTCCCATTCCAATAAGGTCTATGCTTTGGTAATTGCGTTGATGCTTGATTGTGGCCTGCGGATTAGCGAGGTCCCGGTGCTGGAAATTGGCGATATTGATTTGGAACGATCCAGGTTGCACGTTCGTTGTAGTAAGCGGCAAAAGGATCGCAGTATCCCAATTGGCAAGGGCGTTCTCAGCAGGCTAAAGACGCATCTTGATTACTGGAATCCCACGAAGTTTGTATTTGAGTGCCTGACAAGTGCTGGTAGCCCTATTTCCATTGCCAGTATTAATCATGTATTAAAAGCGTCAGTAAAGATTGCCGGTATTGCCAAAATGGTATCGGCTCACACGTTGCGTCATTCATATGCCACGCTACTTGTTGAGAACCATGTCCCTTTACCCATTGTACAGGAATATATGGGACATTCAGACATTAAGACAACTATGGTATAATCTTAAACTGGTATCCATACCCGCCCAGAAAGTCGTAACTCCTGTGGATCTTCTGTTCAATGTGAGATAATGGCTCCAAAATATGAAGTAGCCGATATCCTAAGAGAACATTGACCTCAGTTGCAGCAAAAGGACAACCTTAATAGCTGGCAGCTAAGGACGCTTAATGCAATCAAGCGATGTAGAACTAGCGACTTAGGTAGCCATATTGACGGATGTACCAGTTGCGGGCATATACAGGTATCTTATAATTCATGTCGCAATAATGGAAAGCTTTCCATTATTGCGACAGGGATTTTATAGGAAAACATTAATTAAGAAGCCCTTGGTTATTTACAAAAGTTCAATTAATAGCATAACATTTATGGCGGCAAATAGGATGTTATTTATCAACAATTAGGCCACCAAGGAGTTTTTCAAACCGGCCGACAACAGTCCTGCTTTTACCTTCTTTTCCGTTAAGTTTGATCACTATATACCGGCTGTTAGCGGAGATGGAGGGTAACCCATTGCGCTTTCCATAAAATGCCTGCAGCTCAGCCACCCGCCATTCAGACTGCGTATCTGGCTGCGCATTTAAATGAAAGTCTGGGGCCGTTGCTTCCTCATGCAAAATCCGTATAATAGCAACCTCTTCTTTTGGCTCCGAACCGTCTTTTTGAATTCTGCAGGCGATAAGGTGTTTTGGATTATCCAAGACATCATCTTCGTGTAAATAGATGATGGATTCACTTTTTTCCACCAGCTGTTCATTTTCAAAGTTCAATTCAAAAAGAGGCACTTCCACCATTTGACTATTCTTATTATGGGGCTCATATTTGTTTAGATATCTGGCAAAGTATTCTCTAAGCGCAGGATCAGCCACAAATACATACGCACCTTTTATACCACGCAACATCATTGTGCTGTAAATGTGCTGGATATACTTATGAAGCTCTTTAGGATCTTTAATACTATCCTTTCCCGTCCTGTCTTTATAATTTGACCTGATCATCTCAATCAAACCGGTTTGCGTGTTGAAAGTAATTTCAGGACCGAAAATTACGCCCACATAATTAAGGTCATACCCTTGAACTGTATGAATACAACCGACTTCATTTCTGGCATTTTCGCTGTTAATCCAATCTTCCGTTTTGGTATTCCACTTTAAGGATACACCATCAAGCTGAATATCATAAAGTGATGGATCCTTTTTCGATAACCAGGACCACGCATAACCTGCCACCAACCGACAAAGTCCAAACTGTTTTTCTTTGATATTTAATTGATGGATTAAATCACTTAAATGATCAAATAATAACAATTCATATCCCTTTATCTGAACTTTTTTAAGTGATGCAACAGACTCGCCTTCAATTTGCAGCAGTTTTTTAATGAAATCAACAAGCGCTTCACCGCCCTTAGAACGTAGCTGCGTATTTAGCTTTAATTGTTTTGTGTACGCAGCCTGTGCAACCTGATCAAATTCGACCTTCTGCACGTCCGAAGGCTTGATACTTTGACCTGCATCATAGAACAATAAGGTTTTGTAAGATTGTTTTAATACCCATTGTAATTCGGACGTTTTAGAGGGGTCCAATCCCAGGAGTTGACTGTTTTTATCAAAACTGGAAAAAACAGGCCCCAAATTCACCCTCCTTCTGAGCCTGTGAGATTCATCCACCAGTAAAATATCAAATTTCTCTCTGGCAACACTACTGGGTCCGATCACCATTGATCGGTTCAGGCCTTTAACCTGGGAAAAGATCCTGCTGACCGTCTTTCTAAAAGAAGCCATGGGGATCACCAGGCCCATTTTCAGGTTAGGATATTTCTTCTTAACGGCTTCTACCAAGGCAACAATTTGTTGATCTGCCGTCCCCAATTCAACAAATTTGAAAGTATCCAAATCGGTATTGAGGAGTTTAAATAGAAAAATGGCCAGAACACTCTTTCCGGTTCCAGCACTTCCACTTACCATAATGGTTTTAAATTGATCAGCAGCCAAAGCTTCGAGTATTTCTATCAGGGAAGCAACCTGGTCAACACTAAGCGATTTATAAGGTGAATATTTAAAAAGGTCAGAATTATCGATGTCCTTTAAGGTTTTTCGAACAACCTTCAATTCCCTTAATTGCTCCCACACATCTTCAAATAAATCTTCATATAATTCTTTCTGCTGAAAATAATGATGATTGGCAATACCAATATTGCCATTGATCAGCCGATAGCTTTCATCAGCTGACATATATTTAATAAGATTTGATTCAATATCGAGAGTTGCCGATTTATTAAAGTATTCACTGGAGATTAAAAACGCCTCCGATAACTTCTGCTTTTGATCATTTTTAAGGTGCGCTTTCATGCGTTCGACCGTATCGGTTGTTTCTCCGACATAGGCCTTTTTTTCTTTTTCATCCTTAAGAATATAAACCAGGGGCCATTGATTGTTTTCAAAATAATCCTGCGATTGCTTAATGCGGTTTAAAACCGTTTGGTTAAAATCATAACGTTTGATTCTAAATACCCCTTTTTCACTCATAATTCATTGTATTTTTTGGCAGTTCCTTTAGCTTTTTCTACTGGATACTTTTCGTTATTCAAAAGCAGCTTTTCCTCAATAATCTGCGTAATATCCAAGCCCAGTTTATCCGCCAAAAGAAACGAATACATCAATACATCAGCCAGTTCTTCCCTTATTTTCAGGGGGTCTGCTCTATCGGGCTCTTTCCAAAGAAAAAGCTCTAATAATTCGGATGATTCAATTGACAGAGCAATCGCCAGGTCCTTCGAATTGTGAAACTGCGCCCAATCCCTTTGATCCCTGAATTGTCTTATTTTTTCTATTAATGCTTCTGTTTCTTTCATGATCCTTTATTATGCAGTAAGCTTTACCTGATTACTGATTGCAATTTAAGTAATTTTCAGAGAATTTAAAGGGCGTTCACTTTAATAACTCAATTAATACATATCCATTTCGGCAAGGCTTCCTATTTAAGTCAACTCAAATAAGCTCGCGTAATTATCATTCTTTCCACAAGAAATTTTATCATTTTTTCCCTTTTACCGGCAGTAGGCCGCAGGTTTCAATCCCTAAGCCCACAATTCGAAAGGAGGTCAATTGCTATTCAGACAACCTCAGTTAAGACTGCTGGGCCAGCAATCAAAATAATTTGCCACAAAAGAATGGAAAGCATGGGTATTTTATAAACATATGATTTTAATAAATATAAAAACCAGGCTAATAAAGCAGCAAAAATTTGCAACACACCATTATCCATGAACCGTCGTCTTTAACGATCTGCTTCTAGCACGGATCTTTCATTGTAATTCAACAATTCTTTCTAAATTTACCGGGAGCAGGAGATATACAAAAAAGCATTCCTTACATTATTAAAAACAATAATTCTTTAAGAATTATGAAGGTATTACATACGGCAGACTGGCATATCGGTCAAGTATTTTATGAATATGACAGAAATTTTGAACATGAGCAGTTTCTGAAATGGCTAACGGAGACCTTATGTACAGAAAAGATAGATTTATTACTGATTTCAGGAGATGTCTTTGATATTTCCAATCCTTCAGCAAGTTCTATCCGGCTTTTTTACACTTTTTTGAATAATGCAACCAGGAAATGCCCCGACCTGCAAATTATCATCACGGCAGGCAACCATGATTCCGCTTCCAGGCTTGAAGCGCCCAGCCCGCTTTTGGAATCTTCCAGGATTCATATTGTAGGAACCATAGAAAGGTTGGATGATGGTAATATCCATTACGATAAATTATCTATTCCGATCCTGGATAATACCCATCAAATTATTGCCTGGTGCCTGGCCATTCCTTATTTAAGAGCAGGCGATTATCCAAAACCAGACAAAGACAGTACAGAAGAAGGTAAAATCCATAGTTACGCGTTGGGCGTCGGAACTTTTTATAAAGAAGCGCATGCCTTTATCAGCAGCAAGAAAACAAAAGAGCAATTGATCATTGCCATGGGACACCTGCATGCCGCCCAGGCAGAAATTACCGACATGGACAACGCAGAAAGAGCTATTATGGGTGGGCTGGAAAGCATTCCTCATGACGCCTTTCATCCCGATTTATGCTATGTAGCCCTGGGACATATCCATAAAGCACAAAAAATAGACGGCAGACATCATATTCGCTACAGTGGCAGCCCGATTCCGCTTTCTTTCTCCGAATTAAATTATAAGCACCAAGTTCTGAGTTTTGAATTAACGGATACCGGCATCAGCGATATCCAATCCATAGAAGTTCCCGTAAGTGTTGCTTTAATAAGAGTACCGCAAAAGCATGCCCCTTTACCGGTAGTTTTACAGGAACTGGAAAGATTGCCAGTGGCGTCCCCTTCACAACCGGATTCCTGCACCCCCTTTTTAGAAATCAGGATTTTACTGGATGAACCACAGCCCGGTTTGCGGCACCAAATAGAAAAAGCCCTGGAAGGTAAAAATATCCGGTTGGCAAAGATTGACGTAAAATATCCTTCCAGAAAAGGAACGGATAATTATGACGGACAAACGGAAGAAAACCTCGGAGAATTAACTCCAGAAGAAGTATTCAGCCGCACTTATTCTGCTCAGTTCCAAAGTCCTCCGCCCGCAGAACTTTCCAGATTATTTAAACAAGCTGCCAATGAGGCAATGCACAATCATGAATAAGCTTAAGTTGAAACAATGAAGATTTTACAGATTTCAATTAATAACCTGGCATCACTGGAAGGAGAAACTACACTTGATTTTACAAGCGAGCCTCTTGCCTCTGCAGGCATTTTTGCCATTACCGGCCCGACAGGTGCCGGTAAATCTACTATACTTGATGCGCTGTGCCTGGCCCTTTATGCCAGAACACCGCGATATGTACAGGCAAAAAGTAAAGGTATTGAATTGCAGGACATTTCAGGTGAGACTATTGCTCAGGGAGACCCTAGAGCCATCCTTAGGGACGGTACAGCTTTTGGGAGTGCCTCTGTTTGTTTTGTCGGCATGGACCAAGATAAATATGAAGCTACCTGGGCCGTCAAAAGAGCACGGTTAAAAGTTACCGGCCGACTGATGGCACACACCCATACGCTTTACAACCAAAGTAAAAAAAAGGAGATTGCGGGCAACAACACCCAGATAAAAGAGGAGATAGAAAGGTTGATTGGGTTAAACTTTGATCAGTTCACTCGTAGCGTATTATTAGCGCAAGGAGACTTTACCGCTTTTATGAAGGCCGATAAAGAGGAAAAATCTGCGCTGCTGGAAAAGCTGACAGGTTCCCAGATTTATTCTGAAATCTCTAAAATCATTTATGACCATTTTAAAAATGAATCGGACATATTAAATAATATGCGTGCCAGGGCTGAAAATGTTGATTTGTTGACAGAAGCACAAATCACACAACTTTCAACTGAGATGGCTGCGCTCCAACAACAGGTAAAGGAGCAGACGCAGGAAAAGAATTTAATCGATCAGGCGGTAAATTGGCACCGGGTAAATGCGGATCTGGAAAATAAATACCGCGAGGCAGCAGATGGTCTAAGCCAGGCTGAGACAATACAAGAAGGGTTATCGGTTACAAAAAACCAACTGGAATTGGTGCAAAAGCTACGGCCGCTGAAAAGCGTTCAGGAGAGCCTGCTGACAGAAAAAGAGGTTTTTCAAAAAGAGACAACTTCGAAAACCTCCCTTGATCTCCAAATACAGCAACTTACTGATAAAATGCAGCAGGCTGAACAATTTTATAAGGACCTTCTCTCAAATAAAACCAACCAGGAAAACGCCATAAGAGCTGCCCGCCCTTTGCTGGCACAGGCCAGCAACCTGGATACACAAATAAACATTTCAACGGATCAACTGAAAGCGCAAAATAGCGACCTTAAAGAAATCAGGCAAAATAAAGAACTAATAGAAAAAGAAAAAGAAGCGGTCCAGGAAAAATTAAGTGACAATCAATCACGGCTGACAGCGGTTAAGACCTGGCTGGATCAGCGACAAGACCGTCGTAAAATTGCAGAGAGCACGGAAATGATCATCAGCCGTCTGACAGAAGCAACAGGTTTCTTACAGAAATCCAAAGACAGCCAAAAGATCATAGAAGAATTAAATATTGATTTGGAAGCACACAAAAAAGAAATTGTGCATATCCAAGGGCAATTGGATCACGCCGGTCTTATGCATCAGGAAAAACTGCAATCCCTTGAGCGTGTGCAAAAGCTAATAGCTAATACCGATAGCAGGCAATTAGACGAAGAAATTACGGCTTTGCAAAATAAACAGCGCACGCTTGAAACGGCACAAAGTTATTTTGAGCGCTATGAAAAAGCGGCTACTGATTTTGAAGTTTCAGTTCAACAGCTGGCAGAAAATACGCAAAAAATTGAATCCCTGAAGGAAGAAGCCGCACAGATTTCGCCATCGATAAAAACGCTGGAAACGCAAATTGATACGACCAGGTCTTTAATTGAAAAGGCGACGTTGCGCAATACAGAAAATATTGAAAAGCTTAGAGCAAGCCTTAGAGATAATGACCCTTGCCCGGTTTGCGGTAGTGTCCATCATCCGTACGCAGACGGCGCTCACGCGGACCTCGCGGATCAGCTATTATCTACCCTTCATGAAGACCTTATTGGCAAAGAGCGTGCTTACAGGGAAGCTGATCGTCAACATAACCTGGTTATTTCAGAAATTGAACTGAGGCAAAATCAACAACAGCGTCTCACCGACACATATAATAATAGACAATTAGTATTTCAGGAAATTAAAAAGATCTGGGAATCCACGACTTTTTACCCTTCCTTAAAAAATCAGTCCGGACCATCAACCAAGGCTTGGTTTGAACAGCAAATTACGACTACACAGGGAGATCTGGCCGTTCAACAGCAAAACAAAACAGAACATCAAACACAATTACAGCAACGCGACCAATTGCAGACAAGCATCGAAACAGAGCGAAACAGCCTACAAAAATTAAAAGATGAACACAAAGACCATAACGCCGCCATAGATTTAATTTCCCATAAATTAAGTACGCAGCAGGCTATTGAACTGGAAGCTGCGCAAAACCTGCAACAATTACAAAAGGACCTGAAAGCTTATTTTCCTACCCCGGATTGGTTTTCCAATTGGCAGGCGACCCCCGATTCATTTACAAGTGCCCTTCAAAAGTTTGCGCTGGACTGGAAGCAAAAACAAAATGAAGCAGAGGACCTTAATAGTCAGATCGACCGTTTCAAAATTGAATTGACAGGACTTGACAGGACCTTTCAACAAGCGGTCAATCAATTAAATCAACAACAGGAAGCGGTAAATAAACATCAATTAGCGCTTGACGGATTGCGTAAGGACCGGATGACCATTTTTGACGGCAAATCCGTTTCGGCAATTGAAAACGATCTTGAACAAACCCTTTTAAATATTAACCAGCAGGCAGATAAAGCGCATAAGGAAGCGGAAACGCTTCAAAAGGATTGGAATTCGCTTAAACAGCAGCAGGCAATTGCAGAAAATACACTCAAACAGGTAAAACAGCGGTGTGAACAATTGGAACAAAAAATAATCCGTTGGATCGAAACCTACAACCAAGAACATCATGTCAATGGACAACTACCGCTTGACCGTGTTCAGGTTGACCACTTGCTCAGCTACTCTGAACAGTGGGTCCATCAGCAGCAGGAAAAAATTGAGCAGGCTGATCAGAAAGTGCTAACGGCCAAAAGCAAACTTGAAGAAAGGTTACGTGATTTGCAAAAACACCTTGAAACCACCAGTGATCAGAGAGAACTGGAAGCTTTACTGGCATTACAGGACACTTTAACCCACCAGCTGGAGGAAAAACAAAAGGCTGTTTTGGACCGTCAGTTAAGGATAGAAAACAATCAAAAAAACATAAAAAAACTGGGCCAACTGCAAAAGCAAATTGAACAGCAACTACAGGTATTCGAGGGATGGGCGGCGCTTAATGGCCTGATTGGCTCAAGGGACGGCCGCAAGTTCAGGGAAATCGCACAGCAATACACGCTGGACTTATTGTTAGGTTATGCCAATAAACATTTATATGTGCTCAGTAAACGTTATGTGCTTAGCCGAATCCCTGACTCTCTGGCCATCCAGGTGATCGACCAGGATATGGCCGGAGAGCTTCGGTCTGTATACTCCCTTTCCGGTGGAGAATCCTTTTTGGTTTCACTGGCCCTCGCCCTGGGGCTTGCGTCCCTTTCTTCACAACGCCTGAAAGTAGAATCCTTATTTATTGACGAAGGCTTCGGCTCCCTTGATCCCACCACCCTTTGCGTGGCGATGGATGCCCTTGAAAGACTGCAGGACCAAGGCAGAAAAGTCGGCGTCATCTCCCATGTACAGGAGATGACAGAAAGGATAGCTGTCCAAATTCAGGTAAATAAAAAAGCCAGTGGAAAAAGTAATATTTCCGTAGCATCCCTGGCTTAGGTGCTTTTGCTTGAGCAATACTAAAATTACTCAAAATCAAAACGATATAAAGTCTGCTGTTCATAACGGGGCATTGTTTCGCTGAAAAAAAGCGCTAAAAAGGTTTATTATGTCCTACATGTTCTATATTTGGTGAACGGCAATTTGTATCCTTAAACTTAAATAGACAGAATTCTCTAATGAAAGCTTTATTCGCAGGCACCATGTTTCAAAAATTACTGTTGGGCATCCCAGTAGCCAGTGCTCTTTTTTTCGCCGGTCAGGCCAAGGCACAGCAAGTTCCAGCCGGCCTGTCCGATACAATGTTTTCCACTTATTATCAGCAAAAGGTCAGTTTATTCAGGTTACTTCCCAACAAACCAGGGCAAATTGTCTTCCTTGGGAATAGTATAACAGACGGTGGTCAATGGGATGAACTTTTCCCGGGATCAGCTCCTATCCTTAACCGGGGCATAAGCGGAGACATAACTGCAGGTGTCCTTAACCGCCTGGACGAGGTCACTGATAGAAAACCATCCAAAATATTTTTACTGATTGGCACCAATGACTTGGCCCGTGGCCTTTCCACGGACAGTGTGCTTTCCAATATATATTTAATTGCAAAACTGATAAATAAAAACAGCCCACTTACAAAACTTTATATCCAAAGTATCTTTCCCGTCAATCCCTATTATCATATGTTTGCCAGCCACACAGGCAATTTGGCAAAAATCCACCTTATCAATCAGGCTTTATCTGCCAATGCGGCTAAACTTGACTACACTTATATCAATGTATTTGATGCCCTAAAAGGGCCTGATGGGCTGCTTGATATTTCGTTGACCAATGACGGGTTACACCAAAAGGGGGCCGGTTATATGCGTTGGAAACACATTATCTACCCTTATGTAATGGATCTTTCGGTTAAGCCGGCATTATTACCAGCACCAAAAACGCTTAACTGGCAAACCGGGAAATTCCCCTTATACAAACTGTGTCAGGTAGTTTATCTCCAGGACTCATTAAAAGACCTTGCTCAGGGCTTTATCCACAATACCACTGGCTTGACCAGCCAAATACGAACCAGTAATAAACTCCAATCAAAGCAACCCGCGCTTGTCATCCGTTGTGTAAACGAGCTACAGTGGCCCGCTAATGCGGGAAAAGCACCGGCTGATGAAGTCCGAAAGGAAGCCTATGTCCTGAAAGTGACAGATCAGCAGATTACCCTGCAGGCCACCACAAGACACGGAATTTTTAACGGGTTAATGACCCTTCGCCAATTGATGCGCGATGGCAGTTTTATCGACAATTGCCAGATAAGTGATTATCCCAGCTTTACATGGCGCGGGTATATGATAGATGTGGGCCGTAATTATCAGCCACTGGATCTGATTAAAAAGCAAATTGACCTGATGGCCGATCTTAAGTTAAACATTTTTCATTTTCATTTAACCGAAGATGTTGCCTGGCGACTGGCCATCCGTCAATATCCGCAGCTAACTTCGGCTGATAACATGACCAGAGACCAGGGGCTTTTCTATTCGCAAAAAGAAATCAAATCCTTGATCCAATATTGTAAGGACCGTTTTATCACATTTGTTCCCGAAATTGATATGCCGGGACATAGCGCCGCTTTTAAACGCGCCATGGGATTTGACATGCAAAGTGATTCGGGAATAATAGCCGTAAAAAATATTTTATCGGAGATCTGCGATACTTATGATCTACCTTATATCCATATCGGTGCGGACGAAGTACATATTCACAATAAGCAATTCATTCCGACTGTCATCAAACTACTGGAAAATAAAGGCAAAAAAGTAATCGGATGGGATCCGGGAGGCAACTATACGCCTACCGTATACCGCCAACTTTGGCGAGGTGCCCTCCAACCGCAGGAGACAGCATCTTATAAAAGAATCGATTCCCGAAACTTATATATCAACCATATGGCACCCGAAGAAAGTGTCATCTCCATATACAATCATGCCATTGACGACAGGCAGCAGGGCGATAGCAACAATATAGGTGCAACACTTTGTTTATGGAATGACAGAAAGCTGGCAAGCCCTTTAGGTAATCTGACGCAAAATCCCACCCTTGCCTCTGTATTGGCTTTTGCGGAAAGGAGTTGGTCAGGAGGAGGCCAGACGGGGAACCTGGTTGGCCTGAACCGCCTGAATCCTGAAGAAAAGAAACGATTTGCTGATTTTGAAGACCGCTTGCTTTCGATTCAGAAAACCTTCTATAAAAATATCCCCTTTCAATACATTCGCCAGTCCGATATATATTGGCAACTGCTGGGGCCATATGATAATAAAGGTCAGTTAAACGCGCCCTTTGCTCCTGAAAGATCCAAACAAAGCACGGAAGCCACAAGTTCTGATCAGATAGACTCAGTAACCGGTGGTACAATTATCCTGCGGCATTTCTGGGATCCGGTTGTAAAGGGATTACTTGAAAAGCCCAAGGAAAACACGACTTATTACGCCAAAGGGCGATATTGGAGCCCGGTAGATACGACAGCCCTACTATGGCTTGGGTTTTATGATAATTCAAGGTCAACGGCCACTGCACCGAATAAAGCCGGCACCTGGAGTACCCTGGATAGTAAGGTCTGGCTCAACGGGCAGCCAATTGCGCCGCCCGACTGGCAACGGGCGGGCCAAAAAGGCGATCTGGAAATCCCTTATATTGATGAAAACTATTACTTTCGGGCGCCACAAGAAGTGCGCATCAAAAAAGGCTGGAATAATTTACTATTAAAGATACCGGTAGGAACTTTCAATTCAGGATTATGGTACGCTCCTGTGAAATGGATGTTTTCAGCAATGTTCGTACAACTACAGCCGGGCAGCCCCATAAATAATATGGAGCAAAACAAATCGCTTTATACAGACCGTCCACGTTTGGATTAAAACGGCAAGCACGATCAACTCAATAAAAGGCTCCTGGTTCAGGAGCTTTTTATTGATGGTTTGCCCCTAAGCAGTACATTACAGAGCACTTTTCGGGGGGATTTGAAAAGGGTTGACTGACATAAAATGTTGATTTTATTTACCTCACACGCGAAAAAAGATTTATTGATTGCCTGCCTTCCATGTTTTTTTCCATCGTTTAAATTCCATGGGGCTGATATAATACCGGGCAAAATTGCCTTCATGAAGGGACAATAGTTCACTTTCGACAACTTCAATAAATTTCTGCCGGTCAGCTTCGCAAATCTTTGCCGCATAGCCGTGAATGTTTTCAGATGCCTGTTTGTAAGTATAGGCATTTCTGATGATCTCGTTTACCAGGGTGCGGATATCTGATCTATACTTCAATCGGAAAGTATACGGTTCTCCCACGGATTGGCGCACGGCAGCATAACGAAATGCAGATCGCTGATAGGCCCAAATAAATACGTCCTTTGATAGTTCCAATCTATTCATTTCATAAACGCTCAGTAAACCGCTTATATACATATCATTTGGAACGTCAGTAAATGACAGGAGAGACAGGTTGCGTTTTACCAGCGGAATATTTGCCGCTAGTCGGGATACCTGTTTGTTAACATCATCGAATGGTTGTAGGTAAGGGAGGTGTACCATAATAAAGAATACTTGTTCAAACGGATCATTGATCTGCCTGGCTTTTTCAAGTATTAGATCAAACATTTCCCCGATTGGCCAGTGGCGTGAATACAGAATTGTTGATTCCTACAGGGTGGTTTCTAAGCCGGCCTGATGCTGTGGGATCAGGAAGGAGGTTATCCGACAGTAATGCATGCAGGCTTAGAATCGTATATCGGTTAAAGTCAGTATCCTCCGCTCCATTTACAATAAATTCAATAGCATCCTTGTGATTTAAAATCATTTGGGTATCCGTAGCAGATTTATCATCGGCAGCAATTCCGGCAGCAATTAACCGCTCGGTATCCAGCAAAGAATAAGTATTGCCCTCCAGACGGCTTGAGTTCCAGGAAAGATCAATCAGTAGGCGACTTAAAATTTTGCGGGCATAGGCTCCGGCAGGATAGTCGGGCTGAGCTGTTTTACCCATGTCTGCCAGTAGCTTTTTGTCATCGGCGGTTAAGTAACTGTCCGTGTTAGGGATATAATTTTCAAGGAATTCAAGGTGGTCACCTGCGGGGGAGCGTTGTTCCATCGGTTTACTCACCTGGGAAAATATAGCTTTGGACGCTTCAGAAAGAGGTATGGAAATATCCGGACTTTTCGCAATTACCGGAGTTGATGGCTGCTTGATCAAAAAATAGCGGGTTGACCGGCCGGCCTTAGTTACCGATACTTCATGCTGCTCTATCAATATTTACAATCTTCTAAGTAATGTCCTCCAGCTTATATCCAAACACACTGGCTTCCAGAATTTCACTTTGACCAGCCCCCTCCGGGAAGCCTTGTAATACTTTTTTAATTACCTCCAATTCGGCCTTTGCCATATTCGTGACAAGATTATATTATTCGTGACAAAAATAGCAACTCATGTCAAGAATAAGGCTTTTTTGTCAAGAATATCCATGTTTTGTCACGCATACTTAAAAAGTATAATGAAACGGTAACGCTTGATGAAGCGAGACTAATCATTGAATTTATGGGTATGCTGGCGAATATTGAAATTGAAAAAATTATGAACTATGAAGATAGCGGATCTTTATGTGAGGGTCAGCACCGATGAACAGGCGGATGTTGGTTATTCTCAAAGGTATCAGGTAGAAACGTTGCGAAAATATTGTAAAAAGGAAGACAATTCTATTGGCCATGTTATTTACGAAGATCACTCGGCAAAAACATTTAATCGACCTGAGTGGCTGAAGCTTTTAATGATTCTTAGAAAACATAAAAGACAAACCGACTATGTTCTGTTTACCAAATGGGATAGGTTCAGCAGGAATGCGGGGGATGCCTACCAAATGATTAATCTTTTAAGAAAGTTAGGAGTGGAACCGCAGGCAATTGAACAACCTCTGGTTATGTCTATCCGAGAAAATAAAATGATGCCGGCCTTCTACCTTGCTGCTCCGGGCGTTTCTGGATGAGTTGAGAAAATTTGTACCAAGACCTGGCAGAGTTGAAGCCTATATGAAATAAGGCGTATAAAGCTGTAATTAGAACAGAATGAAACCAAGCTCGCAAAAGGAAGAGATTTGCTTCTAAACGGTGATATTGAATCTGATGATTTCCGGCAAATTAAAACCGGTTGCGAAAAGAATGTCCTTATTTTGGAAGCCAAGCTGGCTAATCTTTCCGTCAAAACGGCACAAATCACGGGGCATTGGAAAGGGCTATTTCCAATCTGGCGAAGCTGGATAAAACCTATGAAGAAGCTCCTGTGCGGCGGAAAGGGAAATCCTTGGTTTGATTTTTCCAGAAAAATTGGCATTTGACGGATTTCATTTTCGAACCACCCGCATGAATGAGGTAGTCCGGCTCATATACTTGCTGGACGCGGGTAAGGGCGAAAATAAAAACAGGACAAATCAGTAAAAAACCGATTTGTCCTGAATGTTGCCCGACCAGGATTCGAACCTAGACAAACGGCACCAAAAACCGTCGTACTACCATTATACTATCGGGCAATTGCCCC
>Ga0182744_1002607_pt1 | contig 14672 bp, 8 predicted proteins | sample eDN3rd30CKraftMG_FD_128525 | JGI IMG/M metagenome (GOLD analysis project Ga0182744, IMG submission 128525) | Enriched Miracle-Growth compost microbial communities from Emeryville, California, USA - eDNA 3rd pass 30_C Kraft MG (version 2) (version 2) ...
AGTCGGGTAGCGCTTCGCGCGCTTCTCAAATCCAGCCATCCGGCTACGGCTCGCTCGGGTCCACATCCCAAGCTTGAATCACACCGCAGAAATCGCCTCAACCCATTCTCAAACGGTCTCTTAAGAGTGTCAGCATTTGTCAGGGACGCATGGATCAAGGCGGCTATCTGGCGTGCCAAGAACGGCGGCACGGCGTTTCCGACCTGGACATACTGCTGCGTCCGGTTGCCGAGGAAGAGATAGTCGTCAGGAAAGGTCTGCAGCCGGGCTGCCTCACGCACGGTCAGGCTGCGGCACTGTATCGGATCGGGATGGATAAAGTAGTGGCCATCCTTCGAGATGTGGCTCGTGACCGTGGTCGATGCCTCGTCCGCCAGCTGGACCCGGAAGCGGTCGTTGAAAACGCCGCTGTGCCAGTTGCGGTGATCAGGGCTCAGCGCCAACGGGAAGTCGGCAGCTTTCGGGCTGTAGCTGCGGACGGCCCCGAACACGGCCGCGAACAGGTAACGGCCCAAGTCCGACGCCATGTGTCCGCGCGTTTCGTGCTGAGCAATGGCGCGCAGTTCAGGCCGCTCGAGCCAACGCAGCAGTTCGTCATTCGAGGTGCCATAGCCTTCTGGCAGACATGACGCCGCCCGACGGGTTGGCGCCCCTTCCTTCATGCGACTGGCAACGGCCAAGAATTCGTTTCGGAGCGGGCCGTCATACCTTTCCTTGCAGATGCCGGCCAGCAGTTTCGCCGCTTCGACAACTTCGTTCCGCCATGCCGACGCTTCATCCTGGCCACGGCTGATGCCGCTGCGCAGGGGGGGGGCATCGCCCCGATGACATTGCTGACTGTCCGCGCCATCCCCGAGACGGCGATCTGGGCATCAGCCGCCTTGTGCGCGAGGTCGGACCGGATTCCGACAATGATCACCCGGTGGCGCCGCTGAGGGACTCCGAATGCCTCGGCGCGGACGATGAAATCCGAAGGCCTTGCCGCCTCCTGCAGACCGGCCTTGCCATTCTCGATCCGGATGGCTCGCAGTTCGTAGTGATGGCCGTGACCCGTGCCGAGCGAGGACAGATCCTCCATCAGCATCTCGAAGACGAGGCGGCTTTCAACCGTCGAGGACAGCATCCCCTTGACGTTTTCCATCACGAAAGCGGCGGGCCGAAGTCGGTCGAGCACCCGGATGTATTCGCGGAACAGGTAGTGTCGCTCATCCTTTTCGGGCACATAGCCGACCTTGCCCCTGGCCCGGGCGCGCCCCACCAGGGAATAGGCCTGACAGGGCGGACCGCCAATCAGGATCGTATCCTCGTAGCTTCCGAGCAGCTTCGCGATGGCACCATCTATTGCGATCGCTGCGGCCTCGGTGCCGAGCTCAAGCGCGCGCGCTTCGTCAATGGCATGCCGCCACGCCTCAGCATCCACGGCTGACCAGTCCGGTTCAGAGGCAAGTCCTGCGTGGAAGTCGATGAACTGGTCGGGCAAGGCGTCATGGCGCGCCCGATACGCGCGCAAAAACGCGCGCAGCGCCAGGGTCCGGTGGGCCGATGCCTCCTTCTCGACCGAAATGCCGATCCGGAACGGCACATGGCCGCCCTTGACGAAGGAAGCGAACCCCTCGCCAAGTCCGCCTGGTCCGGCAAACAGATCGACAATGCCGAATGTGGAAGGCAAATCAGGCTCCTGACGAATTTCATTCAGCCGATGTATACTAGGTTCGAGAACGAAGACCAGGGCGAACGTGACCGATATCGTGGACCAGCAGACCCGATCCCGGATGATGTCGGGAATACGGGGAAAGAACACAAAGCCCGAGCTGGCTCTCAGGCGGGCCTTGCACGCGCGTGGCTTTCGCTTTCGACTTCATTCCAGCAAGGTTCCGGGGCGGCCTGACCTTGTCCTTCCCAAGCATCGCGCTGTGGTCTTCGTCCACGGCTGCTTCTGGCATCGCCATGAAGGCTGTCGCTATGCCACAAGTCCGGCGACCCGCCAGGCGTTCTGGCAAGCGAAGTTTGACGCGAATGTCGCTCGGGACAACGCCGTTCGCACGACACTTCTAGGCGACGGGTGGCGCGTGGCGACGGTGTGGGAGTGCGCCCTGCGGAAGCTCGAACGTGTCAGCGCCACAACTGATCTGCTGGCAGCGTGGCTTCCCGGCGGTCTTGCATGCATCAACATCGGTGAAAACGACACGCTGCATGGGGGACGCTTGTAATCGATGGGCAGTGCGGCGACTGACCGGGCACTACAGCGCTTCATCTGCCTCGGCGAAAGTTAGATTTCAGGTCCTTCTCGTGAACGCCACTGGGATCGAAGTGGTCAGCGCAGCATCCTGGAAAATGCCGCGAAGACAGCCGCTTACATAGAATTCACCAAATCCGCGCAGTCATCAGGTCCAGAGAATACTGGCCCGAGAGAACGCTTTTGGGGCTCCGGCCACCGGCGTCGGTGCTCAGCCCCACCCGCATAACCCTCGAAAACAACGAGAAAATCCGACCGCAGCCGGATCGGGAGAACACTTTCGCGGGGGCAAGTGGCGGGCCGAACGGGATTCGAACACGTAAGCCCAAGCAATCGACCGGCACCCCGCTAGGCGTCAAGCGATGTCGGCTTGCGGGAAGGGCCTAGCATCCAACCGAACGGCGGAAATGGGGCGCAAAGCTGCCGACTAGTTCCAGCAAAAATCCACATGAATTTTATCGCTAGGACCGGCGCTAGGGCCGGACCTGGGCCTCCCAAAATCAGTTCATGATATCAGATGGTTGGACATACCTTGCGAGGACGCTCCCTCCGCCATTAGTCGCCGATTGCCGCACTGAATGATCCATTTCTTATTGTAAAATCAAATGGATAGCCTTCCAAGAATGCAGCAATGAAATTGATGGTTCCCGCACCCTTCACCGGGCGGTATAGCCCCACCGAAAATAACCGCCAATTGCACTCTACAGCACGCCTATCTCTCAGGGAGTGGCATAGGTCGTCATGATTGATCGCGGTGACATTCCGGCTGTCCTCAATCCGCGTTTGCACGAGCTATGATCGATATAACTGCGGTGGTCGATGCAGTCGCTTCTACGCAAAGTGCGGCGAGTTGGCGGGTTGCGGTTCGGCGATGTTGTAGGTTTAGCGCCAGGGCCAGCGACGCGCGCGCATGTGCCCTGACTTCCTTGTTGCTCGCGCCGGGAAATACGTGGGCGATATATCCTTCGAGCATCCGATTGGCATCAGTTTCGCTCGGCCGAATACCATCCAGTGACTCGTGTATTGCTGGATCAAAAACGGCCTGCGCTAACGAAATGATGATCTCGCGACATAGCAGGCCGATCGCTTGACAGTCCTCTTCGGCTGATGCGGTTTCGAGTTGCGCCCGTGCCTTGGACAAGGCGCGATCAACGCGCTCCCAGCCGGTTGGTTCGCGTGGCTCGGATGGCAACGACGATCGCTTCGAAATTGCATCGATTGCAGGGCCGAACAACTGGCGAACATAGAACCGCCGATCCTTATACTGTGGCAGGGCTGCGCTCCAATGGCGATACCAATCCCATAGGTCTTCGTGAGGGTTTTCATACCGGACGCCTTCAGGGATGGCTTGTCGGATACGAATTTCGCGCGCCCGATAGTAGTCATCAACTTCCTGAATGCGGGCACCGCCAGTTGCGACATCGATCATCATGTCCCGATGGATCAGCAATTCCGCTAACAATGAAGCAGAACCTCCGACTGTGGCGTCGGTTGCCGTGATAACAATATCGTCAGGTGCTTTCTTGTTCGGATAGGTGCTTGCAATGGCTTCGGCAATACGCTTGCGGTCCTGCGAAGGTAGCTTGTTTAACGCTTCTCCGATTGGCATAGGAGCATTGACAATTGCCTGTTCGACCAGATCGGTAAAAAAGCCGTTGTCAACTTCGGATTCGGCCAAGGTCGCTTGGCAATGTTTCAAGAGCATCGCCAAGTCGAACCGTTGCAGGTTTTCAAGAAATTTGCACGCGGCCGCCGTCGTATTCGCCATAATTTAGCCGATCAGCACTTCAATCTCCCTCGCCTCGACAAGCGTTGTGATCTCTGAATAGAGATCAACGTTATGCCCAGGTGCGGAAATTGAGATGATCAATGCATAGCGTGCCTTATCCGCCATGCGCTTTTGCCCTGTATGGGACTTCCACCAACCTCCAACCGGATATACCGCGATCGCGTCATGCAAGGCGAGGTCGGCCGCATAGCCACGCCAAAGGTCACAATGCAGCGATCCGGCCTGCACTGCTTTAGGACCAAGCAGCCAATAGCTCTGCTCACCATCGGCTTCCGTACCATCCTTCTCCTGGCTAGCAGAAATACGGCTGCGGAAACGCGCATCTGTTTCGCCGCGCTTCTTCATGTCGAAGCGAAGCCCAAAGGACCTATAAGTGTCCGGGCGCGTGGCGGCCTTGCCGGTAAGGTTCGGCTCGATGAAGTAGGAGAGCGTCACTTTCATCGTGACGATTTCGTTTTCGAGTTGCTCCAACGCGGTCTTAGGCCAAGGAAGATCGTAGAAGTGCATCTCGTTGAACACGCCAGCGCCTGCCGCGCCGATCGCGTAGGGCTGAATCTCCGCTTGCGCGATCATGGTGGCATCGTTCCGCGCAGACATGATCGCCCGAGTGATGTCAGGCACGCCGTAGCCGACCTCGCGAAGCATTTCCTGCACTTTCGCTTTGGTGGCGTTTTTCCCCGTCTTCCAATGGGCGCCGCGTCCAATGAATTGCTTGCGGATAGGCTCTGGCCAACGGGCCGAATCAACTGTTAGCGCGCGATGTGTCTCCGGCCAGAGATTGGGTAGCGCGGCCTGCAACTGCCCGACAAAGTTGCCGGCTACGCCGACGGCCGCGCTGGTCGCCCAGAATGGCACCAAAGATTCCGCCGCAACATCCGAACCCGGCGCTAGGAGCGAGACGGCAGGATGCCAATCGCAAAAGCCGCTAGCGTCTGAGAGCATGTTTCCGGCTTCGAACAGGACTTCCGGCTTGATTGGCGTCAGATCGTCGGGAAGCGACTGCGATCCCCGGCTGAATGGGCTGCGATGATTCGCCGGAACAACTGGGCTGAGAGCGGGCGGCGGTGCCGGGGACTGCTCCTTGCGGGTGATGCCGCCGACTGTCAGGGCGTTCCAACTTTGGGATGGGTCTTCCAGTGGTTGGGATGGCAGCACGTCCACTGTCATGCCCTCCAACACGTTTCCGGTCGCAACGACCATCAGACGCTTCGGCTGCTCCGATGCTGGTGTTCCTTCTGCCACGTCGCCGGGCATGGCGCCGGCGGCAATCTGATCGAGCGCTCCGCTCCAGGTCGATGGCCGGCTCGGCGGGAAATCGATGGTTGAGATTGCGAGACAGAAGCTGCGCAGAACATCCGACTGTTCGATCTCTACCGTGCTGACCGCGCCCTGTGTGACAACGCCATAGCTCGGCGGTCTAGTGGGCGGGAAACCTTGCGGCGGCAGGAGTTTCATGGATTCGACGCCATGGGTCAGTTGAACGGGCTGGGCTCCGTTCATCAGCGGTTCGAGATCGCCATAAAGGACGAGACCTGCGAGAGGGGTTCCATGACCACCATTGGGGTGATGGTCATCCGCGCCCCATGCCGCGTCGTAAGCCCAAGCGCCGCGAAGTCCAGGGGCAATGAGAGGATGGGCGGCGGCTATGCCGGTATCGAGAGTGCAAACGACCGGAGCCTTCTCGGGCGGAACTCCAACACGCGCCGCCAACTCCCCAACCCAATCCTGCTGGTCCAAACCGCCGCCGCCATCAAGAAAAATCTCGATCGTGCCGGTCGCTCGACGAATCTCCATGACGGCACCCGGAATGCGTGCGGCGAAAGCAGCAACATTCCCGGCGGCGGCGTGGAGGAAGATCACCGTGGTATCGGGAAAAAGCAAACGATCTGCGTGAACGTCTATGTTTGCGTTCTGTGCTGCGGCAGCGACACGATCCGCGAGCGCGACTGGCTGGCGCACCCATAGCTCCCACCAAACGAGAGCCGGTGCGGCCAAGTCCACGTCGCCGGTGAAGAGTGCAGTCGCATCGATAGCGCGAACTTCCTCGATTACCTCGAAACGGTCCGCATCCGGCCTGCGCTGGTTCCCCGGATCGCGGCCATAGTTTTCGATCCGCGCGCGCAGGAAGTCACGCGCATCGTCCGGCACGAAGAGAAGCGCGCTCTCCGTGCGGTCGTCGTTTCGCCTGGAGCGCAGCACGACGACATCCTGCGTCGGGAATTCAAGATTGGTGGGCACCTTCACGGCCTTGGTGCGCGAACCCTCGGCGGGTGGCACCGTCTCGACCTCGACGATTGTGCCGCGTTTCAGCCCTTGAACCGACAATCGAGGATCAGCACTGCCGGCCGGCTGAGCACCAAGCGCCTGGGCCAGTTGATCGACTAGATGCTCAGCATGAGCGGCATAGTCGTCGCGTAGCGGCTTTCGCTGCTGGTCGCGTGAAGGGAATGTGTAGGCGGCCTCTTCACGGAAAACGTCGATTTTGATGTGAGGACGGTTTCTTTCGTCGTAGTTTTCTGGCTCCGCCATAAGACCCTGCTTGATTCATTCGTGTTCCATTCGATCCGGTCGGCGGAGCCTGCCTAACGGCCGGGCGAACGACGGAACTTGCCTTTGAGCGATTGGCGGTTCTCCAATGCATCGCGTAATGCCTCTGGTGAAACCTTCGACGCTCCCTCAAGGATAGCGTCCTTGACGACAGCATCAGCAGCCCGCACCAACTCTCCCTGACTTAGACCTTCGAGAGCCTTTTCAAGCGCAGACCAAGACTTGGTCGTGAACTTGAACTTGCCCAACCGACGCTCGATGATTGCGCGGGCGGATGCTGTGTCAGGCAGCTTGTATTCGACCACTTCGTCAAAGCGGCGAGCCAAAGCCTCATCGAGGATTTCAACATGGTTCGTTGCCGCTAAAACGAGGCTATCGGTGGAGTTGGGTTCCTCCATGAAAGCCAAGACAGAGTTCAGCACGCGACGTATCTCACCAACATCATTGGGATCGCCCCGCCGAGCGCCGATCGCGTCGAATTCATCGAGTAGGTAGACGCCGCGCGTTTGGGCTATCTGGTCAAAGAGAAGACGGAGTTTGCCGGCGGTCTCCCCAAGGAAGCGGCTGAACAGAGCCTCTAGGCGCACCGTGAAGAGCGGCAGATGCAGTTCACCAGCCAGCGCCGAGGCCGTCATGGTCTTGCCGGTTCCAGGTGGGCCGACGAGCAGCATATGGGTCGCGGGCGTCTGACCATGTTCGCGCAGGGTCACGCGCTCCTGCTGCTGCCGAACAATCCGCATAAGGCGTTTGGCGATGTCGTCAGACAGCACCATGCTCGACAGCTTGACCTTTGGGTAAGAGCTTTCGACAAGCCCCTGCAACTCACCGCGCGGACGGGCAAGTGGAATGGGCGTCTGACCGCCGGCTGGTTTACCAAGTCGGCGCTGGTCTCTGGCCTTTTGGACGAGCCGTTTGAGCTTCTCTGCGTCGTCGGAGCGCCCCTGCCGAGCTTCTTGCGCTGCGATCTGCAAGGCGATCGACAGGAGTTGGTCTTCGTCCCCGTCGATGTGCGAATTCAGGAGCGCGAGAATATGCTTGGTGGACATGCTCGCCTCCTTTCTTCGATTCGGCCTCGCTACGCTGTCGAGTGCGTTGAGCACATTTGGATAGATTCTCTCATCTGGACACTAGCTGAGCAGCCTTAGGAAAGCCACCGATTTCCTGATCGACCCCCGTCTTCCCCGCGCAACGCGTGGATGCCCGGCTCGTCCAGGCTGTTCTATTTTAGAGGGCTATAGCGTAGAAGTAGTTCTCCGTTTCATCGCTCTCGGCCCGCCAAACACCGCCGATTGCCCTCTATAGTGCGATATTGCCGCCGATCACCGCATCGCCACCAAGCGGCTTGGTGAGCCGCCGATTACCGCCGTTTTCACGCTAAAGTCTGACGTTGCCTGTCAAACCAACCTTCTATCGTATCTGCTGATCACACTGCAGCCACCTCGCTTCCATCAGCGATTAGGTTTGGATATGGCTGCGTTGGAGCTGCTTGGCGGCTTTCGGGCAGCACCACTCGAAACTGCTATCGGCAAGGTCCATCACTTCGACCGGCGGAGTCGGCTGGCTACTAAGGCAGCTCGAACAGAATCCCGACCACTTCCATCAAAGCAGACAGTCTCGGTAGTCCTTGTTCTCCATCGAAGCTGAGCAGTTCGGTTGGTGTCGTCCCATCGGGATTGAGGCTTTCTAGAATCACAAGCTGGCCACGCGGTCGGAATCGCTTAAAATACCGAGTGCCGGTGTCATCAACTGCGATCACGAGTCGCCCTTCGAACTGCGAGATCACAGCACTTGTCATGGCGACCTGCTGCGTGATGATGTACTGGCCATCCAGTGCAATGGGTTCGGCGCTTCGCCCTGAGACCTGAAACAGCTTAGCGTCCATAAGCATCGAATGGACCGCCGTGAAGTCGGCAAGTGCGATGAACTCGACATTCTCGACCTTGGCAGGCACAGGCAGACGATGCTTCGCGAACAGCGTCCCCACAATCTTCCGCATGTGAATCTGCTCTTTTGGGGCGATCACGGGCTGGGCAAGCGATGTGGGGTCGGTGGCTTGGCCCGTCAGGACAGTGATATGTGGATGCACCTCGGTTTCATTGTACCGGCGCGCAAGCAGTTGGTCTTGAAAGGCGGTGGCGACAAGGTTGCGCTCATGCACCTTGGCAAAATTGCTGACGATGATGACATCACCAATATCGGCCACGGGGTCTAGGGTTCCCGCCGTCAGCTGGTAGGCAGCGTGGTTGTGAAGCGTGACCTGCTGCGCTTCGGACAAGTCGGCCAATGTGATTAATCCGTCGCCGGCGCGCCCGTCAGTCTTCGCTGCTGCGGCAATGCCGGTGTGGAAGAAATTGACGGCCTTGAGGTCGGCGGCGTCGGTCGGGGGCAACTGCACAACATTGTCCATCCAGGCGAATAGCCGAGGCTCTCCAACATGAGCCTCGAACTCGGCAAAGATTTTGAAGCAGGTGTGAAGCCGTGATTCCACCCGCTCTTCCCAGAATTTCTTTACGTCGGCTGCCTGCGCAACTCCGATGGTTCCATCGAAATGATGATGCGCCTCGTTGATATATTGCATCGCCTTTCCACCGCCGCCGCCGGCGATATACTCGAGCAGCTTGCCAAAGGACGGATTGGTGAACGGCGGCACGCTTGCTGTGCGCCTAGCCTTCATAAGCGTTGCGAGGTCGTCCAACGTCTGATTTTGGATGTCGATTCCCTCTATGCGGAGCATGATCTTGAGTAGGTCTTCCAGATAGATTCGGACCTTCTGGACATAACTGTGACCTTTCTGGTCGTCGTTCGTCGCTTCTGCCTCGGCGAACGCGCTGGAGAGTGAGTCGCCGAATATGATGGTTGCCACCTTGGATGCGTCGCACAGGCGCACGACCAGCCCCTGCTGGCCGGGAAGCTTCTCGGAATTGACCAGCATCTGAAAGAACTGGCGCTCGTGGGTGATCAGAAGAATCTGCGCGCCCATGCTGCTGGCCGGGTCTGCCTTGCCCAGCCGTGCAATCTCCTCGGCCCATTTGCGCTTGTTGCGCGGATCGAAAGTTACTTGGGGATCGTCCAACAGCATCAGCGGAAATGAATTGACCCCGGCATCTTCGATCGCCTGCTCGCGTACAGCTAATACGAACGCCCATAGAATCGCGCGCAGCCAAGAGCTGTTGGCCACGACGGACGCATCGACACGGACGCCAGGATTGAAACTGCCAGCGATAAGAACCGTCTTTTTCCCAAGAACGGCATCTTCGAATGACAACCGCTCCTTGAAATGAATCCGGTCAAGAATCTCCTTCATCCGACCCGATAGTGCCGAGATAGACTCAGCCGTCTGGGTAGCTACAAGGAGGCGAAGATCCTTGAGGGGTATGAGCGCCGACGCGATTGCTTCGCGGACTCTTTGCTGCTCATGGATTGGAAGCCAAGTATCCGCTTCCTTTGCAGCCTCCTCCAAGTCCTTGGCCAATTGATCAAGCGGTGTCGCGCGTTCCAGGGCAGCTTCGAGCGCCTGGATTTTGCCTTCGAGAGAATCGGCCGGAAACGTCCCGTCTCCCTCCGCAACTCCCGCCATCTCCTTCCATCCCGACGCAAACTGGGGGCGGTGCGACTGCCACCATGCGACCAGTGCCACCACGCGCTCTATCTTGCCCATATAGCTCAACAGTCCCGCAGCGGCCGCTGGCGAGGCAAGGTCCGTCGCTGGCATTTGGTGCACGAAAGCCGGGAGGTTCTGCGCTATGCCGTCGGCAGCATCGGATGCAAATCCGGCCACTCCGGTCAGCACGGTCGAGAACGGCGCCCCAAGGACAAACACCTGCTTGGCGGCGTCCGCGAAGGCATCGCGCGGTTGCATACTCGAAAGGGTGTCGAAATGCGCATCGAGCGGCGACGGAACGGCGTCGCGGAGCGATTTTTCGAGTTCTGCGCAAACGTCGGTCAGCCTTCGCTCGGCTACAGCCGCCGCCGCCTTCAAGGCGGCAAGCTCGTCCGCTAGCGCTGCGCGCTTTGCACCGGTGAGCTTTCCTTCGCATAAAGGGCAATCAGCACTTTCGTGAGAATGGGCAGCGGGCTCGTAAAAGCGGGACGCCAGGGCCTTCAGTCTGAGCTTGTGATCCGCAGTCTGACGCTTGTCCCAGAGAATGGCCTCGTCGAGCCGGGTCTTAGCCTCGCTGAGCAGTTGCGGCATCGCCTGAAACTGTGCATCTGCGTGAGCATTCGCCAACGCCTTCCACGCCGCGAAAACATCGACGCCCTTGGAGCTATCTCCAAGGATAGCGCGCGCAGAATTGACCGCGGACTTAATTTTGGCGCGATCGTCCGCGTTGGTCGTATCGAGCGTCGATGCAATCTCCGACGTGAGCACCGCCAAGTGCCCTGCTGCCTGATCCGAGGCCGACTTGGCGAAGTCCCGAATCTCCTGAGCGTAGCCCTTATCCTCACGCTTGCCCGCGATCTTCAGTTCGAAACCGGTCGTGGTCGCAATTTGGGAGGCTCGCTGGAGAGCGGCGTCGAGCCGTGCAGCCATGGTTTCACCACCCTGGTCCAGCGAATATTTGAGGAAGCGCTTGGACCGATGTGTGAAATTGGCGGCGCCATCGGCGATGGCGGCCAGCTGGTCGAGCCCAGTTAGGAGCTTGACCGCATCGTAGATCGACTGGCTGCGCTCGCCGAATCCGATACGGGATAGTCGCGCGGGCATCAGCAGCCCCACTTCCAACAGCTGCGGCGCCATCAACAGATCGGGCGAGATGTCCACCTCGATCACTGGCTCCGCGCCGGGCGCGGCGAGCAACCGTCGGTATGCTTGCGCAGTATTGCCGGCTGGATCATGGAAGGTCAGCCGCACCCAAGTTTCGGCTGTTCCAGCCAATGCTGCCGCGCTGGTGGGGTAAGATACGATGGAAGGCCAGTCCCCGATCTTTGCGCCAGCGTCGTTCTCGACGGGAACCCGGACTCCGGTTTCGAGATGTAGCCCATCCTGGTCGCGGCAACGATAGCCGGTCATCGCCCAGATGATCGCGCTCGCCAATGATGTCTTGCCGGAGCCGTTCTGACCTTCAAGGCACCAGTTCGCTCCGTCAAAAGGCACTGAAAACGGAGGGCCGCCTATCTGGTTCAACCCGCCGAAGCCGCTGGTTTCGATTCGGACGAGACGCCAAGGACCGGCGTTTGTCGCCTGGTCGTTCTGCGATGCCGCGCTCGCTGGATCAAAGCTTTCAAGTTCCCAAGCTGCGACCATATCGTCGAACAGGCTTTCGTGCGCGTCGGCGACTTTCGTTTGCTCACAGGTGAGCAGGAACTGGAACAAGCGCCGCGCCCCGGCGGAGGCAAGGTGCACCGATCCTGCTTTGTGGTTACCGAACTTCATCCAGGTGAGCTGATCACCGGATAGAAGACGTTGTTTAATTTCATAGAATGAAAGCGCCATGCCCCCTCCGTTGAAAGACAATAGAGCCGTGACAGTATATTGATCCAGCGTTTTGATGCAGTCATTCGGAAGAGAGCGTTTCGGCGCGCGTTCCGCGCTTTCTGCGGACACTGATCTGAGCATGTGCCAGAATCTCAATTCTGATGAACAATGGGCCGCTAGCGCGCGTGGCCGATTGCCTACCAGACGGCAGCAAGTAGGTGGCTGCCGCCTGAATCTGACGTGCGCGACTTTCATTACTACGCACGCACGATCTGCACTTTTCCCGCCTCAGCGGCCATCTGTTTGGCGAAGACCGACACGTATCCGCGACGAAAGCCATGTCCCCGTTCCAGCAGACGTTCCTCTGCCGCCTTTATGACCCTGCGCACCAACCAAGGTGAAATAGCCAGTGTCCCGGCACAGTTAAGCTCAGCGTGAAGGCTTCTGATTTCTTCCGCCGTTCGGGTTTGCAATGCCTGAAGATATGCCAGCCGCTCCTGCAACGCTGGTTCATCCAGGCTGAGCGAGCCCATCTCAATCGCCTTGAGAAGGCGTTTTAAGCGTAGTCGCACCTCCTCACCACGCCGGGTCAATTCGTCGAGCCGGTCTTCTCCATCACGTGCTAACCGATCCCGCCGGCGTTCGAGGATTTGCGTCAGGATGACCTTGAGACGCCTCTGATCTAGTAGTCGCGCCGTCATATGTTTGGCGATCAGCGTGTCGAGCGCATCCATTGGAATTGCCATGCCGGTGCATCTGGAAGTATCCGCCCCTGCTTTCTGGCAGGCATAGTAGCGATAGCGCCCCGCCTTCCCGGTGCGCATGACCATGGGACCTCCACATTGCGCGCAATGCAGCAGACCGGTCAGCATGTTCTGGCTTTTGACGAGACGCGGTGCGAGGGTTTTCGGATTACGAGCACGTAGATGTGCCTGAACCGCATCGAACGTGGCTTGGTCGATCAACGGCGGCACGGCCACCGTAATGATCTCGTCGTCCGGTTTTAGCGTCTTGCCCTTGCCATGCATGTTGAACCTGTGCCGGCCCACATAGCTCGTGCGCGTCAATATCTTGTGGGTTTGGCCAATGCCCCAGCGACCGCCATCGCGGGTGCATATTCTGCGGTCGTTGAGATATTCGACGATCGCCTTTACGCCCATCGGCCCGGTGGTTCCATCGCCTGATAGCGCCAGACGATAGATCAGGCGTACGGTGTCGGCATGCATGGGATCGATGGCCAATGTCTTCTTGACCTTGGCCCCGCGTCGTTCGGCCTCGACAATACGGTATCCGATTGGCGGCAACGAGCCGTTCCAGAAGCCCTGGCGGGCATTCTCCTTCATGGCGCGGAGCGTATGCTTACCGTTCTCCCGCGACTGGTACTCATCGAACAGGGTCATGACCCGTCGCATCATGACTTGCATAGGGTCATCACCGACTTCTTGGGTGATCGAGATCAGCTTCACACCATTGCGCGCCAGCTTCCGGATATGGAACTCCAGCTCAAAATGGTCACGGAAGAAGCGGCTGAAGGAATGAACAAGGATAATGTCGAATGGGGCTGGCTGTTCGCTCGCGGCTTCGATCAGACGCTGGAACTCAGGCCGCCGGTCGCTGGTCGCCGAAACGCCGGCATCCACGAAGGTTTCGATAAGCTCATAACCATGTGCGGCGCACCAGCCTTCACCCTGCCTGTGCTGATCGGGAATGGAGACATCGTGCTCGGCCTGCCGAGCCGTGGAAACGCGCAGATAAAGCGCCGCGCGCAAAGCCTCGCCGCTGCTTGCAACGGTCATGGCTTCGACCGGTCGATGGGATCGATCGAACCGAAAAGTTCATCGAGGATATCACCGAAATAGCGCTCGAATATCTCGATTTCCGCCTCGGTGATCGGCACCTTCTCTGGCCAGTCGTCAATGACGGTCCAGGTGGACACATCGTGCTTCGGGCGGCGCTTTGGGCTTGAAGCTGCTTGGCTAGAGTTCGTGGACGAGGCGGATAGGGATTTACGCGGAGGTTTTGACATTCACAGCGTATCGCTGGAATGGCAGGCAATGGGAATATACCCATGCCGCTAATACATTGATCGGGCGGGTTGTTCCCAAGTTTCAGAACAGGCGCTCCAACATCGTCGACTGACACGCTGCCAAGCATCCACGTAGATCAGAGCCACGCCGGAGCAGCACCTCAAGCCCCACTACTCATCAGAATCCGTATTAAGGAGGGCTATAGCGTAGGTGTAGTTCTCGCCTTCTTCGTTTCCCTCCCGCCACCTTGGCCGAAATTGCCATTTTGGAAAACGGTTTGGCGCCGAACGGCGCCTATTTCCCTCTGCATCCCTCCTTGGCCACTTCCGCCCGACCTCGCATGGCATCCGTCATCCGCGAAACCGCAGGGTCTCGACGAACAGGCTGAAAGCGGCGGATGGATGCCGCCGGTGGGGATAATAGAGGTGATAGCCCGGCAGGGCGGGCGTGAACTTGTCGAGCACCCGCATTAGCCGGCCGGCCTTCAGATGCGGCCGAACCTGATCGAGCGGTAGATAAGAAAGGCCATGTCCATCGAGTGTCGCATCGAGAATAAGGTCGATGGTGTTGAGGACCAGAGGTCCGTCGATGCGAACGCGCGTTTCCCGGCCGCCGGGTGTGAGGCGCCAGCCGTTCAGCGTGCCGGAGGTCGGCAGA
>Ga0182744_1002613_pt1 | contig 14653 bp, 14 predicted proteins | sample eDN3rd30CKraftMG_FD_128525 | JGI IMG/M metagenome (GOLD analysis project Ga0182744, IMG submission 128525) | Enriched Miracle-Growth compost microbial communities from Emeryville, California, USA - eDNA 3rd pass 30_C Kraft MG (version 2) (version 2) ...
GCCATCAGCACCGCGGTGGTGGCGATGATCGGGCCCGTCACCTCGGACATGGCCTTGCGGGCCGCTTCGAGAGGGGGCAGGCCGGCCTCAAGCTGACGTTCGACGTTCTCGACGACGACGATGGCGTCATCGACCACGAGGCCGATGGCCAGCACCATGCCGAGCAGGCTGAGCATGTTGAGCGAAAAACCGAACGCATGCATGATCGCCAGGGTGGCGATGAGCGAGACGGGAATGGCGATCGTCGGAATGAGCGTCGTGCGCCAGCTCTGTAGAAAGACGAAGACGACGAGCACGACGAGAATCAGCGCCTCGCCGAGAGTCACCAGAACGTCATGAATAGCGGCCGAGACGAAACGTGTCGTATCATAATGGATATTGTACTCGATCCCCTTGGGGAAACGGGCACTCAGTTCCTGCATTTTCTTTTCGACGGCCTGCTTCAACGCCAGCGAGTTCGAGCCCGGCGCCTGGAAAACGGCGAGAACGACGGTTGGCTTGTCGCCGAACATGGTTGTCGAGGAATAGAGCAGGGAGCCCAATTCGATGCGGGCGACGTCGCGCAGACGCACGACCGAGCCATTGGACGCATTGGCGCGCACGACGATATTGCCGAATTGAGCGGGATCGCTGAGGCGGCCTAGGGCATTGACCTGCATTTCGAAGGCGGTACCGGCCGGTGCCGGCGTTTGGCCGATCTTGCCGGCCGCGACCTGAAGGTTCTGCTCTGCGATCGCTGCCTGAACGTCTGTCGCGGTAATGCCGAGATTGGCGAGCTTGTCGGGATCGAGCCAGATACGCATGGAATAGCGCCGCTCGCCGAAAATCTGCGTGTCGCCGACGCCCGGCAGGCGCTTGATCGGGTCGACGAGCTGGAAGAAGGCATAGTTGCTCAGCTGGACCGGATCGACCGAGCCGTCGGGCGAGGTCAGGTCGACGATGAGCACGAAGTTCGGGTTCTGCTTCTTGATCGTAACGCCGGCCTGGTTGACGATGGCCGGCAGCACGGCGGACGCCTGCGAGACACGGTTCTGCACGTCGACCGCAGCCGTGTTGATGTTGTAGCCGACCTTGAAGGTGATGGTGATCTGGGCGGATCCGTCGTTCGAACTCGACGAAGACATATATTCCATGCCTTCGACGCCGTTGATCTGCTGCTCCAGCGGCGTCGTCACCGTATCGGCGACGACCTGCGCGCTGGCGCCCGGGTAGATGGCGCTGACCACCACCTGCGGCGGCGAAATGTCGGGAAATTGCGCCACCGGCAGCGAGAAATAGGAAATCGCGCCGGCCATCATCATGATGATCGCGATCGCGGAAGCGAAAATCGGGCGTTGAATGAAATATCCGACCATTGATTATTCCTGTCCGCAGAACTGCGACCGCATGGTCGGTCCTGAAGTGAGTCGTTTGCGCCAGGCCGCGCCCCAGGGCTTGGTCCGCTGGGTGTTGGCCGGCTGTGTCTGGTTGTCGGGCCGCTGCCCGCCGCCCGGCGGCACGCCGCCGCGCGAACGGTCATGCTGTAGTTTGTCTGCTGCTGCGCGCCAGATAGCACGAGAATCGGTCGGATCGATATGGTCGGCTCGCATGACGGCCTGAATGATTGTATCGCCGAGGAGTTCGTCGATACGTTCATTGATCCGGGTATCGGTGCGAGAGCGTCGCATCTGACTGTCCTTGTGGGCTGTTTGTGAATGTTTTGTAATTCTTCGAGTCTTGACGACCCGGCACGCGGGTGTTACCGGTAAGTAACTATGGTACAGATCGGTAACATTTAGTCAAGGGACTACCGGACAAGTTTTTCAAAGGAGCGAGTGACCGTCATGGAAACAGCCAGTGCAGCCACGCGGAAACCCCGGGAGCGGATCATCGAGGCGGCCTGTGACCTGTTCCGAAAGCACGGCATTCGCGGTGTCGGAGTCGATGCCATCGCCGAGGCAGCTGACACGAATAAAATGACACTTTATCGGCATTTCGGCTCGAAGGACGATCTCGTCGTCGCCTGGTTGCGCGAGGTCGAACAGAGCGGAGAAAAAGCCTGGAACGACCTGCAGGCCGCTCATCCGCATGATCCGATGGCACGCATCTATGACTGGGTCCGCCTGGCGGCGGAATGCGCTGTGGATGACGGGCGCGGCTGCGACATGGCCAACACCGCCATCGAACTGACGGAAATGGACCATCCGGCGCGCCGCGTCATTCTGGAATTCAAGACCCGCCACCGCGAGCGGCTGGTGCAGCTTTGCCGCGATGCCGACATCGCCGAGCCGGATCTGCTGGCGGACGCGCTTTATCTTCTGGTCGAAGGCGCACGGGTGAGCCGCCAGAGCGTCGGTATTCTGGGACCCAGTGCTCATTTCGTCACGGTCGCCGAAGCGGTGATCAAGGCGTTCGCCAACAGCAAGCCGGAAGCTGCCACGTCCTCGTATTCGATCTAGCCGTCACGTAAGAAGCCGCCTGGACGTTGAACGTCCCTGGCGGTACGGTCGGAATCTGTCTTTGATCTGTGCTTGCATCCGCTGCTTGTGCATTTCCTGTGATAAAGCGCAGGAGGGCGGCGTTACGCCCCATGTCGCCAGGATTGCGCGACGTCTGCCCCGTGCCATCTTTCACAAAAGGCCAATCGCGCATGCTGCCGTCGCGATCGTAGAGCAAGGCCGAGCGCCCGGCGGCATTCATATGTCCGGTCCGTTCACCCATAGACAATGTTCTGGCAACTTCCCGCCGGCCGGTTGAAATTGTAGAGCAACGAATCGCCTTTTGCGGAAAAGCCGGGCCACTTTTCTCGGCCGCTCCCGCGCGTCGTCACAGGTTTGTCGGGTTTATGGATAGCCAGGTCTCTCACGAACTCTTCGCCCATGTCCGCATCGTGCTCGGCATGGTCATCGGCCTTGGCATCACCCGCCTGCTGACCGGCGTTGCCGGTTTCATCCAGCACCCCGATCGTTATCGGTTTTCACTGCTGCACATGCTGTGGGCCGTTTCGACGTTGATCGAACTGGTTCTGTTCTGGTGGTGGGAGTTCGGATTGGCGACCATCGGCCGCTGGAACTTCAGCGTTTTCCTGTTCGTGATCAGCTATGCGGTGGTGCTGTATCTGCTCGCCGCTTTGCTGTTTCCCGACAATATCTCCGAATACGGCGGCTATGAGGATTTCTTCCTCAAGCGGCGCCGCTGGTTCTTCTCGCTTCTTGGCGTGGCATTCGTATTTGACGTCATCGATACCCTGATCAAGGGGATGGATCATTTCAACCGACTCAGCATCGACTATCTGGTTCAAGTGCCGATTGGCTTGGCGCTTTGCGTGGTCGGCTGGAGCACTGAGAAACGGAACATCCAGATCGCGCTTGCACTCGTCCATCTGGCTTACCAGGCCTATTGGATCGTCCGAGTGTTCAACACGATGCATTGAGCGTCAAAGGTCAGCCCGGCCGCACTATAGGCGAACCGCCTGAAGTCGATTAGATTGATGCCATGCAGGAAGACCGGGCGTGACGGGCAAAGCTTCGTCATCAATGAACCGGCTGCCGTTTTAAGGGGAAGAAACGAAAATGCCTCTCAGGATGTTGATGGTTATCGCGTCTCTGGCGCTTGCAATGGCTTGCCCTGGCGCCGCTCAGGCGCAGACATCGGCTGCGGGCGGAGCGGTCAAGGTTCTCAAGGTCGCCTACCTCAAGAGCCTCAGTTTCAGTCCGCTGTTTGCTGCGATCGAGAAAAGATATTTCGCCGATGAACGTCTGGAGATCGAATTGCAGATCGTCCAGAGTTCGTCGGAAGTCGTCGCCTTTCTGGCACGCGGCCAGGTCGATGTGGCGTTCGGCAATGTGGCGGTGCCATTCTTCAACGGTGTGCGCAATGGCTTCGATGTGCGTCTGCTGGCCGGCGTCTCCTACGCCGCCAGCGATGCGGCGCAGCCGTCGCCCAATCCAATCGTGATCGCCAAGACACGCGAGCAGGCGATCCGGTCGCCGGCCGATCTGAGAGGGCGCAAGGTTGCGGTCAATACGCGCGGCGGCATCATCGAATATCAGTTCGCCGCAGCCTTGAAGGCGGCCGGACTTTCGATCAACGACGTCGAGCTCGTGACACTGGGCTTTCCCGACATGCTGACGGCGCTGACGAACGGCGTTGTCTATGCCGCGATCGTCCCGGAGCCGCTCGCGACGTCGGCGATCGAGAAGGGGTTGGTTGTCAGTCTGGTCGGCAATCCGGGGCCGGGCGCGATGCTGACTGTTGCGACGATCGGCAAAAACCTCATGGCACCCGAGGCCGGCCCGACGACAGAGGCGTTTCTGCGCGCGCTCCGGCGCGCAAGCGCCGAGCTTGCCTCCAGCCAGACTACGATGTCGAAGGCCAATCTGGCGATCTGGTCGAAGTATACCGGCATCCCCGCGGCGGTCATCGCCAAGACCAGGCCCTATAGGTTCGACAAGGATCTCGCCATCGATCTTCGCGATCTGGAGCGGCAGCAGGCCTATCTGGTCGAGACAAAGCAGGTTCCAGGCGCGCTGCCGCTCGACCAGCTTGTCGATGGGCATGCGAAGACGCTGCAGTAATAGTCTCTCTGAAGCGTCTAGCGAAACTAAACAGAAGCCCTCATCCTGAGGAGCGCCGAAGGCGCGTCTCGAAGGACGGGGCGTCAGGCGACATCTTCCAACTGCGCAGTTGCGACGCTGCGGCGTTTCGCCCCCGTCCTTCGAGACGCAACGCTGTCGCGTTGCTCCTCAGGATGAGGGCTTCTGTAAGTTCAGGTGATTGCCGTTGACGTCGGCTCGGCGGCAGTATCTTCAACTTCGCCAGCGCTCGATGTCCACAGAATCGCCACGCCGATGAGGGCGGCGCAGACGGAGGCGGTGAACACGGCGATTTTCGCCGCCGCGAAATCAGCCGCGACCGGGAACGCCTGGCCTGCAATGAACAGCGACATGGTAAAGCCGATGCCGGCCAGCACGCCGGCGCCGCAAAGCTGCCGCCATGAATATTCGGCAGGCTTGATCGCGATGCCCGACCAGACGGCAAGGGCAGCCGCGCCAACCATGCCGAGCGGTTTGCCGACCACGAGGCCGAGAATGATCGCCAGCATCAATTGTGAATGGCCGCCGAGCACGTCCGTTGAAATCAACACGCCGGCATTGGCGAGCGCAAACAGCGGCAGCACCGCATAGCTCGAACGCGGCGCGACCTGGCGCAGCATGCGGTCGGCGGGGGACTCCAGACGGTCGTGAATGGCGTCGAGCGCCCGCAGGGCCGGGGTCGATGGGCCCAGTCGCAGGGCTTCGCCGCCGCGCATGGCTTCCGCCGTGATGATGGTGTTGGCCTGCGTAACGAGCGCCCGCAGGTTCGGCGGCGGCCGTGTCGGGATGAAGAGTGCCAGCAACACGCCTGCAAGCGTGGCATGCAACCCGCCCTCATGGATGCAGGCCCAGAGCACGATCCCAAGCAGGATGTAGGGCGTCGTCTGATAGACGGCCCAGCGGTTCAGCATCGCCAGCGCGGCGACAACGGCGATTGCAGCGGCAAGATACCAGACGTGCAGCGCGCCGGAATAGAAGACCGCGACGACGATGATAGAGCCGATATCGTCGACGATCGCCGCGGCGGTGAGGAAGATGCGCAGTTCGACCGGCACCCGGGAACCCATCATGACGATGAGCGCGACGGCAAAGGCCGTGTCGGTCGCCATGGGTACCCCCCAGCCATGGGTCCAGGGCCCCGAGGGAATGACGAGGAGATACAGCACCGCAGGCGCCGCCATGCCGCCGATCGCGCCGGCAATGGGCAGGGCCGCCGAACGCCAGCTGGAGAGATGACCGACGGTGAACTCGCGCTTGATTTCGAGGCCGACGACCAGAAAGAAGATCGTCAGCAATCCATCGTTCACCCAGTGCAGCAGCGACAGCCGAAAACTGGCGTCGCCGAGCGACAGGCCGAAATCCTTCTCCCAGAACGCGGTGAAGCCGGGTCCGAAGGCGGAATTGATCGCGAGGACGGCGGCAACCGAGGCGAGCAACAGCAGAAGGCCCGTTGACGGCGCCCAGCTTGCAAAGTCGAGCGCGGCGGAGCGGACGCGATGTCCCATGGAGCCGAGCATGGCATCGGAGAACGAGCTTTCGTCCCAGGGTCCATCGTAGCGGCGGCCGTTGATGAAGAATGTCGGTGTGATCATGACTCCGCTGGCGCGGGCGCTCTGGATGTCGCTCTGGACCCGCAGCTTTGCGCGATGCGCGAGCTCGTCGGCGTGGTCGGAATCGAAATAAGACAGGCCGAGATCGGTGGCGACGGCGCGCAGATCGTCCTCGGTCAGGCTGGGAGAGCGGGTCATCAGCTTGACGTGCGCATCCCAGAAGTGTTCCGCATCTTCGGTATATTCGACAAGTTCGGCGGCGCGTTCGGCGATATCGCTGTCGGTGAGCGGCCGATGCCGGAAGACATATTTCAATCTGTCGCCGAACTGCTCGCGCACTTCGGCAATCCGGTCATTGGCGGCGCGGCAATAGGGGCAGGCATAGCTGCCGTATTCGACGAGCGTGATTTCAGCTTTGCTGGGACCCAGAACATGATCCACTGCGTCGTCGACGGGACGGTCGAGACGATTGTTCGACGGCACTTGCGACATTCAGACTCTGCCTTAACCGGAAAGGGATGCGGGCTATCGGTGGGTGACCTACTATGAACGATGCCCGCCAAAAGCCAGCCGAAAACATGGACAAACATGTCAGGGGTCGAGGATCAGAAATTTAATATGCGATATTCGCGGGCTTGTGTCAGATGTCTTGCAATTCGCGCATGGCTTGTCGCTTTGGCGAGGAAGATTTTGTGCGTTTTGATTTTTTCGGTGCACGAACCGGAGGTGCCCGCTGTTGCGCGGACGGCGATGTCAGGGGGTTCCGGTAAGGCCGGCTGGCTCGCGAGCGGCTCTCCGGCGTATGACTTGCCCCACGCTTTCAGATACATCGGACCTCTATTCTTAATTATAATTATTCCAAAATATAGAGCTGCCGCGGTGCAGTTTAGAATTCTTAAAAACCGTTTGAAATCAGATATATCCAGAAGAATTCCAGCTAATATATTTTGACAATGGCATGCGGCGCTCGTAGAGCACCAGTGGCGTTGGCAGATCGGCCGCGCGCTGAGCATGGCCTGCCTTATGAGGGCTGGCGCCGCTGATCGCGGCGATGCGCGGGCGCGCCCCTCCAGGGCAAGTTCTGGCTGCGAGTTCTGAGTGACATATGCTGATCTGTATCCCCGATGTCTTGAGCAAGGATGACGTGGCGGATTTCCGCCGCCTCATGGACAGCGCCGAATGGGAAGACGGCCGCTCGACGGCCGGGTCGCAGTCGGCGCTCGTCAAGGACAACACTCAGCTTCCGCCAGACAGCAAATTATCGCGCGAACTCGGCGAGCGCGTGCTGACGGCGCTGACCGCCAACATGCTGTTCATTTCGGCTGCGATTCCGCTGCGGATTTTTCCGCCGCTGTTCAATCGCTACGGTATCGGCAATCATTTCGGGCTGCATGTCGACAATGCCGTGCGTGGCGACAAGCTGACCGGGCAGCGTATCCGCACCGATCTGTCGGCGACGCTGTTTCTTTCCGAGCCGGACGAATATGACGGCGGCGAATTGATCGCCGAGGACCATTACGGCTCGCACGAGGTGAAACTGGCGGCCGGCAGCATGGTGCTCTATCCCGCGACCAGCCTGCACATGGTCACGCCGGTCACGCGCGGCACGCGCGTAGCGTCGTTTTTCTGGATCCAGAGCATGGTTCACGATGCGCAGGCGCGCAGCATGATCTTCGATCTGGATCAATCGATCCAGGCGCTTGCCACACGTCTCGGCGTCGACGATCCGGAGATCGTGCGATTGACGGGCCTCTATCACAATCTCATCAGGCATTGGGCGCAACTATGACAGGGCGGTCTATGGGCAGGGCATTCAACGCATTCATGTTGGCGGTTCTCATGTGCCTGGCGGTTTCCGCCGGCGCGCGGTTTGCCGCTGCCCAGACAGACGGCGTGCAAGCGCCGCAGCAGGTCCAACAAGCGCCGCAGCAGGTCCAACAACAAGCCCCTGCGCAGGCTCAGCCGGCGCCGCAGCAAGTTCAGCAAGCCCCGCAGCAGGTTCAGGCGACTCCCGCGCCCAGTGACGTGGCCGCGCCGCCGCGGCCGGGCCCGGCGACGGTTCCCGTGCTGCACGACCTCTCGCCGTGGTCGATGTTCACGTCTGCCGACATCATCGTGCAGGGGGTGATGGTCGGCCTTGCCTTTGCGTCGCTTGTGACGTGGACGATCTTCCTGGCGAAATCGGTCGAACTCGCGGTGGCGCGCAGCGGATTACGGCGCGCCATTGCCAGCGTTTCGGCTTCGCGCACATTGGCCGATGCGAAGGCCGGCCTGCAAGGCAAGCGCAACGTGCTGGCGACGCTGCTGGCCGCGGCAGAGCAGGAAGCGCATCTTTCCTCCGATCTGCTGCTCGACGGCGGCATCAAGGAGCGTGCGGCTTCGCATTTTGCCGAGATCATGCGTCGCGAGGCCAGCAGCATGCGTCGCGGCATGGGCCTGCTGGCGACCATTGGTTCGACCGCGCCGTTCGTCGGCTTGTTCGGCACCGTCTGGGGCATCATGAACAGCTTCATCGGGATTTCGAAATCGCAGACCACAAATCTTGCGGTTGTCGCGCCGGGCATCGCCGAAGCGCTTCTGGCCACCGCCATCGGGCTCGTGGCCGCCATCCCTGCGGTCATTCTGTACAACTACTTCTCGCGCGGAACCAAAGCTTACAGCGAGCTTGTCGGCGCCGCGGCGGGGCTCGTTCAACGCCTGCTGTCGCGCGATCTCGACCGCGCCGTTGCCAACACATCGGTTTGACCCATGGCCGTATCGCTTGGAGATGGAGACAGCGACGACTTCGATGAGGTGCATGACATCAATGTCACGCCGTTCATCGATGTCATCCTGGTTCTGCTGATCATATTCATGGTTGCGGCGCCACTGTCGACGGTCGATCTGCCGATCGATCTTCCGACCTCGACGGCCAATCCGCAAAAGAAGCCGGACAAGCCGACCTATGTGACCATCAAGTCCGATCTGTCGGTGGCCATCGGCGAGAACATGGTCAAACGGGTCGATCTCGTGCGCCAGCTCGATGCCATGCCGGATCCGTCGAAGGAGCGGCGCATCTTCCTGCGCGCCGACCGTGCCGTGCCCTATGGCGAATTGATGAGCATTCTCGAATTGCTGCGGGCAGGGGGCTATCTCAAGGTCGCGCTGGTGGCGCTCGAGGGCGTGCCCGATGCGGCGGGAGCATCCGGGAGCGCTGCGCAATGAGGCGTTTGCTCGCCACGATCATCGACGCTCTGTCGCAACCCAAAGCCAGCGTGGGTCTCTGGCTGTGTGCGGCGATCGGCGCGGTTGCGCTGCATGCGGGCGGCATCGTGTTCGCGCTGGGCTATGCGCAGTCGGATGCGTCGGACGAAGAGCTTGGCGCACCGGCGATCGAGATCGGGCTTGAACTGGCGTCACCAAAGCTTGAGCCGACCGACTTGCCGCCGGGGCCTGAGGCCGAGGCGTCGGCTGCCTCGCAGGCGATGATGGAGCAGAAGGCCGACGCCGAGAAGACGGATCTGCCGAAGGCCGAAGCAACCGAGACGGAAGATCCCGATCGCCTGGTTTCGCCGGACGCCCAGGAGAAGCCGAAGGACGAAGAGCCGACGAAGGTCGCCGTGCAGGCGACACAATCAAGCGAATCCGTGGCATCGGAGGCGACTGCGCCTCCGGTGGTGGAAGACCAGCCGGAGGCCGCCAAATCGGTCGCGCCTGTGCAAGGCACGGGCAAGAGCGCCCAGCGTATCCGCACCACCTGGCAGAAGAAGCTTGTCGCGCATATCGATCGTCACAAGCGTTATCCCGCTGGCGGCACCCGCCGCAACGTCGTCATCACGCTGCAATTCACGCTCGACAGGATGGGACACGTTCTGTCGGTGGACGTGGCCAAGGGCTCGGGCGATGCTGCTTTCGATGCGGCAGCCGTATCGATGATGCGGCGCTCCGATCCGGTGCCGCCGCCGCCGCCGCTGGTCGCCGATGAGGGGCTCAGCTTCACGATGCCGATCGTTTTTCGAGCCAAGAGCTGACCGGTCTGGACCGGTCAGGCTTTCGCGCCTGAACGGAAGAGATCGCAAATCTCGGGCGATCTGAGCCAGCCCTCGATGCGCGGATGGCTGACTGCCGCTGCGCCGGCTTTGGCGTAGGACTCGTAGCTGATCGTGACGAAATCATCGAGCGTGTAGAAATAGGGCTTGTTCTTCGGGCCGGGATGGCTGGCGCGCTTGAACACGTGATCGCCTTTCAGGCCAAGCCGCCGCGCGATGGCGGGATAGACCGGAAGCACCACATCGTCGGCCAGACGATCGACCGCGTAATGGGGAAAGTCCACATCGCGTGTGGGGATACCGGCCTTTGTGAGGAGCTGCCGCGCGATATCGAACATCACATGGGCCCTGGGATGGACCGGTGCATGCATGAAGCAGCCGGTCCGCATCCAGCGTACCATGTCGCGCGTGTAATCGAGGCCGCATTCCTTGCTGACGCGGATCATCTCGTCCCAGGAGGCTTGCCAGACATCGAAATAGCCCAGCGCTTCGTAGACATCCTCGCGCAGAAGCGAGATCGCGGTCGATTTCGGCAGACCCAACCGGAAGGCCATGGCGACGATGGCGGAATGGGCAACGCCGAAGACGTTCGTGATCGGGCGCGGCGCGTCCTCCGCCTGCAGATGGATGAAATCCGGGTGGAAGCCACCAAAGTAGAAGAGCGGAAACCAGTGCGTGTGCGGCAGCAGCCGTTCAAGCGCCAGGGAGTCAGCGCCTTTCAGATGGTTCGAAATATGGCGCAGAGCGAACACATGATCGTAGTCGCGCAGAACCCTGGCCAGCAGGTCGGGCGTGGTGCGATTGCCGAGCAGGATCTGGATCGGCTCGACGGTCGCGCCTTCGACGAGCAGGTCCATCGCATAAGCGATTCCGAACGTTTGGCAATTCGCCACAACCGCGATGCGGGGACCAGATGGCCGGCGGCCGGCGATCTGCCGCAGCCGCATTTTCAGCACACGGCGGTCGTATTCGGAAAGCATCAAGACTCCAGACGGGCGGGATTCAAACGGGAACCGCTCTCTCGTGACTTTCGAGGGTGGCGGTCATATCGTCAAATCAAACTCAGATAAACGGTGTTCCATGGCGAGAGGCCCCTACAATAATCTTCCGTCGCATCGCTTCTGGCGCGCGGCGGTGTCGTCGCTGCCGCCTTTCGCGGTCGATCCGATCGTCTCGACACCGTTCACCATCGGGGCTGCCGATCGTGTCGCGTCCGCAGGCAGTTGCTTTGCCCAGCACGTGGCAAAGCGGCTGCAGGCGAGCGGATATGTCTACTACGTGCCGGAAGCAGCGCCTGCGGGCCTTTCGGCAAGCGAAGCTGCGCGACGCAATTTCGGTGTGTTTTCCTGCCGCTATGGAAACATCTACACAACGGCGCAATTGCGGCAGACGTTCGATCGCGCGTTCGGCCGGCTGGCGCCGCAGATCGATGCCTGGAGCCGTGCCGACGGGCGGATCATCGATCCCTATCGGCCGCTGATCGAACCGGACGGTTATGCAACGATCGAAGCCATGCATGCCGCCCGCGACGAGCACTTGCGCCATGTGCGCGAAATGTTCGAACGGCTTGACGTGTTCGTCTTTACGCTCGGCCAGACGGAGCATTGGCGGGCGCGCAGCGATGGCGTCGTGGTTCCCGTGGCGCCTGGCGTTACGGGCGGCGCGTTCGATGAGAGTACGTATGAATTTCACAATGCGCGGGCAACCGAAGCGCTGGACGATATGCTGGCCTTCATGGACAGTCTGCGCGCGATCAATCCCAAGAGCCGCGTCATTTTGTCGGTATCGCCGGTATCGCTGCTGGCAACCTATGAAGACCGGCATGCGCTTGTCGCCAATTGCTATACCAAATCGGCGCTGCGGGTCGTCGCTGAAGAGGTCTGCCGGGCGCGGCCGAACATCGCCTATTTTCCCTCATATGAAATCATCACAGCGCCCTTCAACGCGGCGCGCGCCTTCGCCGAGGATCAGCGCGAGGTGACGGATGTGGGCGTGGAAATGGCGATGAAGACGTTCTTCGCGCATTTCACTGAAGGCGCGCGGAAGACGCCGGCACGGTTTCAGTCTGCAACGTTCGACGCGGCGTCGGAATTCGCCAGCGCGTCAAAGGTCGTCTGCGATGAGGTTGCTGTCGAGGGGCCTTAAGGAGCCGAGGTGTGTTGTGAGAGGCCGCAGCCAACCAACCGCGTCATGCCCGCGCTTGTCGCGGGTACCCACGCGGTCACACTGCCTCGCAGTTGCAAGAGAAACCGATGCCTGAGGCCATTCTTTCAATTGTTGAGCACACCACGGCGTGGGTGGCCGGGACAAGCCCGGCCATGACGGTTGAGAGACGCTTGCTCGATACCTTCCGTCCCTTGAACATCGATCTCTAAGGATGCACGTCTTCGGTGAACCAGTCGGTCGGCAGATCGTGGCCGAGACCCTGATCCCGCGCCTTCTGGTGGATGAGCGCGCCGACCGCGGCGAACTGATAGCCGAGCCCGAGATTGTTGAGAAAGCAGGTGGTCTCGTCGTCGCTTTGGCGGCCTTGCGCTTCGCCGATGATCAACTGGGGCAGGGACGGCAGTTCGGCGAAGTCGATCTGCGAGGCGTTTTTCCAGCCCTTGTTGTCCTCGTCCTCGGGCAGGGTGAGGCCTTTCGACAGGGTGTGGATGGGCTTGCCGTCGTGGGTGTGAACGAAGACGCGGTCGCAGCGCAGGATGGCGGCAGGCTCGACTTCCGGCCGCTTGATGGAACTCAGATGCATGCCGGGCCTGACCCATTTCTCGAAGAAGATGGGATCGACCGTGTTGCTGGCGCACATGACGATGTCGGCATTTTCGATCGCCTCTTCCGGCTGGGCGACGGGGATCACATCGAGGCCGAGCGTCTGCGTCATCTCGGCTGAAAACCGCTCCCGGTTTTCAGCGTTCGGGCTATAGCAGCGGATGGCGTCGATCCGGCGCACGGCACAGGCAGCCAACAACTGGGCGCCGGCCTGCCAGCCAGAGCCCAGGATGCCGATCGAGCTGGCGTTCCTGCGCGCCAGATATTTGACGCCCAGGCCGTTGGCCGCGCCCACGCGCATGCGCTGCATCACGCCGTCGGGCATGATGGCGAGGGGTTCGCCGGTCTCGCTGGAAAACAGCAGCACCAGTCCGGTGAAGCGGGCGTTCGGCGCGGCCGGTACCTTGACCCTGCGCATGTTGTTGCCGACCTTCGGCCAGGTGATCACATCCGAATTGATGCGCACGGCGCCGACGCCAAGCGCCGGGGCGACGCCATCCATGGATTTGAGGCTGTAGAGCGCGTCGCCGCGGCTTGTCGCGGTGATGCTGTCGGAGCGCGTCCGCGTGATGCCGCGACCATGGCCCAGTTCCGCATAGGCCTCGTCCAGCACGGCGATGCAATCGGCCATGGTCAATACCGATTCAACATCGGCGTTGGAAAGAATCAGCGTCATCCTTGGTCCTCCAGTTTTTTACCTTGGCTATCCCGCGATCCGCGCCGGCGCAATGCTCCTGCAATGGAGGTGGGGTTGGGTGACGATATTGACATGTTTTGGGTATTAACATTATAATGAATGATCGTTCGTTTTTTATAGTTTCTCTAAACTCAGCCCAGCAGAGAGCACGATTGCCCAAGATCTCAGACGAAAAGCAGCAGGAGCGGCGCGATCGCATTCTCGAAGCAGCAGAAACCTGCTTCTCGCGTTCCGGCTTTCACCGCACGACGATGAACGATATCTGCCGGGAGGCCGGGATCTCGGCCGGCGCGCTGTACCTGTATTTCGACTCCAAGGAGGCGCTGATCGAGGGCATCGTCGCGCGGGATCGCGATGAGTTCCTGGCTTCGTTTGCCGCCATTGCAGGTGATGGCGGTCTATTCTCGGGCCTGGCGGCGCTGATGGACGAATGCATCGTCAACCGGCCGCCGCACAAGATCGTCCTGTTCCTCGAGATCGGCCTTGAGGCAACCCGCAATCCGGCCGTCGCCAAGACCCTCACCCATTGCGATGCCGTTATCGCGGCGTCGCTGGTCGAATTGCTGGAGCGGGCCAAGGCCGCAGGCCAGATCAATCCGTCCGTTCCGATCGAGGAGGCGGTCAACGCCATGTCCGTCATTGCCGATGGTCTGTTCTGGCGCTCGGCCACCCAGCCGGGTTTCGATGTGGCTGCGGCGGGCAACACTGTTCTGGTGATGATCGCGGCCTTGCTGCGGCCGACACTGCCCTCCGATGCCGATGTTCTTGCCGCGTCCGGCGGCGTCTTGAAGGAAACGCTCCAATGAGCAAGCGTGGTTTGATCGCGTCTGGTGTGACCGCAGTGGCCGTTGTCGGCCTTGCCGCGGCATGGCAATTCGGTACGGCTCAGGCGGCGCGTCCGGAGGGCAAGGCTGCGAAAATCATTGCGCAGCCGATCACGGTTTCGCCAGTCCACCGCACGAAGATCGTTGAAACCGTGCTGGCGACAGGCACTCTGGTGCCGCGCAACGAAGTGCTGATCGGGCCGGAAATCGA
>Ga0182744_1002614_pt1 | contig 14643 bp, 14 predicted proteins | sample eDN3rd30CKraftMG_FD_128525 | JGI IMG/M metagenome (GOLD analysis project Ga0182744, IMG submission 128525) | Enriched Miracle-Growth compost microbial communities from Emeryville, California, USA - eDNA 3rd pass 30_C Kraft MG (version 2) (version 2) ...
ATGGAAATTGTTGCGGCGCAACTCAGAAAACAAGCTGGTACCTGCTACCAGCCGGAGGGAGGGGGGTTGAGGATGGCGTTGGGGGAGGAGCTGGGGCCGCCGGCGCCGATGCGGTTGGAAAGGAGATAGTCGCGGGACACCAATTTCACCGAATAGCCGGTTCGTCCTCCTCCCGCCACGCAGGAGCCCGGGTTCTTTACCTTGAAGTTGTCATCGTTCAGAGCGCACTTTCCGAGAAAGTCCAATCCGGCGGTGCCGTAATTGTAAGTGTTCGCCCCCGGAGCCCAAGAAGTCAGTAAGTGGGCCTTGTCCCGCACGAAAAAGAAGGCCTGCGACTTCTGTAAGGATTTTCCCGTACTCATTTGTTCCTGCACGCTGAAGGTGGGAATGATATTCGAGTTGCTTCCCAAATCCGAGCGGATCACCACGTCCGAAGGAATTCCCAAGCGCACCTTGTTGGCCGTCAGCCTTTCCAGATAATTCTTCGTAAAATTCGGCTCAATCGAATAATAGGTAATGTCGAACAGATCCGGCGAAATGATGGCCTCTTCGTACTGTCTGATCTTTGGAACCTGATTCGCTTCTCCATTCCAAGCCAACACGTCGTTGGCTCCCCCCGAGGAAAAATCCGCCTTGATGTTCATGTAGTACTGGAAACGAGAAGTCAGCTGCGCGAGACTTTCCAACCCGTTTTGGGCCATGTTCGAAATCAAACCCAAAGCATCCCCCGGATAACGGGAATAATTGGGAAGACGCCGAGGATCGTTGGGGTCATCCATCAGACCACCGGCGGACATGCGCGGCGGCAAGAGATGATCCGTTTCCGAACCCGTCGAGTTTTGCGCCCCCCGGTCCCACTTGTTTCCGTACCACGGCCCCATGCGGCCCCCGAAAGGTTTGGCAAAAGCGCGGGCCACCATCTTTAAGGCGCCGGACACGGGGTAAAAAATCTGGCGTGGGTTGGTTTCTATCTTCACCGCCACATAGGGCATATACCAGGGGTTCTTCTCCACCCCCATGGAGTACTGATAATCGGAATCGCGCAAAAAGCTTTCATCCTTCCACTGAATCAGATCGGTGGCGCCCAAGCCCCCCGACTGCACCGGCGTATTGAGGATATTTAAGGCTGACGGTTTTTCCGGAAGATTCTGAATCACCTTCGGCGTGGCAAAACAGCCGTCGATGTTTTTCACGTCGGTGTAAATCATCGTCGGCGCGATCTGAATTTCGGAAAGCCACAATTTATGGTCAATGCCGCCCATGGAATTAAACAACTGGATGTCCACCCCGCGTTCGCGGTTGGCGTAGGTGAGGTTTTTCATGATGGTTTGTCGGACGCCTTCAAGCACGGAATTTCCGTCCAGATCGACAAAGTCGTCTTTCTTCGACGCCAGACCGTCGGCCAAACCGTAAATCACCCGTTTGCGGTTTCTCTGATCCAATCGGAAGGAGTGCAAAATGCTCGCGGCAAACCACCAATTGAAAGCCCCGTTCTTGTCACACTGATTATCAAACTGAATACGCAATTGGCGCGACAAAGCCGCGATCCCGTAGTTGATCCCCAAAAATCCCGCGATCACTTTGACCTGCGGCAGGGGGGGAATTTGCGTCTGCGGAGAGTTGCAAAGGTTTTCATTGGGCGGCACTTCTTCCCAAGTGGGCTTGTAGGTCATACAGAGCGAAGGTGTTTGAGCGTATTGAAAAGGAGTGTCAGACATGATTCCCGTTCGGATAGGGTGCGCCACCCCCTGCCGATCCAACCCCATCGTTCCCAAAACCCGGTACCGCCACGAAAGCAACTTCCACGACTGTCTGATCATGTAGTTTTCATGAGCCATCGCGTTCAGGATTTCCGCCTGCTTTTCCGCCGCATAGTAAACGCCCATATCCACGGAGTTTTGCAGATTGATCTTATCGTGAATCACCAGGGCCACGTTGATCGCCATGGCGAAAAAAACGAAAAGAACGTTGAACATCAACGCGACAAAAATCGCCGACTGGCCTTTTTGATTGCCGTAGGTTCTTCCCAACAGACCCTTATTCCGCATAGACCACAATACTATCCGATTTTGGAATTTTTTTTGACTCCTCCTCGACTCTTTCTGAGAATAAAAATATGACTGTCTTAAAACGATACGCCCTGCTCTTCTTTGGTCTGGTGCTGCTTTCTCCCCTCGCTTTCGCCGAACAGACTCTTTTCGACGGCTACTACCGTCTGACTTTATCCGGAAAACCCATCGGCTACATGATCAGCGTGGTCAAGTATGACGACAAAAAGAAAACTTTCGAGACGCTTTCGTTTTTGAAAACGAACAAGCTCGGCGGCGACGTGCAGGAAAGCACCCACGGCTTTTCGAACAACAAGTTCGAGCCGATCAAGTATTCCTACACCTCCAAATCCGGCGACAAGATTTCCACCATCGACGGCAGCTTCAAAGGCGAGATCATGAAGCTCATCAAAACCGACGGGAAAATCAAAAAGACGGAGACCTATAAAAATCCGAAAGGAACTTTTCTCAGCTCTTTTCTCGCCTATCTGATGCTTCAACAGGGCATCTCCGTCGGAAAGAAGTTCACTTATCAGGCGGTCGCGGAAGAGGACGGCAACAACTACAACGGCGAAGCCTGGGTGAAGGAAAAAGCGGACTTCCTGGGCCAGGAATGTTTTCGGATTCTCAATAAATTCAAAGGCTCCGAATTCATCAGCTTCATGAATCAAAAGGGCGAGGTCCTCGGCACCACCTCTCCGCAAAACAACATCATGGCGCAATTGATGAAGACGCCCGCCGAGGCGACCAAAGATTTTCTGGTTCCCAACTCCACTTTGAAACTGCTTTTCGGAAAAGTCCCCACAGGGCAGATCAACGCCCTTTACGGCAATGAAAATAAAGAGAAAAAGGAATCCTCTCATTGAGCGGTTACATCCTTAAACGTTTTTTGGCTTTGATCCCCGTTCTTCTCGGAGTGGGGACGATCAGTTTTCTGCTGGTGCATTTCATTCCCGGCGATCCGGTGGATTTAATTCTTGGGGACCGCGCAAGCCTTGAAGACAAAGCCAACTTGCGCGCCTCCCTGAATCTGGACCAACCCTTGACCACCCAATATCTCACCTATTGGAAAGGTCTTTTCCAAGGCGACATGGGACAGTCCTTAAGAACCCATCGTCCCGTGGCCGCGCTGATTCAAGAGCGCTTTCCCGCGACCTTCGAGCTCGCTTTGAGCGCGGTCGTGCTGGCGCTTTTGATCGGCGTTCCCGCCGGCGCCCTCGCTGGGGCGAAACCCTACTCCACCGCGGACATGACCGGCCTCGGCTACGGAATTCTGGGCATCAGTTTGCCGGCGATTTTTCTGGCGCCGGTGTTGATTTACGTTTTCTCCATGAAGCTCGATTGGTTTCCCGTCAGCGAACGCTCCGGATGGGACAGCTTGGTTTTGCCCGCTTTGAGTTTGGCGGTTCCATTAAGCGCGGTGATCTTGCGCATCTGCCGCGCGTCCATGTTGGAGGTGACGGGAGAGGACTACATCCGCACCGCGCGCTCCAAAGGTCTGTCGGAAAGAAAAGTCTATCTGGTGCACGCGCTGAGAAACGCGCTCATTCCCGTCATCACCATCGTCGGTCTCCAGTTGGGAGCGCTTCTTACCGGAACCGTGATCACCGAAACCATTTTCGACTGGCCGGGGATCGGAACGCTTTTACTTTCGGCCATTCAACAGCGGGATTATCCCGTCGTGCAAGGCTGCGTGCTGTTCATCGCCGTCATTTACGTCACGGTGAATTTTCTGACCGACCTGGCCTACGGTTTCGCCAACCCGCGCATACGGCTGCAGGATTCATGAATATGAAAAGAGGACCGAAAATTTTTATTTTCTTCGGCACGCTGATCGTCGGCGCGCTTTTTTTCATGGCCCTTTTCGCGCCGATCCTGGCCGGCATGGACCCCAACGAAATGGATCTTAAAAACCGTTTGATCCCGCCCTCTTTCACTCACCCTTTCGGCACTGACGAAAACGGCTCCGACGTATTTTCAAAAATCGTTTACGGCGCTCGCGTGTCCCTGATGGTGGCCGGCAGCGTGGTTTTTCTCAGCGCAAGCCTTGGACTTTTGATCGGTTCTTTCGCGGGCTACAAGGGCGGATGGGTGGATCTGACTTTGATGAGATTGATTGACGTCGTTTACGCCTTTCCCGGATTTTTATTGGCCTTAAGTCTGGTCGCCGTTCTCGGCCCCAGCCTGAAAAACCTGATCATCGCCATGAGCCTGACCGGTTGGGCCAGTTTCGCGCGCCTGGTAAGAGGAGAGGTGCTCTACTTGAGACAAAAAGAATACGTCTTAAGCTCCCGCGCGCTCGGCGCGAACCCTCTGCGCGAAATCGTCTTCCACATTTGGCCCAACCTTTTCGGAATTCTCTTTGTCCAAGCCACATTCGCCATGGCCGGAGTCATCATCGCCGAATCGGGACTGAGCTTTCTCGGCCTGGGCGTGCCGGCGACCACGCCCTCTTGGGGGGCCCTCTTAAGCAGCGGACGCAAAGTGCTGTTTGACGCCCCTTACGTCAGTCTTTCCGCGGGGATTTCCATCATGGTCCTCGTCTTAGGTTTTAATTTGCTGGGTGATGGTCTGAGAGACGTCTTTGATCCGAGACGGCAATTGAAAGGTTAGCCAAACCCCTCTATCCTTGTTTAATCGGAGGCTTGATGATCGAAAAAATTGGCCCGCTCTTAATGATCGGAATCGAAGGCCCGGAGCTTCTTGAAAAAGAAGCGGAGTTCATCATCCGCAACGACATCGGCGGAGTGATCCTTTTCAGTCGCAACATTCAAGATCCCAAGCAGGTTTTCGAACTCACCACTCAAATCCAAAAGCTTTCGAAAAAAACCAAATCCCAGGCGCCTTTATTTATCGGCATCGACCAGGAGGGCGGGCGAGTGGCCCGTTTAAAGGAAGGCTTCACGAAATGGCCTCCGCTGGCGGCCCTGGGAAAGATCGGCTCCACCTCTTTGGCCTTCAAGTACGCCCACTCGATGGGAGAAGAGCTTTTGGCTTGCGGAATCAATCTGGACTTCGCTCCTTCCGTGGACGTTTTGACCAACCCGAAAAACAAAGTGATCGGTGACCGCGCCCTTCATTCCGATCCCGAAGAGGTGGCTAAGTTGGCCTCCGCCCTGGTGCGCGGCTACATCAAATCGGGCATCATCCCCTGCGCCAAACATTTTCCCGGTCACGGCAACACCTTGGTGGATTCCCATGAAGAACTCCCCCGCGAAAACACCGACCTGGACACTCTCCAAAAAAGAGAGCTGACTCCTTTCAAGAAAATTTTTCGGGCGCGGCTGGACATGGTGATGACCTCGCACATTCTGTTCGAAAAAATCGATCCGCAGTGGCCCGTGACTCTGTCGGAAATTTTTCTGCAGAAAATTCTGCGCGAAGAGGGCCGCTTCAAAGGCGTGATCGTCAGCGACGACTTGGACATGAAAGCTTTGGCCTCTCATTATAAAGAGCAGGAAATTCCCGTTCGCGCCCTATTGGCCGGAGTGGACCTGCTGCTTTACTGCAATGACTTTTCCAAACCGCCACTGGCACTGGACGCCCTCCAAAAAGCCGTCAAAGACGGAGTGCTGAAAGCACAGCGCCTGGATGAATCCTACCAACGGGTGATGGAGCTGAAAAAGAAAGCTCTGGCCAGCCTTCCCTCCCGCTCCTGGGCGGAGGCCGAAGCCGCCCTCAAGATGGAGGAACATCAAGCCCTGGCCGATGCCGTGGCTTCCGGAAACGTGCCGACCAGTCTTCTTCAAGCTTAAAAAATGGCCCCTTTTTTGAAATTTCAGGTCCCTGAAGCCGCCTCGCGGCCCCTGTCCTGACAAAAAAGGAGTCTCAGATGAAACCTATCAACTCTCCCACCCGCACGATGGGCCTGATCGGGCTGTCGCTTTTCATTCACGGTGCCGTGTTTTGGACCGTCTGTGAAAATGTTTCACTGCACAAGGTGACCCAGATTCTTGAGGAAACTCATGAACAGGCCAACCGCAGTGAGCTGTGGGAGAAGGTTTCCGCGAAAAACCAATCCGTCGAAGTGGATCTTTCTTCTCAAGACGCCGACGCGCCCACAACACCTCCGGTAAAAGAGGACTCCTCAGCAAAAGAAGAAACCTCCACGCCCCAAAAATCAGAAAAGAAATTTGCCTTTAAAAAAGTCGAATCCGTTAAAAAAGAAAAAGAGATCGCCACGGTCCTTCCGCAGAAAAAAGTTTCCGCTCAGAAAACGGAAACAGCGGAACAAAAAGCCCCCGCCCACACGGTCGATGCCTCCACGGACACCGCCGAAGAAACGGAACCCCAAGTGAAGCTCATCCCAGTGAAAGAATCCGTGGACGGTGTTGCTTCCGAAAGCGATGCGGACAACACTTCCAACGCCGCCACCGAAGCGACCGCGCAAATCGAGACCACTCCTGAAGAGCTGAAAGAAATGGAAAACTCAGACGTTCTTTCGGAAATGGAAACTCCTCCCCGCTCTTACCTGTCCTTGCGCCAGGCTTCGGGCAATTCAGCTCCCCAATATCCCTTGGAGGCGCGCAAACAGGGCCTCGAAGGACGCGTGGTTTTGAAATACTATGTGACGGAAGAAGGCGCCGTGGAAAACGTCTCCGTGGAGAAAAGCTCAGGATTTAAAATTTTAGATGATGAGGCTTTAAGAGCGATTTCCGGATATCGGTATTACCCCGGGCAGGCCGGATGGGCCGAGCATCCCGTGAAGTTCAGTTTGAACCGGAATCTCGGCGCTTCGAACTCAAATTAATCTTTATCGCCGAAAAGTTCTTTTTCAGAGCGGGTGGTTCCCTGATTGCGGTTTTTAGCTTTACGCACGCGGCCCGCTTTGCTCAATTTGCGTTTACGACGGAACTCAGTGATTTTAGATGCTGATGCCATAATTTTGACCTCATAAAAAAGATGAAGAGTCGAATACCCTATCAAAACGGAATTCGCAAGTCAACGCCGTGCATCGTTTCTGAATCGGCCAGACTTTTTTGGAATCCATAGTCTAATTTCAGCCGCGGCCCCTCAAAACTCAAGCCCGCGCCCAGGCGATTTTGCCCCTCAAGCCCTTCCCAAGAGTGAGCCAGCCGAAAAATAAAAAAGTCCGAGGTCTTCGCTTCCAGGCTGAAGATGAAATCCATTTTGTGATCCGGATTGTCCCTTTCCTGACGGGAAAGATCCGCCCGCAGGCGCATGAAGCCCTCCGTCTTAAAAAATGCGCCGAGGGTCTGCGTCGGATTTTCCCGCAGCGCCGTCGGCACGCGGTCACTGGGCCGACCGATCGCGTGCCACACATAGGCAAGGCCCAAACTGTCGGTCACGGGAAAAAGAGTTCCCACATCCGCATACCACTGATCGGGAACGTCCAAACCATCGCCATGGAATTTCAAAAAAGAGGCGGCAATCCCCAGCACGAAACGGGAGGAAAGAGCCTTTCCCATGGCCCCCTGCCACACTTCTCCGCTGGCGGGCGCGGCCAAGCCCATTCCCGTGCGGCGCACCCGACGATAACTCAACACCCCGGGGGAAATGTTTCCCGCTTCCGCATCCACCAAACTGGCTCCCATGTTGGTCGTGTGCGCGTGCGGCTGCGGAGCGCCGTCGGAGTAAGTCAATTGGAGGCCGCTCGTCAAAAGACCCACCAGAGCCGGATTCAGGAAAGCCGCTTCAGGAGCCTGCAGACCCGCGCTGCCGCCGCCCAATAAGCTCAGCGAATGGGCGCCATAATAAGCTTCATGGCCATACGCGGGAAAGTTTATCAATAAAGATGCAACGACAAAAAAAAGTGGCTTCAGATCTCTCATGGAGATAATCCTACAAAACGAGTTCGACAGGGGGAAGGGGGAATTTTGAAACATCCGTTTCAGCTGATGCTTTTATTTTTGTGCGGATTTTTGATTTCCTGCGAAGGCTCCTTGGAGTTCAAGGAACTCACCCCACAAGACAAACTAGAAACTTCTTTGACCTGGGAAAGCGTCCGCACGCGCATCATGGTTCCTTACTGCGTGCACTGTCACCGCCAGATGGGCAACTACTCGGTTCTCTTTAAAATCCAAAACGAAGCCCTTCAAACCGTTGAAAGCAACGACATGCCCCTGGACACTTCTTTACCCCCGGAGCTGAAAGCTTTATTGCGAGATTGGATCAAAGCCGGCGCCCCCGAGTAATGAGGAAGGCGTATGCCTCATACGTCGACGACGAAACAACGAAGGATTTGGCGTGAAGAAAAGCTTCTAGTTGGTGCGCACGCAGACGGAGACGTAATGCGGACAACTGTCGCCGGAACAACTGCCCGTGCTGTAGTCAATGGCGCCGCGACCGGAGCGGTCTCCGTAACAAGACTGCGTGGCGATGTGTGATTTAGCCACCACACAGCGGTTCACGACGTCCACATAAAAATCCTCCACCGGCAAAACGCGGCGGATGGCATCCAAGGCCACGCGCTGCGCTTCGGTGTTGTAATAATCCACGGCAAGATCACAGTTGGAGACGTTGGCGATGTCTTCGTTTCTGACGATCACGAACTGCATGGAGGAAGGACAAGTCCAAGTTCCTCCCGTCGCGGACATGTTGCTCGCCAAATCCACTTCACTCACGGAACTGAGCACACGTTGCTCGCCCGTCGCCCAGTTGGCGGGAGTGCCGAAGTTCAACTGATAGCCGGTTCCGTAAACGTCGTTGGTCGCGTTCACGGAGGTGCCCAGCGTTCCGTTCGCATCGAAGCTCACCGGACTGCGCGCCGTTTTATCGTCGGCGTTGTCCGTCGCCGTGTAAGTCAGCGCCAACATCGCCTGGTGATTCTTCATCATCGTGCGAATCGCCGCGACCACGTTTTCTTCGGAACCGTCATTGAAGCGCAAACTGGACGCCATCAAACGGTCACTGGCGGAAGACGGAAAATAATGTTTTTTCACTCCGGCCGGCATCGTCACCAGATTTTCCACCAAGGGAGAGCCGCTGAGGCTGGTCATCATGGTGCCCAAGCTGGTTCCGTTTTTAGCGGCTCCATTGACGACCACCGATTGAAAGTTGGTGGTGCTTCGAATCGCCAGCTGCAAACGCGCGTTCGCGTTGGCTCCGGATTCACCGAAAGCATCCGCTTTGGCCTGCAAAGAATAATATTTGGTCGCATCAATGAAATCCGGATTGATTTGTAATCCTCCGGAAGGAGTGTAGGCACCGGCGCGGAAAGTGAAGAACGCGCGCGGCTCATAATTCGAACTCATGCGGGAACAAGACATATAAGAGATCGTGTCCAAAGAAGCTTTGTACGCGAAAGGAAGGGATTGCGTGTAAGAAGAAGTGCTATTGAGATCTTGAGACTCGTCCGTCGTGTCCGAACAGTTCTGAAAACCCATCAGACTGATCAGAATGACGCCACCGATATAATGTCTCTTTTTGAGACCCTTACGCATATCATCACCTCTCGACCCAAAAGGTTAAGGGTTGTGCCGAATGTCAGCACCCTCGCCTAAGATCTGTATCGGAATAAACCAAACAAAGCTTCAGTCTTTTTTTAGACTTTCGTCTAAGTCCTTGCCATCCCTTGAGAATCTGTGATGTTCTCAAAGCCCATGAGACCTGTAAGCGTAAAAAAAGCCGTGATCCCGGCGGCGGGACTTGGAACCCGATTTTTGCCGGCGACCAAAAGTATTCCCAAAGAACTGCTTCCCATCGTGGACCGGCCCATCCTTCTTTACATCATCGAGGAGTGCCTGAACGCCAACATCAATGAAATCGTCCTGATCAGTGGACGCAACAAAGAAGCCATCGAGGATTTTTTCGACGTCTCCTTTGAATTGGAGTGGGCTTTGGAAAAATCCGGCCGCATCGATTTGCTGTCGGACCTCAAAGCCATTCGGGATCAGGTGTGTTTGATGAGCATCCGCCAAAAAAAAGCGCTGGGACTGGGTCACGCCGTCCTGACCGCCCGGCCCGCCGTCGGTGAGGAGCCCTTCGCCGTGCTGTTGGGGGACGAAGTGGTTTTCACCGATGACGACACTCCTTCCGGAATCGCCCAATTAAAAAAGCAATTTGAAGAAATTCACTCCAGCGTGGCCTCCATCATGGAAGTGGCGCCGGAAAACGTTTCCAAATACGGCATCATCGGCGGCACCGAAGAGCGCAAGAATCTGTGGCGAGTGGACGCCGTGGTGGAGAAACCCTCTCCTGAAACGGCGCCCAGTTGTCTGGCCCTCACCGGGCGTTATGTGTTCGAACCGCACATCTTCGAGGAAATCGAAAATTGCCCTCCGGGAAAGAACAACGAAATCCAATTGGCGGATGCCATGAACCTGCTCGCCAAAAGTCGGGCGCTCTACGGAAAGCCGCTGAAAGGAAACCGTTTTGATGCCGGGGACAAGTTGGGATATCTTAAAGCCAATGTGGAAGTGGCTTTGAAACATCCTGAAGTCGCGAAAGATTTTGAACGCTACTTGATCGAAACCCTCAAAGGAAAATTGAAATCATGAAATTCCTTTTAAGTCTTCTTCTTAGCTTTTCCTTTTCCGCGCAGGCTTACCTTTTGGGCTACGACACCATCATGTCCCGCACGGCGAAAAACCACGGCCGCGGCGGTTATCAAATCCAGCAAGTGGTGCAGTGGAAAAACGGCGAAGGCGTTCCCTTTGAAATCCTGGAAACCTGGGACGTCCTCAGCGAATCCAAAATGCGCCTGAGCCTTCAAGGGCTCGGCCGACTGAAGGGACACGTGAACGGACAATTTCTTTACGACGGCAACCGACGCCTTTTTCGCAACGAAAACGGGCAAACGGTCGCGCAAAAGCTGCCGGCCACTTTTTCGCCGGTGTTTTTTCATTTCAGAAATTCCAAACGGATGCGCGAGCGCCTCGTGGCGTTGAAAATGGCGCCCCGAAAATCCCTGGAAGACCGCGCGCCCCTCAACGCCAACTCGGAGGCACCCACCGCCACGCCCCAAGACTTTCTCTCTCTGCAGCGCGTGGGCGGAGTGATCACTTACGGCATCGGCGATCAGGGCCAACCCTCACTTTTCATCGAGCAGGATCAATTCGTCGTGACTCAAATCAACTTTCCCTCCGGACCGAGTGTGGTGGCGACCGGTTATAAGGAAAATTCCGGCGGAATGTTTTATCCGCAGGAACTGACTTATTCCTGGGCGGATCAGAAGATCTCCGTCACTCTTCAAAAAGTTCTTTTTCTCGGACGCTCTCCGAAGGCAAACCTGACGGACCTGGACAAAGATTCCCGGCCCTTGGAAATTCCCGCTGAAGACTCCGCGCTGAGGGACTTTTACAAAATTTTTCGATGAAGACCAAAGCCGTCAAAGTCGCCGTGGATGCCCCCCTCAGCCAAAGTCTGACCTATCTTTGGCCGGAGGAAGCGGGAGACTTCCAACCCGGACTCGGGGTTCAAGCGCCTTTGGGTAAAAGAAAAGTCCAAGGAGTCACTCTCGAAGAAGACCCGAATCCTTCCACCGAATTCCAATTGAAAAACGTCGAGCCCTTGGACACTGCCGAATGGGGGCGGATTCCGCCGGCGCATTTGCGTTGGGGCCTGTGGCTGTCCGATTACTATCTGCATCCCGTGGGACAGGTTTTGCGCCAATTCTTCGCGCCTCTTCAAAAAACTTCCAACAGAAAGCGCAGCACGGCGCTTTTTTGGGAGCACCCGGAAGCCGTTCCCGAAAAACCGCCGACCCTGAATGACGAACAAAAAAATGCGGTGACGAAAATCCTTCAGGCAAAAAATTTTTCCGCCCATTTGCTTTTCGGCGTGACCGGCTCGGGAAAAACGGAAGTCTATCTGCACGTTCTGGAAAAAGTTCTCTCGGAGGGAAAACAGGGTTTGGTTCTGGTGCCTGAAATCGCGCTGACGCCCCAGCTGGTGTCGCGGTTTTCCAAAAGATTCCCCGGACAGGTCGCGGTGATCCATTCCCAACTGACGGAAAGGGAAAAGACCGATCAGTGGTGGCAAGTGATCACCGGTGAAAAAAACATTTTGGTCGGCGCCCGCTCCGCGCTCTTTTGTCCCCTGCCCCGCTTGGGTCTGATCGTCGTGGACGAGGAACACGAGCCCTCTTTCAAACAGGACGAAAAATTGCGTTATCACGGGCGGGACGCCGCCGTGGCGCTGGCTCAATGCGTGGGATGTCCGGTCATTCTTGGATCCGCGACTCCTTCCGTGGAGTCCTGGGAAAACGTGCGCGAGGGCAAATACCAGTTGCACGAACTCAAGGCCCGCGCCACCGAAAGCGAAATGCCCACCGTTCACGTCATTGATTTGCGGGCGGTGCGCGAGGAGCGCAGGGATCAGCCCTCACCCCTTCCCTTTTGGCTTTCCGAAGAACTGCATCAAGCCTTGGCCGTGACTCTGCAAAAAAAAGAACAGGCCGCGCTGTTTTTAAACCGGCGCGGAGTGGCCCAACTGGCCCAATGCCCTGAGTGCGGCCACGTCGCCGAGTGCCCCAACTGTTCCGTTTCCCTCACCGTCCACAGCCGCACGGATCTGGTCTGCCATTACTGCGGCTACACCGAACCCCAAACCAAAACCTGTCCGGCTTGCGACATCGGTCATCTGGAACCCTTGGGCTTGGGAACGGAGTTGATCGAAAGCGATCTGAAAAAACTTTTCCCCGAGGCGCGCATCGCCCGCGCCGACCGTGACGAGATCCAAAGCCGCAAGGAGCTGGAAGAACTGATCCGGAAAATGGAGTTTCACGAAATCGATTTTCTGGTGGGCACGCAGATGATCGCCAAAGGTTTGGATTTCCCGAAGCTGACCTGCGTGGGGCTGGTTCTTGCGGACGTCGGATTTCATTGGCCCGACTTCCGCGCGACCGAACGCAGCTATCAACTTTTAACCCAAGTGACCGGACGCGCGGGAAGACACTCCGAACAACCGGGCCACGTCTTCATTCAAACCTATAGCCCCCAACACCAAAGCGTGATGGTCGCCCAATCCCACGACGTCCGGAGTTTTTACGAAACCGAACTTCAGGAGCGCCGGGAACTTTTTTATCCGCCTTTTTCCCGCCTCACTCTTTTGAAGATTCAAGGCAACGATCTGAAAAAATCCTCCGACGCCTCAAAACAACTGGTTGCTCGTGCCCGGAATTTAAAATCCGCCTTCAAGGCTTTCGATGAAATCCAGATTCTCGGCCCCGCCCCCGCGCCCTTAAGCCGCCTGCGCGGCAAATACCGTTTTCAAGCCTTGCTGAAAGGCCACAGTCCCTCCGTCTTAAAAGAGTTCTGCCGCCGCCTCCTGGGGGACGAAAAATGGATTCCCAGCGGGACCAAGGTGCAGGTGGACGTCGATCCGCTTCATATGCTTTAAAAAAATAAAACTCTTCCTTTATCATGAGGGGATGGCGAAACAATCAGGCCCCGAATCATGCCCCCGTTGCGGACAAATGAGCGAGCAGTTCTACCGCATGGACACCGCCCTTAAGGTGGCATTAAAAAGCACCGGCCAAGGCGACAACCTGCCGGAAAAAGTTTGTCCCGCTTGCTATGAAGGCCTGACCAGTAACGTGTCCCACGGCGTGAAATTGCGCATGGAACAAGAGGCCCGGGAAAAAAACAAAGTGAAAATGTGGAAGTCACGGGTGAACCTGGTGAAACAAGGCCGCGGCCTGATGGCCCAAAAGGCTTATTCGGAAGCCGCCGTGGTTTATGAGAAATACATCCGTGTCTTGGAAATCGTTTACAACCTGGAGCGCGGCCAGCTGTCGCCGAAAGTGTTCAACAATTCCCAGCGCAGCAAAGAAATGACGGTCATCGCCTCCGTTTACTGGGACTTGGTGCGCATTTACGACACCTCTCCCGCTTACGGTGATCGCATGGCTAAAGCCGCGGCAAAGTTGGCGGAATTTTTGCCCTTCACTTCCATTTACCCCACCGTGCTGAAAAAAGCCGAAGGTTTCATCCGCAGTGCCCGCAACCCCAACGTTATCCACCAGTTTCTGAAGGTCACAAAAAGTTCCCGGGGCCCCTGTTTTCTCGCAACCGCCGTCTTCGAGCACGAACCTTACGCCGTTGAATTGATGGTTTTTCGCCGCTTCCGGGATCAGATCTTGAAAAAGAAAAAATGGGGGCGCCGTCTGGTGTGGTTTTACTATAAGACCTCTCCCCCTCTGGCCCGCGTCATCAAGGGGAGCCCGTTTCTTAAACACCTTCTGCATCCCGTTTTCAAAAAACTCTCCGCCCTTCTCATTAAGCACTTGAAAAGCGCGCAATAAATTGGTCCTTTTGTTTTTATGAAGAAAATTGTCGTTATCGGAAGCGGCCTGAGCGGATTGTGGATTTCCCACCTCTTGTCGCAAAAAGAAGATCATCAAGTCACTCTCCTCGAAGCCCGGGACGTGGCCGGGGGCCGTTACCGGCGCGCCCGCGAAAACACGCCCTTCGAATCGCCCGATCTTTCTTTTTTCCCCGCAAACGAAGCCCATGAAAAGGGGCTTGAGCGCCTGCGCCGTTTTCAACCGGAACTTTTCCAAGCGGAAATCTCAGACCACCAACCGCTCACTCACCTGCACGGCGAGTGGCGCGCTTTCGTCGGCTTCGGGGACGATGCGGCCAGTTCAGTGCCGCTCTTGTCCCAATGGAACGTCAACAAGGAACTGAGTTTC
>Ga0182744_1002619_pt1 | contig 14636 bp, 10 predicted proteins | sample eDN3rd30CKraftMG_FD_128525 | JGI IMG/M metagenome (GOLD analysis project Ga0182744, IMG submission 128525) | Enriched Miracle-Growth compost microbial communities from Emeryville, California, USA - eDNA 3rd pass 30_C Kraft MG (version 2) (version 2) ...
AGACGCTTCAGGTCCGAGTTGAACACCAAACTCTTGCGCGATTTCGTATTTCATTTGATCTAAAGCTTGTTCTGCACCTGGTACAGTAAGCTTGTTACGGCTACCGCTGTTGTTTGACATTTATCTCACCTCCTTGTGCATTTAGATTGTGCGAAAATCATTTTTTAATACACAAAATATTTAAAGGTAAGTTTTTCCTGTCAAACAGCTAGATACAAACTTCTATCTACAATAATCCCTCAAATTTATCTTTTGCTTTATTCACTTCAGGGAACTTATAAACTTCTCTGTTTCGTACTGCACGGTCGATTAATTCATCGAACTCCGTAAAGCTTTCATAGTAAGTCACTTTTTCAACTTTTGGTTTTGTTTTTGGGTTTGCCGGCGTAAAGATTGTACAGCAATCCTCAAAAGGTTGAATCGATGTTTCGTAAGTTCCGATTTGTTCAGCAATATCGATAATTTCAAGTTTATCGAATGCAATCAATGGACGAAGAATCGGCGTATTTGTCACGTCATTGATCGCTGTTAAGCTTTCTAATGTCTGACTTGCTACTTGTCCTAAACTTTCACCAGTCACAATTCCTAAAGCACCGATTTCTTCTCTTACTTTGTCTGCAATTTTCATCATCATTCTTCGAGTTGTCGTCATAATCGTATTGCTTGGTACACGATCTTTAATGAGTACTTGAATCTCTGTAAATGGAATGACATGCAGTCTGATATTGGCTCCGAACTTCGTTAATTCATTTGCCAGTACCTTTACTTTTTCTAATGAATTATCGCTTGTATATGGCGGACTAAAGAAGTGAATTGCTTCTAGACGAACTCCGCGCTTCATAAGCAAGTATCCAGCAACTGGACTATCAATTCCTCCTGACAGCATTAAAAGCGATTTCCCATTAGAGCCAACCGGCATGCCACCAGCACCTTGAATAATTTGAGCCATCATATAAATGGCATCTTGTCTAACCTCAATGCGAAGCTCTACATCTGGTTTTTTCACTTGAACTGAAATATTTGGATTGTTTCTTAAAACATGTCCGCCTACCTCACGTTGAATTTCATGTGATTCTAGAGGGAACGTTTTATCGGATCGACGAACTTCTACTTTAAATGTTAGTTCCTGCTCTTTGAATTGCTCCATTATAATAAGAGATAACTTTTTCATCTCATCTAATTCTTTTGCACATACGGCTACTGGACTGAAGGATTGAATCCCAAAAACAGTAGGCAATTTCTTCATTAATACTTCAAATTGCTCTTCACTTTCAATCTTAATATGCATACGGTCGCGTTCTGTCACGATTTCTAGTGGGGCAATATCTGTAAATGTATGGCGGATATTGGCACGAAGTCGGTTAATAAAATCTTTTTTATTGCGCCCCTTCGTTGATAGTTCACCATATCTTATTAAAATTTCTTTCCAGATCATTGATTTTTATCTCCTTTTAACTCTTTCATCACATCAGTGAAGGCCTTTTTAAATTCAAGTATATCCTGGTCTGTATTTAAAGCGCCGAAGCTTAGGCGAATAACACCTTTTTTATAATTTGAATGGATTTCCAAAGCTTCCACCACATGACTTGTTTTCTTTTGCTTGGATGAACAAGCACTTGAAGTTGATACGATAATTCCTCGTTTTTGAAGGGCATTGATCAATATCTCACCTTTTAAATCCTTGACGCTAAAGGACAAGATATGTGCAGCACCTGTTTTCGTGGAAAGCACATGAATTTCCTCACCGAATCCAGCTAAAAATTCCATTAAATCATTATGCCATTTGCGATATTTTGCAGAGTATTGCTCTAGATTTTCACTAGCCATTCGTGCGGCTCTCGCAAGAGCAACGGCTTGAGGAACTGCCACTGTACCACTTCTCAATCCACGTTCTTGACCACCGCCTAATAGAAGAGGGATAATATTCATTTTCTTGCGGAATGCAATAATTCCCGATCCTTTTAAACCATGAATTTTATGACCTGAAATGGAAATAATGTCCGGACCAGCATCGCCATTAAAGAAAATCGGCAATTTTCCAAAGCTTTGCACAGCATCTACGTGGAACGCTGCTCGACTGTTTTCATGAATCAATTTTGCGGCTTCTTCGATTGGCTGAATCGCTCCCATTTCATTGTTCACATGCATTATGCTTACAAGAACTGTTTCTTTGCGCAGCTTTGCTTGAAGCTCTTGCAATGAAATCACGCCATTTTCATCAACTTGAAGAAAATCAACCTCATATCCTTCAGTCTCTAAGGTCTTTACTGCTTCAAGAATGGATGGATGTTCGATCTCTGTCGTAATGATATGTTTCCCTTTATGAGTATTGGCTTTAGGAACACCGAATATCGCAAAATTATTGGATTCCGTTCCTCCTGCTGTAAATAACACAAATTGTTCCTCAGTTTGAAGAATATCGGCAATTTGAGCTCTTGCCCGGTCCAGTAAAGTGTTTGCTTCTACTCCTGCTTCATGAATTGATGAAGGATTTGCATAGAAGGATTCATTGACCTGAACAAATGTATTTATAACCTCTTTATGCGGCTTTGTCGTGGCACTATTATCTAAATAAATCATCATATCCTACCTTCTTTTCTAGCATTTAGATATTTGAAAATACAATTTCTCGTTCATTAAATTCGTTAAGAAAGCCACCAACACAAAAGTGCGGTGGCTTCTTTTATTCATTATAACGCTTTTGTCAAGTCATGACTAATATTGAGATTTTTCGTAAAGCTCATCCTGGACAAGTTCTTCTATCCGCTTAATGGCACCGGGCTCTGCCAGCTCGACTGCAGCCGCTGCATCTTCTAACGCTTTTATGTAACGATATTGATTAAATGCATGTTCTGATTCAAGCAATAGATCATTCACTTTTTGGTTTGTTCCACGATAACGGTTGCCATATTGAATGATTCTTTCGATTAACATGACATTCTCAATCATTTCTTGAGCATGTTTACTTACTTCATGTATACATTTCTCAGCATTTTCTATGTTACTTTGTACACGATTCATATTAAGCGGAATGTCTTGCAAGCTTTGCATGACAATATAAATTTGTTCTTCAGCTTCTTCTATGCGAGCATCCATTTCTTCAGGAATTCCAGGTATATTCGCTTTATTAAGCTGACGATCTGTTTCTTGCAAAATTCGTTTTAAAGAATCAAGCTTTGCACGAGCTTTATTTTCATCGATTCGTAAATTTTTCAAACGACTAGAGAACTGTTCTTGTTCATCTTTAATACGCTCAATCTCTTCACTGATTTCAACTAATTCTTCCTGCAAACTTGAATAGGCTGATTTTTCATCCCTTACTCTTGTCACAAGCAGGTCAAATCGTTTTTGAATCACTTCAAGCTGCTTTAACCCCATTTTTGGAATCTCTGCCTCGTTTTCCGGCAAATGATAGCTGCTTTGCACGTAAACAGCTTCATTACTAATTTCTTTTGTTACTTTTACTACTTCTGTTAACGTTTGGAATGTGTCATCACAATTTCTATCCACATAATTTCTTGCAATGACTTCCTTTTCTAATAAATCATAATAATTCTCAATCTCTTCATTTATTTCAGCCAGTCTCGGAGCTACAGAACTTACATCTAAATCAGCTAATTTCGATTTTAGCGTTTCAAGCTCTTCTTCAAGATTATCTAAGTACTTGTTTAACTCCAAATGATTCAAATAATAAGATTGTTCTTCCATTTCACGTTGACCATTTCGCAACTCATGTATCGCAGCAGGTATTTTTGTTTGAATTTCTGAAAGCAACGTTGGGACCTCAGATAATAAATGATAAATTGTTTGAGATTCACTATTTAAACCCAAAACAATTTCTCTTGCCTGTAAGTAATTTCCTTCTACAGTTAGTGCATCAAATTCTTCAAATTTCGGAACAAATTGTTCTACTCGTTTTTCCAAGGCAGATAATGCCGGGCCAAATGAGTATTGATGAGCAAGCAAGGTTTTTCTGGCAGAGCGATAATGCTCTTTAATTTGCTCAATTTCAATGCGATTTTTTTCTTCACTGCCGATAAGTTCATCCAATTCACTAATGATTAGATTTTTACTTTCTTCACATTTGGCAATATATTCCTCTATGGATTGTTCAACATGGGAAGCTTTTTTAAATTTAAAACGATCGATGTATTCTTCCGCATCAAAAAGCATAGAATCAATTTTGATAACGTGGACATCTATCACTTCCATCCAGATATTGCGCCAGTGTTCAAACTTTTCCTCTGTTTGTCCATTCATATTTAAAGACTTTACTTTTGTTAGCTCCTCAAATATAGGATAATGCTGAATTTGCATTTTTTCTTTTTCAAGTCGCTGTATAACAACATTATGTTTACGACGGATGAACAGTCCAACCATAAATAATGCTAATAGTACGATGACGACAATGATGATATACTGCATCATAAGCCCCCTATTCCCAAATCACTGTACCTGCTACTATTTTGTAACTATAATATACCATGTTTTTTTTCATTTGTTTAAAAAAATACAGCTTTTTGCTAAAGTTAATTGTAATAAGTTGATAGCAGGCAGTACAGATTTGAAATTTCCCAGTCGAAATTTAATTAAATAAGTCTTTCCACTAACAAAAACCTGCAACTTTGACTATTATTATAATAAGTTAGCATATATTTAAAAGATAGATAATAAACAATTTTTACCGAAATTTGCCCCTCGACAGGGAGCATTGACTTATTAAACCAATTTTGGAGGTTAAGTTAATGAAAAAAGATGGTCATATCCACTCACCTTTTTGCCCCCATGGCACAAAAGATTCTTTTGAAAAATATATTGAAAAGGCAATTGAACTAAATTTTTCAGAAATAACATTTACCGAACATGCACCTTTGCCTACTAACTTTGTGGATCCAACACCTGAAAAAGATAGCGGGATGTTACCAAAAGACTTAACTTCTTATTTGGAAACCGTGAAGGAGCTAAAACAACAATACAAAGAGCAGATCACCATTAAAGTCGGATTAGAAGTGGACTATATTGTCGGCTATGAAACTGAAACACGCGCATTGCTTGATATTGCCGGTCCAGTACTCGATGACGCTATACTATCTGTTCATTTTTTAAAACATAACGATACATACACTTGCATTGACTTTTCAGATGAAGTTTATCTTGATTTTGCTAAGCAAGTCGGTGGGGTTGAAGCACTTTACAACCTCTATTATGATACTGTTTTGAAATCCATCGATGCTAAATTAGGCAGGTTTAAACCGCGCAGAATCGGTCATCCGACACTTGTTCATAAATTCCAGCTTGCCCACGGCGAAAAAATTGAAGATGATTCCCGTATTGTCGAAATATTAACAAAGATGCAGGAAAAAGGATATGTATTAGATGCTAATAGTGCCGGTTTAAACAAACCTTTCTGCAAGGAGCCTTATCCACCGATGCACATGATCGAATATGCTCGATCGATCGAGCTGCCTATTGTCTTTGGCTCAGATGCACACAGTGTCAAAGACTTGCATCAACATTACGAGACAATTATGAAATAAGTAAATTCCATTCAGCGGATTTAAAATCCCTTTTTAGGGATTGGCTAAAAATAGATAACCAATTTTGGAGGTTCAAGATGTTTTCACAAGTAAATTACGAAGGTTCAGTTTTAAAAAAATATGAAACATTATCAAAGCAATTAGATGCTTTACTGCAAGGAGAAAATGATTTAATAGCCAATCTAAGTAACGCTTCAGCTCTTTTAAACCAGTTTCTGGATAATATCAATTGGGTTGGATTTTATTTAATGAAGGATGGCGAACTTGTTTTAGGACCTTTCCAAGGGCTGCCTGCGTGTGTTCGAATTGCTGTGGGACGCGGCGTTTGCGGAACAGCAGTTTCAGAACAAAAAACAATGCTGGTAGAAGATGTTCATGCATTCCCTGGCCATATTGCTTGTGATGCTGCGTCAAAATCTGAAATCGTCATCCCTCTTATAAAAAATGACGAGGTACTGGGTGTTTTAGATATCGATAGTCCGTCGAAAGCTCGATTTACCAAAGAAGATCAGCAAGGCTTAGAATTATTTGTCGAGACTTTACTTAAATTTATATGATAATGATGCTGAATCGGCAGCTTTGGGGCGATTAATTCAAAGCTGAACTTTGCGAAAGAAAAACGCCTCAAAAAAATAAAACTTACTACTTCTAACAAGCGAATTTCACTTAAATTAGAGGGTAGTAAGTTTTTTTATGATTGATAAAGCATCGTTTCATCAAAAATGGAAAATCGATTTTTACCTGAAGATTTCGCATTATAAAGTGCCGTATCAGCATGTAAAAAGATGGACTGAAATTCTGGTCGCTGTTTCATATTCCAAGTAATTAGTCCAGCAGAAACGGTAACCGTAGGATTTGTCGCTTCAGGAACGGATTTCACGATTTGCGCAGCTAATTTCTCAACTTCTTCGACTAATATATTGGGGATGTAAACCGCTAACTCTTCTCCACCCCATCTTGCACAGATTCCTCTCGTTCCAATTACTTTTTTTAACTGGTTCCCAATCTGAACAAGCACCTCGTCTCCAACCTGATGTCCATAAGTATCATTAACATGTTTGAAATTATCTATATCTATCAATAAAAACATACCTGAGCGATCACTTTTCAACGAGTTCTCCACAAACTTATCCAGGAAGCTGCGGGCATGTAATTTCGTTAAATGATCATGATCAACCATTTCCTGTAACTTATTGCGCAGTATTGAATTCGCAATGGCTAATGAGGAATGATGAATAAGTGATTGCATAAGCTTGAAGCTATCAAAAGAGAAAAAGTAGGAATCTCGATGCAAGACAATACTAAATCCATTTATCCGTTGCTCTACGATCATTGGAATAGCCATCATCGAATTATAGTGAAGCTCTTGTCCAATTAAACGACTGCAGTCCGCAATAAATAATGGCTCTTGACTATTTACAAAATGATTGGCAACGTGATTAATGTAGAGTGCCCCTTCTTCTGTATCGAACAGTTTTGTTGACGCTTCAGTCAGCTTTAACTCAGAACCATTTTTCAAAACAAAGCATACTTCCATTGGTTGGAACGATTTCATCAGTTGTTTATGCAAAAACATAAACATTTCTTTACTATCTAATTTCATATTTAAACGATGGGAAGTTTCATTAATAAGTTGAAGGTCGCTAATTAATCTATGGGACTGATGATAAAGCTTGGCATTTTCTAAAGCATTTCCTGAGGCATGTGCAAGCATTCTTATAAAATCCTCTTGCGTCTTCGAATAGACATAAAAGAAAGGCGCACTTACTTGCAGGATGCCATAGATTGCCTGTCTCCCTTTAATAGGAGCATTCAGTATGCAACGATTTAAGTCGCTGGCTTGTTCAATTGTTATTTTCCCTGATACAAAGGCTTCGATTGCAGTTGGTCTTTCAGAGAGATAATCAAACGGTTTTATATGTACTTTAGTTTGACGATCTTGATCATTCGACAAAATTAGCTCCACATTAAAGTCAGGGAAATTATCTTGTATTGTAATTAAGACATTTTCTAAAATTAAGTCAATATCCATCGTTGAGTGGAATAAATCCGTCATGTTGTATAATTTACGATACTGATTCTCATTTTGAAGAATTTCGATGTTTTTACATAGCACTTTCAATACATCCGATATTATATCTACAAAATTTTCAAAATATTCACACTCTGTAAAGGTTGCCCATTCCCGTGTTGCATCGAGCATTAAAATGCAATATATGCCAAAAGGACCTGTTTTCAGTAATAGCATGTGAGAGAATGAACTAAATTCATCTATCTCTGAAAGGGTTTTTGGCACTTCAACTAAATTCCTTTGTGAAAAATAGCTGCTAAAATCACGCCAAGGGATTTTAGTTAGGTCTATTTCAGTTGAACATTTAACGTTAAAAGGTTTTAATGATTCACTTTCATATAAAAGAAAACAAGATTTATCAATATCAAAATGCTGTTTTAAGCTATTTTGTATCAATAGAGCATATTCATCGTAGCCGTTTTTTTGATTCATTGAGTCAATACATAAACCTAATAGATCAGATTTAATATTAGTTAAAATCTCCCGATGTTCTCTCATAAAATCACCTTTTCTCAAGTACAGAAATCATTTATTTAAATATCTAATTATTAATATTACGCTTTTTTTGTGCCAATTCGACTATCCTTTTCTACACGAGTAGGATTTTGTATTCAAACAATTTATCTTATTATAACATACCTATTTCATAATTTTAACAATTCTTATGAACGAAATAACTACTTTTATGTGACATACTTCGCGATATTATTCCTTGACTCAAGGACTAAAAAATTATACAATAAATTTCGTGTAAAATAAACGCAGCAGTTGTATAAGCTGTGCCTGTATTTTATTCCTCTAGCGTCAGCATAATGTTTTCCTAGATGGTGTATTGTGTAACCCTAACGGCTGCAAGGGCGAAGATACATGAAAATAAAATCCAGCAAGTGTAGGGTACAACTGGTTTTTGTTTTACGATTAGCTGATTAACAATCAGTAAAAAAACCAAATTTAAAGGAGGAGACAAAATTATGTCTCGTTATACAGGTCCATCATGGAAAGTGTCTCGTCGCCTTGGTATTTCATTAAGCGGCACAGGTAAAGAATTAGAAAAACGCCCTTATGCACCAGGTCAACACGGTCCAAACCAACGTAAAAAATTATCTGAATACGGTTTACAATTACAAGAAAAACAAAAACTTCGTCATATGTACGGTATGACTGAACGTCAATTCAAAAACCTATTCAACAAAGCATCTAAAATTAAAGGTGTTGTAGGTGAAAACTTCATGATCCTTCTTGAAACTCGCCTTGACAACTTAGTTTACCGTTTAGGTTTAGCTCGCACTCGTCGTGCAGCACGTCAATTAGTTAACCACGGTCACGTTTTAGTTGATGGTAAACGCGTTGACATCCCTTCTTACAGCGTAAAACCAGGTCAAGTTATTTCTCTACGTGAAAAATCACTTAACCTTGCTATCGTTCAAGAAGCTATCGAAGTAAACAACTTCGTACCAGATTACTTATCATTCGATGCAGACAAAAAAGAAGGTACTTTTGTACGTCTTCCAGAGCGTTCTGAATTATCAGCTGAAATTCAAGAACAATTAATCGTAGAGTTCTACTCTCGTTAGTCTTAAGTCTGTATTCCGAAAAAGAACGACCATCTGTTGGTCGTTCTTTTTTATTATACGTATAGTATTATTTCCCTCGTAATAATTAAATAAACGGTTAGTAAAACCCCGAATCGTCACCTTAACAGAAAGTGGCTATTCGGGGTTTTAGTTAGTAATCTAAAGTATTATTCAATTATTTTTAACCATGTAAGAAAAGATTAGCGTTTATTACGATTGTTTTTGTTTTGGTTATTATTTTGGTTGTTGTTGTTATCTTCAAGTAGATTTAATTCTTCCGCAATTTCCTCAAGGTTGTTACGGTTTTCTAGTTCCTCGTTTTGACGGTTGTTACGTTGGTTGTTGTTGTTATTGTTGTTTTGCGCCATTGATTCTCACCTCCACCAGATTAATATGAGTAACTTTGATTATTTTTATTCTAGATGTAGTAAAAATAAATGATTCATTTTCTAAAAGGAAAAAACGTCCTAGTTTAAGTTAAACTAGGACGTACTACTTAGCTAAATTTCACCATATGATATTTTTTCTTACCTCGACGAATAATAGCGAATGCGTCTTCAAGACGGTCTTTCCCTTCTACTACATAGTGAAGATCTGTTACTTTTTCACCGTTTACTGAAATCGCACCATTTGTTACATCTTCACGCGCTTGACGTTTAGATGAAGAAATTCCAGCTTCTACGATTAAATCAACAATATTTTTATCTTCTTTTGACAACTCGACAGAAGGAACTCCAGCAAATGCAACTTTCATCTCTTCCACCGATAAAGTTTTTAAATCACCAGAGAATAAAGCCGCTGTAATTCTCTCTGCTTGCGCTAAACCTGTTTCACCATGAATTAATTTTGTCATTTCTGAAGCTAGAGTCTTTTGCGCTTTACGTAAATGAGGTTCTTCTTGAACTGTTATCTCTAATGCTTCGATTTCTTCACGAGATAAGAAAGTGAAGATTTTTAAATATTTAATTACATCTAAATCCGCTGTATTCACCCAGAATTGATAGAACTCATATGGAGAAGTTTTTTCAGGATCTAACCATACAGCGCCACCAGCAGTTTTACCAAATTTTGTTCCATCTGCTTTTGTTACTAATGGGATTGTAAACCCGAATGCATTTGTTTCTTCTTCGTGTGTTTTTCTAATCACTTCTAGACCAGTAGTAATATTCCCCCATTGGTCTGAACCACCGACTTGGATTTTAACATTGTAGTTATCATATAAGTAGTTAAAATCAAGACCTTGGATAATTGTGTAAGTAAACTCAGTAAATGAAATCCCAGATTCTAAACGTGATGCAATTGTATCTTTTGCTAATAGATAATTCACATTCACTAACTTACCGTAGTCACGTAAAAAATCAATAACGCTTAATTTCCCAACCCAATCATAATTGTTAACAAGTTGAGCTCCATTTTCGTTAGCACCAAATTCGAAAATCCGCTCCATTTGAGCTTTTAAGCCTGCTACATTATGTGCGATTTGCTCTTCTGTCAATAAGTTTCGCTCAGTTGAACGACCAGATGGATCTCCAATCATTCCAGTTGCTCCACCAACTACTAATACAGGACGGTGACCAGCTTGTTGGAATCTACGAAGTGTAAGTAATGGTACGATGTGTCCGATATGCATTGAATCCGCTGTAGGATCTACTCCAACATATAAGGATACCTGTTCTTCGCTTAATAGTTTTTCCATACCCTCAGCATCAGTTTGTTGGTATAACAAGCCTCGCCATTGTAGATCTTCTATTAAAGGGTTTGTCATTTATTATCCTCCATTCTTTTTCTTATGTATTATTTATATTTAATTATTAAAATAAACCAAATTATCTTAACTAAACTAACAGAAATTGTTAAAGTTACCTCTCACTTTAAAGTTTAGATAACACAAAAAGTCCCAGCATGCAAATGAATAATGCATGCTGGGACGTTAATTAGCTAATTTAACGCGGTACCACCCGGCTTGAAGAAGTCAAATTTCATACTTCTTCCCCTCTTTAAACGTTTTATCGCAACGGAACGTCAAGCTCCAAGAACGTAATTCATGTTCACACTTTGACTAGCTTTCACCAACCGCTAGCTCTCTATTACAGGGAATGAGAACACTACTTCAAACTTATCACTGCTTGAATTTTTATAATGTTTATTCTACTCGTTTTAAAATCAATGTCAATAACTATATTCCTACTATAATGATATATGCTATAATAAACGAGATTTTAGGGGGTGTCGTTTCATGAAAGAATGGATCAGTCTTTTTATAAAACGTATACAAGAATTAAATGCCAAAATAGATAGATTTGCAACGTCAAAGAAAATGAGGAAATTAAGAATAACCGGCAGTGTTATATGGAATTTAATGCTTATATTCTTTATTTTCATTACGCTTGCAGTCGTTTTTGTTGGTTGTATAGGTCTCGGTTACTTTGCATCACTTGTTAAAGACGAACCTCTCATGACCAAAGCAGAAATGAGAGACGAAATTTATAATTACGAGGAAACAAGTGAAATCTATTTCGCAGGTGATATTTACATAGGAAAGTTAAGAACCGATTTGGAAAGAAGAGAAACTTCAATTGCTAATGTTTCTCCTACATTAATTAATGCTGTGCTTGCAACGGAAGATGAATATTTCCGTGACCACGATGGAATTGTTCCAAAAGCAGTAGTTCGTGGACTTTTACAGGACATCACAAATTCCTCTACTCAAACAGGTGGTTCAACTTTAACACAGCAACTGATTAAGAACCAAATATTAACGAACGAAGTCTCCTATGAACGTAAAGCTAGAGAAATTCTATTAGCTTTACGATTAGAAAAATTTATGACGAAGGAAGAAATAATAGAAGCTTACTTAAATATTATTCCTTATGGTCGTAATGCATCGGGTAAAAATATTGCAGGAGTAGAAACTGCTGCGAACGGAATTTTCGGAATTTCCGCATCTGAGCTTAACTTACCTCAAGCAGCCTATATTGCAGGTATACCACAAGCACCATTTGCACATACACCTTTTACTAATAAGGGTAAGATTAAAGATGCTGATGGGCTAAAACCAGGTGTTGAAAGAATGAAAACAGTTCTTAAGCGTATGCTGACTTCAGGGTATATTACAAAAGAAGAATATGATGAGGCTATCAACTATGACATTACTAAAGATTTCAGAGAGCCAGAACCTGAAGCTACAGATAGTTATCCTTGGTTAACTTATGAATTAGAGGATCGAGCTAAAGCCATTATCGCACGTATATTAGCTCAAAAGGATGGCATCGACCCTAGTCGTTTAGACGAAGAAGAAAACTTAGAAAGCAAATACACGATATTAGCTGATCGTGACATACGTTCAGGTGGTTACAGAATTTATTCAACAATCGATAAAGGTATGTATGATGCCATGCAGGAAGCTGCAAAGAATTTCAAAAATTATGGTCAAACCTTTACCACTACCAAAGTCGATAAAGAAACTGGTGAAGAAATTGTAACCCAAGAACCTGTTCAAGTTGGTAGTATTGCCATTGAAAATACTACTGGTAGAATTTTAAGTTTTGTCGGCGGACGCGAATTTAATGAAGAGCAACAGTATAATTACGCAACACGAGCATTTCGTGCAAATGGTTCGACAATGAAGCCATTACTAGTATATGCACCAGCTATTGAATATGGTGTCATTGGTGCAGGTAGTCCAGTAGTCGATGTAAAATTTAGCCAAGGTAGATACAGTCCTTCTAACTTTGTTAAAAATCAAGAATTAGGGATTATTCCTGCACGTGAAGCCTTAGCTAAATCTCAAAACTTACCTGCTTTACGATTATATGATTCAATTAGAGACCGAAAGCCTGCTAGTTACTTAGAGCAAATGGGTTTTACACGAGTAACTGCAGGAGATTATGAAAACCTTTCTGCTGCAATTGGTGGTTTAACATACGGTACGACGGTAGAAGAAAATACAAATGCCTTTGCGACATTTGCAAATGGTGGACAGTTTATCGATGCTTATATGATTGACCGAATTGAAGACTTAGATGGCAATATAATCTATAAGCATAAGGCAGAACCGGTTCAAGTATTCTCACCAGAAACATCTTATATGGTAACTGATATGTTAAGAGATGTATTAGAATACGGTACAGCAACAAAAGCAAGAAGTGCATTAAAATTCTCTGCTGACTTTGCTGCTAAAACTGGTACGACGAACGACTTTAAAGACGTATGGTTAGTAGGTTATAATCCAAACATTTCACTAGGTGTATGGATGGGTTATGAAATGAATAAATCCCTTGCTCAAGGTAACAGCACATATGGGCAACCAAGTACTCGTGTTAACTTATTATGGGCAAGTCTAATGAATTCCATCTATGATGCAAATCCTAAGTTAGCGGATCCCGTGGAACAATTTAAACGTCCTGCTAATGTTATTAGCGCATCGTTTTGTGGCATATCAGGGGATGCACCTTCTAAGGCATGCTCACAGGCTGGTTTAGTTCGTACAGATTTATTTAACCGAAATGTATTTGTCCCAAGTAAAGTGGATGATAGTTTAGTATCATCTTCCTCATCTATGGTAATGATTAATGGGAAATCTTATCTTGCACTTGATTCAACACCAAGAGAATTTGTTATTTCAGGTGGCGGTGCTGGTATTAACTCTGATTTCGCGAGAAGAATGCTTGGTAGACTTGGTGGAGATGCTTCTAAATTATTGCCAGGCGGTACAGCTCGTGTAGCATCAACAGCTACCTTTAATGCGGATGGAAATAGTCCACAGGCTGTTTCAGCATCATTGCAAGGAAGTACAATTACTTGGTCAAAATCTGCATCAAATGATGTTGTCGGCTATCGTGTATACGATATAACAAATGGTAGTCGTTCCCTTGTAGCTTCACTAAGAGATGGAAGCGGTCGTCAAGCCTCTATCTCAAGTGGTAGATCCTACATTGTTGTAGCTGTCGATATCACTGGCTTAGAATCAGGACAATCTAATACAGTTACAACAGCTGCAGCAACACCAGCAGAGCCAGTTACGCCAGACCAAAACACTACTCCAACTCCTGATACTGGAAATGGTAATCAAAGTGGGGGCTCTCACGGCGGATCAAATGGTAGCCCAAATGGTGGTTCAAATAGCGGTTCGCATGGCGAAGGAAATTCAAACGGCCATGGAAATGGTAATGGTAATGGAAATAATAACGGTGGCGAAAATGGTACTGAACCAGAACCAGGCACTAATCCAGGGACAACTCCTGAAAACGGACCAGGTCAAACCCCTCCGCCAACAGAGTCGACTCCTTAATAAGCTTGAGTTATCTCCCACTCTATAGTGGAGATCACTAAATAACAAAAGGCATTCAGAATAATTTCTGAATGCCTTTTTTATTTAGAAAAGCGGAAGCGCCCCGTTTAGCCCCGACTAGCGCTGGAAGGCCCGAATCGAAAGCGTCTTTCCAGCTTTCGACC
>Ga0182744_1002620_pt1 | contig 14628 bp, 15 predicted proteins | sample eDN3rd30CKraftMG_FD_128525 | JGI IMG/M metagenome (GOLD analysis project Ga0182744, IMG submission 128525) | Enriched Miracle-Growth compost microbial communities from Emeryville, California, USA - eDNA 3rd pass 30_C Kraft MG (version 2) (version 2) ...
CTCGCGCGCCGGATCATCGCGAGCCATCAGGAATGACCGCGTTCGTAGCGTCCAGCCGCCACGGCTCACGCTACCATGCAAGGACGCGGCTTTCCTCACTCACGCACCACTGCCTTCCCTTGGTGGCGAGCCGCCGGACAGAATCCCGCTGCCTTGCCGTATCCCGCAAGGATCCAGACCATGCCCGTACTCATGGAAATCGAGACTTATCGACTCGAAGAACTGTCCGAGAGCGCGAAGACGAACGCCCGCAACTGGTATCGGGATACGAGTCTCGACCATGGATGGCACGACTTCACGTTCGATGACTTCGAACGGATCTGCGAGATCCTCGGTGTCAGCCTCAAGACCGACATCGTGCGCCTCCGTGGCGGAGCCAAACGCAGCCAGCCGCGCATCTACTTCAGCGGTTTCTGGAATCAGGGCGACGGCGCCTGCTTCGAGGGCTTCTACTCCTATGCGAAGGGCGCCCACCGCCGCATACGGGATCACGCGCCGCTCGACACCGAACTCCATTCTATCGCCGACGCCCTGCGGACCGTGCAGAGCCGCAACTTCTATCAGCTCAGCGCCGGCGTCTCACACCATGGGCGCTACTGTCACGAACACAGCATGACGATTTCGGTCGAGCGGGACGGGCCCTTCCAGGACGTGGCTGACACCGAAGAGGCGATCGCCGAAGTGCTGCGCAACCTCGCCTGCTGGCTCTATCGCCGCCTGAGCGCGGAGTATGAATATCTCAGCTCCGACGAAGCGGTCGACGAAAGCATTATCGCCAACGGCTTCCGCTTCAGCGCGTCCGGCGAACGCTTCCTCCGCATCGCATAGCCATTGCGGGCACATCGACCGCCCGCGACGGGAGATCAGACAAATGACCAAAACCGTCCGACTGTCCGGCCATGATATCCGGCGGCTGCGAAATGTTGCCGAGCAGATCGCGCGGAAAGAAGCGGTCGCCCCCCACTACACGATCGAGATCGCCGAGCGCTTTCATCTCTCGACGGGACGAACAGCCCTCAATATCCTCGCGATCAGCGACAATCCCGATTGGGCGGACACCGACCTCAATACGACACACTCCTGGTCGCGAATACGCGAGCGCCATGCGCTTGCGAATGGCCCGGCGCTGTTCGATCTCTACATCTATGAACGGCCCGCCCTTGGGGAGACCGGCGACCTTGTCTGCTGTATTCAGGCGGAACTCGATGCGCGGGGGCTCGCTGCGGTCCACGCCGACAGCGCAAGGGACATCTGGCGACGACCGGACTCGCCGGCTGAACCGCCCGCAGACCCGACGGATGACGATGATCGGCCACGATCGTAAAGCCATGGCGCGCGCCATGTCCGACCGATTGCAAACGACCACCGACCGCGCCGAAACGACCTGGTCCCTTGTCTCAAGCTATCGCCCGAGAATATTGGCAATTGGCCGCGCCATGCCGACGCGCTGCTTCATGAGGTCGGTGAGCCAGCAGAGATGTGCGGCTGCGTCGGCCAGCGGCAGTTCGCAGACTTCCTCGAACATCCCGCGCTGATAATCGAGGTTGCGCGCGAGAATGCCTCGCAGCCGCAGGCGCGCCGGGCTGTCGTCAGCCTCGATTTCCTCATTCGCCTCACGCGCCGCATCGAGAAATGCCTCAGCCAGCTCCTGTGCTTCATAATAGCCGCCATCCAGCCCCTCGCTTGAGGCAAGGCTTGCCAGCCGCCGACGCACCAGCGGCAATTCAGGATCGACCGCCGCATCGTCGAGCGGCAGGTTGAAATCATAGACGGCGAGAAAGTCGCGGATCATCATCTGCTCCCTGACGCGCCGAGGGAACATAATGGCAACCTAAAGTCAAGACTCGAATAGGCGGTGTCGGACGCAGCGAGGGGATCGACCATCCGCGGCTTGCCGTCATTGGTCACGCCGGTTGCTCTGTGTCGGATGCCGCAGACCGTTCGACGGCCAGCTCGAAGGTTGCAGGAAGATCGCCGAGCGACATCGGCTTCTTTTCTCCATGCGATGAACGCCCGCTTGTTGCATCGGACAAAGCCTCGATGGCCCTGGACACAAGATCAGCCCAGCGACTGCTCCGATCGAGCTGATCTTGAGGAAGGAGCTTCAGGCGCTCCTCCAGCCTCTGCATCGCTTCGGCAAGGGTTCGACCCGTCACATAGGGCAGCCAATCGGCGGAAAAGACGTAATCCATCGCGGGGATCATATCCAGATCTCCGGCACTTGACAGATCGCGAACGATGTCGACCTGGCTCTCCCATAGTCCGAGCGCAGCCCATACACCTTTGCTGTAGCGGTCATCCCACGCCTGAAAAAGAAGCCTTCTTCCGTCACCAGTCTGTCGATTCGATCAAAAGACATATCGAGCCCTCTCAAAAGCCGCCGGCACGGTATCGAAGCCGGTCCCATGCGACCTATGGCTGAGCGGAACGCGCTTCAATTTTCCGCCACGTTGCAGACGACTCCGTTCGCGCAACCCTGGACATTTTCGTCCTGATTCACAAACCTTGGATGGTATCTCGGCGAGACTACATGATCATAGACCCTGTGTCCCCGGGCAGGCGGGAGCAGACCCTCTTTCAAACCCCGATAACCTATATCAAGTAGACGTTGTTTCCAACGTCGGGGTGGTCCGATGCAAACCATCGGGGGACAGTTTGAATCTATTGCCGCAATGGACCGAAAAGGCCGACAAGCGTAGGCTTGATCCGCTCGGAATGCAGAATAGCGGGGTTATCCTTTACCAGTCGCTTCTTCCCGGCATCAGCAACGTCACCCTGCGAATGCGCTATTACGGCTATTATTGCTGGGTCAGTGAGACCTATGCGCGCTGCGGCGCCACCAGCGATTTCGAGGCCTGGCGCAATTGGGTGCGGCGTGCCGAAGCCCTCTATGCCCTTGTCTCCGCGCGTGCCGGGGAGACCGGCGTGGGTGGCGTCGACTGGGCGAATCGCCGCCTGGCGGCCGAGGAGCGGATCATCGACTTTGCCGCCGCGGCGTCCACCGACCCATCGCAGGAACGCTATCTGCGCCAGTCGCTCGGCGTCTTTGGCGGCGCCTATTATACGCAGATGGCCGAAATGGGCCTCTTCACCGAGAACCGTCACGGGATACAGGTCGCGACCCGCGATCTCGGCCGGCGCGCGGCCAACCTGTTTGCCGATGCGATCGGACCCGATCTCGCAAAGCTCCTGCGCCAGAAGATTATCGCCGCCCGTGTCAGCGTCCGCGACCTCGACCGCCTCGAAGCGATCGCGCCCTCCCAGGTCCAGTTGAAGAGCGAGGAGCGCAGTTTCTACGAAGCTCTTCTCTTCGCACGCGAGAAGTCGCCCGGGAAGAGCGCGGCGAGCCGTTCCGCCACGCTCAGCCTCATACTGGAAACGGCGAATGCCATCGCGGAACGGCCTGGATCAGAGGATGTCCGCTGGCACCTCTTCGATCCACCGCAAAACCCTCTGCCCGAACATCTCGAAGCCCAGCGCCTCAGCTGGGAAGCCTATCAATGCCAGGATCTCATGCAGGTGGCATCGGCAGCTCTGCTCGCCTGGGCCGTCGCGATCATCAATGCGGACGGGCAGGGGCAAACCCTTTCCGGTATCCGCGACGAAGTGGTCTCCCGTCTATCCGGGCATGACGATGACGCGTTCGCGGCAAGCTGGCGAGACTTTCGGCTGAGTCGGGATCCAGCGACGATTTCCTATCAGGAGCTGTGGAATGATCTGAGGAGCGCCCGTGGCGCGCCGGCCGATCGGGCTATTTCCGCCATCACGCTCATGGCAACCTTGCACCAGCGGCTTTGGACACGCTCCGATCTCGCCGAAGCCGCCGCGCGCGGCTTGTCTGGCCGCGGTTCCGCACGATCGCTCCGCACGGAGTTGGACTGGCTCGAAGCCGAGGAAACCGACACCGTCGTCGAGCGCATCGCCGACTATGTGATCGAGCGCGTCGTCCGCCGGCATAGCTGGGTCGCCATGCAGAAGCTCCGCTGGCAGCGCGACTACACTTTCCTGTTCGAACTGCGCGACGGACGCCTCTTCTTTCTCGCCGGATATCAGCCGGTCGCCACCACGCCGCGCCTTGATCCAGCGATCCAGTTTCTCGAGGATATCCATCTCCTCGACGAGGATGGGCTGACGGCGCTCGGGACCGACGCCCTGGCGGCCGCCCGATGAGGCTGCCCGATCGTCTTGGCCGCCGCCTCGGCCGGCCCTTCCACAGCGCGATCGCCACCGGCTTCGCCGTGGAGTTCGCCGCTGTCGAGCAGATCCTCCTGCCACAGCTCATGGCGAGCGGCGCGTCGAACCTTCTCCTGATCACCGACGCGCGCATGGCATCGCTCGCTCTCTCGGACGGATCGATCCTCCCAACCGCGCTCGGGCGCGACTATGCGCTCCACAGCCCGCCGGCAGCCGACGGGATATTCCACCCCAAGATCATCCTGCAGATCGGCCGTGACAGCGCCCGCGCCTTCGTCAGCTCCGCCAACCTGACCGCGGCAGGCCTTGCCGGAAACGCCGAAGTCTCGATCGAGATCGAGTGCAAGGACGAGGAGGGACCCGAGCGCGAGATTATCCGATCCATCTGGCGTTATCTCGACGCGCTCGTGCCATCCCAACCATCTCCGGCGCGAGACGCCCTGCGTTGGGCGGGCGAGCGCGCGGCCTGGCTCGACGGTCCGCCCGGGTTGGTCCTGCATGAACTGGACGACAGCTCGGCGATCGCGTTCCTCTCCGGGCCGGGCGACGCGGGGATCGCTGATCGGTTCGTCTCGTTCGTCGGCGACGACAAGGTTCAGTCGCTGATGGCGATCAGCCCCTACTGGGACGAGGATCTTTCCGCTCTGGCAGATCTTTCCCGCCGCCTCGCGCCCAAGCGGATCATCGTCCCGATCGACACCGCCAGCCACGAATTTCCCATCGACGCGCCATTCGCGAAGAAGGCCCGGATCATCGATCTCAACTGGCCCTCCCGGCGCTTCACCCACGCCAAGATCCTCCTCGCTTCGACCGCCCGATACGACCATGTCCTGTTCGGGAGCGCGAACTGCACGACCGCCGCGCTAGGACGGGAAGGGGCCACCGGTTCCAATGCGGAGGCCTGCATCTATCGCAGGCTTCGGCGCGGGGCGGCAGGCGAAGCCCTTGGGCTCGACCGCTGGCTCGACGGCGACGTCATCGCGCTTGCCGATCTCGCGCCACCCGTCATGTCGACGCCCATTCCCCTCAAGGCGATCGAGGCGCGCCAACCCGGCACATTCGAACTCGACAATGGTTTACTCATCTGGCGCCCGGCGCTTGCCGGATTGGCCGAGGGTGATCTCCATCTCCTCGACAATGCGGCAAACCTGCTCGTGTCCATCCCGGTCGCTTCCTTCCAGCATTCCGGTGGCACGCGCACGGCCCGATCGATCCGGCGCTCCACCGAACACTATGCTTCGTACGCTTGGTCTGCGGTGACCTCAGCTCGACCATTTCTCACGTCACGCACCGAAACGCGCTGCGCACACGTCGCCGGGAAATAGCGACCGGTGCCCTGGCCCGCGCGCTCGAGCAGTTCACCCATGGCGCCGACTTCGATTTCTGGATGCATCAGGCATTCGAAACGCTCGCTCGCGCCGACTTCGATCAGGTCGCGGACACTCCCTCGCTTGCAGCCGCACGCAAGCGTGCGCGCAACAGCGGCGGCGAGGCCGAGCCACCCGTGTCGCTGAGCTACGAGGCGTTCACCCAAGCGCGACCTGGAACCGCGCGATCGGGCGTCGACGGCGCAAACACTCTCGCCGGAACCTACAGCGACAGCATCCGCGATTTCCTCAATCTTCTCTCCGGCAGAGCTATCGCTGCGAGCGCAGACGAAGACGACGATCCCGCCTATGATGACCCCGCGGAAGAGGGCGGTGACCCCGATTCCGACGATCGCGCCGATGGCGGCGTCCTTGTGCAGCCGCGCCAGCCGGACGAGGAACCGGTTGATCCCGCCCCGATCGACGCGCGCCTCTATGAGCGTCACGTTATCGGCTATGCCGAGGGCCTCGAATGGAACGAGGAACCGCTCGGTCCGGGCGATGTCCTGCGACTGCGCTTCTGGCTCCTGTTCCTCCTCTACAAGGCCCGCTGCCCCGATCTCCCTCACGGCCTCGACAATTCGAGCGCCGCGCTATCTTGGCCGCGCTTCACCGTCCGTATCCTTGTCGCCTTCTTCTGCGGTCGCACGCCTGCGATCACCCGACTCATGATGGCACGCGACTATAGCGGCATGCCCGTCGACTTCATGGAGTGCTGGATCACCGTGCTCTGGAGCCTCGATGCGATTGAAGGGGTGCTGTCCGACCGGCCGAAGGAGCGCGAGTTCCTCAAATATATCCCCGAGTTGCGCCGGCGCGTGGTCGCACTGCTCGGCCTTTCATCCGACGAACTGGCCGGGTCGCTCGCCAGCGAGGTGCGCGAAGGGCTCGATGGTTCGATCGGGCGGAGGCTCGCCCTTGTCTCATAAGGCACCCAAAGAGTCCTGCCGGTTTCACACCGCCCTGGTGCAGGATGTCCGATGGGAGGCGGCAATGTGCAACGCGCAGGCGAACGCAGGACGAGGCGGATGATCACAGACCGAAACGCTCCTGTTCCGACCCCACCCGTCGAGGAGGGCAGGCGCTGGTCGATCTGGATCGATATCGAAGGCTTCAGCACGCTCTGGACGCGCGGGAACAAAGCCGTGCTAGGCCTGCGCGCCCTCATGGAGGGCATCTACCGCCTTGGAACCCGGCTCTACCGCGATGACAGCGAGCGCCTCTTCGCCCATCAGTTCGGGGACGGCTTCATCATCGTTGCTGACTTCCATGAACCCCAGCTCGATCGCTGTGCGGCAATCGCCGTCGCACTCATGCGCCACGTCTCCCATGCCGGATGTCTCGCCCGCGTCGCCATCGCCGAAGGGGAATTCGCCGACATCTCAGGGTTGTGGCCCAAGGTGATCCATGAGGCCGCCGCGCGCGACGGCTCGGATGAATGCGTCTCCCTCGGAAGCGGCCTCATGACCCTGTTGCCCGTCATGGGAACCGCGCTGATCGCCGCCAACAAGCTCGATGCCAGGAATCCCGTCAAAGGATCGATCCTCACCGTCGCGACCGTGGACAGCATCCGGATTTCCCCCAGCTTTCCGCGACGAACCGTCGATGGCCACGCTGCCTTCACGATCCTCGATTGGGTGCATGCCGAGCATGCCCATATCGACCGCATATGGTCCCGCGCCGGCGTTGGGGGATCGCCCGCGGACGCCGAGCGGGCAATCCGCGACTATATCGACGCCGAAGATCCGCCAACGCCATGGATCCGGGGAACGCTCGACTCCACCAACCTGACGGTGCCCCATGCCTGACGAACAGACCCGCCGCATCAAGGTCGACCTGCTCATGCCGGGTGACATCATCCTCACCGCGTCCCGTGGCAAGGTGAGCAAGACCATCCGCCTCGCCACCAAGGGGCAGGTGTCCCACGCCATGATCTGCGTCCAGCACGGCTCGATCATCGACTCGACCGATGACGGCGTGCAGGCGCACAATATCCAGCGCGAGCTTTACGGGCCGTACGATCATGTCACCGTGCTCCGCCTTCGCTTGCCCCCGAGCGACCTTCAACTTGGCACCATCATCGATTTCGCGCGCGCCGAAATCGGGACACGCTATTCCAGGAGCGAAGCCGTGCGATCGGTCCTGACCGGTCCCAAGCCAAGGACACGGCAACTCTTCTGCTCGCGCCTGGTCGCCCGGGCATTCGCCGCGGCGGGCATCCCCCTCGTGGCCGACGCCGACTATTGCACGCCCGAGCAGATCCGGCGCAGTCCGCTTCTCGCCGCGCTTCCGGACATGACCGAGACGGTGTCGCCAACCGAGCTGGCGGCGTGGGCCGCCCGTCCAAACCCGATCGCCGACATGCAGGAAGTCCAGAACCGCATATTGGCTGCCGCGCGGCGGCTCGATCCCTCGGTCGAGAACTTCAGCGATCTCGACCGGCTCGTTCAGGATCATCCCGAATGGGACGAGGAGATCGCCCGGGTCTATCGAGAGAGCGGCTATCTCGACCTTTGGCGCGCCGACTTCGCGATCAACCCGTGGCATTATGACCTCGGCGATATGGAGGCGAGCGCCGGGCCTCAGCCCGATCGGGGCCTCCTCGACTATTGCATCAGCACCATTCGGGAGTTCCACACCGGCGGCCTGCGCTTCGCCGTCAATCTCGTTCACTACCGGCATGCGCTGGAGGCGAACCGCCGGAAGACCACCGCGCAACTCGTAATGCTCTACCAGCAGCTCGTGGTGAACGACCAGACGCGGCGCGACGTTGCACTCGCCTGGTTGAAGCGGCACCACCCCGAGGAAGCCGCTCGCCATTTGCAGCATATTCCGCCGCACTCGGACCTGTGGTTCTCGATCGTGGACCGCGTGGAGCCCCCGCTTGGCGCCATCGCCCGCATCTCCATGCAGCGTATGGGATCACCGGATGTCTGCTCGGCATGCGGCGACCCGGCCGAGGACTATCGCCTCGTGAACGCAGCCGAGGCAATGCCCGGTGTGCCATCACTCAGGCTTTGCAGCGATTGCGTGGGCATCCGGCGCGCAGGCGGCGAAATCCTTGAACCGGTCCCATGACCGAGGCGGGGGCGCCATGGCCGACAGTCGGGGCCGGGGTGGGCGGATGCCCGCCCAAGGCGGGCACCGGGCTCTATCTCCGCTACGCTCCGACCAAGCCCCCTTGCGGGGTCTTGTCCGCTTCGCGGTAACGATCCCTTCCGCAGGTGCGCGCGGCCTGTGAGGCGCTTCTTCCTCGACCGGAGAGTCCAGCCGCACGACCACCGCAATGCAGGCTTCGCCTAAGGAATCGCGCTAGTCGCGCGATGCGGATCGTGGAGCCAGCCCGATCGCATCGCCCCCTTCGCCGCCCTCGCAGGATCCGTGCGTTGCAGGACGGGTTTCGTCCGCAAGAATTGCGTCGGGGCAAAGCTGCGCTAGGCGAAAAGGGGCCGGCGATGTTTGTCTGTTTTCAACAGAAGCGCCGGCCCCTTTTCGCCAAACTTCGCTAGAGCCCCTCCCGTGCTTCTTGCGGACAAGAGCCCCGCCCTGCGCCTTCGGACCTGCGAAGGCGGCTCCGGGTGCGATGACGATCGAGCCGGCCCACGCTCCCTTTCCATTCAAGCAGAACCGACCGCTGCGCGGCCGGTGCGTCCTTGTCGTTCGTTGGCCGCTGACGCGGCCGTTTGATGCTCAGGCTCACCAGATACGATGAAAATCTGTCAATAAATCAATTATATGGAAGTAACGGAGGGGAGGGAGTAGGTTTTGATGTGGCCGGGAAAGAGAAACGGCCCGCACCCAAGAGAAAGGATGAAGTCATGAAGATCGGTAGCTTCAAGTTCGACGAACGCGCCAGCGACATTATCGGTAAGATCGCCACTCGCGAGATGCGCTTTCCCTACCTTATCATGCGCCGCGTCGAGGATCGGCAGAGCGACAGCGCCCCCGTCTATGAAATCTACGAGACGAACCGCGCGGGCGACGAAATCCAGATCGGCGTCGTCTGGGAACGGCGCATGAAGTCCAACGACGAAGTGTTCCTGTCCGGCATGGTCGATGACCCGAGCTTCCGCGAGCCGCTCCCCATCGCCCTTTTCGGGGACGAGACGAACGGCTTCGATGTCCAGTGGCGGCGCGAACGCGACCGCGAGGCACAGGGCAGCGGCTTTGGCGGACGCTCCGGCGGCGGCCAGCGGCAGGGCGGTTTCGGCGGACGGTCGGGCGGCGGCTTCTCGGGCGGCAGCACCGCAGGCCCCGGCGGCGAATATACCGGCAACGGGCGCGGCCTTGACGACGAGGTGCCCTTCTAAGCGGCACCAAAGGCGGGCCGGGGGAGCGCTGGAACGCTTCCCCGGACCCTGAACCGTCACCCGACCAAAGGAACCCATCCCATGAGCAAGCCAACGGCCTTGCGCAGCGTTAGCAGCTTTGCCGACCTGCCGGAACTCTACGCCGAACTTACCGCCACCCCCGATTTCGTGGCCTCGTTCGGCGATCCCTTGCCCCTCACCACCATCGACGCGGGCGAGGAACCCGCAGAACAGACAATGCCCGATCCGCTCGCGGCGCAGGCCGAATGCGGCGGCATCATCGCCGCTATTTTCGACCTGCTAGGCGATACGCGGCTCGACCCGCTCGCGCCCGAACTCGCATGGGGCTTCGTCAACAGCTTCCATTTCGTCGCGGGCAGACTCGAAAGCCGCGAGGACAGGCTGGCCGATACCATCGGCGACATGGCCCGCCGACTGGAACCGGGCGAGGTGTTCAACAAGGAACTGGAAGACTCCCAGCTTGAATGCCAGTCGGTCGCCGAACAGCGCGCCGCAATGGAAGCCATGCGCGACTATGCCGCCGCGATGTATCGCGCCTATGCCGGTCGCCCGTGGTCCCCGGCTCGGGGATCGCGCGCGTCGCACGTCACCACCGCAAGCCAGATTTCCGCGCTCGACTTCCTGCGTGCCCGTTCCGAACGCCGCCGCGATCGCTACGACCCGCAAGGCCCCGTCGTCGTCGTCTCCGGCCCGCAGGACTGGCACGACTGGCGTATCATCTGGAACCGGCTCGACCAGATCAGGGTGCGCATTCCCCATATGGTGCTTGTCACCACCGGGCAGCGCGCCGGGGTGGACGCCGCAGCCGCCGCATGGGCGGCGGAACGTGGCGTCGTCTGTGTCGCGTTCGGCCTCTATGGGCGCGGCAAGGGCAAGGGCTTCAAGCGCAACCGCGACATTGCCGAGCTTATGCCGGTCGAGGCGCTGCTCTGCGAAGGCTCCGGCATCCAGTCCAGCCTCTATGACCTGCTCAACCCGGAGAAGGGGCACCGTGTCCCGACCCATGTTTTCATGCGCACCGATCAGGAACCCGATGTGCCGATCAAGAAGAAGCGCCGCGTCATAGCGGCCTGATCGAACCACCATCCCAAGAGAGGGACCGGCGCGGAACACCGCAGCCGGTCCCTTGTCGTGCTTGCGCACGAGCGGGGGAAACCCGAACGGTTTCCCCCGCATCGCTCCTTTTGCCGGGCGTTCCGCCCGCCAACGTCGCTCCCCTTTCCGCTAAGGCTGCGCCGTCGCCTGGCGCGCTCCTGCGGCCTCCGATCCGGGCGGCAGTGCAGCGCCGGACTTCCCCCGCCCGCCGCCGCCAGTCTTGACCGGTACACCCCTTGCGGGCGGATCATCGGGCGCAGCCGGAAGCGCCTTCAAGGCTGCCAGCGCGGCGCCGCCACCGACCCGGATCGCTTGGCCGAGCACGTCGCGAAACTCGCGCTCGCTCAGGCGTTCCACCGCAAGTTCCGTCGCGAGCTTCCCATAATGCGCGCGCAATCCACGTCGCACCGTCTCGGCTTCTTGCGCGAGGCTGCGCTGGTCGGCCTCGATCTTCGCGAGCCGTTCCCGTTCCGTCATCTTGGGCATGTTTGGACTCCTTCTAGGAAGGAGGTCTGTTCGCCAGTCCCGACTATCCACCAAGGAGCATGAGCTTGCAACGCCCTCCAGCCGACAGAGCACAAGAGATCAGGCGCGGCTCCCCTGACGGGGAGACCCGCGCCGATCGGGATCGACGGGCGCAGCGGGCAAGCGCGCTGCGAGGGAGGGACGCACGCCGGAGGCGGGTGTAATGCACCCCACGCACGGGTGCTGCGGTCGCGAATCGCCCGGAATTCAGCCAATTTCTCCCGGCGCGGAGCGGCTGCCGATTTGGCACTGATCGACTGCCGCCGGCAGCCAGGCCCGGAGTGCTGCCGACCTAAGCAATTGATCTCGCTTGGCACTTAGTGGCTGCCAGCGGCAGTTTCGATAAACTATTGAGATAACGGCGTAAATCGACTATAAAGGCTGTGCTTCACCACGTTGCTGGCGTGTCGGACAAGGAGTCCGCCGCTTGGCACGCGTCACAATCCGCATAGACGATGACCTCTATGCGCGCCTTTCTGTCCAGGCGCGCAATGCCGACCTCGGCACCGCGACCTATTGTCGCGACATCCTCGAGCGGTTCGAGGGAACCGACCCTTCGGGCTATCATGCTCGCTTCGATGAACTCCATGCGACGGTCATTCAGGCCTTTGCGATCCTTGCCACATCGGTCGGTGAGCGGTCGCCCGACATCCTCCAGAAGGGGTTGGGTGAAGCGCGCCGGCTCCTCCGCGAAAGGGGGCTGCTCGATCCCGAGCAGGACCGGCCATGAGCATCTTCCGCCATGACACGCTCGGCTCCTGGACCCGCGGCGGACAGGCCATCGTCCACAATGTCAGGATGACCACACAGGTCTTCTATCAGACCGTCCTTGCGGGGTTGGTGATCTGGATCGGCGGCATCATCTGGTACGCGCTCGAAAAGTCATCAGACTATGAGCGCTTCGTTCTGGTGAAGCTCGGCCAGGCCGCCTTCATGGGCGATGCCGTCCCCGGCAACGTCACCCCGATCCTGTTCAAGACTCCGGAAGGCAACCAATACTGGACCAGCCCTAAGGCGCTTCTCGATTCCGGCCTCGCTCACAAGACGCTTGAAGCCTTCGAAACCTACCTGCTCCACGGAGCGGCGCTCTCCGGCCTGTTCGCGCTCGCCATGCTGGGGTGGGCCTGGTTCTACTTTACCCGGACGGGAAGGGGGCTCGGCTCAAACCAGTTCCTTCGCGGCGCTCGTTTCGGCACCGTGCGCCAGGTCCGTCGCGCACTCTGGCGCCACGCCAAAGGCAGTTTCGAGATCGGCGGCGTCAATGTGCCGGACGCCTTCGAGCCAGAGCATATCCTCATTTGCGGTGCCCCCGGAACCGGTAAGACCAACATCATCGTCAAGATGCTGGACGGCATTCGGAAGCGGAAGCGCCGGGCCATCGTCTATGACACCGCTGGCACCTTTGTAGAGAAATTCTACCGGCCCGGGATCGACGTGCTGCTCAATCCACTCGACGCCCGTGCGGATGGCTGGTCGCCCTGGGTCGATGTGCCGCGCGACTATCATTACGACCAGATCGCGGAATCCACGATCCCGGACAAGGCCGGCGATCCCTTCTGGGCGAAGGCCGCGCGCGGCACGCTGGTTGCCGTTCTTCGGAAGCTGGCGCGTCAGGAACGCACCCTCGTGTCGATCCTTCTCGACACTTTGCTGCGCTCCAAGTTGAAGGATCTCGCTGCCTTCGCCGCCGGCACCGATGCGGCGGCGTTCATATCGACCGAAGGCGAGCGCACAAGCGCAGGCATCCAGGCCGAGCTCGCCTCCGTCATGCGCAGCTTCTCCTATCTCGACGACACCGCCGACGGTTTCTCGATCCGCGACTGGGTCGCCAACGAGAGGGACGACAGTTGGCTTTTCATCACGGTGAAAGCGGACCAGCTTCCCTCGCTTCGTCCCCTCATCACGGTATGGCTGGACATCGCGATCAGCGCGATCATGAGCATGACGGCCGATCGCAACCGGCGCCTCTATTGTGTGATTGACGAGTTGCCGACGCTCCAGCGGCTGCCGTCGCTCGGGGACTTCCTTGCCCGGGCCCGGAAATATGGTGGCTGTGGTATCCTTGGCTTCCAGAGCTACCCCCAACTGGAAGCCACCTATGGCATCCAGGATGCCGCTGCCATCACCGGCTACTGCTCGACGTGGGTGGCGCTTCGTGCCAACGACACCCCGACCGCGAAGCATGTCAGCGAGAACCTCGGCCAGGTCGAGCAGGTCGAAGCAAACGAAGGCATGTCCTATGGCGTGAACGACATGCGCGATGGCGTGAACCTATCACGCATGCAGGTGACGCGGCCCCTGGTCATGCACACCGAGGTCACCAATCTGCCGAACCTCATGGGCTATCTGCGCTTTGGACGCAGCTTGCCGGTGGTCCGGTTCGAGGACAGCTATCACAAGGTCGCCTCGGTTGCCGAGGCGTTCGAGGAGCGCGGTGCACCACCCGTTCGACTGGCGGTCGCGGCCCCACCGACGCCTCCCATTTCGGTTACGCCGCCGACTCCGGCTAAGCCGAGGGCGGGGACCCAGAAACGACGCAAGCCCGAACCCGAGGCGCGCGAGGCCGAACTGCCGCTTTCTGCGCCACCAGAAGAGACAGCAACATCGGCCGGCGCCCCAAGTGCGGGCCCGATGCCACCGTCCCAACCGGACGGGGACGACGAACGGGGGCCAACTGCGCCGCCACTTGAGCTGTTCGGGAAGTCCGTGGGGTTCCGTCTCAGCCAGCATGGCCGCCATGACGGCGCCCGCAACGCTGCGAGGCCGGCATGATCAATCCCATCCGCCTGAAGGGCAAACCAGCCAACATCGCTCGCTACTATACCGTCGGCGACTATTACACCAAAGGCGCCGACGAGCACTCGGAATGGGGTGGCAAGGTGGCCGCCGAACTCGGCCTCGAAGGCAAGGTCGATCCCGCCATCTTCAAAGAGCTTCTTGCCGGCAAGATTGGTGATCAACAACTCGGCCGCCGCCGCAAGGATGGCAATATTCAGCATCATCCGGGTTGGGATTTCGCTGTCAATGCTCCGAAATCGGTTTCGATCATGGCGCTGGTGGCAGGTGATGATCGGATCATACAGGCGCATGAGCGGGCGGTCGGGGTCGCGCTCTCC
>Ga0182744_1002627_pt1 | contig 14617 bp, 10 predicted proteins | sample eDN3rd30CKraftMG_FD_128525 | JGI IMG/M metagenome (GOLD analysis project Ga0182744, IMG submission 128525) | Enriched Miracle-Growth compost microbial communities from Emeryville, California, USA - eDNA 3rd pass 30_C Kraft MG (version 2) (version 2) ...
AGGCGCGTTAGCGTGAGACACGAGGACCTCCGTGGTCAGGGTGCGAGTGTGGTAACCCACATCCTGCCCGGAGGTCTTCGCTACCTCACCCGTTCACAACCTGCCGGGGAAGTACATCTAGCAGCCACGCGGGCTTGGAAGGAAGCCAATCCCGACCGCGCCCGTGCGCACAACCGCGAGTCGATGCGCCGCGCAGAGGTCAGGAAGAAGGCCCTGGAACACCGGCGGGAGCGCGGCCGCGAATGGTACGCAGAGCACCGCGAACAGCAGCGTGCACGTGCTCGACAGTTCCGCCAGGAACACCCCGAGAAGGTGCGCGAGTACCAGGCCCGCTTCCGGGAGCGGCACCCCGAGCGCGCCGCCGAACAGGGGCGCCGTGCCACACAGAAGTGGCGTGATAGCCGCGCCGAGGTGGTGCGAGAGAAAGAGCGCGCCACAGCTGCGGAGCGACGCCGTGACGACCCCGACGCCTTTAAGCGGTGGTACCAAGCGAACCTGGAACAACAACGCGAACGAGGTCGAGAAGCCGCCCGGCTGCGCAGCCGGCTCAAGAAGCTCGGACTGCCGCCCCGGCGTATCCAGCGTGTCTACGCCAACGATCGACGTGCGAACGATCGCGCCGGCGAAGAGTTCTTCGCGCGCGAGCGTGCGGCGGATGAGGTCGCGCGCCTACGGCGCGAGGGCGAGTACAGGCGACCGACCGCCGCGCAGCTGGCCGTGATCCAGGCACGGCAGCGAGTGATGAGTCAGAGCGAGTTGCGGATCGCGGGCCAGCAACTCCAGGACCGCCTGAGAGCAGCGAAAGCACGCGAGCTGGCGCGCGCGTTCTTTCCCCAGGTCCACGCCTACGTGGCCAACACACACGGCGGTCGCATCCGCCGGCAGGTCGAGCAGGACTCGATCGCGCGGCAGGTTCGCGGTGTTGAGCCGTATGACGTCGAGGAGGAGCTACAGCGCAGAGTCCGCCGGGAGGCTGGGCAACGCGTAGTGACGGTCGCCAAGCGCAGTGTCGACGAGGACCAGATGAGGCGCCTGGTGAATGCCAGCTTCCCGGCCTCACCACGACGCCGAGCGGGGAGCGATGCTCCTGCCGCGCAGCAGAGTCGACCGGCGGCTGAACGGACCAGAGAATCGCCCGAGAGGTGAGGCCGATTGCAACTTCGCAACGGGTAACGCAACTTCTACTGGGAATCCGCGCTACCCAGTTCCTCGGTATTCGTGCTCAGCGAGTTCAGCGGAAGGCGTGCTCTCTGGTGCTGTAGGCATCGATGGTTCCCCGCCGCGTAACCGTTTGAGCCGCATATGCAGTGGCATAGCTGGCTGCGGTAACGAGGTCCTTACCGAGTGCCAACTCTGCAGACAGCGCTCCCCGGTGGCGTCACCAAAAGATCCGGTAATCGAAGCAGTTCGCTCACCGCCGCTTGCCATGCAATAGCATCAGTCCCACGCTTCGCGAATCAGTACTCGTGCGTACCACGGTAGATCAGCACCTCGTCGACGTGGAGTGTTCCGGAGTCGGGGCCGTAGGCGGAGAACTCCTGGCTATCGATGGTCGTTACCGGCGCCTTGAGCGGAGCTCCTGACAGTTTCTGGACAGAGTTGATGAAGAGGTCAAAGGTGTCGGTTTGGACGTTGATCCGGATTTCAACGAGATATGGGATGTTCGCGGTGTAAGTGCCCGCGGTGATTGTGTCGTTTGCGACGATCTTGCCTTGGTTCGTGAGGGTAAGTTTCACCGCTTCGAAGGCGCCGGATTTCAGGATCATTCGCCAGTTCTGGTTGTCTTGCCCGGGCGTGAGGTAAGCGGATGCGGTGATCACGGGGTCGGTTGGTGCCGGGCTGACAGCAGGGAAGCTGCGGCGAAGGTAGAGCCCGTAACCGGTACCGGTCTTTTGGAGTCTGAGGGCCTGCGCGCCCCAGTTCCCTGAATTGGTGAATGGTGCCACCGCCGCGGTCCCCATGCCATTGGTGACAGCCGTCCATCCTGCTGGCACGGTGCCGAGGAGGTTCGCGTTGTTGAAGTCGCCTGCGGCAACGGGGGTGACGGGGGGTGCAGGCCAGGCGGTGGGAGCCGGGCTGGAGGTTGTCGTCCCCGCTGCGTTGGCGCGGAACACGACCGTGGTGTCGCGTCCGTGCGTGTTAGCAACGTTTGCTGTGAGCTTGATGGTTGGAGAGAGCTGCGTCACAGTGACGTTCGATGGAAGTTCGGCGATCGATACTGCAGCGTAGGGGAGCTCGATTGTGATCGTTCCGGTGTTTTCCTGTGTGGGATCTGTCACGGTGACCGTGACGGTCTCGGGAGTGGTCTTGGTCATGACTGCTGCTTTGGTGCTCGCCGTGACTCCGTCGACGGTGTACTGCGTGTCGTTCCAGAATATGTAGCCGGCGACTCCGATGGTGGTGTCTTTGACGGCCATCGCGGAGACGGAGTTCTCGAGGATCGTCACATCGGGTGAGGCAGCGTAGTCGGTGGTCTGTGTTGCCGTGGCGGTGGGCAGAGTCACGTATGCATACTTTTGGGCGTTGGGATTCACGCCATGGTCCACCCAGAGTTCCATGAAGGGATTCGTATGTGTCTCGCCGTCGGTGTACGCGTCGTTCAACTCGGACCACGTTCCGCTGCGTTCATAGCGGTGTGCTTTGATCGTCGTGGGTGTCGGAAAGTAATACCCGCCCGTTCCTTCGAGGAACATTGATGTGACAGATGAGTTTGTGGTCTCGGCGCCAAATGATGTGGGTTGCGGGCTGCCGTTAATCCGGAAGGCGTTATCCCCCGCTGTACTGAGCTTTCTGTTATCGATAGTGGTGTTGATGTCGCTGCCGTCGGTGCTCGCAATGCCTGCACCGAGCGACACGACCTCGTCGTCAAACATGAACCATGCCTTCTTGGCTTGCAGGGTCCGCCGTTCAACATCGAGGTACATGGCTTCGACACCGTACTGCTGGTCGAGGGAGGCGCCGCCGGTGTAGTGCATGGTCGTGGACCACGGGACGCTGACGCCGCAATCGGTCGGTTGCTTGGTGCGTTCACAGCGATCGACGATGGGGCCGGTACCGGGTTCGGCAACGATCGGCGTCTGGTCGGTTGTTGTGCCCGGCAGCCGGTAGGGATTGACCGTTGCCCAGAAGTCGTCCGAGTAGGCATGCGGATCTTCGTCGGTGTACAGATAGGTCATGCCATCTGCGGTGTACCATCCCTTCTTGTTTTCGCCATTGATGCGCTCGTAGTTCTTCGTATGCGAGGAGTGCAGGCCCAACGTGTATGCCCAGCCGCCGCGGTGGTGCACGAGCCGGTCCTGCGCGGGGTAGCGCACATGCGTGACAAGGTCGTCGCGTGCGACCACGTCCTGGTCTGAAACAATTTCCTTGACGAATCCGATTGTGTGCACTGGCATCGTCGGGAAGACACGCGTGGTCTCGACCTGCCCGATCAGGGCTTTAAGCATTGACGATAGTCGTGGCAACTCGCTGGAGGGCGCGGTTTGTGTTGCTGTGGCGATGGCTGCGATCAGAGTGAGTGCAGCATCATCGTCTTGGTTCTGATAGCGAGAGATCTCCCGACCGCGGAAGGCGTCCATCAAGACGCCGTTTACGATGATGGGCTCGAAGGTTGTGTAGATCCATGTGTACACGTTCCCAAGGTCAGGGTCGGTCACTGCCCAAGTTGAGCCGTCGAGCAGGTAGATCGTGTTAGCCAGGCTGGAGATCAGTGAGGTGCCGTAGCTTCCGGCGTAGGGATACCACGCGTGTTGAATGAACGACCCGTCGGCGTAGAAGCCGTCAAGTGTGCTGACGTTGTCGAGAACCTGGCTCAGGGCGTCCCGCGCGAGCGCGAGTTTGGTCGCACTCTTGGCGAGCATCCCGCTGAGCAACACGACATACGACTTCCAGACACGATTGGCGGCTACATAGTCCCCCGTAACCCCCCGCGACGTGGGAACGAAATGGTCGGCCGCCCCGATGTAGCTGTTGAGTTGAGCGGGGGTCAAGTCGTCGTATAACAGCGTTGCTGCATTGAGGAGGTTTGTCGGTGCAGACACTTCCGTGAAGTACCAGCTTTGCGAGTCCCGAGAGACACTCGGGTTGTACCAGTGTGACGTGACCCAATCGAGCCCTCCGACCGTGTCTGCGAGGAGGGTGGGGTCGCCGTAGCGCTCGGACCCGGGAGTGGCGTAAGCAAGCGCCATAGCCGCGAGACGCCCATAGCTCAACGAATGCTTGTTGACGACTGTCGCAGCGTCGGCCCACAGGTAGGTGCGACCGGGAGACGTGTCCATCGTTGCCCAGAATCCTTCGGCAACTGAATCGATCTCGTTGATGCGTCCGACGATGTCCGGATCGGATGACGTCGACAGTGCACCCCCCGTCATGAACTCAGCAGTCCGGGCTCGCAGGACGTCATACTCGTCCAACGCGCTGGCCGACGGGCCGGCGCCAAGCACCAAGGACGCGGTCACCATCGCCGACAGAAGAAGTGCCAGTGTCTTTCGTGGCGTGCTGAGCTTGCGGCTGCTCGGTGCGGGCATGGTGACTCCTTCGTCGTCGCGGGTCGGTACCTGCGATTCACGGGCGCGTGCGACTGAGACGGTAAACCGGCTGGGAAGGAGCCGGCAAGCGAATCGGTCTCATTAACGTTTAGTGCAGGTCAGATGGTGCTCTTCAACCAGTCCAGTTGTGCGATGTGCTGAAAGGCGAGGCCGCCCTCGTGGTTGTTGAACGACCACTCCTGGATCTGCTTGGCCCCTTGCCACGCGTTATAGGCGGCGTAGACCGTTGACGGTGGGCAGACGGTGTCCATCAGCGCCACCGAGAAGATCGCGGGCATATGGGCGCGTCGGGCGAGGGCGACGCCGTCGAAGTACGACAAGGTACGCAGTACTTGATCCGTCCTGTCGCGGTGAGTCGACAGGTATCGAGCGATCTCGTTGTAGGGAGCTGTATCGGCGATCCACACTGCCCGAGGAAAGTCGCACAGGAATGGTACGTCAGGCATTGCTCCGGCCGCCGCGCCGAGCGCCGCCGCCGCGATTGCGAGTCCGCCGCCCTGACTCGCTCCTGTCGTCACCACCCGTCCGGGTTCGACACCGTCGAGTGTCCGCGCCAGCTCGACAGCGAGGACGGCATCGGTCATCACTCGTCGGTAGTAGTACTCGTGCGGGCTCTCGATGCCCCGAGTCATGAACCCGGGCACGGCGGGGGACCCCGTGTTCGGATCGTCCGTGTGCCCGACGGACCAGGCTGATCCTTGGCCACGCGTGTCGACGACCAACTGCACATAGCCCGCGGCGGCCCAGGCGATGTTTTCGTGCGGCATCCCGCGGCCACCTCCGTAACCTACGAACTGGACGATGCATGGCCGATCGCTGTCAGCGTCGATTGGTCGATGAAGCCAGGCACTGACGTCGTGTCCTCCGAACCCGCTGAAGGTCACGTCCCAGCTGTCGATGACGGCCAGTCGGTTGTCGATCGGTTCGAGGTGGTGCGGGCGTGCCACCCGACGGGATGATTCCAGCGTGTCCTGCCAGAACGCGTCGAAATCGTCGGGCTCCGACAGGCATGACACGTACTCGCGCAACTGCGGAAGTGGGAGATCGCCGTAGGGCATGGTGCTCCTTCGCAAACTGATCTGAGAGACAGCGCAGGAAAGCGCTTGCCATGAAGCTAGCACGGCGGTATATTGATCGCGACGACCGAGCTTTACCGCTTAAGTCGCAGAAGCAAAGGAGCTATTCGATGAGGCGGCCGACGATCCAGGACGTGGCCAAGCGTGCCGACGTCACTGCGGCCGCGGTGTCGTTTGCCCTCAACGGTCGTCCTGGTGTCTCCGAAGAGACGCGCCGTCGGGTCGTGCGTATCGCCCGGGAGATCGGCTACCGTCCAAATCGCGCCGCGCGAGCTCTCTCAATGGGGACGGCAGGGGCGCTGGGGATGGTCATCGATCGGCCAGCCCGCAGTATCGGCACCGAACCGTTCTTCATGCAGTTGATTGCCGGCATCCAGTCAGAGCTTTCCAGCGACGGCGCGGGAACCGCGTTGCTGTTCCGGATGGCCGACGACGCGGGAGCTGAAAGCGCAACCTATCGAGACTGGTGGTCGGCCGGCCACGTCGACGGGGTCTTCCTTGTGAACCCGCATTGCGAAGATCAGCGATTCCGTGAACTCCAGGCGGTCGGAATGCCCGCGATTGTTCTCGGTTCCGCAGAGACCACGCTCCCGACGATCGCCTCCGACGAGACGCCGTTCGCGCGGCAGATCCTCCTCCACCTTCACGATCTCGGCCACCGCGAAGTGGCGAGAGTTAGCGGTCCGCGGACTCTGGTGCACACCGTTGAGCGTGACATCGCCTATGCGAGGGTCGCTGCCGAGTTGGGAATGAACTACGAGAGTGTTGTTGGCGACTACAGCCGGGACACCGGCATCGGTTGCACTAGCGAACTGCTCAGCCGTCGGCCGCGCCCGACCGCGATCCTGTATGACAACGATGTGATGGCACTCGCGGGTCTGGAGACCGCGCGAGCGCAGGGCGTTTCCGTGCCCGAGGAACTGTCGATCGCGTCCTGGGACGACTCGATCCTCTGCGAGCTCGCGCAGCCGAACATTAGTGCCCTCACCCGCGACGTCTCGGCGTTCGGCGCCTACGCCGCGCGATCGCTCTTAGAACTGACTCGGGGTCGCGAACCCAGTGACGATTACGTCGAGACACGCTCGTTGACGGTGCGTGACAGCACCGCCCGGGCTACGAGAGAAGTTCGTCCGTGAGCATTCGGTACCCGCCACCGCAGAGCGATGGCACCCGCACGACTGCATTCGATACACGCCTAGAAGAGGAAACACGGTGAGTTCTCTCGCAGAATTGAACAGCATCCGCGCGATGCGCGGTCGGAAAGAGGACACACCTGACACAAAGGCGGCCTACCTCTTTCTGCTGCCATGGCTGATAGGCCTGGCTGTGATCACGGTCGGCCCGATGCTCGCATCGCTGGCGCTCGCCTTCACGGATTACAACCTTCTCCAGGCGCCGGAGTTCGTGGGCATCGACAACTTCTTGAGAATGCTCACGGACACGCGGCTACACGCCGCGTTGGGCGTGACATTCGTCTACGTGTGTGTTTCGGTTCCGATTCAGCTCGCCCTTGCGCTGGGGTTGGCGCTCCTGCTGGACCGTGGACTGCGCGGATTGGCGTTCTATAGGTCTGCGTTCTACCTTCCATCTCTGATTGGCGGCAGCGTTGCCATCGCGGTGCTGTGGCGACAGGTGTTCGGTACGTCCGGTCTGGTCAATCAGGTTCTCGGGCTGTTCGGAGTCGACGGGATGGGATGGATCTCATCGCCGGAGACAGCACTCGGTACGATCATCATCCTCAATGTGTGGACTTTCGGGGCGCCGATGGTCATCTTCCTCGCCGGCCTCCGCCAGATTCCGCGGATGTACTACGAAGCCGCAGCCGTCGACGGTGCGGGCCCCATGCGCCGGTTCGCTTCGATCACTATCCCGCTGCTAACACCGATCATCTTCTTCAATCTGGTCCTGCAAATCATCCACGCGTTCCAGACCTTCACACAGGCCTATATCGTCTCGGGCGGCACCGGCGGCCCAGCCGACTCGACGCTGTTCTACACGCTGTACCTCTATCAGCGCGGATTCGCGAACTTCGACATGGGATACGCCTCAGCGCTCGCCTGGGTGCTGTTGCTCATCGTGGGCGTGTTCACCGCAATCAACTTCTGGGCATCAAAGTTCTGGGTGCATTATGACGACTGACATCGACCTCCCCGCCACCGCGACCGCTGTCGAAAGCAGCACCGCCCGCCGCCAGCCCTCTGTACAACGCACATTGAGATCCCGCGGTCGAATGAACTCGCTCGTGCGGCACGCCCTCCTGCTGGCGGCCTGCGCGCTGATGCTGTACCCAGTCATCTGGATGGTGGTCAGTTCGCTTCGCTCACCCGACGAGATCTTCACCAGTCCTGGTCTCTGGGTTGACGAACCGCACTTCGAGAACTACACCAAAGGTTGGAACGCGCTCGGGCAACCCTTCGGGCACTACCTGATCAACTCGCTGATCATCTCGATCGGCGCGATCATGGGGAACCTGGTGTCGTGCTCACTGGCCGCCTATGCCTTCGCACGGCTGCGGTTCCGTGGGCGCCGGCCTCTGTTCGCCGTCATGCTCTTGACGATCATGCTGCCGATCCACGTGATCATCATTCCGCAATACGTGCTGTTCTCTTCGTTCGGCTGGGTGAACACCTTCTTGCCGCTGATCGTCCCGAAACTGCTCGCCACCGACGCATTCTTCATCTTCCTGATGGTCCAGTTCATCCGGGGCATCCCGCACGAACTCGACGAAGCCGCGCGGATCGACGGCGCGGGTCACCCACGGATCTTCCTGCAGATCATTCTCCCGCTGATGATCCCGGCCCTCGCGACGACCACGATCTTCACCTTCATCTGGACGTGGAGCGACTTCTTCAGCCAGCTGATCTATCTCAACAGCCCCGATATGTACTCGGTCTCGGTCGCGTTGCGGTCCTTCGTCGACGCACAGTCGAACACGTCATGGGGCTCGGTGTTCGCAATGAACGTCGTATCCCTCGTCCCCGTGTTCTTGATCTTCCTCTTCGGACAGCGATTCCTCCTCCAAGGAATCGCGACTACCGGAGGGAAATGAGCTCTGCGTCCCGCGCAGAAACCGGTCGGCCCGTGCGCTGCTGAAGGACACGGACCGACCGTGGAACCACAACTGAACAGTTCCTGCACACACCAATAGAGAAAGGACAGGCATCCACGATGATGTCTTCGTCTCGCGTCCGCCGCGCCCTAGCCGGCACGACCATCGCCGCACTAGCCGCCCTCACGCTCTCCGCCTGCAATGGTGCACCGGCAACCGACGAATCCAGCAACGAGCCCGTCACTCTGCGGTTCGCGTGGTGGGGAAGCGACAGTCGCCATGCACTCACCCAAGAGGTCATTGACCTCTTCGAAGAAGAACACCCCAACATCACGATTGAACCGGAATACGGTGAGTGGGGTGGCTACTGGGACAAGCTGGCCACCCAGGTCGCCGGCGGCAACGCCCCGGATATCGTGCAGTTCGCAGAAACATACCTGAGCACCTACGCCGAGCGTGGCGCACTCCTTGATCTGAGCGGCCGCGACGACATCGACGTGTCGGACATCGACGAAAGCGTGCTGGCAACCGGGCAGGTGGGGGACTCTCTCTACGGCGTCCCTACGGGTGTCTCCAGCTACGCCATGCTGAGCAACGACACGCTCGCCGCCCAGTCCGGCATTGGTGTCGACGACGACACGACATGGACCTGGGACGACCTCAAGGACACCAGCGTGGCCATCAGCGATGCCAGCGAGGGCGCGTTCTGGGGCATGCAGAGCATGGGACATGACCTGTCCGCGGTGCACGTATGGGCGCACCAGCACGGCGAGGAGGTCTGGGACAAGAACGGTGAGGTCGTCATCTCACCCGAGACGTTGGCGTCGTGGTGGCAGTACATCCTGGACCAGCAGACCGCAGGAGGGACGCCGCCGGCATCCGTCACGATCGAGGGCATGACCGGCACGGAGCCCCCCACGCTGACGAACAAGGTGGAGCTCGGCCCGTGGCCGGCCAACCAGATCGGTATGTTCGCCGCGGGCAGCGGCTCCGAGTTCTCGATCCTCGAACTCCCGAGCCTGGAATCCGGCGAGAACAACGGAGCCTACTTCGCCCCGACCATGTTCTGGACCATCACCAGCGGGAGCAAGCATCCTGCCGAGGCTGCCGAGTTCGTCGACTTCCTCACGAACAACCAGGAAGCAGCCAAGCTGCTCGGGACGGACCGCGGCGTCCCGGCGAACCTCGTCTCTCGCGAGAATATCTCGGGAGGACTGACGGGGACGGACAAGACTCTGTCCGACTTCATCACCAAGATCGGCCCGAAGGTCGAGTGGGCGCCCGCGGCCACACCCAACGGTGCAGCCGACGCGAACAACATGCTCGTCCGCTACACGACCGAAGTGTTGTTTGAACGTCTGACCCCGCAGGATGCGGCCGAGCAGTACATCGCCGAACTGCAGGCCGCGATCGACGCTGCACAGTGACCACGAAGCGGGGGCGGGCCCTCCGCCCCCGCTTCGTCAAGATCACTGCCGGCCCCCCAAGGAATCCCCGTGACACTCACCCCCACGCTCGTCTCCCCCGCATTTGCCTCCCGCACCCTGCACGCCAGCTGGCAGGTTCGGGTCGCGTCCGGCCCTGCACCCGCCGACATCGCCCAGTCACCCACCCCCGCGACCGTACCCGGATGCGTCCACACGGATCTGTTGGAGGCCGGGCTGATCCCGGATCCGTTCCTTGACACCAACGAATCAGCACTGGCCTGGATCGGGCTCACCGATTGGACCTACGCAACGAATTTCGACTGGACACCTGACTCGGCTGACCGGACCGAACTCGTTTTCGACGGGCTCGACGCGGTGACCGAGATCACGCTCAACGGTCGGCACATCGGCTCCACCGCGAACCAGCACCGTTCCTACCGCTTCGAGGTCCAGCCGCTGCTTCGCGACGGCACGAACGAGTTGGTCGTCGCCTTTCGCTCGCCTGTCAAGTACGCCGACGCGCAGAGCGTCGCTCACGGCGTTCGCCCGCGTCCCTACCCGTCGCCATACAACGCGGTCCGCAAGGCGGCCTCCAGCTTCGGGTGGGACTGGGGCATCGCTACCACCACGAGCGGCATCGTCAAACCCGTACGACTCGAAACCTGGACTATGGCCAGGCTCGACAGCGTTCGCGTCTCTGCACAGCCCACCAGTGAGACGAGCGGGACCATCGACATCGCCGTCGAACTCGTGCGCTCTCGCAACGAACACCTGAGCATCATCGTGCGCGCGGGTAAGAACGAGATGGCGGTGGACGTCCCAGCCGATTCCACGACGGCACAGCTCTCCCTCGATCTCGACGACATCGAACTGTGGTGGCCCGCAGGATACGGAGATCAGCCCCTGTATGACGTGGACATCGAGTTGGCGACCGCCGACGGCCGAATCCTGCAGAGCATCAACAGGAGGGTCGGATTCCGCACCCTCCGGTGGGACACCACTCCGGACGAGACCGGCACACCGTTCACTCTCGTGGTCAACGACCGTGCCGTGTTTGTCAAGGGTGCGAACTGGATCCCCGACGACGCACTCACGGTCCGGACCACCCGTGAACGTGTGTCCCGCCGCCTCGCTCAAGCACTTACCGCTCATCTCAACCTCATCCGAGTCTGGGGCGGCGGCCTTTACGAATCCGACGACTTCTACGAACTCGCGGACGAACTCGGGCTGCTCGTGTGGCAGGACTTTCCCTTCGCATGCGCCGCATACGCAGAGGAAGAACCGCTGCGATCAGAGATCGAGATGGAAGCCCGCGAGAACATCGCCCGTCTCGCACACCACGCCTCGCTCGCGCTGCTCACCGGCAACAACGAAAGCACGTGGGGGTACGAGGACTGGGACTGGAAGCTGCTCCTGGACGGTAAGACGTGGGGCGCCTACTACTACTACGAACTGCTCCCCTCGATCGTCGATGAGCTGGCCCCATGGGTGCCGTATGCGGCGGGAAGTCCTTTCAGCCCGAGCACAAGCTGGGACGGCACCGCTCAGCGGGGCGACCACCCCAACTCGGAGAGCCACGGCACGGCTCATCTCTGGGAGCAGTGGAATCGTCTCGACTGGCTCACCTACCGGAACCATCGCCCCCGATTCGTTGCAGAGTTCGGATGGCAAGGGCCGCCCACCTGGTCCACCCTGACCCGGACGATCTCCGACGACCCGCTCACCCCAGAATCACCCGGCATAATCGCCCACCAAAAGGCGATCGACGGGAACACCAAACTCACCAGTGGACTGCTCCCCCACTTCCGGTTGCCGGAAGAAATGGAGACGTGGCATTGGGCAATGCAATTGAACCAGGCGCTGGCCCTGCGCACCGCGATCGAGCACTTCCGATCTTGGACGCCACACACCATGGGCGCGATCGTGTGGCAGCTCAACGACTCCTGGCCCGTGATCTCCTGGTCCGTCATCGACGCCAACGAGCGACCCAAGCCGGCATACCACGCACTCAGAGCAGCCTTCGCGCCTCGCGTCGCCACCATTCAGCCACGCGATGAGCAAATGCACGCGGTATTGGTCAACGACACCGACGACACATGGACCGGAGACGTGGTCTTGCGACGCCTCACCTTCGAAGGACAGGAGCTTGCCCGCCTCGTTGAATCTGCCGACATCGATCCGCGCACCAGTCAGGCTGTGCCGATCCCTTCGCAGATCGCGGTCCCGGATGATGCTGCGCGTGAATTCATCTCGGTAAGCAGCGGCGGAGTACGGGGACTGTGGTTCTTCACTGAACCGCGCGACTCCGCACTCCAAAGCGCGCAGGTCAACATTCGCACCGAGGCACACCCGGAGGGAACGCTCGTGACCGCTACTGCATTCAATCTCGTAAGAGACCTGACTCTGCTCGCCGACAAACTCGACCCGGCAGCGCTGGTGTCGGACTCGCTCGTCACACTACTGCCCGGCGAAAGCACCACCTTGCTCATCCGGCACGCGGGCAACCATTTCCCGCCCGCCGCGGTTTCCGATCCACAAGTGATGCGTACGGCGAATGAATTGGTGACGCCATGAGCGGAACGAACGTGATCGCCATCGACGCTGGACAAACCGGAGTGAAGGTCCGCACCGCAGGGCGCGACATTGTCCTCCCCGGCGTTCGAACGCACGAGCCCTTGCCGCCACAACTGGCACAGATCATACAGACCGTCACCGCGCAGTCGCAGACCCCGGCCGCCATCTCGGCGGGCGTTTCCGGACTTACCGACGGCGCTGCGGACGCGGTCGCCATCCTCGAACTCACGCGCGCGTACGGCGTGACCCGCGTGACACTCGCGCACGATTCCACAACGTCATTCCTCGGTGCGCTGGGCAGCCGGCGCGGCGCGGTCGTCGCGAGCGGCACTGGTGTCGTGACGCTCGCCGTCGGTCCCGACCGCAGTGCCCGCGTCGATGGGTGGGGTCACCTCATCGGGGACGCCGGAAGCGGGTACTGGATCGGGCGTGAAGCGCTCGACGCGGTGATGCGCGCGTTTGACGGACGTGGCCCCGCTACCGACCTGACTGTGGTCGCGCTCGCCCACTGGCCCGACCTCACGGAAGCGTACATCGACCTTCAATCCTCAAGCGAACGAGTCAGCACCATCGCCTCCTTCGCGACACACGTGGCTCAACTAGCCGACGGAGGCGACGCTGTCGCCAAACTGATCACCCTACGCGCCGCAGAGGAACTGGCCCGCAGCGTCGAAACCGCCCTCACACGGGTGATGCCGCCCGGAACAAACGCTGACGTATGCGCCATCGGCGGAGTGTTCCAATCCTCCGTTCTCCGAGACGCATTCTCGGCGCGCATGGAATCGCTGTGGCTCGATGTCTCGGTCGTCGCTCCACTCGGGCAAGGCATCGACGGCGCCGCAGCACTCACTGACATTTCGCCGCAGCATCCACTCGCCAAAGACATTGCCTCCGTCGGAAGAACCTGATCTGCCGCCCCTACTACGCCGCTGACCTGATGTCGGTAACCCCGAAAACCATGGGGCATGCCGTGAACGCGCCGCTGCACTCCATCAACGACCACCCAATGCCGAGGCCGCCCTCGATCCCCGGTCGATGCGAGGAAACATAAGTACTATTATCAGCCAGTCTTAGGTCGGCAATTGTAGTACATAAATCCATTCTTTGCGGCCGATCGCATGTCAGGGCTTGCGCTCAGCCGAGCTCGCGGACGTCGGGAAACAAGCCTGCGGGCGGTGGCAGATAGGGCAGCGGGTCGCCCCGCTTCGCTGTCAGATTCTCGGAGGCGTCGACCTGGGCGCCGAGGAACGGGCCGTCAGGATCGAACAGCGCAGCCATGTGGTGGTCGGCGTGATCGCGCAACCAGACGCTCATCCCGGTGGCGGGGTCGCGACGCAGGAACTCCCACGAGCGCCAGAGGGCTTCTAGGCGAATGACCGCCTCGTCGTACTCCCACCAACGTGCGGCCCACACGCGGCTACGACCGTTGATGGGTCGTTTGTACACGTGGCGGAGGTACTCGCGCAAGAATTCGTCGACGCTGCCGTAGTGAAGCTCCGGCTCGTCCGGTGCCGGGTCTGGCTCGTCGCCGTCGTCGAGCTCCCCGGTCGCATCGTCGACGGCGATCGGCTCCGCATCGATGCCGTCAAACGCGTCGTCTCCCCAGTCAGTCACGATGCCTCCTCGCCGATGGCGGCCTCGACGGTCACCAGTTCTTGTTGCGCCTCACGGATCGTCCGTTCGGCCTGCGGGTCGTGTGCCGCGATCGACGCGTGCACGGCGGTTGCGTGCGGGCCGATCATCCACGGTTGCGTGCGGATCAGTGTGGGTCGAGAGCCGGACGCGATTACCACGGCGCGGCCTTTGGGGAGGGCCGCTAGATGTACTTCCCCATGACGTTGTGAACGCGTTCTGAGGGAGTTTGGCCTCCGATGCCGGTGTGGGGTCTGTGGTGATTGTAGTGATGTAGCCAGGCGTCGTAGGCTGCGGTTCGCTCGTCCTCGC
>Ga0182744_1002628_pt1 | contig 14614 bp, 13 predicted proteins | sample eDN3rd30CKraftMG_FD_128525 | JGI IMG/M metagenome (GOLD analysis project Ga0182744, IMG submission 128525) | Enriched Miracle-Growth compost microbial communities from Emeryville, California, USA - eDNA 3rd pass 30_C Kraft MG (version 2) (version 2) ...
CAGGCGTTCGCCTCCGCGAGCAGCATCCGCCCCGGATACTCGCGGTCGACCATCGCCCGGACCTCGCGCAGGAACGCGTGCGTGGGTGCCTCGCCCTCGCCGTTGCCCTCCTCCGACTCGAAGAGGTAGGGGATCGCGTCGAGCCGCATGCCGTCGACGCCCATGTCGAACCAGTAGCGGATCGTGTCGAGGATCTCGGCCCTGACCGCGGGATTGTCGTAGTTGAGGTCCGGCTGGTGGCTGAAGAAGCGGTGGAGGTAGAACTGCCGGCGCTCGGCGTCGAAGGCCCAGTTGCTCTCCTCGGTGTCGGTGAAGATGATCCGGGTGTGCGGATAGCCCGTGTTCGTGTCCCGCCACACGTACCAGTCGCCGTAGGGGCCGTCGGGGTCCGACCTCGACTGCTTGAACCACTCGTGCTGGTCGCTCGTGTGGTTGAGCGGGAAGTCCATGACGACGCGCATGCCGCGGGCGTGCGCGTCCGAGACGAGGCGGTGCACGTCGTCGATCGAGCCGAGCTCGGGCTGGACCGAGCGGAAGTCGGCGACGTCGTAGCCGCCGTCGCGCATGGGGGAGAGGTAGAACGGCGGCACCCAGATCGCGTCGACCCCGAGCCACTGCAGGTAGTCGAGCTTCGCGATGAGCCCGCCGAGGTCGCCGACGCCGTCGCCGTCCGAGTCGGAGAACGCCCGCACGAGCACCTCGTAGAAGACCGCGCGACGATACCAGCGGGGGTCGAGGGCGAGTCCCGGGAGCTGGATCGGCGCGGTGAAGGTCACCCACAGCAGCATATTCATAGACTCGGAACGTGCTCTCAGTTCCGAAGGAGCGGCCGGCTCCCCACGCGGCGGCGCTCGCCCGCATCCCCGTCGTCGGGCGCAGCGCGACGATCGCGGGCGCGCAGACGCACTGGTGGGAGTACGGGCCCGGGGACGCCGAGGGGACGATCCTCGCGGTGCACGGCTATCGCGGCGACCACCACGGGATCGAGCCGGTCATCGCGCAGCTGCCCGAGTACCGGATCGTCAACCCGGACCTCCCGGGCTACGGCGAGTCGGGGCAGTTCCCGGACGGGCACACGCTCGACGCCTATGTGGCCTGGCTCATCGCGTTCTCCGAGCGCTTCGAGCGGCCGCTCACGATCCTCGGGCACAGCTTCGGCTCGATCGTGACGGCCGCGGCGCTCGACGCGGGGCTCGCTCCCGACCGGGTGGTGCTCATGAATCCGATCGCGGGGCCGGCGCTGCGCGGCTCGAAGGCGGTTGGGACGCTGCTCGCGGCGAGCTGGTACCGGCTCGCGGAGGTCATGCCGGAGCGCGCGGGGCGCCGCGCGCTCGAGGCGAGGTTCATGGTCGACGGCATGAGCGCGCTCACGACGAAGACCCGCGACCGGGAGCTGCGCCAGTGGATCAAGGAGGAGCACCGGCGCTACTTCAACGGCTTCGCGACGAAGACGAGCGTCATCGAGGGCTTCGACGCCTCGGTGAGCGACCATGTCGCGGCGCACGCGGCCGCGTTCACGATGCCGACGCTGCTCATCGCCGCGCGCCAGGACCAGATCGCCTCGATCAAGGCGGTGCGCCGGCTGCGGACGGAGATCCCGGGCAGCGAGCTGCTCGAGCTCGACGGGGTCGGCCACCTCATCCACTACGAGCGCGCCCGCGAGGCGGGCGACGCGATCCGACGGTTCATCGGGTGAGCCGGACCGCGCAGGCCCCCTGGACCGAGGGCGCGGTCCGCATCCTCTTCGACTGCCGGTACACGCGGCTGGAACGCCATGACGGGATCAGCCGCTACACCGCGAAGCTCGTCGAGGAGCTCGGCCGGCGTCATCCCGTCGTGATGCTCGTGAGCGACGAACGCCAGCTCGCGATGCTGCCCGAACTGCCGCATGTCCTGGGCCCGCCGCCGACGAGCCTGCTCGAGCCGCTCATCGGCCCGCGGGCGCTCAACCGGCTGCAGCCCGACGTCGTCTTCAGCCCCCTCCAGACGATCGGGCCGCTCTGGCGCCGCTACAAGCTCGTCACGACGATCCACGACCTCATCTACTACGAGCACCCGGCACCGCCGCGCGACCTCCCGTTCGTCGTCCGGGGCCTGTGGCGGGCGTATCACACGACCTATGCCTTCCAGCGCCAGCTGCTGCGGCTCGCGGACGCCCATGTCACGGTCTCCGAGTCGACCGCGCAGCGCATCCGCGAGCACCGCATGACGCGGCACCCGCTCGCGGTGATCCCGAACGGCACGGAGCACCACGACGTCTCGCGGACGCCGCCGCCGGGCAGGGACGTCATCTACGCGGGCTCCTTCATGCCGTACAAGAACGTCGAGACGCTCGCCGCGGCGATGCACGGGCTGCCCGGCTGGCGGCTGCGGCTGCTCAGCCGTGCGAGCGACGCGATCCGCTCGCGTCTCACGGCGCTCGCACCGGCGGGTGCGCTCGACTTCATGGGCGGGGCCTCCGACGCCGCGTACGCGGAGGCGCTCGGCTCGGCCCGCGTCCTCGCCTCCGCCTCGCGGGCGGAGGGATTCGGCCTGCCGGTCCTCGAGGCGATGGCCGCGGGCACGCCCGTCGCGCTCTCCGAGATCCCGATCTTCCACGAGGTCGCAGGCCCGCACGCCGAGTACTTCGACCCGGAATCCCCCCAGGACGCCGCCCGCGCGATCCGCGCCTACGAGGACGACACGCTCTGGCGCCGGCGCAGCGTCGAGGGCGAGATCTGGTCGCGCCGCTTCGACTGGGGGCGCGCGGGGGAGCAGCTCCTGAAGTTCCTGCTCGAGGTCGTCCGATAGCGACCACCGGAGGCGATCGCTCGATCGTCTTGTGTCGAAAATGTGGTTAGTCCTCGGTTGACTGGACCTGATTCTTCGGAGTGATTGACTCCTTGGCGAAGGAGGATTCATGATGCCCGGTCCTTACCCGCCGGAGTTCCGGCAGCGCGCGGTGGACCTGATTCGTGCAGGTCGATCGGTCCCGGACGTCACCGAGCTGCTCGGGATGAGCCAGTCGGCGTTCTGTCTGTGGCGTCAGCAGGATCTAGTCGATCGCGGGCTGAAGCCGGGCAGGGCCGGGTCGAATCGGCCGCGCTCGTCGCGGAGCGCAAGCGGATCCGGGAGCTTGAGGAAGAGGTCAAGATCCTACGCAAGGCCGCGGGCGCCGTCGAGCAGGTGGTGCGCCCAAAAGGCCGGTTCCAGCTCGTCGACGAGCTGGCGGCTGACGAGGTCCGGGTGCGCCGGGCCTGTCTCGCGCTCGGTGCGTCGGTCTCGGGCTACTACGAGTGGAGGCACCGGGCGACCTCGGCCCGCGCGATCTGCCACGCCTGGCTCACTGACCTGATCGGCCAGGTCCACGAGGCCTCCTACGGCAGCTACGGACGCCGCCGGGTCCGGGCCGAGCTGCAGCGAGCGCATGGTCTCGACGTCAACAAGAACACCATCGACCTGCTCATGCGCCGCGCGGACCTCGATGGTCTGCCGTTGCGACGCCGGTCGAAGCGGGTGCCGTCGCAGGTCACCGTCACGGATCTGGTGCAGCGGCAGTTCGTAGCCGACGCGCCGGATCGGCTCCGGGTCACCGACATCACCGAGCATCCCACCCGGGAGAGCAAGCTCTACTGCTGTGTCGTGATCGACGTGTTCAGCCGCCGTGTCGTGGGCTGGGCGATCGAAACCGCACAGCGCGCGGAACTCGCCACGAACGCGCTCGGCATGGCCATCGACAATCGTCGGCTGTCCCGCGGCACGATCATCCACGGGGACCACGGCGTCGAGTTCGCCTCCCGGGCATTCACGTCCCGGGCGAGGAACGCCGGGCTGCTCCCGTCGCTGGGCACGATCGGCGATCCCTACGACAACGCCGTCGTCGAATCGTTCTGGGGCTCGATGCAGGTCGAGCTGCTCAACCGGCAGTCCTGGCGGACCCGGGTCGAGCTCGCGAACGCGATCTTCGAATACATCGAGGGCTTCCACAATCGCCGGCGCCGCCACGGCGCCCTTGGCTGGGCCACCCCGTTAGAGTTCGAACAACAACACCATCAACGAGCCAGAACTCCGAACCGACCACTCCATCTAACCCGGGACTAACCAACAATCGGCTGGAAGTGTCTTGACGCTTCCAGTTCGTCTACTCTCGTCGCGGGGACCACCGTCGACTGCATACACCCTCAGGTCAGGTCGGCCGGTTCCAGGTCGAGGTCCTGGGCGGGTGTCGTCCGCGTGATGAAGACGAGCGCGACAATCGCTCCGATAGCGGCGATGATTGCCGAGGCCAGGTAAATCGCGCTCAGACCGTTCGCGAACGCATCTCTGATCGCGCCCGTGACGGCGGTCAACTGGTCCGGTGGTGTCTGTTCGATGACGTAGTCGATGCCGCCTCCGCTCACGGCCGCGCCGACCTCGGCGGCGTGGGGAGTTCCGCGATCCAGGAGGGTGTCGGTGATGCGGGATTGGAGGACGGCGCCGAGCAGGGCGACGCCGAGGGCGAATCCGAACTGGCGGAAGGTATTCATCGCGCCGCTGGCCATGCCTGCGCGCTCGTGCGGCACCGACCCCATGGCCGCGTCCGCGACGGGGGCGATGGCGAGTCCAATGCCCACTCCGACCAGGAGGAGACCTGCGATCAGGCTGGATGGTTCGGAGTCCGGGCTCATGCTGAGTGAGAGAGTGAGAGCGCCGGCCGCGACGACGAGGAGCCCGAGGCCGATGCTGAACCGTGGCGGTACCCGGCGCAGCAGACGCCCGGACGCGCCTGCGACCACGAGGGCGGGGACGGCGAGCGGCAGGAACGCGACGCCGGTCGCGATCGGTCCGAGGTCTTCGATGGTCTGCAACCAGATGGAGGTGCCGGGGAGGGTGGCGAACGCGGCAGCCTGGAGGGTGAGGGTGGCGAGCATCACGGCGGTGAAGGCGGGGCTGCGGAACAACGCGAGATCCAGGACCGGTTGACGCACCCGCGACTCGATGACGATGAACGCGATGACAGCGAGGACGGCGACGGCGAAGGCGGTGAGAATCCAAGGGCTGGTCCAGCCGTCCTCGTGACCGCGGACGATGGCGAGGATCAGCGCGCCACCGGCGATCGTGAAAGCGATGATTCCGGCGAGGTCGATGCGGTGCTTCCCGTCGCCGGCTGCCTTGGGGAGGACACAGAGGCTGAGGAGGGTCGTGAGGATGCCGACGGGGATGTTGATGGCGAAGATCCAGGGCCAACCCCAGGCCTCGGTGAGAAGGCCGCCGAGGATCAGTCCGAAGGCGGTCGTCGCGCCGCTGACCGCACCCCAGACGCCGAAGGCGATGCCGCGCTGGCGGCCGCGGTAGGTGGTCGAGAGGAGGGCGAGGGTGGTGGCGAGCATCGCAGCTCCGCCGACGCCCTGGAGGGCGCGGGCGGCGATGAGCGCCTGGACGTTCGGGGCGAGCGCGCAGACGACCGATGCGGCCGTGAAGATCGCGAGGCCGGCGACGTAGACCCGGCGACGACCGATGCGGTCGGCCAGTGCTCCAGCACCGAGCAGCAGCGCCGCCAGCATGAGCGCATAGGCATCTATAACCCATTGCAGGTCGGTGAACGCGGCATCGAGATCATCACGCATGTCGGGCAGCGCGACGGTCACGATGGTGGCGTCGAGCAAGAGCAGGAACGTGCCGAGACAGATAGCGAGCAAAGCGGACCAGGGCCGCATGGAAGCCCCTTTCGAGACGGTGGACAACGGCTCCGATGCTCTCCTGGGGCTGCGGATCACCGCCACGGCGACGCCAGTATGCGGCGCATCTCGACATATAATCTTCTCCTGTGACGGAATCTCTCGTCTTGGACGAGCTGGATCGTCGCGTGGTGCACGCTCTGCAGCTCGACGCGCGCGCCAGTTTCGAGCGGATCGGGACCGTCCTCGGGGTGTCGGATCAGACCGTGGCGCGCCGCTACCGCCGGCTCGTGGATCACGGTGCGGTGGCGATCCGCGCCGTGCCTGCGATCAGTGACGGCACCGCGCAGGGCTGGTTCGTCAGGCTCCGCTGCGTGCCGCCGCAGACCCGCTCGATCGCAGACCAGCTCGGCGCCCGAGCCGACACGAGATGGGTGATGCTGACCTCGGGAGGGACCGAGATCGTCTTCTTGCTCCACGCCGAAGGACACCGCACCGCGCCATCCGTGCGCGATGCCCTGCTCGCCGCACTGCACACAACACCGGGCATCCTCGGCGTCGAGGCGTACTCCCCGCTGCGGTTCTTCGTCGGCCACCAGATCGCCTGGCAGGCACGGATGAGCGCACTTACACGCGCCGAGATCGACGCTCTCGCCGGCACCGAAACCGCACCCGCCCGCACGCACCACGACCAGACCATCGATGACCTTGACCAGGCCATCATCAACGTCCTCGCCGACGACGGGCGCGCGTCCATTGCGCGGGTCGCACTGCACGTCGGCGCCTCCGAGTCCAGCGTGCGCCGCCGCGTCGACAGCCTGCTCACGCATTCCCTCGTCTACTTCGACGTCGTCATCGACGAACGGCTGCTCGGCTACTCAGAGCTCGCGCTCATCTGGCTCCAGGTCCCGCTCAACCAACTCGACGAACTCGGGCGCCGCGTCGCCACCCATGCGCCGGTCGCGATGGCCGCAGCGATGTCCGGGAACTATGACCTGCTCATCGCCGCCGCCAGTCACAACCGCGACGAGCTCTATGACTACCTCACCGGAGAACTCGCCCAGACGATCGGCTCGGCACCGGTCCGCACCTCCCCGGTCCTCGAACTCGTCAAACGCGGCTGAGACCGGCCGTTGAAGGCGTGCCGGTATGCGACCTTCGAGTCAGGCCGCCGTTGAGACGTGGAGGACTTCGTAGCTGACGGCGTCGGCCGTGTTCTGATCAGCCGGCATGGTGCTCAGCTCGACCAAGATGACGTTCCAGGTGGTCACGTCGACAGCGCTGACGAGCGCGATGGTGCTCTCGCTGGCGCTTGCGAGGAACCGTTCAGTAGTCGCGTCGAGGCAATGAACGGGAGCGACACCGGTGGGCAGCGGCACGTTCGTGATCGTGAGGCTGCGGGCCTGGGCGTAGTCGGCGGGGCCGTTGACGAGTTCGTGGACCGTCCAGTCCTGGATCGACTGCCGGCCGAAGTCGCGCACGATGGCGGAGTATCCCGGTTCGCCCCAGCAGAATCTCCGCATTCCATCGATCTCCCGCCAGATGTAGAACGGGGCGTATGCGTTTCGTGGTGCGCCCTTGGCCTTCTCCTGGATGAGGTACGCCTTGAACTCCAGTCCGGCGAAGTCGTCCATGAGATGGCCGGTTGTGCGAACGCGTTCGCGGATGATTCCCATGTCGTAGTCGGTGGGTAGGGCGACCTGGTACTGCATGGCGTACATCAGTGATTCTCCTCGCTTGCGCGGTCGTAAGTCGGTACGGTGACGGGTTCGTGCCATTCGATGGTGGTGAGGTCGTCAGCGGTTTGCTGGTAGGCCACGTGGGTCATGGGGGGCGGAGCCTGCGCCGTGCCAGTGCCTCTGACCCGCCTCGATCCAGACGGATTCACCAACCTCGAGCTGAACCGCCGGCTCGCCTTCTGCCTGGACGAGTGCAACGCCGTCCGTGATGTACAGGCCTTGGCCCTTGGGATGCGTGTGCCAATGAGTGCGCGCAGCTGCCTCGAATGTGACGGCGTAGACAGCCAGGTGTGATTCCTCGGTCGGGGCTATCAACGTCCGGGCCTTCACCGCACCCGTGAAGTGTTCCCTCGGGAGCATTGCGGCTGGCGAGAACGTAGGTTGCGTCATCCGATCCGCCCGATACTTCCGGGCGGTGGAAGCCTCTGATGTCTCCCGCGGGGTCACAACGCTTCCTGCTTCTCCTACCATGGCACGGGCGGCGAGACATTCACGCCGACTGGAGGCATCTTCACTGCTCTGGAACTGCGCGTTCTCAGCTGACCGGCTTCGCCCCCGCGTGCGCGTCTCTCAGCATCCGCGAGCGCCGGACTCAGCGCCGTCAGTGCCGCTCGCAGCCGATCGGGCAGTGCGCCAGCGGGTACGACGAAACCGGTGCTCAGTGCCGGGCTCGCGACCGACGTCAGCCAGCCCTCGATGGCGACTCGGGCTGCTGCGCCGATACTGGCGGCGAGCACGTGCGCGGTCAGGGGATTCATACCTGCGACGCGCCGGGCGAGCGCTTCTGCGAGGAGGTGCCTATCCGGCGCGATGCTGCCCGCATACGACAACCGCAATGCCGGGTTGTTTGTGACCATCAGCATCACATCCTTCCCATGCTTGCCCGCGTCGGTGTACTGCTCGACGATCGCGTTCGTCACGGCATCGGAGAGGCTGGTGCTTTCCGGCTCGGAGAGGATCGTGGCGATGATGCGCTGTTCCCGCTCGGCGGTGACCGCGGCGACGATCGCCTGCTCTCTGCTCGAGTAATAGTTGTTGTACGTCCTGGGCGAGACGCCCGCAGCGTCGGCGATGTCGGTGACGCGGACGTTCTCGGGGCCTCTTTCCAGCGCGAGACGCAGTGCTGCCTCGCGTAGGGCGACTCGTGTGGCGAGCTTCTTCCGCTCCCGCAATCCGCTCTCATGCGTGCTCACCGCCTCAGTTTCGCAGGGAATGTGCGGGTAAGTAAAATTGCGTGCACGCAATAATCTCCGTAGAGTCTCAGCACGACACCTCGAGCGAGCGGAGAATCAGGCGATGCGGTCTAGAGGAATGACCTACGACACGGGATTCGTGCGCGACGGCAGCAATTCGCGGGAGGTCTTCGACCTGTCACGAGTCCGAGCGGAGCTGGCCATCATCCGGGACGACCTGCACTGCACCGCGGTCCATGTCGTCGGCAGTGACGCTGATCGCCTGGAGGCTGCCGCCGGGGTCGCCGCAGAACTCGGGTTGGAAGTCTGGTTCTCCCCGTACCCACTGGAGCAGACGGCCGATCAGATCCTGCGCTTCTTCGACGACTGCGCCGGGCGGGCAGAGCGGCTTCGTGCGAACGGTGCCGAGGTCGTGTTCGTCGCGGGCGTCGAACTGAGCGTCATGAACCGCGGATTCATCGACGGTGACGACGTCAGCGCGCGGCTCGGCGGGCTGCTGGCGAGTCCGGAGGGGCGAGAACAGCGCCTCGCCGACGTCAGTCGCGGTCTCAATGCGTTTCTCGCCGAAGCTGTCGAGCACATCAGGGAACGCTTTCACGGTCCGGTCACCTATGCCGCGATTCAGTTCGAGGCCGTCGACTGGGACCCGTTCGACTTCGTGACCGTCGAACTCATACGCTCCGCGGCCGTCGCCGACATCTTCCGCTCCGGGGTCCGCACGCTCGTGGCACAGCACTCCAAGCCGGTCGCCATCACAGGTTTCGGCACCGCCACGTGGCGTGGCGCCGCTGACGTGGCTCCGCGCAGCATGGAGATCATCCAGAACGACCCCGAAACCGGGGCGCCCTCCCGGCTGAGCGACGTGTTCGAGCGCGATGAAGCCGGACAGGCAGAGTACCTCGTCGAACTTCTGGAGATTTTCGACAGTGAGGGGGTGGACAGCGCGTTCGTCTTCCTCTTCGCGCTCGACAACCTGCCCCACAGGCCCGACGGCGACCCTCGCGAAGACCTCGATCTCGCCAGCCTCGGCGTCGTCAAAGTACTCGAAGACCGAAACGGGATCACTTACCCGCACATGCCGTGGGAGCCCAAGGCTGCCTTCGCCGCCGTAGCCAAGTTCTATGCAGACCGGATGGAGTACGTATGAGCACCTGACCCTTTGCGTTCGCTCCTGTCAGCCTGCTGACAGCAGTCACCCTCACCGCATGCAGTTCGGCCACCGACGCCGACCCCGAGCGCGCGTCATTCGCGATCGATGGCGAGGAAGTGACCATTTCGATGGAGTCCGGCGGCGACATCGCTTTGCGTCCCGGTAACCTCGACGAGATCGAGGTCACCCGCTGGCTCACCGGCGGAAGCGACGAGGCGAGTGGGATTTCACGGGCGATGAACTCACTCTTGACTTGCCCCCGGTTTACCGCTCGGGATCGCGGTCATATCGATCTGGCTTGTTCGCTACACCCGTTCGTCCGAGCGATGGTAGCTCTACCACAGCGCTGTGGCACGCTGACCCAAAACCACCGCACCCGTCCCGCGCCAGGCAGTCGACGTCAGTGCTCTACGGCAGGGTGGTGGCCGTCTACGGATTTGTACCGCAGGACTGGACACAGGAGCAAGTCGACTCCGCGTGGTTCCGATCCGATCGCAGCGTGAACTCTCCGTACTGCTGAGTCGCGGCAGCTCTGCCACTCACCGACGAGCGGTTCCGACCAGGCGAGCCGCTTAAGCCGGCCGCGGCGCATCGTGGTACAGCGCCTCGAAGATGTCGAGGGTGTGCCCGAGCGAGTGGATCTTGACGGTCGCGAGCGCCGCGCGCTGCATGCGCTCGCGCTCCTCGGGCGCCAGGCGCAGCACGCGCTCGATGCGCTCGGCGGCGGCCTCGACGTCGCCCGGGGGGAAGAGCCAGCCGTTCTCGCCGTCGTGGACGAGATGGGGGAGCGCCATCGCGTCCGCCGCGACGACGGGGAGCGCGGAGCTGAGCGCCTCGAGGGTCGCGATCGACTGGAGTTCTGCCGTCGAGGCGATCGCAAAGAGGCTCGCTCGCGAGAGCAGCTCGACGATGCGCTCGTCGGTCACGGCGCCGTGCTGGACGACCCGGTCCTCGACGCCGAGCTTGACCGCGAGCGCGTGCAGGTGCCGGCGGTGCTCGCCGTCGCCGACGAGATCGAGCTTGACGTCGAACTCCGGGTCGACGAGCGGGAGGGCGCGGATGAGCACCTCGATGTGCTTCTCGGCGTCCTGGCGGCCGACGAAGATGATCCGCTGCTCGGCGCGCGGGGTGAAGTCGGGCCGGTAGCGGCTCGCGTCGATGCCGCAGGAGACCGGCATGACCTCCGTCAGCCGCGTGTGCGCCTGAAGGAACTGCGCCGCGTTCGCCGTCGGGGTCGTGATGCGCGCCGCCATGCCGTAGAGGTAGCTGAGGTCGTTCCACGCCCACTTGAGGAGCACCCTGTTGAGCGGGCCCGGCAGCCCGGTGTGGTCGAGGAGATTCTCCGGCATCGAGTGGTTCGTCCCGATGATGCGGATGCCGCGCCGCCTCGCCTCCTTGATGAGCCCGCGGCCGACGACGTAGTGCGACTGCACGTGGATGACGTCCGGCCGGACGCGGTCGAGCGTGCGCTGGGCGAACCGCTTCGCGTTCCACGGGCCGACGATGCGCAGCCACTCGTGGAACGGCCAGCGGAACGACTTCCACCGGTGCAGCGTCATCTCCCGCCCCTCGATGACCTCCCGGTGCTCGCCGACGCCCTGGGCGGGATGCGCCGGCGCCGCGACGTGGACCTCGTAGCCGCGGTCGACGAGGCCGGCCGCGAGGCGTTCGGTGAAGCGAGCGGCGCCGTTGATATCGGGCGAGAACGTGTCGCTTCCGATGAGGATCCTGAGCGGATGCATTGCCCGTCAAGCCTATGCGCTCACCGCGCGGCGGACGGTCAGGCGTGCCGTAGCGTTGAGGCGTGCCGTCGCCCGGTCGCCTGCTCGCCTTCGTCGGGATCGGTCTCGTGGTCGGCTTCATGTCGGGGCTGTTCGGCGTCGGCGGCGGGGTCCTCATCGTGCCGGCGCTCGTGCTGCTCATGGGCTTCGAGCAGAAGCGCGCGACCGGCACCTCGCTCATCGCGGTCGCCCCGATCGCCGTCGTCGGCACGATCGCCTACGCGGTCGAGGGGCACATCGAGTGGGTCGTGAGCGCCTTCCTCGCGATCGGCATGGTCGCGGGCGGCGTGCTCGGCAGCTGGCTGCTGCACCGCCTGCACACGCGCCTCATCGCGTGGATATTCATCGCGGTGCTCGTCGCGATCGCGATCCGGATGCTCTTCGCCGATCCCGTCCGCGGCGCCCCGAATCCGATCGACCCCATCGACATCGTCGTGCTCGTGGCGACGGGGATCGTCGTCGGCACCCTCTCGGGCCTCATCGGCGTCGGCGGCGGCATCGTCATCGTGCCGACCCTCATGGTCTTCTTCGGCCTCGACGACCTCTTCGCGAAGGGCGCCTCGCTCGTCTCGCTCGTCCCGAACGCCATCTCGACCTCGGTCCTCAACCTGCGCCGGCGCATCGGCGACCTCGGCGGCGGCATCGCGATCGGGCTCGCGGGGGCGGCGACCGCCTGGCCCGGCATGCTGCTCGCGGAATGGCTCGACCCGCAGGTCGCGTCGATCCTGTTCGCGGTGTTCCTGCTCGCGATCGCGGCGCAGCTGACGATCAGGGCGTGGCGCGGACGACGCCCGAGAGGGCCGCGGTCCGACTCGTGGTGAGGAGCCGCTCGCGCAGCTCCACGAGCGCCTCGGTCGTGCCGCCGTCGATCTTGACGTCCGCCCGATGGTCCGCCTTCGTCTCGCCGCGGTTGACGATCACGATCGGCATCCGGCGCCGCCTGGCGAGCTCGACGACCCGGATGCCCGAGTTGACGACGAGCGAGGAGCCCGCGACGAGGAGCGCGCTCGACGAGGCGACGAGCGCCGCGCCCTCCTCGAACTTGAGCGGCGGGACGAACTCGCCGAAGAAGACGACATCGGGCTTGAGGATGCCGCCGCAGACGCTGCAGTCCGGCACGACGGTCTCCTCGAACTCGGCGATCTGGACGTCGCCGTCGGGCGCGAGCTCGAGCGCCTCGTCGGAGTCGAGCCACGGGTTCGCGGCGGCGAGGCGGTCGGCGATCGCGCCGCGATCGAAGGTCTGGCCGCAGCTCAGGCAGCTGACCGTGTGCATCGAGCCGTGCAGGTCGACGACGCGCCGCGATCCCGCCTTGAGGTGCAGGTCGTCGACGTTCTGCGTCACGACGCCGCAGACGACGCCCGCCGTCTCGAGCTCCGCGATCGCGACGTGGCCCTCGTTCGGCGTCGCGGCCCGGAACCGCCGCCAGCCGAGATGCGAGCCGGCCCAGTAGCGCTGGCGGAACGGCTCGCTGCTCAGGAACTGCTGGTAGGACATGGGGGTGCGCACCGGCGTGCCGCGGCCCCGGTAGTCGGGGATGCCCGAGTCGGTGCTGATCCCCGCGCCCGTGAGCACCGCGAGCCGGTGGCCCTTCAGCAGCTCGGCCGCCCGGTCGAGCGACGATGCGACGGTGGACATGGCGCCAGCGTACGACGCGGAGTTTTCCGGCATGTTTCCGCTGCCTGCGCGTCGGGGAAGGTCCCTAGGCTGATGGCCGTGCCCGAGATCGTCCGTGTCGCGTCCGGCCAGGACGACCCGCGGCTCGCCGACTACGCGAATCTCACCGACGTGGCGCTGCGCCGACGGCTCGAGCCCGCGGGCGGCCTCTACCTCGCCGAGGGGCTCAAGGTGCTGCGCCGTGCGCTCGCGGCCGGTCACGCGCCTCGTTCGGTCCTGACCAGGCAACGCGATGTCGATGGCGTGCTCGATGCGCTCGGCGAACGCGAGGCGACCGTCTTCGTCGGCGCGCCGGAACTGCTGCAGGGCGTCACGGGGTTCGACGTGCACCGGGGCGTGCTCGCCGCGATGCACCGCCCCGCGCTGCCCGACCCCTCCGATCTCATCGCGGGCGCGCGGACGGTGCTCGTCCTGGAGGACCTCGTCGAGCACACGAACGTCGGCGCGGCGTTCCGCTCGGCCGCGGCGCTCGGGGCCGACGCCGTCCTCGTGACGCCCCGCTGCGCCGATCCCCTCTATCGGCGCAGCGTCAAGGTGAGCATGGGGACGGTCTTCCAGGTGCCGTGGACCCGGATCGGCTGGCCCGAGGGATACGCGCTGCTGCGCGCCGCGGGATTCCATCTCTCGGCGCTCGCGCTCGCCGAGGACTCGGTCGAGCTCGACGAGTTCGCGGCGCGGGCGCCGGCGCGCATCGCGCTGCTCCTCGGCACCGAGGGCGACGGGCTCAGCCGCCGCGCCCTCGGCGAGGCCGACACGATCGTGCGCATCGAGATGGCCGGCGGAGTCGACTCGCTCAACGTCGCCGCCGCCTCCGCGGTGGCGCTCCACGCGATCCGCAGGCGCGCTTCCTAGACTCGCCCCTATGCCGAGACACGCACGGGAGGTCTACGTGCGCCGCCGGATCGCGGTCGGCGTCGTCGCACTCGTCGGTCTCGGGACGATCGGCCTCGGCGGCTACTCGGCCGTCGCGCTCGGCTTGCCCCTGCCCGAGACCGTGCCAGTCGCCGCGGCCCCCGCGCTGCCCGCCGGCGCCGAGGTCCAGCCGGTCCCCGCCGACTACGGCAGCTCGGGGATCGGCGCGGTCGGCTGGGACGCCCCGCTCGTCGTCGCGGGAGACACGACCCCCCGCCCCATCGCCTCGATCTCGAAGATCGTCACCGCGCTCGTCGTCCTCGACCGGATGCCGCTCGGCGATGACGACGGGCCGCTGCGCGAAATCACCGCGCAGGACGCCGAGTACTACTCGGACGCGATCGCCGAGGGCGAGAGCCGTGTCGCCGCCTGGGAGGGGAGCGTCATCAGCGAACGCGATGCGCTCGAGGCGATGCTCGTCAGCTCCTCCGGCAATCACGCGCGGATGCTCGTCGACTGGGCGTTCGGCTCGCAGGAGGCGTTCCCGGCCGCCGCCGCCCAGTGGCTCGCGGCGAACGGGCTGACG
>Ga0182744_1002629_pt1 | contig 14611 bp, 11 predicted proteins | sample eDN3rd30CKraftMG_FD_128525 | JGI IMG/M metagenome (GOLD analysis project Ga0182744, IMG submission 128525) | Enriched Miracle-Growth compost microbial communities from Emeryville, California, USA - eDNA 3rd pass 30_C Kraft MG (version 2) (version 2) ...
ATGTGCCGGGGCACGAGAAGTTCGTACGCAACATGCTGGCCGGCGCGACCGGGATCGATTACGCGCTGGTCGTGGTGGCGGCGGACGACGGCGTGATGCCGCAGACGCGCGAGCATGCCGCCATCCTCGACCTGCTCGGCGTCGCGCGCGGCGCCGTGGCGCTGACCAAGATCGATCTCGTCGGCAGCGAGCGCGTCGATGCCGTGCGAGCGGAGATCGAGCGCCTGCTCGCGCCGACCCCGCTGGCGGGGGCTGAAATCTTCCCGGTTTCCACGATATCGGGCCAAGGCATTGGCGCGCTGCGCGAAGCCTTGTTTGCCGCTGCATCGGCGCCGGGAAAGCCCGCCGCGGCCGGCCGGTTCCGGCTCGCCATCGACCGCTCGTTCATGCTGCCGGGAATCGGCACGGTCGTGACCGGTACGATCCTTTCGGGCGCGGTGGAGGTCGGCGACAGGATCGTCGTCAGCCCCTCGGGGCTGACGGCTCGTGTACGCTCGCTCCATGCGCAGAACCGCGCCGCTGCGCGCGCGGTCGCCGGAGAGCGCTGCGCACTCAATCTTGCCGGGGAGGGGATCGGCAAGGATGCCGTCGTGCGCGGCGACATGGCGCTCGATCCGGCGCTCCATGCGCCGGCGTCGCGCATCGATGCGAGCCTGCGGCTTCTGCCGGGCGCCCCCAAACCGATGGCGCAATGGGCGCCGGTGCGGCTGCATCACGGCGCGGCGGAGGTCGGCGCCCATGTGGTGCCGCTCGACGATGCGCCGTTGATGCCGGGCGGGGTCGGCCGTGTGCAACTCGTGCTCGACCGGCCGCTGGCGACGGCGGTGCCGGATGCCTTCATCCTGCGCGACACCTCGGGGCGGATCACGCTCGGCGGCGGGAGGTTCATCGATCTGCGCGCGCCGCAGCGCCGGCGCCGCACGGTGGAGCGCCGCGCCCAGCTCGATGCGCTGGCGCAGCGGGATCACGCGCAAGCGCTGACGGCGCTGCTGGCACAAGCGCCATATTTCACCGACCTCGCGGCCTTCGCGCGCGACCGTGCGCTGACGGCGGATGAGCGCGACGGTCTGGTCGCGAAGGCCGGGCTGGTTGTGCTCGAGCCGGGCAGCATCGCGTTCGCTTCCGCGTCCTGGGATGCGCTCAAAGGCGAGATCGACGCCGCGCTCAAGCGGTTTCACGGTGAGAACCCGCAGGCGCGCGGCTTGGCGCTCGACAAGCTGCGGCTGGCGCTGCCGCGACAGCTGCCGGCGGCCGTGCTCGATGCGGCCGTGCAGGCACTCGCGAAGGCGGGCGAACTCGCGCTGGAGGGCGGCGCGGTGCGCGCGCGCGATCATGCGATGCGGCTTGCTCCCGCCGATGCGAAGGCATGGGAGCAGGTCGCGCCGCTGCTGTCCGGGCAGGCGCGCTTCCGTCCGCCGCGCATCGACGAGATCGCCGCGCATCTGCGCGCGCCGGAGGCGGCGTCGCGCCGCCTGCTGAAATCGCTGGCGCGCATGGGCGAGGTGGTCGAGATCGCGCCGGATCACTTTTTCCTACGCGCAAGCGTCGCGGAAATGGTCGATATCGCCGCGGAGATCGCTGCCGCGTCGCCGCAGGGCGAATTCGGCGCGGCGCAGTTCCGCGATCGGCTCGAAGGGCTCGGGCAGTCCGTCGGCCGCAAGGTGGCGATCCAGGTTCTCGAATATTTCGATCGCGCCGGCGTGACGTTGCGGCGCGGCGACTTGCGCCGTATCAATCCGCAGCGGCGGGACCACTTCCGCCGCGCCGCTCCGATGCCCGTGTCGTCCGGGAGAGAAGCGCCTCCGGTGGGGCGTCCGGTCTTCAAAACCGGGAGGGGCCGCTAGCCGGTCTCTGGTAGGTTCGACTCCTGCTCTCTTCCGCCACTGGCCCCCGATGCTTGCTTGTCACATCGCAGCGTTACGTCATGCTCCGGATGCGACGTCGCGCGCGATGAATGCCACAATCGTAGCGGCGCGGTTCACGCGCTTCGGCTGCACCGCCGGTCGCGGGCCGGCGGCGGGCGCTCCTTTGCATTCGTCGCAGCAATAATTTTGCTCGTTAAGTGCCGTTTTGCTGCGTGATGGCCGTCACGCGCGCAGTTTCGTCCGGCTGAAACGTGTTCGCCCGAACGCGCCGCGGGGAGCGCGATCCGCATATCATCCGACGGAAACGATCGGACGGGCGCTAATCCGACGCACCCGCCATGCATTGGAACGGTTCAAATATAGTGGAAGATTGCTTCCGACACCGTATGCTGGCGACAGCGTTCAACATCACGATGACGTAAGGATAAATCGACTCATGACCGACTCGAAAGGTAAAGGCACCTCCACCATGAGCACGGGCGCTCCCGCGCCCAGCGACCGGAATTCGCTGACGATCGGCGCCAACGGCCCGATCCTGCTGCACGACGTGCACTTCCTCGAGCAGATGGCGCATTTCAACCGGGAAAAGGTGCCGGAGCGGCAGCCGCACGCCAAGGGCTCCGGCGCGTTCGGCGTGCTCAAAATCACCGAGGATGTCTCCAAGTTCACCAAGGCGGCGCTGTTCCAGAAGGGCGTGGAAACCGAGATGCTCGCGCGGTTCTCCACCGTCGCGGGCGAGATGGGCAGCCCCGATACCTGGCGCGACGTCCGCGGCTTCTCGCTGAAGTTCTATACCAGCGAGGGCAACTACGACATCGTCGGCAACAACACGCCGATCTTCTTCCTGCGCGATCCGATGAAGTTTCCGCACTTCATCCGCAGCCAGAAGCGGTTGCCGGACTCGGGCCTGCGCGACAACCACATGCAGTGGGATTTCTGGACCAACAATCCGGAATCGGCGCATCAGGTCACCTACCTGATGGGCGAGCGCGGATTGCCCCGCACCTGGCGCCACATGAACGGCTACGGCTCGCACACCTATATGTGGTACAATGCCAAGGGCGAGAAGTTCTGGGTGAAGTATCACTTCCACACCAACCAGGGCATGCGGTTCTTCACCAACGCCGAGGCGGCCGCGATGGCCGGCGCCGACGCCGACTATCATCGCCGCGACCTGTTCGAGGCGATCCAGCGCGGCGATCATCCGAGCTGGACGCTGTCGGTGCAGATCATGCCCTACGCCGATGCGAAGACCTATCGCTTCAATCCGCTCGACCTGACCAAGACGTGGTCGCATGCCGACTATCCGCTCAAGAAGGTCGGCTTGATGACGCTCAACCGCAACCCGGAGAACTTCTTCGCCCAGATCGAGCAGGCGGCGTTCTCGCCGGGCAATACGGTGCCGGGCATCGGGCTCTCGCCGGACAAGATGCTGCTCGGCCGCGCATTCGCCTATAACGACGCGCAGCGCAACCGCATCGGCACCAACTTCCACCAGCTGCCGGTCAACCGGCCGAAGGTGCCGGTCAACACCTACATGTTCGACGGCCAGATGGCTTACGAGCACAGCGGCAACGCGCCGGTCTACGCCCCCAACAGCGGCGGCCGCGCCTGGGCGGACGAGACCGGCCCGGTCCCCGAAGGCTGGGAGGTCGATGGCGAGATGGTGCGCTCGGCCTATACGCTGCACAAGGAGGACGACGACTTCGGCCAGGCCGGCACGCTGGTGCGCAAGGTCTGGAACGACGCGCAGCGCGCGCAGTTCGTCGATCAGATCGCCGGCAGCCTGCTCGGCGGCGTCCGCGAGCCGGTGCTGAGCCGCGCGCTCGACTACTGGAAGAAGGTCGATGCCAATATCGGCAAGCAGATCGAGCAGAAGGTGAAGGCCAAGGCCGCGCCGCAGCCCGCCGAGGGCATGGGCGAGCGCTGAGGCCGTTCCGCTTCCGGGACATCATTCGGAAGCGGATCGTCGCCGCGGATGCCGCGATCCGGCACCCGCGCTACAAACGTCGCGAATGGCCGGCTGTTACAGCCGGCCATTTTTTTATTCGGGGTCCGGTTCGACTGCGTTGAGTTGGATGCGCCGTTCTGTTGCGTTTTCGAGCGAGCCGGTATCCGCTCCGTTCGAAGATACGCTAGCGGGGCAGGATGCGTGCCGCCTGCAGCGCCTGCAACTGCTCGACGAACATCGTCTGGGTGTCGATGCAGTCGGCGAACCCCGCCTGCCGGATCTTGATCGTGCTCTGGATCGATTCGTAAGGCGTCTGGCGATAGCGGAACGTGAAGTCGGCGTATTCCCACGACGGCACCAGGTCCGCAAGCTTGTAGGGCCGCAGACCGTATTTCTTCACGATGCCGTCCCAGACCGCCGATTTGTCCGCCATCACGCGCGCGAGCGACATCTGATGCGGCATATCGCAGGCCATGCCGAACACGCCGGCGATGGCGGGAAACACCTGTTCCCACAGGAAGGCGTCGCCGTTGGCGACATTGAAAATCTCGTTGCGCGCGCTCGTGGTTTCGCAGGCCCAGTGGACGGCCCTGGCGAGGAGGCGCGCATCGCAGGCGTCCTTGAGATGACCCGGCGCGCCCGGAAATCGCAGCGCGATGCCGAGCTCGCGGCTGATCGCCGCGTAGATACCCACGCACAGGATCGTGTTCATCGGGCTGCCGACCGCGAAGCCGCACACGGCGGGCGGCCGGAAGATCGTCCAGTGCCATGCCTTGCCGCGCTGCCGCTCGCGCAGGAAATCCTCCTGGTCGTAATAGAAATTCGGCGGCATCGGACGCGGGTCGGTTTCGCGCGAAGGCACGAGCGGCGGCGGACCGAGGTGAACGCCGTAAGCCTTGCCGCCGTGCATCAGGGCGAAGTGCCTGAGTTCCGGCGACGTCTCCTCGACTATGTCGAGCAGGTTCTTCAGCATCGCGAGATTGACGCGGATATGGTCCGCCTCGGTCCATCCGGCGACGAGCGAGGGCTGCTCATGCAATGCCGCGAACACGACCTGGGTGAAGCCGCCGTGGCCGCGCAGCGCGGCCCTGAGCGATGCCGAATCCAGGAGATCGGCGGAAACGAATTGCGCCCGGCTCTCGAAGTCCGGCCGGCGGCGCGACAGCGCAACGATGTCCCAGTCGGTATGGGCGCCGAGATATTCGACGTTGGCGCGTCCGACGACGCCGAGTGCGCCCGCAACCAGGGTTTTTGGCATGGATCGATCCGCTCCGCCGGCGCGCGAGGCGCTACGCAAAAATGTCGTGGGCCGGATGCGCAAGGCTGCGCCTCAAGCCCCTTGCATGGCATTCGCATTGTGCCCAATGATGGCGCGAAATCAAACCGCATCGACTGGATGGATTTCGCCGGCCGGCTGACCGGAAGCGGAAAGACAGGGAGCGCGAGATGTCGGCGAGCGATGCCGGATTGCCGGCATGGGAGAACGTCAGGGTCGAGTTCGAGGACGGCATCGCCTGGGTCACGCTCCATCGGCCCGAGAAACGCAATGCCATGAGCCCGGCGCTCAACCGCGAGATGCTCCAGGTGCTCGATGTGCTGGAGGTGGACGAGCGCTGCAAGGTGCTGGTGCTCACCGGCGCCGGGGAATCGTTCTCGGCCGGCATGGACATCAAGGAATATTTCCGCGAGGTCGACCGGGCGACGCCGATCGGCGTCGCGCGCGTGCAGCGCGATTCGATGGGGTGGCAGTGGCGCCGCCTGATGTATTTCCCCAAGCCGACCATCGCCATGGTCAACGGCTGGTGCTTCGGCGGGGCGTTCACGCCGCTGGTGTCCTGCGATCTCGCGGTGGCGGCCGACGAGGCGGTGTTCGGTCTTTCGGAGATCAACTGGGGGATCATTCCGGCGGGCAACGTGACCAAGGCCGTGGCCGAGAAGATGACACAGGCCGACGCGCAATATTATCTGCTCACCGGCGAGAACTTCGACGGCAGGACGGCGGCGCGCACGCGGCTGGTCAACGAGTCGGTGCCGCGGGCGCAGCTTCGCGCGCGCGTCGCGGAGATCGCGAAAAAGCTGATGGAGAAGAATCCGCATGTCCTCAGCGCGGTGAAGCTCGCCTATCGCCGCGTCAAGGAGATGCCCTGGGACGTTTCGGAGGACTATCTCTACGCCAAGGCGCAGCAGACCTATTCGACCGATCCCGAGCAGGGCCGCAAGCACGGCATGGACCAGTTCCTCGACGAGAAGTCGTACCGGCCGGGTCTGAGCAACTATCGGCGCGAGACCAAGTAGCAGGCACGGGACAGGGAAGCCAATGGACCTCAAGCTCACCGGCCGCACGGCGCTCGTCACGGGTGCTTCCAAGGGTATCGGACTCGGCATCGCGCAATGGTTCGCGCGGGAAGGCGTGAATATCCGCATGGTAGCGCGCTCGGCCGACCTCCTGAAGCGGGAGGCGGAGAAAATCCGCGCCGCGGCGCAGGTCGACGTGCAGACGATGGCGGCGGATCTTTCCGACGCTGCCGCGCGCGATGAAGTGTGCGCCGCGTTTCCCGATGTCGACATCCTCGTCAACAACGCCGGCGCGGTGCCCGGCGGCACCATCGAGCAGGTGGACGAGAAGGCATGGCGGGCCGGCTGGGACCTCAAGGTCTACGGCTATATCGGCATGACTCGCCTCTATTTCGCGCGGATGAAGGAGCGCAGGCGCGGCGTCATTCTCAACATCATCGGCGCCGGCGGCGAGAAGCTGACGTACGGCTATATCGCCGGCAGCGCCGGGAATGCATCGCTGATGGCGTTCACGCGGGCGATGGGCGGCACAGCGCCGCATTTCGGCGTGCGGGTGCTGGGCATCAATCCCGGCCCGGTCGAGACCGAACGGGCGGAGTATCTCGCCCGCCAGCGTGCCGCCTCGGCGGGCGACGAGAGCAGGTGGCGCGAAAGCTTTGCCCGGATGCCGTTCGGACGGCCGGCGAGCGTGGACGAGATCGCCGCTGCCGCCGTGTTCCTGTGCTCGGACCTGTCGGGCTATACTTCCGGCACGATCGTGACGATCGACGGCGGCATGACGCATCAGGGAACGTTGCCGTAGCCCGCTGTCATTGCGAGGCGGCCAAAGGCCGACGAGGCAATCGCGGCCAGGCGGGACTTTTCCGCCATCACCGGGCCGCGCTACGCGTGTCCGATGATCCCGATCAGGAAGGCAGCGTGCCCGCCTGAGCGGGATGGCCGGGACAAGCCCGGCCATGACGTGAGAAACCAGCCTCCCCGCGCACCGGCGAGAAAATCAGACCTTCAGCCCCATCAGGCCGGCGATCAGATTGCGCTGGATCTGCGAGGTGCCGGCGGCGATCGTCGCCGCGCGCGCGTCGCGGTAGTGCCGCTGCATGTCGAATTCCATGTTGTAGCCGAAGCCGCCCATGATCTGCATGCCGGCGTTGGCGGCCTTCACGTAGGCCTCCGAGGCGGCGAGCTTCGCCATCGTGATCTCGCGCAGCGCGTCTTCCCCGGCCGATACCATTGCCGCCGCGCTCTGCGTCAGCGCCCAGGCCGCGGCGATTTCCGTCTGCATGTCGGCCAGCATGTGCGCGACCGACTGGAAGGTGCCGATCGCCCGGTTGAACTGCTTGCGTTCCGTCGCGTATTGCAGCGCCATCTCGAACACGCCGCGCGCCGATCCGCAGTCGCAGGCGGCGGCGACCGCGCGCTCGGCCTGCAGGCCGGCGAGCACGCATTTCCATCCGTTGTTCTCACCGCCGATCAGGTTCTCCGCCGGCACGCGCACGTCGTTGAAGGTCAGCTCGTAGGTGCCGACCGAGCGGCGGCCGAGCATGTCGAGCTTCTTCACTTCGAGACCGGGCGAGGTGTTGTCGACGAGGAGGAGCGACATGCCTTCGCGGTAATTGGCTTTCGGATCGGTCTTCACATAGACGTTGATGAAGTTATTTTTTGCCCCCGCGCCGGTCGCCCAGATTTTTCGGCCGGAGACGACGTAGTGATCCCCGTCGCGCCGCGCGCTGGTGCGCATCGCGCCGATATCGGAGCCGGCATCGGGCTCCGACATCGAGATGGTCATGCGGATCTCCCCGGACAAAAGCTTCGGCAGCCAGCGCCGCTTCTGCTCCTCGGTGCCCTGGCGCGCGACGTTGAGCCCGCAGAACACGCTGCCGCCGAACGCCATGATGACATCGGAGCTCGGCACCGACAGTTCCTCGGCCACGAGGGCGAGATCGAGCACGCTGCATCCGAGTCCGCCGTAGGCTTCCGGGAACGGCAGCCGCAGCATGCCGGCCTCGATCCAGGCATCGTAAAGTTCGTAGGGGTAGAGCCGTTCGCGGTCGAGCCGGCGGATGTATTCCGGCGTGGCGATGCGCCGCGTCAGCCTGCGCGCGGTGTCGCGCAGCAGCTTCTGCTCTTCCGTCAGCACGCCAATCATTGCGTCAGGGCGGGGTCGCGTTCTTGAACATCTTGCCGAACATGGTGCGAATCCACTTCGTGCCGGGCTCGCGATGCAGCCGCTCGTGCCAGTACTGGCAGATTTCGATTCGCGGCAGCTTGACCGGTGGCGTGACGATCTCGAGATCGAGGTCGGCCGCGAGCACGGTGGCGATGGTCGTCGGCAGCGTGGCGACCGCGTCGGTGTGTTTCGCGAGCACGGCGGCGCCGATGAACATCGGCACGCGGCAGACGATGTTCTCTTCCGGCACGGCCGCCTCGATCGCGCGCTCCGCGAGTTGATGGGCGTGGCCGGTTCCGAGCGTGGAGACGAGCACGTGCTTCTCGCGCGCGAACTCCTCCAGCGTGGGTTCCTTCGAGATGCGGCGGTGCCCCTTGTGCACCACGCTGACATAGCTCTCCGTCCACAGCGTCTGGCGGCGGATCGCCTTGGTGAGCGAGGGAAACGACCCCATCGCGAAATCGACCTTGCCGGAGACCAGCCAGGATTCGAGATGGTCGGCGTCGAGCTGCAGCACGCGGATGCGGACATTCGGCGCTTCCGCCATCAATTGCCGCACCAAGGGGGGCAGCAGCTTGATGACGCCGGCATCGACGACGCAGAAGTTGAACGTGCGGCGCGAGGTCTTCGGGTCGAACGGTACGTGCTCCGTGCGCAGGGCGCGCATGCTGTCGAGGATCGCCGCGACGGGAGCCTGCAACGCCATCGCCTTCGGCGTCGGCTCCATCTTGAGCGCGACGCGCACGAACAGCGGATCGTCGAAGTAGCGGCGCAGGCGCGCGAGCGTCTTGCTGAGCGCGGGCTGCGTGACGTTGAGCGTCTGCGCCGCGCGCGTGAGCGAGTGCTCGCGCAGGAGCACGTCGAGCACCATCAGATGGTGCAAATCCAAATCGTTATAATCGCCCGGAATAGTAGTCATATCGCGTGTTTTATAGTTTAGCGGCCGGCATGAGCGTAGGCTAGTCCTCAATCAGGAATTAGGCGGCACCCGCCGCGACGATATACAGGGAGGATACGGTGCTGCGAACGGGCAAACACTACCTTGAATCGCTCAACGACGGCCGCGACGTCTGGGTCGGCAATACCAAGGTCGACAATGTCGCAACCCACCCGCTGACCCGGGACTATGCCCGCAAGACCGCGGAATTCTTCGACCTCCATCACCGCCAGGACCTGCAGGATATCCTGACCTTCGTCGACGACAAGGGCGAGCGCCGGTCGATGATGTGGTTCATCCATCGCAGCAAGGAAGCGCTGATCCGGAAGCGCAAGTATCACGAATTCATCATGAAGGAGTTCGTGGCTGCGTCAATGCCGCGCACCCCCGACGCGCAGAACTACATGCTGGTGACCTACATCGACGACCCGGAGCCCTGGGAGAAGGCGTCGATCGGGGCGGAGGGGCGCGGGCTCGCGGACAATATCCGCAACTTCTGGCAGTACGCGATGGACAACGACCTCGTCGTTGCGCCGCACTTCGTCGATCCCCAGGCGGACCGCGCCGACCCGAACGCCCACGCCAACTCGCCGGCGCTGCGCATCGTTTCGACGAACGACGAGGGTATCGTCGTCAACGGCGTGAAGGCCATCGGCACGGCCTCGGCCTTCTCGGACTGGCTGCACCTCGGCGTGTTCTTCCGCCCGGGCGCGAAGGGCGACCAGATCATCTACGGCGTCTGCCCGACCAACCTGAAGGGCATCACCATCGTGTGCCGGAAGGCGACAGGCGCGGACGATCCGGTCGAGCACCCGCTGGCGACCCAGGGTGACGAGCTCGACTCCACGGTGATCTTCGAGAACGTGCTGATCCCGTGGAAATACGTGTTCCACATCGGCAACCCGGACCATGCCAAGCTCTATCCGCAGCGCGTGTTCGACTGGGGTCACTACTACGCGCTGGTGCGTCAGGCAGTGCGGGCGGAGCTCCTCGCCGGCCTCGCGATCCTGATGTCCGAGCACCTCGGCACCTTCAAGATCGACGCCGTGCAGACGCGGCTCGCCCGTCTCATCGGCTTCCAGCAGACGACCTACGCGCATGTGCTCGCCTCCGAGGACCAGGGCTTCTTCACGCCCGGCGGCCTCTACAAGCCGGACATCATGCTGTTCAACTGGGGGCGCGTGTATTTCCTCGAGCATATGGGCGAGATGGTCGACGAGCTGCTCGACCTGTGCGGCCGTAGCGCCATCATGTTCCCGACCGAGAAGCAGTGGGACAACCCGCAGATGCGGCCCTGGCTCGAGAAGCTCAACAAAGGCGCGTTCGGCGAACCCTACGACCGCATAAAGATCGCGCGTGTCATCCGCGATCTCTATCTGACGGACTGGGGCGGCCGCATCTCGATGTTCGAGAACTTCAACGGCACGCCGCTCAACACGCTGCTGTCGCTGACGATGAAGCGCGCGGAGTTCACCGGCAAGGGCGAGTTCGCCTCCTTCGCCCGCAAGGTATGCGGCATCGATATCGGCGGTTCGTCGGAATACGAAAAGACGGTCGATTATGCCAAGGCGCAGGATCGCGGCCGCAAGCCCGAGAGCATGCGTGTCGAGGCGGCCGAGTAGACGTTTTCACCCATCTGCCAAATGAACTGAAATCTTTCAATCGGGATCAGTCGGAAGGAATCACCATGGCCAAGCAACGCATCAGCTACGTTCCGCTCGAGAAGATGGACGCCGACATGCGCAAGGAAATGGAGCGCTGCCAGCGCGAGGGCACGCCGCGACCGGAATCCACGGCCGTCCGCGCGCATGTGCCGGCGGCGTTCTGGTTCTTCGCCAACTCGTGGCGCGACCTGTTCCATAACGGCGTCGCGGACCACGCGCTGAAGGAGCTCTGCCGTCTTTACGTCTCCCGCTCGGTGCAGTGCGAGTATTGCGGCAACCAGCGCTCGATCAAGGCGATCGACAAGGTCGGCCAGCTCGAAGACCGCGTGATGGATCTCCTGAATTTCGAGAAGTCCAAGAATTTCACGGAGAAGGAAAAGGCCGTGCTGGCCTACGCCGAGGCGATCACCTGGAAGCTCAATACCGACGATGCGTTCTGGGACCGCATGCATCGCCATTTCAGCGAGCCGGAGCTCGTCGAGATCGGTTGCATGGTCGGCCTGACGCTCGGTCAGCAGTCCTGGCTGCGCCTGCTCAATATCGAGCACCACGAAGTGCTCGCCGGGGGCGATGCTTCGATGGCGCCCGGCTATGAGGACATGGCGGCGCTCAAGGCGTCGAAGGCCGCCGCGGATTACTGGGCGAAGTCGAACGCCAGCTCGAACCAGGCCGCCGCCAAGGCGAACTGACGCTGGTTCCGCCTCATCCTGAGGAGGCGGCGCAGCCGCCGTCTCGAAGGATGGGGCGGCCACTACGGCGGCCTCGTGCCTCGAGACGCATCGCTGCGCGATGCTCCTCGGCATGAGGCCGGGATAAACCGGCGGCAGGCCGGAAGCACTTCATTGGGGGAGGGGCTATCATGACCGGACTTTATGCAAACGATGCTTCGATCTGGGAGAGCATCGGGCGCCTGCTGATCGTGTTCTTCTTCGTCACGCTGGGCACGATGAACGCGACCCAATCGGAGCGCGTGAAGGATCACATCCACCGGCTGACAATCTTCAAGGCGCCGTTCCCGACACTGACGTTCTGGATCGGCATCGCGCTGCAATTCGTCAGCAGCGCCGCGCTGCTGTTCAACTATTATCCGGCCTATGGCACGCTTGGCCTGATCCTGTTCGTGGTGCTGGCGAGCGCGCTCCTGCTGCGTTTCTGGCAGGCGCCCGATCCGCTGCGGTGGAACATGATGTTCAACGGCTTCATGGCGAACATCGCCATCGTCGGCGGCCTGCTGGTGCTCTACGTCCACCTGCGCTGACGGCTGTTCCGCAGGCATTCGGGTATCCGCCCGCGCAGTTCGCGCCGGCGCCGCGGCTGCGCGGGCGGCCGGCGGTCTTCTGCCGTGCGCTGACGGGCACGGGGTGTTGAGAAGCCAGAGCGTTTTCGAGCGAAGTGGATGCCGGTTCGCGTGAAGAAAACGCGCCAGAACAAAAAGCTGGAGCCCCGGCTTTGATTCCATCCAAAGCCGGAAAGACCCCAGCCGTCTCGAAAGGTCGATCATGGATCAAAGAACGCATTCGCCGCGCCTTGCGCCGCTGCCGCCGGAATACGCGCCGGAACTGAAAGAACAGTTCGATTCCTTCTTCAAGTCGCTCGGCTTCGTGCCCAACAGCGTGCTGACCATGCAGCGCAAGCCCAAGCTGGTGCGCGCCTTCGTGGCCATGCAGGGTTCGATCTGGGACCCCGAAAGCAAGGTCGATCGCGGCTTCAAGCGCATCCTCGCGCACCTGGCGAGCCGCACCGCGCAGGACGAATATTCCATGGCGCATACGGCGAGCGGCGCGCTGCATTTCGGCGTCGACGAGAAGAAGCTGCTGGCGGCCAAGGACTACAAGTCGAGCCCGCTCTATACGGCGGCCGAGAAGGCGGCGCTCGACATCGCCGTCGCCGCCGGCCAGATCCCCAATGCCGTGACCGATGCGATGTTCGTCGAACTGCGCAAGCACTGGAGCGAAGAGCAGATCGTCGAGATCGTCAGTGCGGTGGCGATGGCGGGCTTCCTGGCGCGCTGGAACACGACGATGGCGACGCCGCTGGAGGACGAGGGTATCGAGGTCGGCGAGAAATATCTCAGCGCCCAAGGCTGGACCGGCGGCGTGCATCGGTGACGAGGGAGTCTTGTTCTCTCTGCGTCATGGCCGGGCTTGTTCCGGCTATCCCGTTTGGGCGAACACAATGCCTCCAGTCGGGATCGCCGGGACAAGCCCGGCGACGACAGGTGAATTACCGCTCCAGCTCCGGATAATGCCGGAAAATTCCGTCTTCGTTGAAGGCGATCCGCCGCGGCGAGGCGAGATAGGCGGCGATGCGCGGGCGCTGCTCGACGGCATCGCGCAGCTTCACCGACAGCGGGATATCCTTCTCGAGCTTCTTCATCGTCCTGGGAAAGGCGTAGCGCAGGCCGGTGACAATCTGGAACAGCGAGAGATCGGGATAGGTCAGCGAGCGGCCGACGAGATGCCTGCCGCCGTTCCGGCGCAGCACGTCCTCGAAATAGCCGAGATATTTCGGCGCCCGGCTTTTGAGGAATTCCCGGGTATAGGCTTTCGCCTCCTTCTTCTGGTCATCGTAGTAGAGGTTGCTCGAGATCGGATGATGGGTGTCGTGGATCTCCTTCACGAAATCGGTGATCGTCAGTTGCAGCGAGTGCGTCCACAGCCGCCCGGCTTCCGCTTTCGGCGCGAGACCGTGGCGCGGGCCGAGGAACTGCAGGATGTTGGCGGCGTGGCTGACCACGATCTTGCCGGCCTTGAGCACCGGCGGCGCGAACTGCGGCGTCCGGATGCGCGCGCCGTAGATCAGCTTGCCGACGGCATTGCGGCCCGCGCCGCCGCGCCGCGCGACATCGACATAGTCAGCGCCGGCCGCTTCGAGCGCAAGGCGGACGAATTCGCCACGTCCTTGGATGGACGGCCAGTAATAGAGTTCGTATCTCATCGGCTTGCTCCGCGGTCATTCCAGGGCGGCTCGAAGGGAGAGCCTGGAATCTCATAGCCAAGGCTGTCATTGCGAGCGAAGCGAAGCAATCCCGATCAGCGAGGCATTCTGCCTTCCTGATGGGGATTGCCTCGGTGGACCCGGCCCCTCTTTGCAGCGGCCGCATCCGCGCGAATGACGTTTGGGAAAGAAAACGCGCTCCAGAACGCAGCGCGCCGGCCTTTTGGGCCGGCGCGCGGTTGGGACGGCTGGGTGTCTGGCTATTTCTTCAGGAAGTACTTGCCCTGATCGTCACGCTCGAGGCCGGCGCCGCGCAGCGTGTCGAGCTCGCGCACGATCTCGCGGCCGTCGCGGCTGCCGGTCGCGGCCATCAGCTCCTCGAACCACTTCGGGCCGTCTTCGAGCGCGGCCTTGATGTTCGGGAACTTCTTGCCGGGATAGTTCGGCGGCGTCGGCGTCGCGAGGTCCCAGCGGTTGGCATGCTGCATCGGCCAGGTCAGGTCGTAGCCCGCCTTGGCGCCGGCCGGCTTGCCGTGCAGCGACGGGTCGAGCGGCGAGGAGCGCACGCCGGTGACGATGATGATGTCCTGGTCCGGCTGGTAGCGCGTGCCGAAGGCCCACTCGACCATCTTGTCGTTATAGATGTCGATATCCGGGTCCATCGCGAAGGCATTCTTCACGCCGACGGAGCCGAGCACGGTGTAGAGCGCCGAGCGCGCCTCGCCCGGATAGCGCTGGCGCATCGAGAAGCGCACGCTCATCGAGCCGCCGGCCGATACCGGCGCATAGACGGCG
>Ga0182744_1002632_pt1 | contig 14575 bp, 12 predicted proteins | sample eDN3rd30CKraftMG_FD_128525 | JGI IMG/M metagenome (GOLD analysis project Ga0182744, IMG submission 128525) | Enriched Miracle-Growth compost microbial communities from Emeryville, California, USA - eDNA 3rd pass 30_C Kraft MG (version 2) (version 2) ...
ATAGATCGGAGTTTCGGTCTGTTCGTCGTTGATCGCGAAAAGGTGGCCCTGAATTTCTCCGGGCAAAAGCGCGGGAGGCTTCTCGATGGGAGCCAAAAGCAGGCTTGAGGGGATAATAAGGGGAAGGCGACAAAAGGATTCCAGGAGAACCAAAAGAATCCCCGTCATCGCGGAGATGATAAAAAAATTTTTTATCATTCAAAAATTGAAGCAATAATCGAAGTCCCTGTCAAAACAGGCGACAAAATTTTTGACAGGGTAAAAACGGCTCCGCGGGCCGGGGTGTTTGGTGTCAGGCTGACACTGAAAGGGGCTCCCTTCCCCTTAAACCGCTCAATAAATCTGGTCTTCTTCTTGCTGAAGCATACAAGGGCGGGGGCGGAAGACTGGAAACCTCTTCTTAGAATCTCTTCGAAATCTTCCCTTTTTTATTAACCGAACAAGACCAGGATTGGGTCTTAAAGGGGGTCTCAGGTGACAATGAGATTGGAAGAACAACTCATTGAGGGAGTCAGAAATGGAAACAGGGATGATTTTTCAGCTCTCGTGGAGCAGTACCAGCTCTACGCACTGAAGGTCGCCTACCGGTTTCTGAGGGATAGAGAAGCGGCGGAGGATGTGGTGCAGGAAGCGTTCATCAAGGTTTATAAGAAGATCCATCTTTTCGAAGGCAGATCTTCTTTCAAATCCTGGTTGACTCAGGTGGTGCTGAACACCTGTAAGAACAAGGTGAGGAAACATTCCCGGGAAACCCTGGGGCTGGACACTCCCAAGCTTCACCGCGCTCAAGGGCCCGAAGAATCCAGCATCCATTTGGACATCGGTCAGATGCTGATGGGGGAAATCGAAGCTCTTCCGGAAAAGCAACGGCAGGCTTTGATGCTCAGAGTGTACGAGGATTTAAGTTTCAAGGAGATCTCCGAGATCATGGGCAGTCCCTACGACACGGCGAAGGCCAATTACAGACATGCTTTAATGAAGTTGAGGGAGAAGTTCGAATCTTGTGATCTCTTGAAATCATGGATGTATGAAACGAACCAAAAATCCAACAGCTGGTTGGGGGAAATCATGGAGGCGGATTTATGAAAAATTCAGATTGGTGGTGGATCGATTACATGGAGAATGAATTGGATCCGACCACCCACCCGGACATCGAGTTTTTGCTCGAAAAAAGTCCGGCGGACCGCGAAGAATTCGAGGCCTGGCGTCTTTTGAAATCGTGGGTCAGGGAAGTAGATCCGGTAAAAAAGGAAACCGTGTCCTGGGAGACGAAAGAGTTGGAAAAATTGAGGGAAAAGACTCTAAGGGCTCTCGCCGACGAGGAGACTTGTCAAATCGGCGTCCGGAGTTTTTGAATCCTTTAACTTTGAAACCTCCCTCATGAAACGGGTAAGATCCCGCCCCAATTTTTCGTAGAGATCCTGAAACGGGGAGAGGTTGGAAACATAAGTCTCATAGCTCAATAAGACGGCGTTATTGAGTTTTCTCTTCGGGAAATCACTGAAGAGATCGGTTGAAAGTTTTGGCTGAAGCCGCTTTTCAAAATCCGTCTGAATTTTTTGAATCCTCTCTTTCTTATGAAGAGGAATTTCTTTTTTATCCTCCTGTTGATACCAGGCGCGCAGATCTTTTAGCTCAGCGGAAATGAATTCCGAAAATGCCTGGAGATCTTTTTGCTCTTTTTCGATCAGGAGCACCGTCGGTGAGTTTTCGCCTTCTTTTTCACGATAAAATTTTTTCGATCCCTCCACGCCGACGAAGGTCGCCAGGCGCTCGTTGAAGTCGGCGTTGCTTTTGATGTAAAGCGTGGTGTGGGTCAGCTCGTGAATGATGGTCTCCACCAGATCGCGGTCGCTGTAGGTCAGCATGGGGGAGGTGATGGGGTCCCTGAACCATCCCAGGGTGGAGTAAGCCTTTACCCCACGAATCCAAGTGTCGTATTTTTCCGGAGGAAAACTCGCGGCTTCCTTTTCGGCCAGGCTTTTTTTGAAGAAGCCTTTGTAAGGAACTTTCCCGATGAAGGGGAATTTCCATCGGTAAGCCTTCAGCGCATCGGCCTGGGCGACTTGAACGACGTAAGTCACGGCGTCCCGGTCCAGCCAAACGAAGCTGGCGTAGTTTCCATTGGATTTCAGTCCGAGTTTTTTTTGCGCGAATTCCCGGGCGGCCTCCGCCAATTTCAATTTTTCCTTTTGCTCCGGGGACAAGCGGGGATCTTTCAAGGCCTTTTCCACGGGCACGCGGTTCCACAAAAGACCCATTTGGTTGTAGCCGGTGTGCGCGTAATAGCCGATCTGGCAGGAACAAAGAAAAAGCGGGGTGAGCGTGAGCAACAGAAGGCGCGGGAGAAAGGATTTTAAAACATCCACGACAAGCCCGCTTGCCCCGCGTAATCGATTTCGAGTTTGCGTTCCTGATCGTCGGAGTCTTTGGATTTGTCATTGAGGGGACTGGTCCAGGCGTCGATGCCGACTTTCAGGGAAAGACTTTGAGTCAGCGCGATTTTGATTCCGACACCGGCGCTGGGGACGGCTCCGTATTGGGAGGGCAGCGCCACGCGGCCTTCCAATTCATTTTGCTTGAAGAATTTCTTCTCCACATAGCCGGCGCCGATCTTAAAATAGGGCTGAATGGGATCCTGCTTTCCGGCCAAGGAGAGCACCAGATCCAGACTGGTCATGGTGAATTGGGCGATCTGGATCTGCTGGATTTCCGAAAGGCCGTCGGCTTTGGTGGAAAGTTTTCCCGTTCCGGAAGTGTAGCTTAATTCCAGGGCCGAGCGCTCCCAGAAATAATAGGAAACCGACCCGGTGTAGGAAAGCGAATCCGAATAGTTGTTCTCGTCGATGGAAGTTTTTTTGTAATTGACCGAACCTCCGACCTCGACGAAACCGGCGAAGCTGGGTTGGGAAAAGAAACAGAAAATCAAAACCGCCAAGGGGGAAATAAGTCGTCGCATCCTTTAAGAATAGCAAAAAGCGAAAGGCTTGGAGAGTTAGAACTGATTCGGACCAGCCATAGGGAGAGGATCGAAGACCACGTTGAACTCATAATAAAGATGAATCAGTCCGTCCTCTTTGTTCACTAGACCTTGCGGCGGATTCAGAAAAGGCGAGGCCAGACGAAAGGCCTTGTAAGTCGATTCGTCCAAGCCTTGGATGCCGCTGGCGTTGTGAATGAGAGAGCTGAAATAGTTGCCCTGGGCATCCAGCAGAACTTCCACCACCGTGCGCTTGTTCGTTTGCGTGATGCGTTCGAGTTGTTCTTGCGGAAGGTTGAAAAGAAACTCCTTTACCAGGGAGACCCAACGGTAGCCCACTTGTTCGTTCACGCGGCTGTAGAAAGTGAAGTAAGTCAGCTGGTCGGAGTTCAAGGAATTGAAGTAACCTTGCTTGATGCCGGGCACGGACTCCGCGAACTCGGCGCTTCCTATGGCCATTTTCCTTAAGGTCGGAGGCGGCGTGATGCGGGCCTGGTTTTCGGGATCGTAATTGAACTTGGGAATCGCCTTTTGGGGCTGGGGTAAAGCGTTGCGCGTTTTGAGTCCTCTTTTGGCGCGGGCTTGCTCTTTCACTCTTTGCGTGACGTTGGAAAGAAAGTCGGCTTCCTTCTTGAGTTTTTCCTTTAATTTCTCTTCGGGCTTTTCTTTTTGAGCGTCGATGATGTAGCGGGTTTTTTGATTTTCCAGGATTTCGATTTCAGTGACGTCTTTCTTTTCGGAAGTGTGAGGGAAATGGATATTGGAAAGAAGCAACCAGGCGAAAAGGCCATGCATCAGGAGGCTCACGATAAAAGCGAAGAGCGAGCGGTCTTCTTTCATGGACTCCTAAATTAACAGGGGCGTGGGCGGGAAACAATCCCCCGCCGGGGACCTTGAAAAAAACTTAAACCTTCGGAATCACGTTGTTTTTCCCCTGAAAAGCCTGTCTCAAGGCGAGAATCGGTTAAAGTTGAGACACTGAAAACCCGATAGGTCTTTATCCGGGGGGATATTCATGTCGAAAGCTCAAGTGATCGACTTTAAGTCACGTTTAAAGACCAAAAAGGGCAAGCAAGGAGAGGTTTCTTCCTTGAAAGCTCAAGGGGAAGTGGTGGACATGGCCGAGCGCCGGGAAGCCATTCTTCAGGCGGAAAGACGGACCACTAAAAGAACCATCCTCAGCGAATTCGTGGGCGCCTTCGCCGTGATTCCCGGAAAGGGTTTGACCAAGGTCACCCTTTACGACATTTCCGAAGACGGGCTTTCCTTCGACACCGAAGTGCTTCAGGGCCATTTCCATTTGGGCGAAAGCGTCGCCATGAGGGTCTACCTGAATCAGAAAAGTTATTTTCCCTTCGTCGTGAAATTGCAGAACTTGCGTGAGATCAGTGAAGAAGGCGTTTACCGCCATGGAGCCCATTTCGTGAAGGGCACCGTGAATGACGAAGCTCTTCATCATTTCGTCAAGTTCATCGAGACGGTGAGCACCAGCCTTGAGGGCGACACCGGCGACATGAAGGCCTCGATTTCCTAGAAGCGGTCTCGTAAACCCAAATCTTTCGTTGTTTCGTCGTCGACGCAGGGGCCGCGCGGGCCCGGCAGAAAATCATATACAATCTTTTAATTATGGGGTCGAATAATCCTGACAGAGGAGGAGACGCACCCTATGAAATTGCCCAGCAGACTCGATAAAAAAGTCGTTCTCGATACGAATGTGATTCTTTTTGACGCTCTGGCTTTGAACAAGTTCGGCCAAGCGGACATTTACATCCCCTTCTCGGTGATCGAAGAAATCGATCGGTTTAAAAGAGATCTCGGGGAAAACGGCCGCAACGCCCGTCAGTTTTCCCGTTTCGTCGACGTCTTGAGAGACCAGGGTTCCTTGGCTCAAGGGGTGGCGCTGGAAAAAGGCCGCGGCTACGTGTACGTGATCACCGATTTCAAGTTCGGCGATCTGCCGCAGGAAATGAACTTGGCGATTCCGGATCATCGGATTTTGGCGACCGCTTACACCTTGCAACTGCAAAATCCAAAATCCGAAGTGGAATTGATCAGCAAAGACATCAACTTGCGCATCAAGGCGGATGTGTTCGGTGTAAAGGCCAAGGACTACGATCCCGAAAACACCCAGTTCGACGCCATGTACACGGGTTTGAAAGAGTTGGACCTTCCCTCGGAGCAGATCGATCTTTTTTACCGTGACCGCAGTCTTGAGCCTCCCGAGGACGTGAAACTTTTCGCCAACCAGTACGTGATCATGAAGGACAAGGGCAATGAAAACCATTCGGCCCTGGGAAGATTTTGCGGAAAAACGCAAAGAGTGATTCCCTTGATTTCCCCGACGGAAAGCATCTGGGGCATTCATCCGCGCAACATGGAGCAGAGCTTCGCCTTGGATGCGCTTTTGAACGACGACATTCAGTTCGTTTCCTTGGTGGGAAAAGCGGGAACCGGAAAAACCTTGATGGCGTTGGCCGCGGGTCTTTACAAGACTTTGGATGAAGGCCGTTTTCAACGTTTGCTTGTGAGCCGTCCGATTTTTCCCATGGGACGGGACATCGGTTATCTGCCCGGAGACGTGGAGCAGAAATTAAATCCGTGGATGCAGCCGATTTTCGACAACGTGGAATTTCTGATGGGCGCCGATAAAAAAGCGGCGGGCCGCGCGCAGGAACTGATCAATCAGGGGATGCTGAACATCGAACCTTTGACCTACATTCGCGGACGCAGCATTCCCAAGCAGTATCTGATTGTGGACGAGTCGCAAAACCTCACGCCCCACGAAATCAAAACCATCGTGACCCGCGCGGGAACGGGAACGAAGATCGTTCTGACCGGCGATTGCTTTCAGATCGATAACCCTTACATCGACGCTTCCAACAGCGGCTTGACCTTTTCCGTGGAGCGCATGAAAGGCCAAAATCTTTCCGCGCACATCACCCTGACAAAGGGCGAAAGATCCGAGCTGGCCGAACTCGCCGCGAATATCATGTAGGGCCGCCGAAGTCTTTTTCTACGGCGTTGTTTTTTATTTGATCCAAATTTGTTTAGAAATATAGCTTTAGTTTTTAGACTAAAGCCACGGTATATTTTTGAATCAAAAAAATTAAGGCCTGATCACAAAAATGTATGTACGTAGAGGCGTTACGGATTAATAGGAAAAGGTAAAGTTACTACGGAAATTTACGTTTCTAGGCTTGAGCTTGAACGAATGTGCACACGGCGGGGCGGACGATGAGTAAATGAAGGTACTTATCATTGTGAATTTGGAGTGTATAAATGAAAAAATATATTTTTATCTTTTTGGTCATTGCTTTTATGGAGGCTCCCTCTTCTTTTTCTCAGGAATTTCCAAAGCCGCTGAAGGGAATAGAAGTGAAGGGGAGCATAGAGCACCGCACTCGTTATGAGTACAGTTATTCCATTTTTAATCCGGCTTCTAATGATGGAGGGATTAAATCCATGGATATATTTTTGGGAACTGATTCAACTAAGGATCAAAGGCTTTCGACAGAAGGGTATTCCCATTGCTCATTATATATGAAGGCCATCTCAGAAGATTATTTAGAAAAAGATTTCCCCGTGCCCGTTGGGTCAAGGGCTCCTGATAAGTGGTCATGCGGATATGGGAAGTTGCCGGAGAGCTCTGAGATTTCATATGGATGGGGAGCCTTGGATCAAAGCGTGATTGTTCAGGCGGGACAAACAAAAAAAGGTTTTCAACTTACCTCCGAGGGACTTCCTGGAATACGTGATGTTAGAGTCGAACCTGAGTTAAATTTGGCATTTGGTCCGGATGGCGAGGAGCCAGACATGAGCCTTTTTAGTAAGGTGATATGGACAGGAAAGACCATTGGTCCGAAAGCTCCGCCAAAGAATTTTGATCCGACGAAGTTCATTCAATACATCGAATCCTTGCTTGATGAATCTTCAAAACTTGGCTGGGTGAAAAATAGAGGCACTGAAAACAGCTTGAACAAACAGCTGATCGCTGCGGAAAGACAAATTGGAAAGAATGGAAACCATCCCACAAAAAAAATGATGGAGGCTTTTCTTAAAGAGGTTAAGAATCTTAAGAAAAAGCATTTGAGTTCCGAAGCCTATGCCCTGCTTTACTACAATACTCAGTATTTTTTGGATCATCTAGAGGTTGAGAAGGATCACAAGGACTGCGGAAGCCATAAAGGTCATAACAAGGGACATAAACATCCATGAATGCCGGAGACTTGATAAACGGTCTTTCTTTTTACCCCTTCGTTCCCTCGTCCGGAGAGCTGGTCAGGCGGCGGCCGTACTTCAGCAGCCACTCGCGGATGTGCTCCATGTAGGAAAACACGGCCGGAATCACGATCAATGTTAAAAAGGTGGAACTGATCACGCCGCCGATCACCGCGAATCCCAAGGAGCGCCGTTCGTTGGAAACTTCGTTCAGACCGATGGCGATCGGAACCATTCCCGCGATCAAAGCAAGACTGGTCATCAAAATGGGCCGCAGCCGAATCCGGCCCGCCTCGACAATGGCCTCTTTCATGTCCTTGCCCTCGTCGATCAGCTGATTGATGTAATCCACGAGGATGATCGAGTTCTTCGTCGCCAGCCCCATCAACATGATACAGCCGATCATCGAATAAAGATCCAGCGACACTCCTCCCACCCAGAGCCCGAAGAAAGCTCCGCAGGCCGCCAAGGGAATCACCAACATGATCGTGAAGGGCAGAAAGAAGGATTCATAAAGAGACGACAACACCAGATAAATAAAGATCAGTCCCAGAAAGGCCGCCGTCAGCATACTGGTGATCAACTCCTGAAAGTTTTCCGCTTGGCCCACGAAGCGATAGCTCACGCCGGGAGGCATTTTGATTTCACCGCCGGGGGAGAGCCACTTCTGCACGTCACTGACGGCGGCTCCCATTCCCGGACCGCCCGGTCTTAAATCCGCGCCGATCTCGATAAAGCGGCCGCGGTTTTCGCGGTCGATGGAGGCGGGACCCGTCGTGGTGATCGGTTTGGAAACGGAGGCCAAGGACACCAAGCGTCCGTTCATGTTGGGAACGAGAATGGTGGGATATTCTTTTTGCAGATCGCGCTGGTCTTTTTTCAGGCGCACGCGCACATCGTATTCAAGTCCGTTTTCGCGAAAGATCGTGGGAGTCACGCCTTCCACTTGGGCGCGCAACTCACGTCCCACCATGGTGGAAGTGACGCCGAGGTTTTGCGCTTTATCCAATTGAACGTCCACCTGGAATTCGGGTTTTCCGGGCCGGTAGCTGTTGTCCACGTCCACCAGCGCGGGATGTTTTTCCAGGCGTTTTTCCACCTCGGCGGCGACGCCTTCGATTTGTTTCAAATTCTGGCCGATGATGTGAAGGGTAAAGGGGCGAAGACCTCCACCGATGTAATCGACGTCTTTTACTTTCGGATTGGCGTCGGCAAAAACCGCCAACTGCTTGCGCACGCGTTCTTTCATTTGCGAGGTGGTGACGGAACGCTCGGCGAAGGGCTTCAGGTTCACGAAAAAGTCCGCTTTGTTTTTCTCTCCTTGGCGCGAGCCCACCATCAAGACGGAATTCACCACTTCCGGATTTTTACGGATGACTTCGTCCACTTTGCGTCCCACGTCGCGCATCTGTTCCAGGGAAGCTCCGGGCTTCAGTTCCAAGGACACCGAAAATTCGCCGCTGTCTTGAGTGGGAAGAAAAGTTTTTGGAACCTGGGTCAGCGGAATCACACTGGCGATCACCACCAGCAAAGTCGCCAGTAAGGCCAAATAGGGACGCTTCAACACGGATTGCAAAAAGGAGTGGTATTTATTTTCCATCCAGGTTTGAAAATCGTCGAATTTCCGGATCAACCACCATTTTTTGCCGTGAGCGCTTCCGCCGAAGTAGGCGCTCATCATCGGAGCGTTGGTGAGGGCGTCGAACAAACTGACCATCATGATGAAACACACGGTAAGGCCGAATTGCTTGAAGAATTGTCCGACCACGCCGTTCAAAAATCCAATGGGGAAGAACACGGCCAAAATGGTGCACGTGACCGCGATCACGGCCATGGTCACTTCGCGGGTTCCTTCCAGCGCCGCTTTTCGGGGGCTTTTTCCCATTTCCATGTGACGGAAGATATTTTCGCGCACCACGATGGCGTCGTCGATCAAAAGGCCCACGGCCAGACTGAACGCCAAAAGCGACATGATGTTGAAACTAAATCCCGCGAACCAGATGAAAACCATCGCTCCGATCAAGGACACCGGAAGAGCCACGCCAGTGATCAAGGTCGAGCGCGCGCTTCCCAGAAAGAAGTAAACCACCAAAACGGTCAGAAAGATTCCGATGAGGATGGCTTCCAAAACGTCCTCGGCATTGAGCTTCACGTAGCGGGCTTGGTTGCTGACCATGGTCAACTGGGGCTTGACGTTGGGGTATTGCTCTTTAAGTTGTTCGTTGATCTGTGTGATCCGATGGAGAACGTCTTCGGAAACGGTCACGGTGTTGGCGCCGGATTGTTTGTAAACGTAAATCACCATGGTGGGACGTCCGTTCCAAAACGCGTAGTTGTCCGGGTCTTCCAATCCGTCGGTCACCGTTCCCAAATTGCTCAGCACCGTCGGACGGTCGTTTCCGAACAGGCTGACGGAAGCTTCTTCGATCGCCTTGACGGATTTGAATTCGCCCACGGTGCGAAACACCATGTCGATTCCCGAGTCTTCCCGGGAAAGGGAGCCCGCCGGAATGTTTTGTCCCGAAGCGGCCAGCGAAGTGGCGACTTGAGTGACGGAAATGTTCGCGCGGCGCAGCTTATTGCGGTCGAGTTCCACCTGGATCTCGCGCTTGCGTCCGCCCAAAACCTCCACCAGTCCCACTTGGTTCACCTGTTCCAGGCGCGGGCGCACGACCTGATCGGCCAGGTCATACAGTTTGGCCTCGTCCATGTCCGCGGACAGGGTGAGATTCATGATGGGCTGATCGGAGGGATCGAGTTTGCGGATGGTCGGCTCTTCGATGTCTTCGGGAAGATCGCGTTTGGCCGTTGAAACCTTGTCGCGCACCTGTTGTTCGGCGTATTTGACGTCGGTTTCCAAAGTGAATTCGGCGACCACCACGGAAACGCCCTCGCGGTTGTAGGAGGTCAGGGTCTTGATGCCGGCGATGGTTCCGATTTCCTCTTCCAAAGGTTTTGAAATCAAAAGCTCCACCTCTTCCGGCCCCGCGCCCGGATAAGGCGTGGTCACCGTCACGACGGGAAAGGTCACGTCCGGAAACAGTTCCACCGGAAGCTTGGAAAAAGAAAACAATCCCAAGACCATCAAGGACAAAAGGACGCAGGTGATAAAGACCGGGCGTTTTACGGATAATTCTGAAAGACTCATAATTCCTCGCTGAAAAGTCGAAGGGTGTTGTTCAGTTGAATGAAAGCCAATTGCGCGCGCACGCGCTGAATCTGGGCGGAAGCGAAATCCTGTTCGGTGTTGAGCATTTGATAAGTGGTGGTGCGCCCGTTGCGAAATAGGATGCGCTCCTTCTTCACGATCTGTTCGGAAATCTTTTCGATCCTGCGCGCTTTTTCCAGACGTTCTTTGGCGTCCCTGGCCTGGGCGAGCAGATCCTCTTTCGTCTTCAAAAGTTCGTAATCGATGGCGGAAAGATTTTCCTCGGAGGCCTTGATCTGCCGGTCATAGCCTTTGCGCAACTTGTGCAGGAAGGAAAAATCGATGGGCGCCGAGAACTGAAGGGACACCATCCACGTGGTTTGCTTGGCTTCATTGAGTTCTTTCAAGCTGTCGTTGAACTCGGGGTCGCGTCCGGTGGAGGCGATGGAAGTCACCAGATCCAGTTGGGGCCGCAATTGCGAGCGCATGGAAGTGGCCTGAGCTTTTTGCGATTTTTGTTGCAGCTTTTGCGCGGAGAACATCCCGTCGCCTTCAAGATCTTGCGCGGAAGCGGGAATGGGGCGGGTGTAGCCGGAAATGGAATCCAGATTTTCCGGAAGGCGGTCCGTGTTGAGATATTTTTTCAGTTCTCTTTCCAAGGATCCCTTTTCGTCCAGGGAAGATTGGTATTCAAGTTCCCGGGTCTCCAGGGCCGCTTGGGTTTGGAGTCCGTCCACGTCGTCGAACAGCCGTTGTTTCACCCGTCCTTTCATCCATGAATTTGTTTTGCGGGCATTGTCCACGTTGGCTTTTTGCAGGTCGATGATCTCATTGAAGGAGGACAGGCCCCAATAGGCGTTTTCCGCTTGAAGAAGCAACTGGCGCAATTGATAGTCCACGGCTTCGTATTGGCTTTGGGACGCCAGGCTGATCTGGTCGCGGTCGGCCCGCGTCTTTTCGCCGAAACCGTTGCGCCACAGGGATTGTTTCAGCTCCAGTTTGGCGATGGTGTCGGTGTAAGGATTTTCAATGGAAAACATCCCGCCGTTCAGGCCGTCCAGATGAACGGAGTTTTTTTCGAAAGAAAGACTGGAACTTAAACCGAAAGCGAACTGTCCGCGCAGACCGAGTTGATAGCCCTCCGCCTTGGTGCGTGAAGGCTGAAAGCCGGGAATCAGCGGAGGAGTTCTGTCGTCCACCAGCTGAAGGTTGGTGAAAAACTCCGGAGTGGTCGCCAAGGCTCCCTCATTGCCGCGTTCTTTCAAGGCGTTTCGCTGCTCCACCAAAGCTTTGACTTGGGGATTGGACGCCTTCACCTGTTCCAAGTATTCGTTCAGGGAAAGAGCGAAAGCGGAAGGTCCGCAGAGCGCGAGGATCAGGGCCGTGGCCAGGAGAGGGGATTTTTTCATTTGGTCACTCCGTTCATAAACAGTTCAACGATTTGCGTGGTCATATGTTTTCTCCAGGAAGCGTCTTGCAGACTCTTTCCCATGTATTTTTGAGCCAAATGGTCTTTTTCCGCGTGATCGCAGGTGATGCTGAAAAGCAGCAGGGAGACCATCAAGGGATCCGCCGTTTTGGATAAAAGGCCGCGCTTTTTGGCGCGCGAGAAAAACTCGGTGACGTTGTAAAAGCATTTCAGAAAAGTCTCTTCAAAAAACCGAATGGCCATGGGGTTATCGGCCCGCACTTCACGCTGTAAAGTTTCAAAAATGTCCGGATCTTTCAGGTGGTTAAGAATCAGCTCCTCCACGAAAATTTGCAGTCGGACTTTGAGTTCTTCCAGGGTTTGCGGATCCTCGAGCAGGCGATTGATCTCTTCCACGCGCATTTTGACGGGACTCATCAGACAGGCTTGGAAAAGTCCGTCCTTACCGCCGAAGTGATAAGTGATCAGGGAGTTTGCGACTTTGGCCTCGGCGGCAATGTCTTTTAGATTGGAGCCTTGAAGGCCGAAGGTCGCGAAATGTTTTCTGGCCACTGTCAGAATACGAGGCAGGGCTTCGGAGGGACCCGTGTTTTTCGGTGGTCTTCCCGGCCGCTTTTTGGCCGTTTTCCTTGGGGTTTTCTTTTTCTTCGCCACGAAGCGTCCTTTAATTAATTGAAGCCGAGTATAATTTAATTGAAATCTTTTTCAATTAAAGAGTTTTAATAATGCGGCCAGTAAATAAAAATCAGGACTTTTCAAAAGTTGTCCCCCTCGCGGGACTTCGGTAGTCTTTATTGAGCATGATGTTGAATGCCGTCTCCCGTGGAATTCTTCCGTGGCTTTTTTTTCTGACCTTGACGGCCCGGATCGCGGCGGCGGAACCCGTTCATTTCAATGAAGCCTTGAAGCTGGTCGTGCAGACCTCGCTTTATCAAGCGACGGAAAGCGATTTGCGCGCGATCGAGTGGGACTTCGAATCCCGCGACCTCTTGCTGCAACCTTATTTGGAATTGAGCGCGGAGCGCTTCAACGATCACCGCCAATTACTTTTCACCAGCTCGGCGACGAAAAGAAGAGCGGACACCTATTCCTTGAAACTGACCAAGCCTTTTTCCACGGGAACGTCTTTTTCGGTGATTTCAAATTTGGAAGACGCTCTCACGCCGAACGTCAGTCCCGATCACCGCTCCACCATGGAATGGCAAGTGGGCATCACCCAATCTTTGTGGAAAGACGCCTTCGGACGCTCCACGCGGCTGCGGTGGGAGAGGGAAAAACAGGAAAAGCAAAGCCTTCTGGCGGACGCTCTTCAAAAACGGGCGCAGCTTCTGACGGATTTCGAAGGCATTTATTGGGATTGGGCTTTGGTGTTGAGGGAAAACAAACTGCAGGAAAAAAATCTGAAACGCAGCCGCGAAATTCTTAAGTGGGTGCAGGACCGCTTCAACCGCGCGGCCGCGGAGCGGACGGATCTTTTAAATGCCAAGGCTTTGCTGGCCGGACGTCAGTTGCAGGTCAGCGCTTTGAAACAACGATTGACCGAGATTTCTCTTTTGGTGGAGCGTTACGCGCCGGGGGCTTCTTGGACGCCGGTGCCCGATGATCTGGCGGAATCCCGGGATCTCTCCTCTTTGGTGACGAAGTGGGAGCCGGGCAGTTTGGACAAAATCATCCCGCTTGAATATCTGAAGGCTTCCGGCGATGCCGGAGCGGCCGAGATCAATGCCCGCGAACAGCGCGAATCCATCCGCCCGGAATTCAATTTGGAGCTGGCCTACGGAAAGAATGCCATCGATACCGACAACGGGGAGGCCTTCAACCGCGGACTTTATGAAACCCATGAGGATTCCACCATCGGCGTGGTGTTTCGCACCGGCTTGGATCTGTTTCAAGAGCGCAAGAAAGTCGAGGCCGCCCGGGCCTTGAGCGCGTCGGCGAACTTGCGCAAAGAAGCTCTTGAAACCGACGCTAAAATTTCTTGGGAGCGCTTTTCCCAAGAGGTGCAGGATCTGAAAGATCAAATCCGGACCTCGACGGAATACGTGAAACTGCAATCGCAAAAGGCGGATGAGGAAAGAAGCCGTTTCCGGATGGGAAAAACCACCGCCTTTCAAGCCATCACTTACGAGCAGGACGTGGCGGAAGCCGAAATTTCCCTCTGGCAACTCTACGCAACCCTCAGAAAAATGGAGGCGAAGGCGCGGCTCTTCGCCCGCTGAATTTATGAACTTAATCAAACTGTCCTTGGACCGTACGGTGTTCGCCTGGGTTTTGATGATCGCCCTGATCACGTTCGGGACATTCGCGTTGACGAGGCTGGGCGTCAGTCAAATGCCGGACGTGGATTTTCCGGTGATCTCCGTTTCCGTCACCTACGAGGGCGCGGCGCCTGAAATCGTCGAGGCCGAATTGATCGATGAAATGGAGCAGAATCTTCTCAGCATCGAGGGAATTCAGGAAATGAAATCCTCGGTCCAGCAGGGAAAAGGCTCGATCAAATTAACCTTCGACATCAATCGCAACGTCGACGTGGTTCTTCAGGAAGTGCAGACGGCCCTCAGCCAGATCCGCTTTCCTCTGGGTGTGGATCCTCCCGTGGTTCGGAAACAAAACCCGGAAGAAGACCCCATCATGTACATGTCGCTGACCAATCCCACCAAAAGCATGCGCGACATGATTATTTTCGCGGACCAGGTGGTGCTGGATCAATTCCGCTTCATTCCCAACATCGGCGAAGTTTCGGTGGCGGGGTTCAGTGAGCGCAACCTGCGCGTATGGCCTCACCTGAAAAAGCTGAAGG
>Ga0182744_1002633_pt1 | contig 14570 bp, 13 predicted proteins | sample eDN3rd30CKraftMG_FD_128525 | JGI IMG/M metagenome (GOLD analysis project Ga0182744, IMG submission 128525) | Enriched Miracle-Growth compost microbial communities from Emeryville, California, USA - eDNA 3rd pass 30_C Kraft MG (version 2) (version 2) ...
ATAGATCAGCCAGCAAAGCCAATTCGCCTTGCGGCGGTTTTCGCACCGCAAATGAGCGGCATGATCGACATTCTCATTCACGACTTCAGAAAACAGAGCGGTCTCGACGTCGAAGTGGCCACGGGGATGGACATCTACGACCGTGCACGCGCGGGTGAAGCGGATATCGTGATTTCACATTGCGGGTTCGGCGAGGTCGAAAAATTTGTTCTCGACGGCTATGGGCGCTGGCCGCGTACTGTGTTTTCAAACCAGATGGTCCTGATCGGGCCTAAGAATGATCCGGCGCATGTTCGAGGATCAAAAAACGCTACGGAGGCATTCCGCCGAATCGCGGATACGAAAATACCCTTCGTTCCGAATGCGCTCCCTGCCGTCATGGACCTTACGGATTATCTTTGGGAAAGCGCCGGACAGCCGAACAAGGAAGGCTGGTTTCTGGAGCCAGAAGAATCCAAAGGACGAGCGATAAGATTGGCTGAAAGCAAGGGCGGCTACGTCATCTGGGGCGCGCCGCCATTTCTTCGATTTGCTCAGAAACATGAAACTCAGATGCAAATCCTGTTTGCGGACGATCCGATCTTTCAACGTGATATGTGCTCGGTGGTCGTAAACCCTGACAAAGTTCCTGGCGCAAATGAGAAGAGCGCGACGGCGTTCGAAAAATATCTGCTATCGCCTCGAGCACAGGCGCAAATTGCAGCATTTCGAACCCCGGACGCAAAAGACCTTCAATTGTGGTGGCCCGCCGCACTTCATAACGACAGCGGCGCGATCAAATAGGGTTGCCGGCGTTCCCAGAGACAAGGAGAAATTGAGTTCTCAATCGCCATGTCCACCGCGCGCGTTATTGCGCGCAGCAGGCCACCACAACTGAAGATCGCTGCCGGGCGATCGGAACGCTGCGACTTTGGCCTGCGTCTCCGGTTGAAGCAAATAGCTTACAAACTGCTCAGCCCCTTGTACGTTGACGCCTGCAATTTTGTCTGGTTTCACGACGACCGCTGCCATCACGCGCTGCAGAACGGGGTCGGCCGAAACAAGAATCTCATATTTTGAATTATGCTTCTGCTTATAACGAAGGAACGGAAGCGCTCCCCACATCACATAGGCTTGCTTTTCCTCCGCCAGCCTGATCGCGCGTCCTTTGCTCTCGCTCGTGGCTATCAGCCAACCATCCTTGCTTGGGCGGTTCGCCTCCTCCCAAATAAGGTCGAAGATATATGACATACCGGGAATCGCGTTTGCGACAAACGGCGCGCGCGCATTGGCGATGCGCCGAAGTGCTTCTGAAGCGTTTGTCAGACCCGCGATCTTAGCCGGATCGTTCTTCGGGCCTACGATAGCCGCTTGATTTGAGAACACCATTCGGGGCCAAGTGCCGTACCCATCCAGAACAAAGCGTTCGACTTCGCTTTTGCCGTAGTGGGAAATCACGAGATCGGCTTTGCCTGCGCGTGCGCGCTCGTAGACATCGCTACCGCCATAGATCTCGACGTGCGTTCCGTATTTTGCTGAAAAATCGGTCGCCAGAGACTGCATTAATCCACTGAATTGCGGCGTATTCACCACGGCGATGCGCACGGTCTTTGAGTTTTCCGCCTGCGCCGCACTCAGCGAGAAGACAAAAATAGCGACGAAAAGAGATCCCAAACCACCGAAGCTGCGCATACTTAGGACGTTGCTTACAATGTGCAGAAAATTCAAAGGACCCACTGTCGATCTTTCGTCTATCATACAACTAGTTCCCCCAATACTTCAGGTCTCGAAGCCGTCTGCAAATACCGAACGGAAGGCTCCTAACAGGCAAGCGCCGTTTGTCAAAACTCCGGATTCGACCACCGTTTGTTTCATGGAATGGTGGACAGCAAGCGAAAGCTATTCACTCTATGAAACCTCGTCTTAGGTGTGCAGGTTGGTGCGCATAGAATTAGGTATTAGATTGAGCGGGAACCGCCCGTCTAATCCTGGGATTAGTTATGGGATGGGAGTCTTGCCATGCTGGAAGGCAGTCAGCATCCACTTACGAAACCGCGGCAGCGCGCCACCCTGGCATGTGCCAGCCTTGCGGCTCTTGTTGTTGGGCTAGGCTCGACCTCCGCCGAGGAACCCGGCAAAGCGCAAAAGGGGAAGGAGCGGATCGAAGCAAATGCGGCCGCTGAAACCGTTCCGTCAGCGATGACGCTCGAGACATTTCTCGACCGCCTCATGATGGCGGAGTCGAGCGGCCAAGACGCTGCACGAAATCCTCGTTCCACCGCCGTCGGCCCATTCCAATTCATCCGGGAAACGTTTCTCGCCGTCGTCCGACGACACTTTTCCGAGGAGACGATGTCGCTATCGGAAGAGGCGCTGTTGAGACTTCGCCAAGACCGCGCGTTCGCCCGCCGAGCGGCGGAGGCGTACTCCAAGGACAATGCCGCACTTCTTGCAAGAGAAGGTCTAGCGACGAGTTTCACCCATCTGCGCCTCGCATACCTCGCGGGGCCAAGCGGTGCCGTACGCGTATTGCGCGCGCCGCCCCAAACAAAGGTCTCAGCGCTGCTCAGCTCCGCTGCTATTTCCGCCAATACGTTCTTGGCGAACATGACCGCCCAAGAGCTCATTGCGAAGTGCGCGCGCGACCTCGATGTCAATGCCGCCAGCTTGGCCGGCATTGCTGCGGACAACTCGCCTGCCGCCCATCCAGGTCGCCCGAGGATTGATATCAAGTGCAATCAGAAGCTGCCGTCGTGTCGACGCTGGGTCGCACTCCGCTTGGCGCGGTCTGACCGAAATCTCCTGCGAAGCCGGAGTCGGTCGTCGGTTCACTCTGCGCAGAAATGATGCACATCGCTGCTAAGCGGTTTTGACCGTGCGACCCGGGCGGGATGCGGCGCGGGCTAGCACCGCCTTCGAGCTATAATACGAATCCCTTTGCCGTCCCTGCAGCTCTAGTAGCGGCAAGGGCTCGCGACGATGACGCATTTGGCCAGCAGGATTGCGCCTTTCTTGCAGTCCCATTGCCGGTTCCTGGCATTTCGGAAGTCGGCATAGCGCGGTCCGTAAAGTCGCGCGACCGTTGCTTTCCAGTGCGCACGGGCTTCGGCACGAGCCTTGGCGGAGCCGGCGCCCAAAATACCGGTCGCGGTGGCAGACGCCTCGACGGGGGCTCGGCAGCGCGGCAAGGCGTTGGCATCGACCGAGCCCAGTCCTGCGGCCGACGTGGCGACGAGCACGGCAATCAGCTTTCCGTTCATATGCATGACAAACTCCCTCACTTTACGCCCGTCTGCCGCCGCCTTCGTCGGGTGACGTTATGACGGCAGCCGGCAGATCCTATTCATCAGTGTGAGATCAGCCATGCCGCCTCACGCACTGTCAACGGAGCGGAGACGCAACGGGCGGAATGATTCGGTAGTGTGGGATTTTAGCCGGAAGGGCCGATGACGCGGATTTTCGGGCGCGCGGGAACGTGGCTTCCAAGACCCGCTGGTCATGGCGGCCGATGGCCGTATAGTGCGCGCCATGACGAACAAATCGACCGCGCAGCAGGCGCAAGCCGAACATTCTTCCAACATTGCCGAGGCCGTTCCTGTCGGCAAGGGCAGCCGCGTCTACTTGATCGACGGCTCCGGCTACATCTTTCGCGCATTCCACGCGTTGCCGCCGTTGACACGGCCATCCGACGGCTTGCCGGTTGGGGCGGTGCACGGTTTTTGCCAGATGCTCTGGAAGCTGCTGCGGGAAACGAAAGCATCCGAAGCGCCGACCCACATGGGGGTTATTTTCGACGCCGGACGGGAGACGTTTCGCAACGAGATTTATCCCAAGTACAAGGCGCAGCGTCCGCCGCCGCCGGAAGAACTCGTGCCGCAGTTTCCACTCATTCGTGACGCGGTCAGAGCGTTCAACGTCGCGTGCGTCGAACTCGACATGTATGAAGCCGACGATCTTATCGCGACTTACGCAAAGCACGCGGTCGATGCTGGCGGCGACGTCACGATCGTTTCATCCGATAAGGATTTGATGCAGCTCGTGCGGCCGGGCATCACGATGTTCGACGGCATGAAGTCGAAGCGTATCGGCCCCGACGAGGTCTTCGAGAAGTTTGGCGTCGGCCCTGAGAAGGTCGTCGATGTGCAAGCCCTGGCGGGAGATTCCATCGACAACGTGCCCGGCGTTCCCGGCATCGGCATCAAGACAGCAGCCGAGCTGATCGGCACGTATGGCGATCTCGATACGCTGCTGTCGCGGGCCGGAGAAATCAAGCAGCCGAAGCGCCGCGAGAAGCTCATCGAATTTGCCGAACAGGCGCGGATTTCGCGTCGTTTGGTACTGCTCAAGGACGATGTTGCGGTCGAAACCGCCATCGATTTGCTTGGTGTGCAGGAGCCGCGCGCCGATGCCTTGCTCGGCTTCTTGCGCACGATGGAGTTCAACACGCTGACCAAGCGGATCGCGGAAGGGCTCGGTGCCGAGGCGCCGCCACCGCTGGCGGTTTCCGTTGGCGTGAGCGTCAAAGCCAAGACCGGTGCGAAGACTAGTGATTTGGAAGCCCTGGAGGAAAGTGCGCCGGAGGAAGCGTCTCCGGCCGCCGCCGTTGCCGCCGGTGCAGCGATCGCTCGTGCGCAGCCGATAGACCGCAGCAAATACGAGACGGTGACGACGCGGGCGCGTCTCGAACATTGGATCCGGCGCGCGACGGAAGCGGGTCGCGTCGCGTTCGATACGGAGACGACGGATCTCGACGCGATCGAAGCCGATCTTGTCGGGTTGTCGCTTGCGGTGTTGCCGGGAGAGGCCTGCTATATTCCTCTCGGACATACTGGACCAAGCGGTGATCTTTTCGGCGGCGAAGACAATCGTCCGCAACAGCTCAATGGTGCGGAGGTGTTGGAATTGTTGCGTCCTCTTCTAGAGGATGCTTCGGTTCTCAAGATCGGGCAGAACATCAAGTACGACCTTCTCGTGCTGAAGCAGCGGGGAATCGACGTCGCGCCGTTCGATGACACGATGCTGCTGTCGTATGCGCTCGACGGCGGGCGTGGCCAACATGGCATGGACGCTCTAGCCGAGCGCCATCTCGGTCATAGCTGCATGACGTTTGCGCAGGCGATGGGACATGCGCCGGGGGCCAAGAAGTCGGACAAGACGTTCGCGGCGATGCCGCTCGACAAGGCCACCGAATACGCAGCGGAAGATGCCGACGTCACCATGCGGCTCTGGACGGTATTGAAACCGCGTCTGGCAGCGGAACGGATGACGACCGTCTACGAGACGCTGGAACGGCCCCTGATTCCTGTCATCGTTGCAATGGAGCATGCGGGCATCAAGGTCGATCGCGATATTCTTTCGCGGCTTTCAAGTGCCTTCGCGCAACGGACGGTACGGCTCGAAGAGGAGATCAACGGGCTGGTCGGGCATAAGTTCAATCTCGGATCGCCGAAGCAACTCGGCGAGCTTCTGTTCGATCGGCTGAAATTACCGGGTGGCAAGAAGACGAAGAGCGGACAGTGGGAAACCCGCGCCAACCTGCTCGATGAACTCGCCGCGAACGAAGACGTCCACGGAGATGCGCGCCGCCTGATCAATACCATGCTCGAATGGCGGCAGATGACGAAGCTCAAATCGACATACACGGATGCGCTGCCCGCTTACATCAACGCCCGGACGGGACGCATTCATACGAGCTACGCGCTGGGTGCGACGACGACCGGCCGTCTCGCATCCTCCGATCCCAATCTCCAGAACATTCCCATTCGTACGAAGGAAGGGCGCGAAATCCGCACAGCGTTCATTGCGGAGAAGGGCATGACGCTCGTTTCCGCCGACTACTCGCAGATTGAACTCCGCGTGCTGGCGCATGTCGCCGATATTCCGCAGCTCAAGACCGCATTCGCACAAGGTCTCGACATTCACGCGATGACGGCGTCGGAAATGTTTGGGGTGCCGGTGAAGGATATGCCGCCGGAGGTGCGCCGCCGCGCCAAGGCTATCAACTTCGGCATCATCTACGGCATCTCCGCTTTCGGCCTCGCCAATCAGCTCGGTATCAGCCGCGAAGAGGCCGGCGATTATATCAAGACGTATTTTCTGCGGTTCCCGGGCATTCGCGACTATATGGATGAAACCAAGAAGCAGGTGCACGCGCACGGATATGTGGAGACGATCTTCGGGCGGCGCATTCACTACCCCGAGATCAACACGAAAAATCCGTCGATGCGCGGCTTTCTCGAACGCGCTGCGATCAACGCGCCGATACAGGGTTCGGCTGCCGATATCATTCGCCGGGCGATGATCCGCATACCGGGAGCGCTCGCCGACGCTAAGCTGCCGGGTGCGCGGATGCTTTTGCAAGTGCACGACGAACTTGTTTTCGAGGTTGCCGAACGCGATGCACCGGCCCTTGTCAAAACGGCGTGCCGGGTGATGGAAACGGCCGCTGAGCCGGCGATCAAACTCTCAGTGCCGATTCATGTCGACGCAAAATCCGCAAGTAATTGGGATGAGGCGCACTGAAGCGTGCGCGTTCGCCTTTCAGCAATCAGCCGCGTCGCGTGATTACTCGCCCGCGACCACGGGCGTATGTTTGCCATTGACGTCATTCAAGGTCGCCGACTTCTTGCGCCAGTCGGATGCGTGGTTGGGCGACACCTTCTGGGCGCGATACGGACGGGAACTCGGCGTAACGTCACCATCCGTCAGCCGCTTGTAATTCGCCGAGCGGATGAACTCGCGAATGCGTGGTTGAATTTCAGTGCGCCAGCGCGTGCCATTGAAGACACCGTAATGACCGACGCCGGCCTGCACGTAATGGACTTTTTCATCGGCGGGGATCGAAGTGCAGAGATCGTGAGCGGCTTCGGTCTGTCCGAGCCCGCAAATGTCGTCGCGTTCGCCCTCGACGGTCATCAGCGCCGTCTTGGTGATCTTCGAACAATCGACGAGTTCATTCCGGTGCACGAGCTTCTTGTCTGGGAGCAGATGCTCCTGGAAGACGGCCTGCACGGTCTGCAGATAGAACTCGGCGGTCAGATCCATGACCGAAAGATATTCTTCATAGAAGCTCTGGTGCTGATGGACGCTATCGCAATCGCCCTTGACGAGGTTGTTGAAGAGATCGACGTGCGCGTTCATGTGGCGTTCGAGATTCATCGTCATGAAGCCGGTGAGCTGCATGAACCCCGGATAGACCGGCCGCATGAAGCCGGCGTGCGGAAACGGCACCGTCGAGATGACGTTGTTCTCGAACCATGCGATCGACCTTTGGGCGGCGAGATCGTTGACCTTCGTCGGATTGCGACGGGTGTCGATCGGACCACCCATCAACACAAGTGAGGCCGGTTGCTTCGGCTCATTCCGAGCCGCCATCAATGCCGTTGCGACGAGGGCGGGAACTGCAGGCTGGCATACGGCCATGACATGCGTGCTGTCGCCGACGAAGCGAATGAATTCCATGAGGTATTCGACGAAATCGTCGAAGTCGAATCGTCCGGCGGCGATCGGTACGTCGCGGGCGTCGATCCAGTCGGTGATGTAGACGTCATGCTCAGGGAGCATGGCCTGAACGGTTCCGCGCAACAGTGTGGCGTAATGGCCGGACATCGGCGCCACGATGAGGACTTTGGGGTCGTTTCGCTGGCCAGCGACCGCCTCGTCGCGCGCAAAGTGCAGCAGCTGACAGAACGGCTTGGAGAGGGCCACTTCCTCTTGGACGGGCACTTTCACGCCATCCATTGAGACATGGTCGATGCCGAAGTCGGGTTTGCCGTAACGACGGGTGAGATTTTCGAACACTTCGCAGGCCGCAAGCATATTCTTGCCTGCCAGAGTGTAACTCATCGGGTTCAGGGGCCATCCGAGTGTGTGACGCAGAGCTTGAACACCGAATCGAACGGGAGACATGAACGCGTGGGCCATTTCATAGGCGTAATAGTTCATATCGCTGCTAATCCCTTGTTTTTCCTTCGGTCTTCGACTGTCGTCTCCAGATCGCAAAGCAGCATGTTGTTGCTGCATTGCATTAGTATAGAACGATTGAATTCTGCCACAATCCAGAAAGCATTTGTTTACCCATTGATTCTGCGCGACATGCACGAAAGGTACAGTTCCCGCCGGAACACCGCTGCGCTGCGAGACTGCCGCGCCGCACAAATTGAACGTTGAATTTGAACGGTCGAGCCGGACCTTCAGTTCAGGGTGGCCACTCATTTTCAGCCAACTTTCTTTTGCAAATCCCGTACCGGGGCTTTCCATGACAACGCAGAAATCCGAGCCGACGCCGTCTTCGGCCCAATGGTTGCGGCGTTTTGTCAATGTGGAGCCTGGAGAGATCACGGCGCTGTTGGCGTCTTTCGTGATGTTTTTCACGCTGTTATCGGCCTACTACATCGTTCGGCCGGTGCGGGACGAGATCGGAGTGAGCCTGGGCAAAGATGCCCTGCATCAGCTCTTCACGGTCGTTTTCGTCGTGATGATCGTGCTGGTGCCGCTTTTCGGGTTCGTGGCGGCACGCTTTCCGCGCCGACTGGTTCTCCCGTCAATTTACATCTTCTTCGCGCTCAACCTCGTCGGATTCTGGCTGGCGATGCGAACGGACGGCAGAAATGTCTGGGTCGCCGGGACATTTTTCATTTGGGCCAGCGTTTTCAACCTCTTCGTCGTCTCGCTGTTCTGGAGCCTGATGTCGGAGCTGTGGTCGCACGCGGAAGCGAAGCGTCTGTACGGCTTCATTTCAGCGGGCGGCACCGCCGGGGCGCTTACAGGGCCGTTGCTGACGCAGGGTTTCATCAAGATATTGGCGCCCGTCGACCTGCTGCTCGTTTCAGCATTTCTGCTCACGGCTTCCGTGGCAGCGGGATTTATCGTGCGCCGGCGGAAATCCGGAGGTGGCGCTGAGACGGACGCCGCGGGCGGCGGAATCCTGGACGGCGCAATCAAGGTTTTCACGACGTCGCTGTTCGCGCGCATCGCGTTGTTTGTCTTTCTCGCGAATATCGTCGGGACGTTCTTCTATTTGGAACAGGCGCGTCTCGTTGCTTCGACGATCCACGACAGCGCCGCGCGCGTCGAGTTCTTTTCGGGCCGTGATCTGGCCGTCAGCATTGCAACGTTTCTGATCGAAATTTTCGGCACGGCGCGCGTGCTTCGCCATTTCGGCGTGACGACGGCCTTGCTGGCGCTGCCCGTGACGGCCGCGATTGGCACGCTTCTGTTGAGCTTCGACGCAGCGCTGTGGGTCGTCGCGGCCGTCATGGTCGCCGAACGCATCTCTGCTTTCTCGCTCGCCAATCCGGCGATCAAGGTGATCTACACGCTGGCGACGCCGGACGAGAAATACAAGGTTCAGAACTTCATCGACACGGTCGTTTTTCGCGGTGGCGATGCGACCTCAGGTTGGCTTTATTCCAGCCTTAGCGGCGGCCTCGGATTTGCCGCAAGCTCAATGGGCGCTGTGGCGTTGCCGCTGGTTCTTGTCTGGGTCTGGGTGGCGCGCAGACTGGGGGCCGATCACCAAGAACGCGCCGCAGAGGCTTCTCAAGCAGCGTGAGGATCGCCGATGCGACGACGGCCGTGGAATGGCCGCGCGCCTCGATCGTTCAGCGACCGCCGCGACGTGGCGGACCGCCCGGGCGTGTTCCTCCGGCGAAATCGCCGCTGCCCTGTCCGGGACGGGTGTCCTTGTGACGGAAGTTGATGCGCCCCTTGGTCAAGTCGTAGGGTGTCATTTCAACGGTTACCCGGTCCCCCGCGAGAATGCGGATCCGGTTCTTCTTCATGCGCCCTGATGTGTACGCGATGACCTCGTGCCCGTTATCGAGCTTCACGCGGCAGCGGGCGTCGGGGAGCACCTCATCCACCACGCCCTCGAACTCGAGCATTTCTTCTTTCGCCATTCGATCTCCGAACGTTCTTCGTCGTTGGTCGTGTGCATATCGGATGTTGCCCGATATGAAAAGCGGGGAGCAGACGAGCTGCTCCCCGCATGAGTGGAGTGGTCTCGAAACGCTTAGAGCGGACGAAGATTCACAGCTGCGATCTTGCCGTTACGGCCGCGTTCAGTTTCGAAGTAGATCTTCTGGCCTTCGCGAAGCGACTGAAGACCGGCACGCTCAACAGCAGAGATGTGAACGAAAACGTCGTTGCCACCTTCTTCCGGTTGAATAAAGCCGTAGCCCTTCTGACCATTAAACCACTTCACAGTCCCGTTCGACATTCAATGCCTCCAAAGCATACATGCGTCCTCCGGCAGAATGACCGGAGGCCATCAAATCGCGCGATGGAGACGTCTTTAAGCAGGCGGTAGCGCTGTCGAAGAGTAAGCCAAGGCGTGTTCGATGGCGACTATATGCCTTGCTCCCGCAAGAAACGCAAGATCGCCGCAGGCCTTTCCGGGATCGCCGGAGGGCGCGAATGGCTTTGGAATTCCAGATATTTCTGGGTGTTTATCAAGATCCCGGGCGGGGGTAAAGAGAGACGGCGAGCGCCCGGCGCTCGCCCCCCATTTTTCGTGTGCGACTTATGTGCGTCCGCTCGGACGGTTCAAAGCGACGAAATGCGGACCGATGTCGACGTGAATGTGGTCCATGTCGCTGTATGTCATGACCCCGCCGTTGTGGTGATGGGCGATGAGCCACTGGACCACTTGGCCTTTACGTCCGGGAACCCGGAAGTCGATGGCCTGTCCCGAGGCATGCTTCGAAGGATACCTGGTGCCGGCGATTTTCGCGCCTGGGCGGCAGGTCGAGACGAGTTGAACGTTTCCGAACTGGGCGCGAATGCGGTTGAGAAGCGCGCGTGCCTCCCAGGTCAGGCAGGTCACCGAAGTATTGCCGCCGTGAGCATGGCGGACGTGGCTTTTCCCCCCGTGGTGGTAACCTCTGGCACCGGCCGCCGTCGGCACAAGTGCGGCAAGTACAAGAGAAAGCACAACAATTGATCCCTTACGCATGGGAAGTCCTCGTAGTTTGGTTGATGTTTGAAAGCCAAACGACGCCAAGCCACTTGTCCGAAAAGTGGAGCACCGCGAGCCGCATCCTCGCGTGAGGCCGTCTGCTGGAATGAGAGGAAGCCGCGAGCGCCAGCTTTCCTAAGCCGCGCCCAAGATCTCGGTTAAGTCGAGTTGCCCCCGTCGGATAACGACGTCGGATCATTGTGCGGCGCACGCTGAAAACCCGATGTCGTGGGCGAGAATATGGCAGCCTCTATCCGGGCGAGCCTAAGCGTTGCTCGGCGCTGACAGGTATGGCTGTCGAATCTGCAAATTGAGCATGGGACATGGAATAATTGGTCGCGGCAGGGTAGCAAGATTGCCTGGATGATCCGGGGAAGCTCGGAAAAGGGGGATCATATGAATGCGTTGAAGAGCATTGTGGTGGGCTTCATCGCCGGCGCGATTGCGGCCGTCACGGCCTACGAATTCATCAGCTGGCTGTTCGTGCACTACTGGACTGGGTGGAATGCCGAGCCCTGGAGCATGGTGCCGGTGCGCAGCCTTATCTTTCCGGATGTGGAATTGCCATGGCTGGTCGGGAACGCCATCACAGGCGGCCTCTGGGGCGCTCTTTTCGGGCTGATCCTCGGCTGGAAGCCCGAAGGCATGATGACCATTCGCGGCGCCATCCTCGGCCTGTTCGGTCCGGGCCTCATCAGCCAGTTTACGGTGATACCGTATCTGGCGCACCAGCCGTTTCCGCTGGCTGAAGGCGACGTCAGCGTCATCGTGCCGATCCTGTGCATCTCGGCGGGTTTCGGAGCCGTGGCAGCGTGGCTATATGGTCTCTTCAGCTTCGGCCGGCTGCCCTGAGACATAAGCGATCGAGAACGTCTCGAAGCTGATTGATGCTGGTGACTGTGCCGGGCAATGCCTATGTGCGGAGTATGCCATCAGCCTCGTCTCATCGTCTTCCGGGATGAGGCTGATGGTCAGCCCGATAGGACAGCGCCAGATGCGTCGAGCACTCATTGCAATCTTGGCTACAGGTCTGATGCCGGTGATTTGTCTGCCGGCATCGGCGCACTCTCACAAAGTGAAGCGCCGGCACGTTCCACACGTTGAGCGCGACTGCACCCCGATCAATGGATTCTACGGGTACTACGGCAATCCCTGGTGCGATACCGGCTCTTCCCGCCCGCCGGATATCGAATTTCGCGAGCGACAGAATTTCAATCGTCATCATAACCGTGACGCGCGCCGTTAATTTCCGATCTCGTTCGGGCGCCATTCATCGAAAATTATCGCGCATCGATAGTCTGCGATTGAACAAAATGCGGACTTGCGCGTTTATTGGGGGCATTGGTCAACAATAGCCGCAAAAGGTACGCTCATGAGACGCTTCACACTCGCCGCCGCTCTCGTCGCTGCAACATCATTGGTCGCCGGCGTCGCCCTTGCCGACGGGCGTCCGCCGTCTGCGGAGGAAACGTCGTCCATCAGCGCGGCTCTGACGAAGGCCGGGTTTTCTAAATGGGGCAAGATCGAGTTCGACGACGGCAAATGGGAAATCGACGATGCCATCGGCGCCGATGGCAAGCGTTATGACGTCGATTTGAGTGCGAAGGATCTTTCGGTCATCAAGAAAAAAATCGACAACGACTGATCGAGCCGTCCGATTTTGACGGATGCAGCGGCGGATATTCCTGCCGCTGCATTTTTGATGGTCAGTTATCGTCCATCTTCAGCGCATTGATGAAGGCTTCCTGCGGAATTTCGACCTTGCCGAATTCGCGCATCTTCTTCTTGCCGGCCTTCTGTTTGTCCAGCAGCTTCCGCTTTCGCGTGATGTCGCCGCCGTAGCACTTGGCGAGAACGTCCTTGCGCAACGCCCGGATGGTTTCGCGCGCGATGACCTTGGCGCCGATGGCCGCCTGGATCGGTATCTGGAAAAGGTGCGGCGGAATGAGTTCCTTGAGTTTTTCGCACATCGAGCGGCCGCGGCTTTCGGCGCGCGAGCGGTGCACGATGATGGAGAGCGCATCGACCGGCTCGCTGTTGACCAGGATCGAAAGCTTGACGAGGTCGCCTTCCTCGTAATCCTTGATGTGATAGTCGAATGAGGCATAGCCGCGCGATACGCTTTTTAAGCGGTCGTAGAAGTCGAACACGACTTCGTTGAGCGGCAACTCGTAAATGACCATTGCGCGCGAGCCGGCGTAGGTGAGCTGCTTCTGGCGTCCGCGCCGATCCTGGCAGAGCTTCAGCACGGCACCGAGATAATCATCAGGCACAAGAATCGTCGCTTCGATCCAGGGCTCATCGATGTGATCGATCCTGACGACATCCGGCATATCCGCCGGATTGTGCATCTCGATCATCGTGCCGTCTTTCATGTGCAGGTTATAGATGACGCTCGGCGCGGTGGTGATGAGATCGAGGTTGAACTCACGTTCAAGCCGCTCAGTGATGATTTCAAGATGTAAGAGGCCGAGGAAGCCGCAGCGGAAGCCAAAGCCGAGCGCGGCGGAGCTTTCCGTTTCGAACGAGAAGCTCGCATCGTTGAGGCGGAGCTTGCCCATTGCCTCGCGCAGGTCTTCAAAGTCGGCGGCATCGACCGGAAAGAGTCCGCAGAACACGACAGGCTGCGCCGGTTTGAAGCCGGGGAGCATTTCGGGCGTGGGATTCTTTTCATCGGTGATCGTGTCGCCGACGCGCGTATCGGCAACTTCCTTGATCGCGGCGGTGAAGAAACCGACTTCGCCGGAGCCAAGCCGTTCGAGCATTTCCTGTTTCGGGCGGAAGATGCCGACACGCTCAACCTGATAGCTGGCGCCGGTGGACATCAGCTTGACGCGCTGACCCTTCTTGAGCGTGCCGTCGATAACGCGCGCGAGAACGATGACGCCGAGATAGGCATCGTACCAGCTATCGATGAGCATTGCCTTCAGCGGCTTCGAGCTATCGCCCTTCGGCGGCGGCAACCGCTCGACGATGGCTTCCAGAACCGCTTCGACGTTGAGCCCGGTCTTGGCTGAGACGCCGATGGCACTCGAGGCATCGATGCCGATGACATCCTCAATCTGTTGTTTTACGCGATCGACGTCGGCGGCCGGCAGATCGACTTTGTTGAGGACGGGAAGAATTTCGAGATCGTTATCGAGCGCCTGATAGACATTGGCGAGCGTCTGCGCTTCGACGCCTTGGCTGGCGTCAACGACGAGGATCGCGCCTTCGCATGCGGCGAGCGACCGCGAGACTTCGTAGGCGAAGTCGACATGGCCTGGCGTGTCCATCAGATTGAGTTGATAAACATTGCCGTCCTTGGCGCGATAATCGAGACGGACGGTTTGCGCCTTGATCGTGATGCCGCGCTCGCGCTCGATGTCCATCGAGTCGAGGATTTGGGATTTCATTTCCCTGTTCGATACGTTGCCACAGAGCTGGATCAGACGGTCCGACAGGGTCGATTTGCCGTGATCGATGTGGGCGATGATCGAGAAATTTCGTATGCGGGAGATATCGGTCATGGGCGGGGCTCATAGCACCCGGAACTTGCAGGCAAAAGGGCCGTTAAGCTTATGCAGCCGTTTACAGGGCGGCTGCATCGCCGCACGGGGCCATAAGAAAACTGGCGCCTTTGGTACCAGTGTGC
>Ga0182744_1002638_pt1 | contig 14562 bp, 13 predicted proteins | sample eDN3rd30CKraftMG_FD_128525 | JGI IMG/M metagenome (GOLD analysis project Ga0182744, IMG submission 128525) | Enriched Miracle-Growth compost microbial communities from Emeryville, California, USA - eDNA 3rd pass 30_C Kraft MG (version 2) (version 2) ...
GGACTTTGGGTTGGTAAATTTATTAAAACAGTGACATATCAAAAAGTAACGGAGGAAGCTTCTGCTTACATCGGGGAATATGCTGCCCGTCTATGTCAGCTGGAGAACTTTGCTGGACACGCGGAGCAAGCGTTGTTGCGTGTACGCAGATATGGAAATAAAGGATAAGTTTTATATAAATAGATAAAGGGGTGAATGTATGGTATTGGGGTTTATTGGATTGTTTGGTGGATTGGCGCTATTAATCTACCTAACAATGAAGGGGATGAACTTATTAATAGCAGCTCCGCTTTCAGCATTATTTGTAACGTTATTGAATGGGCTGCCGCTATTTCCGCAACTTGCTGAAGAGGGTGCTGCAAACTTTTTAACAAATTATATGACTGGGTTTTCTGGCTTCATTGCCTCGTGGTATTTAATGTTCTTAACTGGTGCCATCTTTGGAAAGGTTATGGAGGACAGTGGTGCAGCAGATAGTATTTCAAAATGGATTGTGTCTAAAATTGGGATGAAGCGTGCTGCGTTGGCGATAGTAATTGCCTGTGCGGTATTAACATACGGCGGAGTAAGCTTGTTTGTTGTAGCCTTTTCCGTATATCCAATGGCACTTAGCTTATTTAAAGAGGCAAACTTACCAAGAAGATTTATACCGGCGGCGCTTGCATTTGGTTCGACTACCTTTACAATGACATCTGCAGGATCACCAGAAATTCAAAACTGGATTCCGATTGAGTATTTAGGAACGAGTCCATATGCCGGTTGGCAAGTCAGTTTGATTGTCGCGGTATTTATGATGATTTTCGGATATTGGTGGTTAACAAAGGCCATCAAAAAAGCTGTTAATAAAGGTGAAAAATTTATTGAAAGAGAATCAGATCATCATGAGGTAAGAGAAGAATTACCGAATCCTATACTAAGTCTTATTCCATTAGTTGTAGTATTAGCGATTTCTTTTATATTCCATGATTCCTTAGCGCAGTCTGCTTTAATTATTGCCTTAACAAGTGGGTCGGTTGCTACGTATTTGATTAATCGCAAATATTTTACGAATGTTGGAAAGGCGATTACGGATGGTACAATCGGTGCGATTATTGCCATTGCAAACACTTCTGCGGTAGTAGGATTTGGCGGAGTAGTAAAGGCAACAGAGTCTTTCGAGCAAGCAGTTGCATTTATGACGGATATTCCTGGAAGCCCATTAATCGGGGGAGCGCTAGCCGTTGCGGTTATCGCCGGCTTAACCGGTTCATCCTCCGGCGGGCAGGCGATTGCATTGCCGTTACTAGCACCTCACTATTTAGATCTAGGTGTAAACCCGGATGCCCTACACCGAGTTGTCGCGATTTCTTCCGGTTCTCTTGATTCACTGCCATCAGGAGGATATGTGGTAACAACAATTCGCTCTATTGCAGGTGAAACCCATAAGGATGCGTATCCAATGTTTGGGGCTTTAACCGTAGTAGTTCCGTTAGTCGGTGCAATTCTAGCAGTTATCCTATTCTCAATAGGATTATAATTTTAAGGAACCCAACAGACGATTATGTTTGTTGGGTTTTAGCTGTTTAGGCTGCCCTTTTTAAGGGCGGCTTTTTTCGTTCATATTCAGTTCATATATGACCTCTATAATCCCATTTGTAAGCAATATCAACTACCATTTCAAAACACAAATTTGTTTTATTACAAGGAGGATTATTATTTTGATCAATGACTATAGAAAAGATTTAGAAAATGCAAAGTATGCAGTTGAAGCACAAGGACTTGTGAAAACTTTTGGTGATCATCGCGCGGTTGACGGTGTTGATTTGAAAGTTCCGACTGGTTCAATTTATGGTGTATTAGGACCTAATGGGGCTGGTAAAACTACAACAATTCGAATGCTGGCAACTTTACTGCGGCCAGACTCAGGTGAAGCCAAGATTTTCGGTTATGATGCGGCAAAGGATTCCCAAATTGTCCGTCAGTTAATCGGCGTAACCGGTCAGTATGCTTCAGTTGATGAATCCCTTAGCGCTACAGAGAACCTGATCATATTCTCTAGGTTGCTTGGCCTAAGTCGTCAAGAAGCAAAACGCAAGGCCAATGAATTACTTGAGGAATTTGGATTGATGGAAGCTGCGAAACGCCCATTAAAAAATTTCTCTGGGGGAATGCGCAGACGACTTGATTTAGCCGCAAGCCTTATTGCACAGCCACCTCTTATTTTCTTGGACGAGCCTACTACAGGGTTAGACCCTCGTACACGAAATCAAATGTGGGACACAATCCGCCGTCTAGTGAAATCTGGTTCTACGGTGCTGCTGACAACTCAGTATCTACAGGAAGCAGATGAACTGGCGGACCGCATTGCAGTTATCGACCGAGGCCGTGTCGTTGCTGAAGGTACGGTAAATGAATTAAAAGAATCCATCGGTACTTCATCCTTGCATTTAAGTATTCAACACAATCAGGATACACAAAATGCCCGAATGATTGTTGAACGAGTGCTAGAAGTACAATCCGCTGTGTCACCGGAGGGCGGAATGATTACTGCACCCATGGCATCTGCTGATCGAGTGACGGATCTTTTAGTTGCTCTTCGGGAAGAAGGAATCCAGTTAGCAGAGCTAAGTGTACAAAAACCATCTTTAGACGAGGTCTTCTTGACAATCACAGGTGAGGGCTTAAACGAAAGTCAAGCCCAGTCGCACGATCAAAGGGGAGGGAATAACTAATGAACAAACCAGCAACAATGTCGGTATCTAAAAGCCATTTGAGCAATAAATCGAGTTTTAAGCAGGCATTGCGAAATTCATTCACAATGGCTTATCGTGGAATATTAAAAATCCGTCGAACACCTGAACAACTATTTGATGTGACGTTTCAGCCGATTATTTTTACTTTGATGTTTACTTATATTTTTGGGGGAGCCATTGCCGGGAATGTAGAAAACTATCTGCCAATTATCATTCCAGGTATTCTTGTTCAGACTGTTATTACAGGATCTGTTGTAACGGGTACCCAGCTCCGGGAGGATATGGACAAGGGTGTATTTGACCGCTTTAAATCGCTGCCTATTGCCCGGATTGCTCCGTTAGCCGGGGCGCTGCTTGCCGATACAATCCGCTATACAATTGCAACTGTACTTACATTTTCAATGGGATTTGTTTTAGGCTACCGTCCTGAGGGGGGAATTGGCTCGGTTGTTATTGCTGGATTACTGGTTATTGCATGTGCATGGGCAATCAGCTGGATTTTCGCCTTCTTTGGCGTCATTGCCCGTACGGCTTCAAGTGTACAAGGAATCTCCATGCTTATTCTCTTCCCGTTAACATTCCTTTCGAATGCTTTTGTACCAGCCGATACAATGCCTAACTGGTTACAATGGTTTGTGAAAATCAATCCCATTTCACATCTCGTAACGGCCGTCAGAGACTTAGCCAATTCAGGTACAGTTGGCTGGGACTTAATCATTACCCTGATTGGAGCAGCTGTGATCGTAGCAATTTTTGCGCCAATTACAGTCCGTGCTTATATGCGCAAAGCATAGTCGTGTAATAATATAGAAGAAAATAAATTTAGGAACCGGTTGTTTACAGAGGTTCCATTCAATTTTGATAAAGGAATGGATTTGATGGCAAAAATTTTAGTCGTAGATGATGATGGGTATATTAGAGAATTAATTCGTATCATTCTTACAAAAGAAGGGCTTTCGATTGTAGAGGCAGCAGATGGGAAAGCTGCTTTGGGGTTGCTGGAAACAGAAAAAATCGACTTGATTATTCTGGATATCATGATGCCGAATATGGATGGGTGGACATTTTGCCGGGAGGTTCGAATGTATTATTCAGATAATCTGCCAATTTTAATGTTAACAGCCAAAGGGGAAACTGCTCAAAAAGTAAAAGGCTTTAATCTTGGGGCAGATGATTATTTAACAAAACCTTTCGATGTGGCAGAGCTTGCTGCCAGGGTAAAAGCGCTTCTTAAACGTTATCAGGTAACAGTCTCAAATAAAATTACAATCGGCAATGTTGTGATTGATCGTTCTTCCTATACGGTAATGGTACAAAATGAGCATATTACCCTCCCGCTAAAAGAATTCGAGCTATTGTTTAAGCTTGCTACCCATCAACAAAAAACCTTTTCTCGTGAACAGTTAATCGAGGATATATGGGGCTTTGATTACGAGGGAGATGAGCGGACTGTTGACGTCCATATTAAACGGCTGCGACAACGATTTGTACAAGAGGATTGTCCCTTCAAAATCACGACGATACGTGGGTTGGGCTACCGGCTGGAGGCAGTAAATTGAAGTTTAATAAGTTTTTGAAACGAATTGGCGGTTTTATAGCAATCGTAACCAGCCTCCTCATTGCGTGGTCGTGTGCCTACTGGTTGACGTCATTATTCTTTGAGGCAATACATTTCACTCCCCATGAATTTGCTAAATTGCTCATCAATTCATTTTTAGGGTTTTTATTGTTTGGATTCTTCATATTTTTAGTTACAAGCAACCCCTGGGTAAGAGCAAAACAAGATGAATTTTTAAAACCGATCATTCAGGCAATGAAGATGATGGCTGAGGGAAACTTTAATATTGATCTTTCACTTTATTTAACTCAACATCGGCAACGCAATAACCATCCTTATTATCAAATAGTTGAAAACATTAACCTTATGGCAACTAAGTTGGGGGAAATGGAGGAAATGCGGCAGGAGTTTATCTCGAATGTTTCCCATGAAATCCAGTCGCCATTGACATCTATTAGCGGGTTTGCCCATGCATTGAAGAATGATGATCTTAGTCCTGAAGAACGTAAACATTACCTGGAGATTATTGAAGCGGAAAGTATTCGATTGTCTAAACTAAGCGAAAATCTTTTGAAACTTACTTCGTTGGAGTCGGAGCATCTGTCTCTTGAATGGAAAAGCTATCGACTAGATTATCAGCTCCGCCGTATCATTCTTGCCAACGAACCCCAGTGGGCAGAGAAAGAAATAAACATGGATATCTCATTGGAAAAAGTAACGATTCTGGCAGACGAAGAGTTAATGGATCAAGTCTGGATTAATTTACTTCATAATAGTATTAAATTTACGCAAGACAAGGGTACTATTTCGATTACTGCATTTAGATCAAATGAAGGCAGCATTATTGTGAAAATAGCGGATACAGGAATCGGCATGGAAAAAGACGTGCTCATGCATATTTTTGAACGATTTTATAAGGCTGATCAATCTAGAAATCGAAAGTCTGGGGGGAATGGTCTAGGCCTTTCCATCGTCAAAAAAATCATTGATTTACACAATGGAGATATTCGAGTAGAGAGTGAGGCAGGAAAAGGGACGGAGATTACGGTAATTGTAAATGCAGAGATCAATGAGGAAAGTAAAAGGGGCTAAAATTAGCCCCTTTTATATTAGCGGTAGACAGACAACTCAAAGGTTTATTGGTCTGTCTTGGTTACAGACGAGCACGCATTGATTCGCAGACACCACGTACATTCTTTACTTCTCGCCCGGAAACAGTACCAGTATAGGTGCCAACTAGTTGCCAGTAATCAATTGAAGCTAGAACGAGCTGATGCTTTACGTCCTTGCGATCCTCTGGTGTAAAGGTAACATCCAATCGTCCATCGGTGGAGGAAATGTGCCACGGAGCGAGTGGGTGATTGGAAATTGGCGCGAAGGTAATATCCGCAAGCGGCTCGCATGCACCAGGAGTCCATAGGCAGGATTCTTCATCCGTTCCAAGTACAATTGGTCGGTGAGCGAAGTTTGCACCGATTATGCCTTCAGGGGTTATTTCAGCGAATGTCCCCCACAGCCAGGTAGTCCGATATGGAAGGACGGTACGGTGTTCATCAAGCAAGGCAAGGTCGCGAGCAGGATCAAAAGTGTAAGTGCGATCCCCGACGGTTAAGGTACCGGATGCGGGGTATGCTACCTTATGCGTGTACATGGATCCCCCTGGCAATGGCGAACTTACCGATAACGGCGCCGAGGCAGCAGCCCCGTTTAGCTCAAGGTCCATCGTAATCGCCGCCTGAGTAGGTGATGCTTCTACGGTCACCCGGATATGGTGGATTCCGTCCGGCTGGTCTGCCCAGTCATAAGCGATTCGGTAACCTTTCACGTTAATTACCGGCTTACTCGGGAACAGCACATGCGGCAGGTTTAGAGAACCGCCCCGGATATTGCGGCTATGCTCCACCATGCCGTATTGATCGCGTACATAGATTTCCGAGCTTGCCAGGTAGTGGGCTTCCTGAAGAATCATTGATGATGATATCTCCGGATGAAACCGACCCATTCTTTAAGACGTAACCGGCGAAGTGCGCTTGGAATTTTTGAGGACTCGGCGAGCGGGTCAACATCGTGCGGTCTCGATTGAAAACGCCCGTATCGGCGGTACCCATTCACTACAAGTGGCTCGTCCTTATGATGGTTGGAATGGAGTTGTGAATTATTGCTTAGATTAATATTTTGTTGTTTCATCCATGGCAACTCCTAACACTTTTTTACTCGTTATTATAACGAATATTCTATTATTTGCAACGAAAATTCTAAAAAATGAATCTAATAAGTATCTTGTGAAACAAGAGTGAAAGAGTGAAATTATCTAGTGGCGGGATTCATAAGAAAAGACCGTAAATAAACTCGAAGAAAATTCCATTCTTCAAAATTTATCTACAGTCTTCATTTAACAAAAACAAAAGCACGCAATTTAAGAGGTTTGTCTAACTGAGCAAACAGCGATCTACCATAGTCCGAGAACTTTCCACCATATACCACCGATAACTAGCCAGATCACGATGTGAACGATGGAAATAATAAGCCCGATTCCCCACCATTTTTCTTGGGTAACATAGCCTGTCCCAAAGAAAACAGGAGCTGGACCGCTGCCGTAGTTTGTTAAACAGCCGAACAAGTTACTGAAAAATGCAAGAATCAGCGCGGAAACTAATGGTGGTGCACCCGCAGCAACTATAACGGAAAGAAACGCTGCATACATGGCACTTACATGCGCGGTATTGCTTGCAAAGAAATAATGCGAATAGAAATAAACAATCGCAAGGACGATTAATGCCAGCAGCCAGGATGTGTCGCCAATCAGGCCTTGTACCGTTTCGCTGAACCACGGAATCATCCCTGTGCTATTTAAGAACATGGCCATCATCACTAAGACGGAGAACCAAATTAATGTATCCCATGCACCCTGTTCTTGTTTAATATCTGACCAAGTTAATACCTGTGTCAGCAGCAGCAACACTAGCCCAATAAATGCTGTGACGGTAGTATCAAGACCGATCCTTGCCCCGAAAATCCATAAAGCCACTAAAAGAATAAAAATCCCGATCATATACCATTCATTTCTTTTAATAGGTCCCATTTCTTCGAGCTTTTTCGTAGCCTCTACGGCTGCAGATGGCGTTTCCTTAATCTCTGGCGGGTAGAGCTTGTAAATGATAAAAGGAACAACGATTAAGCTGATTAACCCTGGCACGATTGCTGCAACCATCCAGCCAACCCAAGTAATCGTAGCACCTGCAACCTCGTCAGCCATTTTAGCCGCTAAAGGATTGGCAGCCATTGCCGTTAAGAACATGGCAGATGTAATCATATTCGCCTGGAAAGAAGTTGTTGTTAAAAATGCTCCAATTTTTCTTTCTGTTCCATCGCCAGTTCGAGATCCATAAGTCTCCGATAACGAGCGTATAATCGGTAATAAAATTCCTCCAGCACGCGCTGTATTCGATGGCATAGCCGGGGACAGAATTAAATCGCTGGCAATCAGCGAATAGGATAATCCCAAAGTTTTTTTCCCGAACAATCGAACAAAAAGATAAGCTACACGAGTACCAAGCCCTGTTTTAATAAAGCCTCTGGATATGAAAAAAGCAATAACGATTAACCAAATCGTGGAGTTTTGAAAGCCGCTTAATGCTTCTTCCAGTGTTAAAGTTTTGGTAACAGTAATTGCTGTTAAAGCTAAAATTGCCATACTCCCCATTGGGATAGGTTTTATAATAAGTCCAATAATAGTGGCGACAAAGATGGCAAATAAATGCCAGGCTTGATCTTGTAAATCTCCTGGAGCAGGAATAAACCAAATAATCGCGCCTATTAGGACAACTACTAGCAAAGGAATAATTCGTACTTCCTTTTTCCCCTTTTTCTGATTCAATTTCTTGAACCTCCTCACTAAACAATAAAAAATAGGCAGCGTAACAATCGCTACCCTATAAGAAAGGACACAAATCTATAAAGTACAGTACCCGATTGTTGAAGAGCTTATTCATTTGTCCGTTCATCATTATTTCAATATTTGTTGAAAAAAGCGATATATTTGCCTAGAGGGAATCTGGATTTATAACAAAAAATAGAAATCAAATAGGGTAATGGAGAACGTTTTATCAAAATTAAGCTAAAATGAAAATGTATGAAAAGGGAGTTTTGGATGGTGATTTTGGAAAGGGAAGCGGAAATTAGAGTATAGTATTTTAAAGTAAATTAAAATTATCCTATTTGTATATCCCACCTAAGAAGATTCCAGAAGCAATATAATAAATTATCGAAAATCTTCTAACGATAAAATTGTCATGATACGATTAAAAGGAGAAGAGAAAAGTTGGAGGAAACATTATGAGTATAGATAAAATGAGGGAGCAATTAAATAAACATCAGCCTCTTTTTATAGGCGAGGATACAGCTTTTCGCTCAGCGGTATTAATTCCATTGGTTTTGGTTGATGGGGAATGGCAGGTCCTTTTTGAAGTACGTTCATTTAAGATGCGAAAACAGCCAGGAGATATTAGTTTTCCGGGTGGTAAGATTGATCCTGCAGATTCGTCCCCTCTGGATGCAGCCATAAGAGAAACTCACGAAGAATTAGGCATTGATCCTGGAGCAATTGAAGTTATATCAAGTTTGAGTCCGTTTGTCACTTCTTCCTCCTTTGTCGTCTATCCATTTGTAGCTGTCCTGGATTCCCATCAAATTCATTCTTACAATAAGGACGAAGTAGAAGAAGTATTCACGGTACCACTCAATTGGCTATTGAATTATGAGCCTTATTGCCATTTAGTCTCGGTTGAACCAAAGCCTTCAACAGATTTTCCATATGAAAAGATTATGAATGGTGCCCAGTATCAATGGAGAGCCCGTGCTATTGAAGAATGGTTTTTCGATTATAAGGACTATACCATTTGGGGACTGACTGCTCGAATTTTAAAGTACTTTATCGAGAGATTAAAAGATGCGCAGTGATTATTATTTTCAATCAGTGAGAGTGTCTTTCAAAGCGTAAAAGGGTAATCCAAGCAATCATCATTTGGATTACCCTTTTTGTTAAACTAAACTTCCTCAATGATTTCCTTGCTTCCTTCTTCTGTTTTGACATTTCCAGCTCTATTCTTAAAGGGAATGAATAGAACGCTAGACCTAGACCTGCAAAGATTCCCGGTATCGCAAGGTCGATGAAATTCATATGTAAAATGGAAATATCCAAGTACCTTTAAAATCTCATGTTTTTTTATGCCAATTGCGCATATTTTTCATGGCTTTAGCCTGTGCATATTTTCTGGACTTATTACAATACTAAATCTAGATAAACGAATGTGTTATCGAATCCGTATGAAGGGAAGATGCAAAATTGGCTAAACACTCAGATACAAGCTGGAAGCAGGACCATCCAAGTACGTTATTTAGTAACTCTGTTCAACGGGCAGACCGTGCTGTAAAACAAGCGATGTCACATCCCCAGGAAATAGCTGTTGAGCATGCTTTCAATTCTATAGAACATGCAGAAAATGCATTGAAAAATGCCGTTGAACATAATGAGCATCTGGATACAGTAGAGCAAAACAAAGAAATTTTAGACCAGGCAAAGCAGCAATTACATGAGATAAAGCAGAGTATAAAAGAACAACATTAAATATATTTAACTCCCGTAGTTTCTATAACTGCGGGGTTTTTATTATTTACCATTTATATAATTTAATGCGTGTCAAAGAGATTTTGTTTCCGTCATAATAAAGGAAAAAGATTTAGGAAGTGGAAGCATGAAGTATAGGGAAATCATATATGGTAAATTTCATAAAAGAATTAATCGATTTATAGCCGAAGTTTACATAGATGGCGTCAAAGAACGAGTACATATTAAAAATACTGGTCGGTTAAAGGAGCTCTTTCTTCCGTATGCAGATGTTGTTTTGGAGCGGAGCAGTAATCCTAATCGCAAGACACGATTTTCACTTATAGCAGTAGATAAAAACGGCCAATGGGTAAATATTGATTCTCAAGCACCAAATAAAGTTGCCTTTGAAGCATTGCTGGAAGGGAAAATTGCCGAGTTTGGTTTTGTAACTGCCATTAAAAGAGAAGTTACATATGGGACATCCCGGTTTGATCTATATTTTGAACAGGATGATCAAAAAGGGTTTATTGAGGTTAAGGGTGTTACGCTTGAGAATGATGGGGTTTGCAGTTTTCCTGATGCACCAACGGCAAGAGGAACGAAGCATGTGCTCGAATTAGCAAAAGCTGCCCAAGAAGGCTACACTTGCGCGATTCTTTTAGTTGTCCAATTAAAGGGGGGCCACTATTTTATTCCGAATCGGGAGACTGACCCAAAATTTGCTGATGCTTTGCTGCATGCATATCAAGCAGGTGTAAAAATATTGGCATATGACACCAATGTCAAAGAAAACGAAATCGTCCTTGATAAATCAATACCAGTACATCTGTCGTAATAAGTTAGAAAATATTGGATGAATTAATACAAAAAGATGAAATTTATAGAAATTACTTCTTTAGAGATGTGTAATTAGTTAAACTGTAACTATTATTTTGCAATTAGAAGCACATCTGGGGGAATCTTTTATTCTATGAAAGAACAGCAAAAAGAACAAATTGTTTATATCGATTTTTTAAGGATATTTGCGGCATTTGCAGTCGTTCTATTACATACCTCTGCACCTCTATTAGTAAGAATAGCTGAAAATAATACGGAGCATTTTATCCAGGGGAATATCATCAATAGCGCTACCCGCTGGAGTGTCCCTATATTTTTCATGATAAGTGGAGCACTATTATTAAATTCGAAAAGAGATTTCGACTTAACTTTTTTCCTTAAAAAAAGATTTAGCAAAATTTTGATTCCATTTTTATTTTTTAGTGTTTTTTATTTTGTAATGGATAGTCCAAACCTAGATATTCAGCATTTTATAGTAGGGTTGGCGAATAATGGAATCGCCACTCATTTATGGTTCTTTTATGCATTAATCGCAGTTTATTTATTTGCACCGATTTTAATAGTATTTGTTAAGCAATCTAGCGAGAAAATTAATATTTATATACTTATAGTGTGGTTTATCCTGTGTTCGATCGTTCCATTTATAAATAACATGATGCCATTATTTAAAATAAATAATTTTGGCGTATTTGGTACTTATTTAGGCTACTTTTTATTGGGGTATGTGCTTTTTAATCGATCGTTTAAAAAGATTGAAAGATTCGTTATTTATTTCCTGGGAATCCTGGGATATCTGATGACTCTTCTAGGAACTCATTTTTACTCTATGAGAGCGGATAACTTCTTTTCAATTTTATATGAATATAATTCACCCAATGTTTTAATAATGTCGATCGCCATCTTTGTATTTTTTAAATACGCATTCAATTTTAAAATGAAAAGTACCAAGCTGTTGACGAAAATTAGTGCACTAACATTTGGTGTATATTTACTGCATCCACTCTTTTTGAAATATGTTCGCGAAAGCAGCAACTTAAATTACCTATATGAAGATCGCTTATTAATAACGATACCGTTTATAGCGATTGCGGTATTTATAATTTGCGTCATTCTATCATACATTATTTCGATCATACCGATTTTGAAGAAAGTAGTTTAATAGACATAATGATATAATGAATACAAAGAGAAACGGTTTGTCCATTTGGGCAGCCGTTTTTTTCTAAATGTTCACACTTTAAGGGAGGGGAAACAATGGATTATCTAAACCATCCGTTTTCATCGAAAAGACATACGGTTTTTGCTAAAAAAGGAATGGTTGCAACTTCCCAGCCACTAGCTGCTCAAGCAGGACTGGAAATACTAAAAAAAGGCGGCAATGCGATTGATGCGGCCATTGCAACAGCAGCAGCACTTACGGTATTGGAGCCAACTTCTAATGGAATCGGCGGGGATGCATTTGCGCTTGTCTGGATAAAGGGAGAGCTTCATGGATTAAATGCTTCGGGACCATCTCCTGAACTACTCACAGCGGAAGCAGTAAAAGAACTTGGTCATGAAATGATGCCGAAATTGGGGCTAATACCGATTACAGTACCTGGTGCCCCTGCTGCTTGGGCTGAACTTTCTGAAAAGTTTGGCAGATTTCCGTTGGAGGAGACATTACAGCCGGCTATTGCTTATGCGGAGGAAGGATTTCCTTTAACACCGATACTCGGAAAGTATTGGGGGAAAGCATTTAATGCCTATAAAAGGCTGGAAGGGCCAGAGTTTACACATTGGTTCGAGACATTTGCCCCGAACGGACGAGCCCCTGAAATTGGAGAGATATGGAGCTCGCAAGACCATGCGGATACATTGAGAGCAATTGCAATGAGCGGTGCAAGAGAGTTTTATGAAGGTGAATTGGCCCAAAAAATAGAGAATTTCATGATAGAGCATGGTGGATTTTTACGAAAAAGTGACTTAGCCGCTTACCAACCTGAATGGGTAAAACCGATTTCAACGAATTATCGTGGATATGATGTGTGGGAAATACCTCCGAATGGCCAAGGAATTGCAGCTTTAATGGCTTTAAATATTTTCGGGCAGCTAGATGAGCCAAAATGGCAAAATGCCGATACATATCACCAGCAAATTGAGGCGATGAAACTAGCATTTACAGACGGACAAGCGTTTATCACGGAACAAAATGACATGCCGATTACGGTAGAGCATTTACTGTCAAAGGAGTATGCTAATGTTCGTGCAAAAGAGATTCATGAACAGGCAATTGACCCAACTCCATATGAATTGCCAAAGGGCGGCACAGTTTACTTAGCCACAGCAGACGATGAAGGAAACATGGTCTCCTATATCCAAAGTAATTACATGGGATTTGGATCGGGAATAGTCATTCCTGGAACGGGCATCAGTCTGCAAAACCGGGGCGCAGACTTTTCTTTAGACGAAAGTCGCCCGAACTTTTTAAAACCAGGAAAACGAACTTTCCACACGATTATTCCGGGATTCTTAACAAAGGATGGAGAAGCAGTCGGACCATTCGGCGTAATGGGCGGGTATATGCAGCCTCAAGGGCATTTCCAGGTAGTTTCAAATACGATTGATTATTCTCTGAACCCCCAAAGTGCATTGGATATGCCGCGTTGGCAATGGGTAGGCGGCAAGAAAGTACATGTTGAGCCGGAGTTTCCAAATTATCTAGTTCAAGCCCTGCAAAGAAAAGGGCATGATATTGAAGTTCTGCCGGATGGCGGCAGCTTCGGAAGGGGACAAATTATCTGGAGAAATCCGAAAACAGGTGTCCTTGCTGGAGGCACTGAATCGAGAACGGATGGAATGGTTGCAGCTTGGTAGGTTGCATTTTTTGAATAATGAAATATTAAGCGCAAGTAGAGAGAGCCTCTCTTTACTTGTGCTTTTTAAAAGAGAAAAAATACCTCATTTAGATGCATTAAAAGGAGATTTAATCCATCTAAACAAGGTATTTAAAAGGCAAAGCGGGATCTATTGCACCTCTTTTATTCCACCAAATAAATCCTACTCTTAAACAGGCTGCTGTACTGGAAAGTGGAAAGCATATAAAAATGTGATAAATTCTTATATGAAAGGCGGGATTAATCCATTTATGTGCATCTTGTCCTCGTCCGTCAGCCAGCTTCAAGAGCTCGAAATAGATCGCATCCAAATGAGGTACCAGCAATAAGGAAATTGCATCGATGTTAACAGTATCCTCTAGTTTAAAAAGTTATTTGAATAAAGGCGTCTTCTTTAAGACAAGGCATACTGGGATTGCAACGATCATTCCTATAACATTTTGAGTGATGTTGCCGGGGATGGAGGCTGCTGGCTGAATCCAGTTCCCATAAATAATAGCTTCATGAACATAGTAGACTGCGGCCATGACAGGAACTGAAATAATCATTCCTACTAAATTTAAAATGATACTATTGCCGTTCTCGTCATTTGACCAGGCGATTTTCCCTACGATATATCCCTGCAAGAAGCGGGCGATAAATGTGCCCGGCGCCCAAATTGTCCATCCTGACATGAGATCAAATAATGCCATCCCAAAACTACCGGCAATTGCTCCTTTTTTAGGACCAAACAGAATTGATGCTATAAAGAGCATGCCCGTGCCAAGATGAACTAAACCGCCATTTCCGCCAATAGGCAGCTTAATATTTATAAACACTGTAGAAACAAATACAAGTGCTATAAGCAGAGCTGAAAGAATCAAATCAAAGGTTTGGCTGCGGGAGCTTGAATAACTTTGTGTTTTTTGCATCTTCAATACCTTCCTTACTTATAAGAATTTACAGATAACA